>Ga0209167_10002326_pt1 | contig 10371 bp, 8 predicted proteins | sample Coa_R1_9_FD_187154 | JGI IMG/M metagenome (GOLD analysis project Ga0209167, IMG submission 187154) | Surface soil microbial communities from Centralia Pennsylvania, which are recovering from an underground coalmine fire - Coalmine... | ecosystem: Environmental > Terrestrial > Soil > Unclassified...
AGTCTGTGACGACTCAACAGAAACGATGTGATGAAAGTCACAGGCTAGGGCTGTGGAAAACAAGCCTCCGCCGGCATAGAGATCGAGCGCCAGCTTGCCGGATTGACCTGCGGTTACGATTTTCACCAGTTCGTCGGTTAAATGGCGGTTGGTTTGGAAGAATGAACCGGCGCTGACGCGGTAGGCGGCGTTCTGTGTCTTATAGGTCAGGTGGTCGGTGCCGGAGGTGATGAGAATTTCGGGCGCTGCCGCTTTTCGATCGCCCGGATTGGCTTCGCGGAAGGCCACGACTCCGGCAATCTCGGGCACGGCGGCGCGGAGGTCTTCCGCCCAGACGCGCACGGCGGCTCGGCGGGCTTCGCGCGCGCATCCGACGTCGACCAGGAGTTCACTATCATCAGCGTTGGCGAAGAACTCGACTTCGCGCACGCCGACGGGAACCTTGCCCGCGCGTCCACTTTGCCACAACGTCGCGATGCCGCGGTTGATGAGTGGCGAACTGATGGGACAGTCCTCCACGGGCAGGAGTTCGTGGCTCGCCAGCTTGAAGTATCCGGCGGCGAATGCTGGACCGACTCGCACTTGCTCGATTTGAATCTGCAAACGCGACCGGTTGCGGTAGTTCCACGGCGGCGAGGGATGGACCTGGATTTCGAAGGGCAAGTCCAGCTTGGCGGTGCGGCGCAGGCTTTCGCGCAGGATTTCTTTCTTGATCTCTAGTTGGTGCTCGTAGGTGGCGTGCTGGTAGTGGCATCCGCCGCAGCGGGAGAAATATTGGCAGCCCGGCTGGATACGGTGTGGAGAAGGTTCGAGAATCGAGTCCGCTCTTGCACGCGCGAAACCGGGCTTCTGCTCGGTGAGCGCGGCGTCGATTTTTTCTGCGGCGAGGACGAAGGGGACGAAGACGGCTTTGCCGCGTCCGCGGTCAGCGCTGGGAGGACCGTTGGGCGCGTTGGCGGGCAAACCGGCGGACGAAGTGGCGGGGAGACGGGCGAGGCCGTCGCCGCCGTAGATCAGCTTTTCGATTGTGAGGAGCAAGACTTGATTCTACGGCATGGGAATGGCGATCTAGCCTACTGACGGCGGGAATGCGCTATCCCGCGGCCTCGACTGTCAGTCTCAAACCAACCGCCTTGGTTACGGCAGCAAGCGTCGACCATCGGGGATTTCCTTGCTTTGAGAGGGCGCGGTACAGGCTCTCGCGTTCGACTCCCGCGGTTTTGGCAATCCTGGCAATTCCGCGTGCCTGCACCAACCGGCGCAGAGCGATCAGCAGGACCTTGGGTTCGTCGTCTTCCTCCAAAGCCGCTTTCAGGTACTCCACTGCAAACCGTGGGTTATCGCGCAGTTCACGAATCACAGCCTCGTCATGCGAAATGGTGGCTTTGCGTTTCATGCTTTCCTGGTGGCGCCTAGCTCGATCACAATCGTACTGTAACATATAAGTTACACTAACTCCATGCCAGCTATTTGCGGACCGCCCAGGCCATTCCGTCGGGTTGTTTTCCTGCGTCGATCTTTCCGGCGACCTCTAGCGTCTTCAAATCGACGACTGCGATTTTGTCGCCGGTGCTGACGGCCACGTAGGCGCGGGAACCGTCGGGTGGGATCAGGATGCCGGCGGCGCCGCCGCCGAGATCCAGGCGCTTCACTTCTTTGTGAGTAGACGCGTCGATCACAACGAGGCTGGTGTCTCCGGCTCTGGCGCCGAGGCCGGAGATAAGAACTCTTGCGCCATCCGGGGTGAATTTCAGGCGGTTCGCGCCTTTCACTGGGACAGGAAAAGTTTCGCTGGCTTTCTTGCTGGCGACGTTAATGATGGTGACGGTTGCGTCGCGGGCGTTGGCTGCCCAGATTTCTTTTCCGTCCGGCGAGATGTCGAAGCCTTCGGCTCCATTGCCGGCCGGGACGTTGGTTACTTTCCAGGTCAGGCGTGGACCGCCGGGGGGAGGTCCGGGATTCGGAGGGCCGGACGCTTGCGGAGGCATGCCGCCCGGGGGTGGACCGAAGCCGCCGTTGGGCTGGGAAACCTGCTCGATGATGCTGATGGTGCCGGAGTTGACGTTCGACGTAACGATCTGGTCGAGGCCGCTGGAGACAGCGATCATGTGGGTGCGATCCTGCCCGGTGCCGAGGACCCAATCCACGCGTTGGGACGCGGGATCGTAACGGCCGATGACCTTGTTCGTCTCCGCGGTGAAGTAGAGCTTGCCGCCGGCAAACGCCAAACCGTGCGTGGAACGCAGCGCACCCAGGTCGATGGGCGACAGCGCCTTGCGCGCAACCAGATCGACGACCGAGATAGTGTTGAGAGTGCTGTCGGAACCACCGTAGTTCGAGATGAAGGCGAGTTTGCCATCGTCGGAGGCGATGATCTCGTGCGGGTCTGGACCGGCGGGGACGCGCGCCAGAACCTGTAAGGTTGCGGGGTCAACGATCGCCACCGTGTTGTCGCTCTTGGCTAGGATCAGGAGGGTCGACGGCGGCGCCTGCGCGAAGGCGACACAGGCGAGGAATGCGCCGGCGATCAGGTAAATGATTCTCCAGACGATGCCTTTCTCTCTGCTCATGCTTCCCTTTCGTAATCTGATGAAGGTAATTTACACCGCCCTGCCCGCTGCCGCGCCGGAAGACCACGCCCACTGGAAGTTGAAGCCGCCGAGGTGACCGGTTACGTCGACGACTTCGCCGATGAAGAATAAGCTGGGGACCTTGCGGCTTTCCATTGTTTTGGCGGAGAGTTCGTCGGTGTCGACGCCGCCAGCGGTGACTTCCGCCTTGTCGAAGCCTTCCGTACCTGCTGGGGTAATGGTCCATTCATGGGCATGATGCTCGAAGTCGGCGAGTGCGGAGTTCGTCCATGACGCGGGTACGTGCAGGTCGAGCCAGCGATCGGCGAAGCGGGCGGGCAGGATCTTTCTCAGGTCAGTTCGCAGAGTTGCCAGGGTTCGCGGCGTCTTGGGATCGCGGAAGATTTCGGTCAAGTCGCCTCCGGGAGCGAGGTCAATTTTAATTTTCTGTGGTTTCTTCCAGTAGGACGAAATTTGCAGAATGGAGGGGCCGCTGAGGCCGCGATGGGTGATCAGCATCTTTTCGCGGAACTGCTGTCCGTTGCACGAGGCGATTACTTCGGCGGAAACGCCGGCGAGGTCGCAGTAGTGGGAGCGGTCGTCAGCGTCGAGGACGAGTGGGACGAGTCCGGGCCAAGGTTCGCGGATTTTCAGGCCGAAGTGACGGGCCAGGTCGTAGCCGAATGAGGTTGCGCCGATTTTTGGGATCGAGAGGCCGCCGGTGGCGACTACGAATACGGGCGCATGGAATTCCGCATCAGCGCTGCGTGCCACGAACGCGGTGGTTCGGCTGACTTCGCGAATCTTTGTGTTCAAGAAAATACTCACTCTGGCGGCGCGGCATTCTTCTTCGAGCATACCCAGAATGTCGCGCGCGGAACGGTCGCAGAAGAGTTGTCCCAGAGTTTTTTCGTGATAGGGGATGCGATGCTTTTCGACGAGGGCGCTGAAATCAGCGGGCGTGTAGCGAGCCAGGGCCGACTTCGCAAAGTGAGGATTGGAGGAGAGAAAATTATCCGGCTGGCAGCGCAGGTTGGTGAAATTGCAACGGCCGCCACCGGAGATGAGAATCTTTTTACCCAGACAGTCGGCATGTTCGAGGACGGCGACGCGGCGTCCGCGTTTGCCGGCTTCGATGGCGCACATCAGGCCGGCTGCGCCTCCGCCGAGAATAAGTGCGTCGAATGAGTGGATCACGATCGAGTGATGGCCTCAGCGGCTAAAGCCGCAGCGACTTCGCGATGTCTACGTCACGACTGAAGTCGTGCCCTTCCCAAAGTCGAGCCGGTCACAAAGTTCTGTCTCTCTGAAAGTCGTGCCCGCCCAGATTACATATAAAACAGACTCAGGCGCGGCAGGCGGTATTTTTCCACGAGGCGCTTGTGAATATATTGCTTCTGCAGTTGCTCTATTTGCACTCCGGACATTTTGCGGCGGTAGGGAGCGAGATCGCGATCGGCCTCGGCGCGAACGGTGACGATATCCTCGTCAGGAGTTGACGCCAGCAGCGCGGCGAAGAGTTTTTCCTCGAGCACGGTCAAGCGGCGCTCCAGGTCTTCAAGGCGCGGCGCGGATTTCTTCTCCGTTTCTTCCGCAAGCTGGCGGAGAGTTTTGGCGGCGTCATGGGCGACCGATTGCGCGGAGACTCCGCTTCCCTGTGGAAGTTCCGTTGCTTCGAGCAGGTCTGCATTGCGACGCAGGAATGGCGCGATCACATCGGACTCAAAGCCTTGTGCGGCGCGGGGTTTGGCGGATGGCTCTGCGCCTGCCGCGCCCACGGCGGCTTCTTTCATGTCTTCCGCCGCCGACAGCACCAATTGCGAGCAGTACGCCAGGCCATTCACTTTTTTCGTCTTCGAGGGCCGCTGGTCGTAGCGGTCGAACGCTTCGTCGATTCCGCGCAACACGGCCTCGAGTGGGATGCCAGCGTCCTTCCAGGTTTCGATGAGAGCCCAGTCGAGGGTCGAAAGCAGCAGGCCGCCGCCGCGACGCTGCAGAAACCGATCTTCAATTTCGCTGAAGTAGTTGAAGTAGTTTTCCACGGCTGGTCAACGGGCAGAGCGAGAGGCAGGATTGGAGGGCGCGCCGCCGCCGGGTTTTGTCTTCGGCTTGGCCTCCGCGGAGTGCACCTTTTCTGGATTGGACGGTGGCTTGGACCCGGCTTTGGGAGGGGCTTCCGAAGGTTTCGTGCGCGCGGCGGAATTGCGCTCCCAGATGATGCGCAGGCCTTCGAGGGTAAGAAAATCGTCGACTTGCTTGATGTATTTCGATCCGGTGCCGATCATGGGACCGAGGCCGCCGGTCGCGATGACCTGCGTTTCCGCGCCCAACTCTCGGAGCAGCAGTTCGAGGATGCCGTCGACGAGGCCGAGATATCCATAATAAAGACCGGACTGCAGACTGCCGACCGTGTTCGAGCCAATGACGCGTGCGGGTTTGCGAATCTCGACGCGTGGCAGGCGGGCGGTGCGCTCGAAAAGCGCGTCGGCGGAGATGCCGATGCCGGGGCAGATCACTCCGCCGAGATATTCTCCCTTCACCGAAACACAGTCGAACGTAGTGGCCGTGCCGAAATCGACGACGATGCAGGGGCCGCCGTACTTTTCGAATGCGGCGACGCCGTTGACGATGCGGTCGGCGCCCACCTCCGCGGGATTGTCGTAGTGCACGGGCATGCCGGTCTTGATCCCGGGCTCGATGTAGAGCGGACGCAAGTTGAAATAGCGCTCGCAGACCTGGCGCAGCACGGGATCGAGTGGCGGCACGACGGAAGAGATCACGATGCCGTGAATGCCCTGGGCCTCGAGCCCGGCCATCGAGAACAAGTTGCGGAACAAGACTCCGTACTCGTCGACCGTGCTGGTGCGCGACGTGGCCACACGCCAGTTCGCGGCCAGGCGCTCGTAGCGCGGCGAGTCGTGAGGGTCGCCGCCCGCGACTCGGGCGAAGACTCCCAGCACCGTGTTTGTGTTGCCGACGTCGATGACGAGAAGCATGATTGGGGCTGCGATCTTAACGGTCTTGGGTCTTGGGTGGTGGGTCTTAGGTCTAGTGTCGAACCAGAAAACGAGGGCCCAACACCTAACACCCAAGACCCGACTTTACCGCTCTCTTACCGTTCCACTTAGCACCGTCTCCGTTCCTTTCGGAGTACGTACCTGCAAAAATCCCCGCTGGTCCAGGCCCGCGGTCGTTCCTTCGAAGGCGGAGCCATTTTCCTCGATGCGAACATCTTTGCCCTGCACCCAGGAAGAGTTCGCGGCAAAGCGGCGCAGAATCGATTCTCGCGCATCCGGGTCTTCGATCAAATTTCGATACTCGCGGTCGAGTGATTTTAACAAAGCGGCGGCCAACTCCACGCGCGACCACTCGCTTCCGGTGGCGAGGCGCAGTGACGTTGCGGGCAAATCCTTGGGGAAGGTTGACTGATTGACGTTGATGCCGATGCCAACGACGAGATAGCGAACGCGCGTGGCCTCGGCGTTCATCTCGGTGAGAATGCCACAGACTTTTTTGCCGTCGATGAGGATGTCGTTGGGCCACTTCAGGTCGGGCAGAACGCGCGAGTCTACGTGCTGGATGGCAGCTTGCACGGCGAGTCCCGCTCCTAGCGACAGAACCAATACGTCAGACGGCGGCAGCGCGGGGCGCAGGATGGCGGAACAATAAATTCCAGTCGATCGCGGCGACTGCCAGGAGTTGGCGCCGCGGCCGCGGCCAGCGGTTTGCTCCTCGGCAAGAAAAACCGTGCCTTCGGGAGCGCCACCGGCGGCGGAGGCCATGGCTGCGGTGTTGGTCGAACCAATTTTGTAAAAGTGGTGCAGGTGCGCGTCGAAGATTGTACCGCGCAACAGCGAGCGCAGAACTTCAGGCAGGAGCAAATCGGGAACCGAGCGCAACCGATATCCGCTGGCCGGTTGTCCGGCCACATCCACGCCCAGGCCGCGCAGTTGCTGAATGAGGCGCCAGACTTCGGAGCGGCTGGAAGAGATTTCCTGGGCAATCTTGGTTCCGCTGACGACGACTGTGGCGTGCTCCATGAGGAGGCGTACTATGCGGCCCAGGCGAAGGTCGGTCGGTTGCGGTTGGTGTGCGGCGGTGCGCACCGCTTTAGATGCTCGAATTGTCCCGGTCTTGGCGATGCGGAGATTATGCGCGAATTGGCAGGAAAAACAAACCATCAACCACGAAGGACACGAAGGTTTACGAAGAAAACCTTCTCAATCAACTTCTTCGTGCCCTTCGTGGTTGCCGATTTTTGATCGTCCTACTGCGCGGTCTCGGTAAATACGACTACCGGATGTCCCAACCCATATTGGCCCTCTGCCGTCACGCGCACCGATCCCGCCGTCGAAGGCAGCGTGAGGACAACCGGTGCGTTGCCGGAGGAATCCGTGGTGACGATGCGACTGGAGAGCGATCCTGCGCTGGTCGTGAACAGAATCGTGCCGCCGGCAGCGCTGCCGCCCGATTGCCCGGGATTGAGCGTGACAGAGAGATTTAACGTGCCGCCTGCGGCGGCTTTCTGGTTATCACCTGTCTTGGCCAACGTGGCTGAGGGATTCCCGACCAGAATCCATCCACTTTGCTGCTGTGCGACGCCAGCGCTGTCGGTGCTGGGAACCGTGTAGTGGTAGAAGCCGGGCGTTGTACCCGCGGTCACGGTGATCGATCCGCGTTGCGTGGCGGTCACCGTCGGCTGGGTCACGGTCACGGTAATGCCGCTGTCAGATTGCGGAGTACCCAGGGTTACGGTCGCTGTTCCCCCGGTGATCTTCGGCTGCAGAGTTGCTTTCTTGCCGGCTGCGATCATGGTCGTGTCGGGGTTCAAGTCCCACTCCGCGCCCGGCAATTGTGACGTGCCGGTGATTACAAGCAGAGTCGCGGTGTAGGGCGCGAAGTTCACGGTGGAAGACCAGGCTGCGGCCGCTGCCTGGACAATCTTCGTCGGGTTGGTCGAAGCCAGGGTGTACGACGTGAACCTCTGCGGCGTGAATCCGCTGAGAGCAAACTGCACGTGTGCTGTGTTAGCCGGGTCCTTGTTCAGCACCAGAATCATCAGAGTCTTGCCGGTGGCGCCGAGGGCGGCGTAGCTGCTGAACAAACTCGGATCGCCGTTATTGGTGTCTGAGACGGAAGTCGCGACGAACCTGTGGTGCAGCCCGTCGTAGTTTGTGAACAGCTTCAGCGCCAGATAGTTGGGATTCGCCGGAACAGGCGCGACCCAGCGCGACGCCAGGTATATGCGCTCGCGTCCCATAACGCCGTAAGCGTCAGCGTCTCCGAGGGCGGTGGAGAAATCCGATTCGCCCGCCAAAGCCGCGCTCCACTCGGTGAAGCTCAGCGGCGTTCCGGGATAAATCATGTTCGCGACGGCGCGCATGCGCGGAATGCGGAATGGGATCGTTTTATTGGGTTGAATGAACGTTGCCCAGGGCTGGTTGATCGAGCCGGACTCGCTGACATAGGTTGGATCCCAGTAGTCGCGATAAATCCGCACCGCCAGGGCCTGTTTCTGCACCTGTGTAAAAGTCGACGTGTCGGGACTATCGGGATAGGCGTGAAGGTCAAACACATCCACGGAGCGCGTACCCGCGATTCTGTCCTGCCAGTAGACCTCGTTCAGCCACCAGGGGATGAAGTCGACCCCGGCGTGCGCGCCTTTGTCGTTGTTGTTCGCCCCGTTCCAATAAAACCACCAGCAGCACGTGACTGGGCCGAGGCGGATCGCCTTGGGGTCCCAGCCTTTGAGCGCGCGCGACTCGGTGAGGAACGTGTCGCGCATTTCGTTGTAGGCGGTGGGCGCGGGATGAACGTCGCGGTGGGTCGAGCCCCAGATTTCGATTTCGTTATCCATGTTGTAGAAATGCGGAACAGTGCCGAAGGCGGGGGCAAGAGCGGCCGTCCACTGGTTGCGATAGACGCTGCCCGCGGGGTCGCTGGTGCCGGGCTGATCGAGCAGGGGGACATTGGCGTCGTTGGGATTGGCGGTGAGGGTGGTGCTGCAATCCGTTTTCAGACCGTCGCCGGCGTCGGAATTGTAGGGGTCGGTGGCGCATTGCGCACCGTATTTGGCCACGGAGAAACTCCAGTTTTTGTTGCTAGAGTTTTCCGCGGCCTTCGCCACCCACGACAGCATTGGCATGGTCATGATGGGGTGGCTGCCAGCGGCGATGACATCCTGAAGATATTTGACGGAATCGGAGTCGCCGATTTCTGAGTAGGCGAAGTCTTCGAAGTACCAGTCGTTACCCGCGTTGTTGGTCTGGAGTTTCCAGTTGTAGCGTGAGGTGGAGTCGCCGCCCCAGCGCACCACGGTCAATCCGCTGTCGGTGATGGTGGGCGCGTCCTGCGGATACGCGCCGCCGTAGACGTAGGGGCTGATGGGGTGACGGTTGCTGAGCACATCGACCGTGACGGTGACGTTGGTGGTGGCGGGAGCCGCGGTGTCGGCGGCTGGGATTTGGCGTCCGGAAGAACTGCTCGCGACAAAGAGTAGAAGGCACAAAGTGGCAAGGGGGCGTAGCTGGGAATATATTCTGGAGAACATATTGGAGTGCATAAGGGGGAGGGCCTCCGTTCCCACTAATTTACGGCGGCGGCGCCGGGTCGAAATACGCGGAAGTGCATTTCGCGGAAATCCGGAAATAAAAGAAACCACAGTTCGAATGAGCAAGGATTGGAACACGAAAGGGATGGAGCAAGAGCCGGAAGGACAGCGGCAAAGGCGCTATTCGGCCGGTTGCACGCGCATGCTCATATCCGCCGCCTGCGGGGAATGGGTCAGCACGCCCACGGAGATGAAATCGACGCCGGTTTCGGCGTAGGCGCGTACGTTCTCCAGGCGGATTCCGCCGGAGCACTCGAGCGGGATGCGGCGGCCGTCACGGACGGCGTCGGGCTGGGAGCAGCGCTCGACGGCACGGCGCACGTCTTCGACCGACATATTGTCGAGCAGAATGGCTTCGCCCCCGTGGGCCAGAGCCTGTTCCAGTTCGGCGAGGGTGCGCACCTCGATCTCGATGATCTGCGAGCCGCGGCGGTTGCGGACGGCGCGCTCCAGCGCGGGCACAATGCCGCCGGCCAACGCAATGTGATTATTCTTGATGAGCACGCCGTCGGAGAGATCGAGGCGGTGATTTTGCCCGCCGCCGCAGCGCACGGCATTCTTATCAATGACGCGCAGGCCGGGCGCGGTCTTGCGCGTATCGAGTATGCGGGCACGCGTGCCAGAAATCGCCTCTACGAACTTGCGCGTGATGGTGGCAATGCCGCTCATACGCTGCAGAAAATTCAGGATCACGCGCTCGCAGGAAAGAATTACGCGCGCATTGTGGCGGATGACGGCGACGGATTGTCCGGGGCGCAGGCGCACGCCGTCGAAAATTTCGGGATGTGTCGTGACTTCGTAGTGCGCGGTGACGGCGCCGTCGAGAGCGGCGTAAACGTCGAGAATGCGCGCCACACAGCCGATCCCCGCCAGGATGCACTCCTGCTTGGCGATGATGGTCGCTGACGCCCGCTGGTTGGGATCGATGCAGGCGTAGCTGGTCGCATCGCGCGTGGCCCGGTCCTCGAGCAGGGCGTTCTCCAGAATCGCGGTGATGCGGCGTGAATTCCAGTCCATAAACTATCTATTGCTTGTCATCCCGAGCAACGCGAGGGACCTGGGTTTTTGCCTGGACCACGTCTCATACCGGCTCGGGCAAAAACCTGGGTCCCTCGCGTTGCTCGGGATGACAAGCTATCTTATTCAGCAGCCCAGTTCCTTCATCTTACTCAACGTCTTCTCCTGCAGCAC
>Ga0209167_10002328_pt1 | contig 10364 bp, 14 predicted proteins | sample Coa_R1_9_FD_187154 | JGI IMG/M metagenome (GOLD analysis project Ga0209167, IMG submission 187154) | Surface soil microbial communities from Centralia Pennsylvania, which are recovering from an underground coalmine fire - Coalmine... | ecosystem: Environmental > Terrestrial > Soil >...
GCCTGAACCCGCGTGCGGAATTCGTCCTCGCTGATTTCCAGCGGCTCCAGTCCCAACCCACCGAGGACACGTTCCTGCGCGCCATTCGCCAGCAGCGCCATGCGCCCGAACCGGCGCACATCGTTATAGCGAAGTTCGCGGCCGTCATCGAGCGTAAGGAAGACGTGGGTGTGATCCGGGACTGGCGTTTCGGGCAGGCAGATGCTGATCTGTCCGGTCATGCCAAGATGAATCAGCAACGAACTTTCTTCGGCGGGAGTCCTGCGCGGCTCCAGGTCCAGCAGTAAATATTTTCCCAGGCGCCGAATGCGCGCAAATGTGCCGCCGGGCAAATCCTGTTCCAGCGCCGCCGGATCATCAATGAAATCCGTCTTGCCCAGGCGCACGCTCAGTACGCGTCGCCCCGGCAACACTTCCCGCAATCCGCGCGCTACAGTTTCAACTTCCGGAAGTTCTGGCATTTTTCTATCTCGAAGGGGCTTACGGTTCCCGGCGGGCGTATCGTGGCCGATTCGGAATCATTGTCGTAAGGTCGCGGAATCCCAGCTATTTTCGCCGCTTAAGGCGACGCCGCTTTCTTTGCGATCGCTTCAAGTATGTTTCGAGCGTAATGAATTTACCTGCCTCCAGATCACGCAGCCCGCGTTCCATTTTTTCGCGCCAATCGGGATAGGTCATTTCGTCTTCTAGAATGCGCTGGCCCAACGTCTTCATATCTCCATTCTACTCCCCTACCGCTAGCTTTGTGGCAAGAGCGCGAACACCCGCACGGGGCCACCGGAGCCGCCCTCGAGTTTGATGGGTGCGGAAATCAGGAACGCGCCGGCTTCGGGCAATTGGTCCAGGTTCGCCAGGTTCTCCAGTTGGTACAGGCCGGCGGGTAGCGTCACACGATGTACCTCAAAATCCTTGGACGGGCCGTAGTCAATGCTGAGCGTATCAATTCCCAGCCCGACGGCCCCGCGCTCGATCAGGAGCCTGGCCGCCTCCACGGAAAATCCCGGAAAGTGCATCACCTTGGCGGCGTCCATATTGCGGTAGCGCGCCTGGTCCGGCCAGCGCGTAGCCCAGCCGGTGCGCAGCAGCACCACAGCTCCCGCGGGAATCCGCCCATGCACCGCCTCCCATTTTTCCACGCGCATCACGTGCAGGCGATAGTCGGGATCCTTCGCGGCTTCTTCGCGCACATCAATTACAACAGCGGGTGCGAACAGATGCTCCACCGAAATTTGATCGAGGAACTCCTTCCCCGGAGGAAAGTGCGCCGGCGCATCCATATGTGTGCCGTAATGTTCCAGCGTCCAGAAGCTGCGCGCGAAGTAGCCATCTTTCTCCGGCGTCGCCACCACCTTGGCTTCAAACGTGCGATCGTCTCCGGGCCACGCGGGCAACTTGCTGTTGATCGCGTAGGTCATGTCCACCACGCGCGTGCTGCCGTCGGAAACTCCGCGCAACCAACTCTGCGGAGAAACTGTTTTCTTATTTTGCGGCGCCGAGGACGACGCGGCGCGCAAGCGCGCGAAGCCGAGGACCAGGAACGCGCAGGCCAGCGCCGCGCTCAGAAAAACAACCGATCGATTGCGCATCAGAAGAACCTCCAGCAACGAATGCTATCGCGGCCAAGCTTCAGTATTCGAGCTTTGAATTGTGTTCGTTGACAACAGAGCATCGTCCGCAGCGGCAGACTCAGGGTAACGGGATGCCAGGGGAAGCCACGATGCCCGCCATGCGCAGGATTTCGGAATATTCTTCGTCGGTGAGCGGGCAGACGGTGAGGCGCGTGTTCTTGAGGAACTTGATCTTGCGCAGCAGTTTATTTTCGCGCAACTCGGCAAGTGTCACCTGGCGCGGCAAACGCTCGATGGCCCGCAAGTCCATCACCATTTTCTTGGGGTCGTTTTCGTGCGGGTCGGGATACGGGTCGCGGCTCACTTCCGCCAGCGCGTAGAGCGCGTGCTCGGGCTTGCCATGGTACGCCAGCGCACGGTCGCCTTTGTGTATCTGCTTCAGCTGACGAATTGCGTCGGGGCGATGCCCGGCGTGCCGCCACATTTCCTTGCCTTTCACGAAAAGGGTATCCCAGTGGTAGACGCGCGGATCTACCGCCAGCAGCCAACGTCTTGGTTTGTGGGGAGGTTGCGTCATCCGTCAAAAAGTGTCGGGCGAACTATACACGGAAGACGCAAAAAATGGCGAACTTTGTAATGGGAATTTTACGGCTAACGCCAGCGTGGGTAAATACTGGAGCTGCACACGTATCAATCTGGTGCTAAGTGTCTTGTTAACTGAGGTCTACGTAGATATCATCGCCCCGGATCTCAACGGCATAACACTGTACGCCCACCGTCGGATTGGTAGTCAGCTTACCGGTCGTTACGTCGTATTTCCAACCATGCCACGGACATACGACTACCTGTCCCTCCAGCTCGCCTTCCCCCAGCGGGCCGCCTCGATGCAAGCATACATTATTGATTGCAAAGAGTTTACCTTCAACGTTGGCCAGCGCAATATTCTTGCCATCGATATCGAATTCGCGGATCGTTCCGGGGGGTATTTCGTCCTTCTTCGCTGTACGCAGAAAGGGCATTGCGTAATCCTTTCCAAACTGGCTAATCGGAGGCGGGCTTCTTGCCCTCGCCCCCCTGCCACCCCATTGTTCTCGATTCTCTATCGAGGCGCGGGAGACTGGGCGACCATGACGCCTTCTTTGAAGTCTTGCACCATCTCCGGCTTCAAGCGCACCGCCGTCGGGCGCTTCGCCAGGGACATCTGGTCAATCTTGTCCTGCAACTTCAGCAGCGCGTAGAACAGTCCTTCCGGCCGCGGTGGGCACCCGATGACGTACACATCCACCGGAACGATGCGGTCCACGCCTTGGAGCACGGAATAGACGTTGAAGGGCCCACCCACGCTGGAGCATGCGCCCATCGAGATGCACCACTTCGGGTCCGGCATCTGTTCCCACACGCGCTTCAGCACCGGAGACATTTTCAGTGTCACCGTGCCGGCGACGATCATCAGGTCTGCCTGGCGCGGCGAAGGGCGAAACACTTCGGCGCCGAATCGCGCGATATCGAAACGCGAAGTGGTGGAAGCGATCATTTCGATGGCGCAACAGGCGAGTCCGAAGGTCAGCGGCCAGATGGCGCTCTTGCGCGCCCAATTAAAAACGTAATCAACGGTGGAAAGGACGTAACTGCGTTCGAAGCGGTTGTCGAGAACCCCCATCACGTCTCCCGGACCCCACAAACTCGGCGAGTATAGCCATGGGCGTCGCGCGAGTCAAACAAGTGTTCCGTCACTTATTTCCGTAAACCAGCAGAGCGCCGATCGCGCGAAAGTCGGCTAGCTCTTTGGCGTCTCGGAACCAACGGCCGTTGTATTCCGCGGGATTGGGGGTCGGATCAGGGATCAGGCGATGCGCGACTTCCGTGAATCCTGCGTCGCGAAACAGCGTTTCCCACTCAGCGGCGGAAAACAATTTTGTGGGCACCGCTAATTTTTCGCCCCACTGGTGGCTGTAGGGATTGTCGCGGTAATAATTGATCAGAATCCAGGCGGAGCCGCCCTCAGCCAGCACGCGGTGAATTTCGCGCAAGCCCTTGAGGGGGTCAGGCCAGTAGTACGAAGATTCCACGGAAACCACGCGCGTGAAAAAATTCGATTCCCAGGGAATCTCGTCTATCGCGCCGACGACGAATACCAGATTTTCGTGGCGCACGCTGGCCTCGCGCGCGTGATGGATCATCTCGTCGGAGATATCCATACCGACCACGCGCCCCTGCGGCACGCGCTGCGCCAGAATCCGCGAGAGCCATCCGGCGCCGCAGCCGGCGTCCAGAATATTGTAGTCAGGCTCGATCTGCATCAGTTCAAGCGCGGGCCTGGTGATGGGCCAATGTTCGTGCTCCATCGATTCGCCCTTGCCCGCATCGGCCCAGCGATTGAATTCTTCGCGCAGATTGTTCGCCGTCTTCCCTTCCATTCGGCCCGCGCTCCTTGAATCGAAACCTGCATGACCATTCTAATGGACCGCTCGACATTCGAACAGCGCGCCGGTCTTCGCCGACCACGCCGCAAGACTTGTGGTAGGTTAACGGGGAAGTAAATTTAACGGCGAAGAGTTGTATTCTTACAAGAATAGGCCTATTGACATTCTATTCGATATAGAATACAACTGGAGACGGCCTTGTACAGCGTCATCGTGCTGCGAAAAGCCCAGCGCGTCCTCGAAGGGTTGGACGGTTTGCTCGACGGCGTCGAGATTGAGGCCATCATCGACTCTTTGGCCGACGATCCAGATCCGGAGGAAGCTTGGACGCCCGATGGCGAACCGCAAAGCAAATTCATTTATTCAGGCGAAAACAGGAAGTGGATAATCATTTACGAGATTGACGAAGAGGGCCTGGTCGTATACGTCCACTCGATCGAACGGAGGCCCTCGTTAAATCTGGACCCGCGGTGAGGCGAAAAAGCTGCATGGGCATCGATCACAGGAAGGAAATTCAGCGCATCACGGTCGAAGGCAGGATCTATGTCCTGGTGGCCGAGCAAGTGTATGAACAGCTGCTTCGCCGGCTCGACGGCCTCGAAGCCTCGCGAGAGATTCGCCAATCCCGCTCCGACGCTTCGTTCAATTTCGTGGATGCACTGATCCGTGAAAAACTGACTCCAGAACAAGTTCGAAACGTCTTGCGAGCTCCCACGCTTGGCAAACGGTTGGCAGTCCTGCGGGAATCACGGCGAATGGACCAAACCGGCCTGGCGGACAAGGCCGGTGTGTCTCAGGCCGCGATCAGCAAACTGGAGAGTGGGGAAACCAAACGGCCTTCCCTGGAGCTGATCGAAAAAATTCTGAAGGGGCTCGATCTGCCGGATGTCTTGACCTACGCGTTGCTGAGGAACGATATCGTGCCCAGCGCCCGCGCTCGAGAACTGGTCAGCGCCTCCCGCTAGATCGAGACCGGCAGATTGAACCAGGCGAAAAGGCCCAGCAGAAGCAATCCAACCGCGAAGGAATAAATAGCAATCAGCGAGCTCCATTGGAGATGTTCCGAATATCCGCGCTCGAATTTCGCCGCGATTGCAAGAAAGTACAGATAATAAAGTGCAGCGCCCACGCTCACCAAGAAGGCTATCCATGATCCGCCAACCAGCACTCGGTCCTGAATTACCGCCGGCGCCTTATCGGCTCCCACACCCACAATTTCGTGCAGAAATGTTACGGAGAAAACCAGCGCGCCGGTCGCCAGGTTGAGAACCGCTTTTACAAATCCTTCCGCGAGATCAAAGCGCTTTTCAACGGAAACAGGCGCGCTCCCTGCGCCTGATGGAGGGTTTTCCTGCCTTGGAGATTTCGTCACTCAGTCACTCGGGACAAGACGATTACAAATGTTTGCCGCAAGCCGAGCAGTATTGTGCTCCCGCGGGCAGCAATGTGGCGCACGGCGCGTGATATCGTACAACGCCGCCGGCGGGCACCAGCACGGTGTGCACGCGCGGTTCCGACGCGCACGCCCATAGCAGCGCCACGACCCAGCCAATCCCCGTCCAGCCCGCCAGCAAATTGAGGAGGAAAATGCCGGTGGCGTCGCGCTTGTTGTGCCCGATGATGGCCGGCAGAAAATACAGCAAAGTCGCGACAAGAAGAAATGTCATATCCGCACCTCTGATGCCTGTGGCTCAGCCAGGGCCAGATATTCACGACCTCAGCCTCATTCTACAATACGATCCAAACCGCCATTTTGTTCCGGCCTTACTTCAACTTCAGTCGGATGATATCCCGTTCATTGCGCCACTCATCCCACCACCAGACCCCTCTTCGGAAGAAAATGAAAACGCCGCAGATCAGGCACATCGAGCCTGCAATCACTAAGTATTCACCAAGATCGTCCGGAGCAGGCTGGCGGGAAGGAAAATGACGAAAAACGAATAAGCTTGCTTGTTGGAACGACGCGAGCGCCACGCGCGGCCAAGCGTATCGAAACGCTAGGATAGCGAACCCTCCGATTATCAGATTCACGCCGAGACGCGGCGTATCCGGAAGATCGTCGAGTCGCCCCACCAGGGATTCGCCCCACCAAAACATCCGTGGTCTCCTGTGCAACGGTCCCGGAGCGCACGGCTTCTCCGCGAACCCGTGGGCTGCTAGCGTCCCGCAGTCTTGGATCTGCTGGTTTCGTCGCTCACTTTGGCGAGCAATTGGGTAAATTTCTGCTCGCGCTCTTTCTGGTCGAGGCCCTGGTAGGCTTCGGCAATCTGCGTGGTGTTCATCGAGCAGAATTTCGGGCCGCACATCGAGCAGAATTTCGCTTCCTTGTAGAAATCGTCTGGCAAAGTTTCGTCGTGCATCTTGCGCGCGGTTTCCGGATCGAGTGAAAGCTCGAACTGCTTGTTCCAGTCGAAAAGAAAGCGTGCGTAGCTGAGCGCATCGTCGCGATCGCGCGCCCCCGGACGATGCCGTGCCACGTCCGCCGCGTGCGCTGCGATTTTGTAGGCGATCACGCCCTGCCGCACGTCATCCGCATTCGGCAGCCCCAGATGCTCTTTTGGCGTCACGTAGCACAGCATCGAAGCGCCGTGCCATCCGATCATCGCCGCGCCAATCGCGCTGGTGATATGGTCGTACCCCGGAGCGATATCGGTAACCAGCGGCCCCAGCGTGTAAAACGGCGCCTCGTAACACATTTCGTTTTCTTTTTTCACTTGCAGCTCGATCTGGTCCATCGGAATGTGTCCGGGGCCTTCGATCATCACCTGCACGTCGTACTCCCAGGCCTTTTTGGTCAGCTCGCCCAGAACCTTTAATTCCGCAAACTGCGCTTCGTCGCTGGCATCGGCCAAACATCCCGGCCGCAAACCATCGCCCAGTGAAAAACTCACATCGTGCTTCTGGAAAATCTTGCAGATCGCGTCGAAATTCTCGTACAGGAAATTTTGCTTCTTGTGGAAGCTCATCCATTGTCCCAGCAGCGCGCCGCCGCGGCTCACAATGCCGGTAATCCGATTGCGCACCAGCGGCAGAAATTCGCGCAGCACGCCCGCGTGAATCGTCATGTAATCCACGCCCTGCTCGGCTTGCTCTTCGATCACTTCCAGCAGCAGCTCAATCGACAGATCTTCCGGCCGCCGCACGCGCGAGAGCGCTTCGTAAATCGGCACCGTGCCGATGGGCACAGGCGACGCGTTGATGATCGCCTTGCGAATCATGGGAATGTCGCCGCCGGTGGAAAGGTCCATCACCGTGTCCGAACCGTAATGCACGGAGCGGTGCAACTTCTCGAGTTCCTCATCCACGTTCGAAGTGGTGGCGGAGTTGCCGATGTTCGCATTGATCTTGCAGAAAAACGCGACGCCGATGCCCATCGGCTCCAGATTGCGGTGATTAATATTGGCGGGAATGATCGCGCGGCCGCGCGCTACTTCGTCGCGCACCAGTTCCGGCGTAAGTTTTTCGCGCTTGGCGACGTATTCCATCTCTTCGGTCACGACGCCCAAGCGGGCATAGTGCATCTGCGAGAAGTTACGCACACCGCCATTCATCGCCGCAGCGCGCTTTTCGATCCATGCATCCCTCATCGCCATAAAGCCCCCCGTAGACACCCGGCCTAAAACGGCTGCACGCCGGAATGGAGCATTATTGCATTGCACTGGACGCGCGGCAACTCGTAGGAAGTCATGGCCAAGACGTTTTTGCGTAGTGGTAGAAAGACCCGATCGGTTCAGTATGAACGTCTGCGAGCGGGCGTCCCGCAACGGCTGGCAAATTCGTTGTGTCTAGCCCTGCGAAAGTTTACGATGTGCGAGCTGAACGTTTGAATCGCGAATCCCAGATATCAGGCTCTCACAGCGCGGAGGTGCGCCATGTACGACATGAAGAATCTCGCCAAGCTCAAGACGATCGAGGTAAACGCTCCAGATCCGCTGAAAGCTTTTTGGGCCTTCGACAAAGCCGCCATGGCTGGCGGCGCGATTCCGGTGAAGTACAAGGAACTAATGGCGCTGGCCGTCGCTTTCACGACGCAGTGTCCCTATTGCATCGAGATTCACGCGAAAAGAGCGAGAGAGGCCGGCGTTTCCGATCAGGAATTGGCAGAGGCCGTCGCCGTCGCGGCTGCCCTTCGCGCCGGCGCCGCGATTACGTACGGCACTCACGCATTCGTGGACCACTAAATTTTCGCTGATTTGGGATGGGCAATTATTGGGCCGCGTGGCTGGTGCTTATTTGCCGGCGGCTTCGACGGCCACTGCGGTGAGAATCCGCTTCAGCTTCTCGGTATCGGCGACGGGGGGGTGACACGTGGTTTCTACGCAGACCAGCGCTTGCGCCCTTGCGGCGTCGAGATGCGGCAGCGTTTCACGCAGCGCAGGCGCGAGCGAGGCTGCAGCCAGCGTTTCGGGCGTGACGCGCAGCACCGCCTTACCGAAACGATAAATTTCATTCGCGGCTTTTTCCAGCGCCGCGGCTTGCGGATCCCCCGCCGCGCCCAGGACCACCACTTGCAACGGATGCCGCGCGTGAAGCAGCGCCGCGAGCCCGTACGTCGCTGCGAATAAGCCATATTGCGGAACCAGCCCGACGAAAGCTTCCAGCGTCTTTTCCGCCCACTCGCGATAAAGTTTTTCGCCGGTGAAGGCGTAGAGGCGATCGAGCACGATCACCGCGACGGAATTTGCGCCGGGTGTCGGCGAATCCTGCAGCGGCTTGCGCCGCACATCCAGGCCGCCCATCGGCGCGGCATCTTTCGCGCGATCGAAAAATCCGCCGCCATCGGGATCGCCGTAGCGTTCCACGGCCAGCCGCACTGCGCGCTCCGCGATGTCGAAATAGCGCCGGTCGAGCGTCACTTCATACGCATCAAGCAGCGCGGCGGCGGCGAATATCTGATCGTCGAGCGAACCTTCCAGCCGCGGCCCGCCGACACGATGGCGGAAACCCTTCGCTTCATCCCACGCTTCGGCTACGATGCGTTCCAGCGTCTTCAACGCGAATTCGCGGCAATCTTCGCGGCGCAGCACACGTGCGGCTTCCAGATACGCCGAGACGAACATCGCGTTCCATGCAACATAAATCGTTGTGTCTATGGCCGGCGTGGGATGCCGCTGCAGTCGCGCCTCCAGCAGCTTTCCTTTTGCGCGCGCGAGCAGCAGCACGACGTCCTCTGGGCTCGTGTCCAATGCTTGGCCAATTTCTTCCCGGCTCGCCGCCACCCACAGAACATTTTTTGCCGGATTGTGGTGCATCTCTCCGCGTGGGCCAACGTCGTAGCGCATCTCGATCGCGCGAGCTTCTCGCGGCGTAAGCACCGCGCGAACTTCGGCGAGAGTCCAGGTAAAATAATCGCCGTCATCGTCCAGTGTTTGATCGGCGTCCTGACTGCCGTAGAAACCGCCGCGCTCGCGATCGGATAGCACGTCGCCGACCCACTCGATAATTCCTTCGGCCGTTTCGCGGAACAGCGGGTGGCCTGTGACTTGATAACCGTGCAGAAAATTCTTCAGCAGCTCGGAATTGTCGTAGGTCATTTTCTCGAAGTGCGGCACGCACCACCGTTCGTCCACCGAATAGCGGTGGAAGCCGCCGGCCAGCTGATCGTAAACGCCACCTTCCGCCATGCCCGTCAGCGAGCGCTCCACCACGTGCAGCAGTCGCGGATCGCGCGAGGATTGATAACGCTCCAGCAGCAGGTCAACGGCGCTCGCGTGCGGAAATTTCGGCGCGCTACCGAAACCGCCGTGCGCTTCGTCGAAAAGATGCAGCGCCGATTCCACGACGGAGTCCACCACGCCTGCATCGAATGCGCCGCGTGCCGTATGAAATACTTCAGCCTTCGCCACGGCCTCTTCCAGCGCTTTCGCGGAACTATCCACTTCCGCGCGCCGCGTCTTGAACGCTTCGGCAATCCCCAGCAGGATGCGTTTGAATCCCGGCCGGCCCATCGCGTCTTCCGGCGGAAAATAGGTGCCGCCGAAAAATGGTTTGCCGTCGGGCGTGAGGAATGCTGTCAGCGGCCAGCCGCCCTGCCCGGAAATCGCGCTGATCGCCGATTGGTAGCGCGAGTCAACGTCGGGCCGCTCGTCGCGATCCACCTTCACCGGCACGTAAAATTGATTGATCATCGCCGCGATCTCGGGATTTTCGTAGCTCTCGCGGTCAATTACGTGGCACCAGTGGCACCACACCGCGCCAATATCCAGCAAAATTGGCTTGCCTTCCGCGCGCGCGTGCGCAAAAGCTTCCTCGCCCCATTCGTGCCAATCCACCGGCTGATGCGCGGCAGAGCGCAGATAAGGGCTGGCAGAATCCTTCAAGCGGTTTGTGGTGGTGTCAGTCACAGTTCGCTATCTAGACTTCCCACCCTACC
>Ga0209167_10002330_pt1 | contig 10354 bp, 5 predicted proteins | sample Coa_R1_9_FD_187154 | JGI IMG/M metagenome (GOLD analysis project Ga0209167, IMG submission 187154) | Surface soil microbial communities from Centralia Pennsylvania, which are recovering from an underground coalmine fire - Coalmine... | ecosystem: Environmental > Terrestrial > Soil > Unclassified...
CAGCCATCTGCATCGACGGCAGAAGCAACCGCAGATCATCAGAAACTTGTTTTGTGAGGATCATGTTCGATACGCATCCTAAAAATACGCACTATTTGGTGGTCGGCTCAGTAACTTGCGATCGGCCTTTTCTCCCATGAGGCGCGCCGAGCGTCGGAAACGAAGGAGCATATCACGAGCGCTGGTGGGGCTCGGGGTTAGACCCTGCCGATGACGGCGATCGGACTCGGCCGGGACTATTCGCGGGAAAAGTCCGTGGAGCCGTCCGCGAAACCGCCATCGCTCCTATAAACAAAAAAACGCGATCGAAGAAAGTACGATCCGCAAGATGATGTCTCAAGGACGGCGAGGAGACCGGAGAAAGACCCGAGGATCGCAGATCGTAATTAGGGTGATGGCCCGGTTGATCGAGGTGGGCCGGAGAAAGACCGTCTCAATGACCGTGCGAATGCTGGCGTAAACTGCGTCCGTCCCGGATTGAAGTCGCTCGTCCCTCGATCATCCGATTCAGAGGCCGGTTGACATCGGGAGGAAGACTCCTACGCCGAAGAAAGACGGGGTTAACATTATTTCCGACCTGAGCGATGTTCGTGATGTGAGCGTTTTTAACGACTACGGAAGAGCTCTCACTGAATCGATGAAACCGATCCGGAGGTGGCCTGCTCTGGCGGAAGACTCCGGCGCCCCTTGTTTTTAGATGATCGGGGCACGCCCTACACTACTGACTCAGGTTAGTTCAATCACGAGTCGCTCATTCTAGGCCGATAAAAGCGGACATGTCAATCCGATTCGCCGATTCGTCTTCTCGTTTTATTGACCGGCAGACAAATGGGGGATATCGGCCGGGTCATTTTTCTCCAGGGAGGGAACGGAAAGAATATCGGAAGGACCACGATAGGACTCAATGAAAGTGACTCTTTAAAAAGAGAGCGGACAGCAGGTCCGCTTCCGTCCGGATCGACTCTTTGCCCCGTCGCCAGCGTTTGGTCCCGAACGGGTGCCTGGGGGTTCCGGAAGCTCTAGAGGAGAGGAGGTTAGAGCGCCGCAAGCAGTGTAGCTTGGAACTCGCAGTTTTCTGAGGCGCGATCTTCCGGAATGAAGCAACTCTCCGTCCACTTGAATGCATCCCTCAGGGAAATGGAATTCGGTACTTGTTCTAGCTCCTGCGCAGTCGGCATGGAAGTCGGATCAGAATGGGCGATTGGGGAGATCGGAGCCTCAGAGGGAGTTTGTCGTTCTTATGAATCCTTTTCCGAAGAGCAGTGGATTTGGCCTCAGTCTTTGCATGAGTCTGCCCAGCGGCCCGCCTAAGTCGGAGGCGGGGGACCCTCCTCAAGACCCCGTTCCCGATTGAACCGGTTAACGAATTCGAGGAGCTCGGCCCGGGCCTCATCCGAAATTTCCGAAAACTCGAGACCCATTCCCGGAAATCGAACCCTTTGTATGAAATTTTTCCTGACCCATACGACGTTCGCTTCGGCAATGATCACGTTGCGGGAGGCCGGTAGGGAAAATTCCAGGCGTGTCCGGGTTCCTTTCGGGAGAGGGTCGAGCCCTTCAATGAACAGGCCACCCCCCCCGATGGTACTCGCGATGGCTTGACGAAGATCCCCTTCGGCGTCGAGGTATTTTACAAAAATCCCCATCCCAAGGCGAGGGAACTTCCGCTTGAATCCATTCGAGGTTGCGCCGAGGCGGGCCAAAAAGTCCTCCAAAACGAGGGCGGCGACCTCGTTTCCTCCCGGGTCCTCTATCGCCAGAGACTCATCCTCTGGGTTAATTCTCACCGAGTAACCATGATAGCGTTTCGATTTTCTCAGGAGAAATTTCACCGATGTTTCCTCCTTCTCTCCTTTGATATTCTAGCTTCAACGATCTGAGCCTCGGTTCGGGTCGACATCGCGGAGGATAAGCCCGTTTTCAGCCGGCGGATATGGTCGATCCAAGATCGCTCTTCGGGAATGAAATCAGGGGGAAATGGTGTCGCTCCTCATTGCGTGAGGCGGCCTTTCGTCGTGGCGGGTGAGACCTGGATCGCAGAGGAGATTCCAGGCCAAGCGTAAGAGCGGGATTCAGGCCATCCGGAGTGTGCAGGTCCATCCTCATTTCCAAGATCGTGAAGCCGCAGCCTGTACTCTAGTATACCAAAGGATTATGGATCGCGGTTCCAGGACGGGAGGCCTTCAATGGAGGGTAGCCAATGACCTATATTCATCCAGAACTTCGCCTCCCTTCACTTCACCGAACCTGAACGTGCATTCCTTGCTCTTCCCTGACTCGAGAAGAAAAAGAATCGATTGCCTCTAACGGAACACGGTTGGGGTCACGATTATCGTTCCGACTGCATCCTTGACGTGAAGCAGGAAGGAAAGCGGAGGGCAGAAGATCTGCATATTCCGTTTGGCGGACGGGTCTGGTGACGGGTCTACGGTGGACCTATACGGGCACGAACTTGGAAACGGCGGATTGGGCCAAGGAACACCTATGGGATCAGTCCTTGTAGAGAGCGTTAAGGGTAAAACGCGGCGCAAGACGATGTCGGGTAGGGATCAAGCAGACGAACGCCAGTGATCTTGAGCTCAATTTTGGGGACAATTAAAAAATCGGTAGCTTAGGCGTCGGATGTGATCCCCGAATGGGGATACACCAGCGGCGGGCACTAGGTGCTCGTCCTGGCTGCGCGCTGGGATTACCGGGCTTTGATGGGCTTTCGTTGTGGACTCGTGAACGATCGAGGTGCCCCACCCGCATCCGTCAGTGGCTTCGGCGTAGAATCAGCGTCACGGGCCATTCACGATCGTGTTCCTCCACAAACACGCTCACCACCGTCCGTTCAACCCATGCTTGCTGTACCAGCTCCTCGATTGCGCGCTCGCGGCCTCGGAACCGATGCTCGTGTCCCTCTTCGGTCTGGATGAGAAAGCCGCGGAAGTCACCGAAGCGATCGTACTGTATGCCGATTACCTTCCCGGTATATTCGCGCTCCTCGGACGGCGGACACGGCGGCAGAGGCCGTTTGCCAGGTACCTCTCCGATTTGTGAGGGCGCAATTGTGTTCGGATCCCGTCCAAGGTTCCACACAAGACCTTCCGTCAGGGTAAGATACCTCTGGAGCACGGGCAGCCAGCGGTTCGAGGGCGGAGTGACCCCGATACGCCATTTCAGCCATGCTAACAATCGTTCTTGCGGATAGAGCAGCTCCGCCGCTGATGTTACCGTGAGCGTATACTGAAACGCCCCGACGACTTGCCGCCAGGAAAAAGTTTTTGGCTGCGAAACCGTCCCGATAGAGCGGGGGGCCCACGCGATCTGTGTTTGCGGTGGCGGTTGGATTGCGGCGCTCACCAGCGTGAGCTGACGCACGGCGATTTTATAAACCTCCCCCTGATGAATCGTAGCCGGCAGATCCACCGACAGCAGTCCCGCGAATCGGCCCTGACCTTGCGGGATCGGAACAAAACTCACATCACCCGCAGGAAATTGGATGGTATGATCATCGATCCTGCTGAGGCGGTGCTTCACGTACATTTTGTCGGCCAATGCGACAATGTCGACCGCAGCGACCGCGGGTAGATAAATAGTGGCGACACTAAGGTTGGGGGTCGTGCCCCAGGTGATCATCAGTTCGTCGGGTGCCTGCGTCGTGGCCGACGGCTTAATTTCAAATGGGTGTGCGATCATGGCTGAACTCCAAGCCAAGCTATATTTCGTTGGGCGAGCTTATCAGACGTGGCGGTGGTTGCACCGTTCGGGATCGGGGTGTCATCGAAGCGGATTTCGGCGACCAGGCACTGATGCGGGGCAGCCGCCACCGCTCCGTTCAGGGACTCGCTCCCGGGCCAGGGTCCGTCCCATAGCGACGGCAATAATGGGGGGGTCGGAATTAGGAACGGCGTCGTTTGGTTCACATCCAGCCAACAACCGAAAAAGGTGTCCACTTCGTTGTCGGCTGCCGTCGTAATCATGAGCGCGTTCGGAGGGTCCGTTTGCGTTTTCATATCGGCGGGTGACGTGAGATTGATCCGTTCGGTGGCGAAACAGGGAACCGTGACATATTCGGCCCCGAGACCGAAGAAACCTGCTTGGATGCCCAGGAGGGCTATCTTATGTCCGGGAGTCCCGTTCGTACCCCATCGGTACGTGCCCTCGCCCGTGCCCACCTCAGCGAAGTCCGACACCGTGCTCGCAGCATTGAAAAGCCGGAAGAAAACGCGGACAGGGCCGATTGTAGTGGTGATACTGGACCTAATCCTGACCCGCGCGACAGCGAAGTTGAACGTGGGGACGAAGGAATCATTATTCGGGTAGAACACGATCGCCGACTGCGCCTCGTCCTGAGTTAGGGCATTGTCGAACGTGTCCCCATTTGTGATGAGGCTAGGGTTATTCAGGTGGTTCAAAACCTGTTGAATATAGGCGACCGCCTTGCCCGCGTCGGTTGGGTTGGGAACGCCGAACATCAGGTGCGGCTGATCAGGTGTTACGGCGAAAAGGCGCAGGTCGAAACTGAGCCAGGAGGGGTAGGATTGGGGATTGGTGGGGTTGAGGTCAAAGAGGTACGGGTCCTCTCCTTTTGCCAACTCGATATTCGCCTGGCAGCTCAATGGAACCGCTGTCGTCGTCGTGTTGCCCTTGGAATCGACACCCGTGGGCACTTGCACCGTGAAGGTGGCGCTCAAGGTCACCACCGCGACCTGGTGGGCATTGAGCGCATTGAATGCGTGCAGGTTTGGAAATGAAATGGTGAACGGGTAGAGGAAGGTCTGGAAGTTCAGGGTGAGAGTATTGTCTACCGCCAGAATCGGCGAAGGGCCGAAGGTGTTCACGATCGGCAGATTACTTGCAATCGTCGAGATCTGAGTTGGTGTAAGCCCGGAATTCAATGACGCGTTGATGGCGGCTGTAATGTTGGGCAAGGGACTCGGAACTGCTTTGTTCAGGTCCGAAGGCGAATTGAAACCAAGGGCCGAATTGGGGAAACCTGTAACAGCCAACCAGAACGCCGAGCCCCACGTCGCGCTCTGCTTCACCTCGTCCTGCCCGAAGGTGGCCTTGTCGAAATCGAACGACATGCTCATCGCAGTGACCTGCAGGCTTTGAGTCAGCGTCGTGCCGGAGGTCGGCGTGACATCGCCGTACACGACATTGGACGACTCGGCCGTACCGGGCTGGGGGCCACCGCAGCCCGTACTCGCGCCCTGTAGCGCAAGCGCGCCGGTGCTTAACGAGTAGGTCAGAACGCCCGCCCCAGAGGTAAACGTGCAGGGGCCGCCAGGCGGTCCCACGAGATCGATCTGGAAGCCGTAGATCGGATACAGAGCATAAGAGGGGAAGGGAAACGAGTAGCTTGAAACGTTATTGGCGGGATCGGTGATGCTGAATGTCGCTGCTGTCACATTGCCATTAGAATCCGTCGCAAGTGCGATTTTCATTACCGACCCGGCCGCGACCTGACTGGAGGGAGCCGAGCCGAAGTTCCCGAATTTCGGATCGCCGGGAAGAACTGGCAGCCAGGGTGTCGTGTTCGGGGGATTTGGAGTGTATCCTGGCGGCCAAGGTTGGTTGGGCCCATAAGCTTGCGCACCGACCGACCAGTATTGGATCTGCCAACTGGCCGAGTTATTTGCGACAACAATAATGTACTGAAACCAATTCAGCGTCTGGCCCTGACTTACCGAGGTGGTCTGCGGATAGCAATTTAGTTGCAGCGAAAACCCGGAATTTGCCAGAGTGACCAGGTCCTGCGTGACCTGTAGGGTTACGGTCAGATTCTGCAAATTCTGACAGTTGCTGACGAGAACTGCGTTGTTGTTGCTGCTTTGGAAACCCATCTCTTTATCGGCCTCCGGCCCGAACGCGCCGAGCTAATGCCTTTTGGCCCGCCGGCATTCTGGCCGCAGAGCAAATTTCCATTGAGCGCACTCTGTAGGACATGGTTCCACTATACGCCTTGCACTTTGCCGGTATCAAGTAGGCGTATCGGGCAAGTCGGCCCGCGTTTCGGCTTGGTATCCTGCCCGTTCACGAATGCTAACTTTCTGAACTTCCTTCCGGCGCTGAATCGAGGGTGGGGTCGAGTTGATCGCGTTACTGTGCCTCCACGACATGCGCAGAGTTTCATGCTCTTTCCATCAATCACTTCAAGCCGGCACTTCACATCCGCTTTTTCGTTATCGTGAGGAATCGATTTTATTGACGGAGAAGGTGGGGTTTGATATTGTCTAGCAGTTAGGAATAAAAGGGAGGTCGGAGAAACGGTGTTCGCGCGAATCACAGTCGATCCGAGTGTTTGTACAGGAAAAGCATGTGTCCGTAATCTCCGTTTTCCGGTTTCGCCTGCCGGGTTTGTTATTTGACAGAGGGTCGGGGATGGCGACGGGAAACAAGCGTTCGCGGCTTCTTTAGACCAGGCCTAGGTTGGTTTTCGCTGTCGGGTGGATTTGAGCCGGCTCGGTTCGATCCGCCGTCATCGAGTCGGGAGGTTAACTGTGAAGGCTCAATCTTCTCTCTTTCAACAGATCAATCATATTGTTGTGGTGATGCTTGAAAATCGGTCGTTCGACCACATGCTGGGCTACCTGTATGCGGACAGCGGAAACGTATCCCCGCTTGGGCAGCCTTTCGAGGGATTGACGGGCAAAGAATCCAATCCCGATGGAAAGGGATCTGAGGTGTCCGTTTATAAGATTCAGGGCACGGATCCACATCCCTATTTTATGCCGGGAGCCAACCCGGGGGAGGGCTATCTGAACACCAATTCTCAGCTCTTCGGCACAACCCAAGCTCCGAGTCCTCCGGTCCCGGCCGCTAATCGGGGCTTTGTCACGAATTTTGCCTATACGATCGGTTGGGAATCGAAGACGCCCAATGAAGTTCTTCCCGGCACTCAGCCGTCACAGATCATGGGAACGTACACGCCCCAGATGCTTCCGATTCTTTCGAGCCTCGCGAAGGGCTTCGCCGTGTGCGACCAGTGGTTTTCATCCGTACCCACTGAGACATTTCCGAATCGGGCCTTCGTCTGCCTGGCGACGTCCCAGGGTCACGTCTCGGATAGCACGTGCAAAACCTACACCGCTCCGAGTATCTTCACGTCCCTTGAGAAGAAGGGCGCAAGCTGGGGAGTCTATGGCTATGACGCTCCGCCGCTCACCCGGGGATCCGTCTCCGACATCATGCATGCCGCGGAGAGCCACTTTGGGGAGTTTGCCGATTTCCAAACCGCCGCCCGGGGAGGATTATTACCCAATTACGTTTTCCTGGAACCCCAGTGGGGCTCCAACGGCAACAGCCAGCATCCCAATTACGACGTCGCGAAAGGAGAGCAGTTTCTCCATGACATTTATTATTCCCTCTACGGAACCAAGTCATGGCAGAACACCCTGCTGATCATTACGTACGACGAGCACGGGGGCTGTTATGATCATGTTCCTCCCCCTGAGAATGCCATTGCTCCCGATAATTCCGTTGGAGAGCTGGGGTTCGATTTTAAGAGGTTTGGCGTCAGGGTACCGACCGTGCTCGTCTCGCCTCTGATCGAGGCCGGCACCGTTTTTCGTCCGCCTTCGAGTCCCGCCGGAAGTACGTCGGCCCTCCCTTTTGACCATACCTCAATTCTTTCCACGGTTGAGCAGAGGTTCGGGTTACCCAACCTGACCCAGCGGGACGCCGCGGCGCCCGATGTCGGCGGAGTCATCACCCGAACAACGGCCCGCGCCGACGATCCCCTCAATGGAGTCACAGTGCCTATCAGCAAGGCGGTTCCGCAGATGGCGTCGGGGCCTGACCATCTGGAAAGGGCGCTGGCCGAGTCAGCCCATGATCTGCCGGTTTCAGAAGGTGCCGGGAACGGACATCGCCATGAGATGCCGTTCTTCGCAACAGGAAAAGAGGCCATTAACTACGCGCGTCAGCGCTATCGGTCTTATCGGCGGTCACGCTGAGACCGATTGGCGGACCAGGGCAAAACGCCGGGTCTGACGCCGGTTTCCGTTCGACTACTGCTGGGCTTGCCAGCAGGTGGGATTGCCGGGCTGTCCACAGTTGATCATCTTTTGGAGCGCCGAATGGAGCGCCGCCTGTTGAGAGGGCGGCAGGCTCTTGAAGATATTTTTCAGCTCATAGGGATCCTTCACCACGTCGTAATATCCCTGTTCGCTCAGCGTCGAGCCGTTATTGTCGTACTCGACATAGAGGTATTGGTCGGTCCGCAAGGCCTCATAATTGGGCGGGTTGGCATTGCCGGAGGCCCTCTCATTTTTCTCGTTGTCGGGATCGGAGGGATCATCCGGGGGCCCATGGTGCTCGATCAGGGCCTTCGTCCGCCACACCGGAGGCTTCACTCCCTGGAGAAACGGAACCAAGCTCTTTCCGTCCGGTTCAGTCGGCGCGGAATGACCCCCTAGATCGGTGAAGGTCGGGCTCAAATCGATATTTTGAGCGATTGCCTGGATCGTCTGGTGAGGAACACCCGGCCCCACGACGACGAGCGGAACCCGGATATCGGTATCGAAGGGGGTCATCTTGCCGGGCAGAAACCGGTATTCTCCCATGTGATACCCGTTATCCGAACTAAAAAAGATATATGTGTTCTGATCTTCACCAGTTGCCTTCAGCCCAGCCCTGATGTCACTGATGAGCTTGTCGATTGCCCGCACCGATTGGGCGCGCAGCCGAAACTCATTATCCATCGCCTCCATCTCTTGCGGGGCCAGGGCTGGAGTATCTCTCATCCAATCCGGCGCGTTGGCATCAGGAATCGCGTCATAGGCCGGCGTTCTCGGGACGGCCGCGCCGGGATAGGCGGTCTCATCACGATATGCGGGCCGATAAGGCGAATGCGGCGCGAAAGTCGCAACCTCGATGAAAAACGGGCCCTTCGCCGATTGGAGGAAGGCCTGTGCCAGTCGGGATAGGTTATCGGTCAGATAATCGGATGGATCAATTCCATAATGCTTGACGGCGCCGTTTTGATTAAGATCGTAAATAAACTCAGGGTAGCCGTTCCCGGCCACATCCCATTCGTCCCATCCCCACACCGTAGTCCAGGCTCTCGATTTGTTGTATGGTTCCGTATCCCAGGGAAGATAGCCGTTGAGATACTTGCCGAGCATCGCGGTCTCATATTGTCCTTGGTGGAGTGCCAAGGCAAAGGTATGTAATTCATTCTGGTTGTTGTTGAAGGCTCCGAATCCGCCATCGAGCTGGCCTTTCTTCGGGTCCCACGTGTTGGTGAAGACTCCCGTATTGTGCGGAAACTTTCCCGTGAAGATCGAAGAGCGGGAGGGGCAGCAGAGTGAGTCGCTGACAAAATAGTTGGAGAAGCTCGTCCCCTCGTTGATCATACCCTCCAGGCCGTGGGTCGGAGATTGAATCATATAGGGAAGAAGATCCATCGAAAAATCATCGGCCAATATAAAGATAATGTTGGGTTTTGCCGGTGGGGTGCCGCTGGAATCCGCAGCATAGAGGTTCAACCTCCCACTGAACGCAATACCGGCTGCGAGAATGAACAGGGATATCCTGCGAGATCTCTCAAGAAACGGTTTCATCATGGGCTCCTTCCCTGGGTTCACTGCCACCTTGATCCATTTGACACTTGGGTTCAGACGGTTCCGATCGCCACTTTCAGGCCCTGCCACGACACTCATCCCGGGCAGTTAAAAAAATACATGCGGACTACCCTAAAAATCCACGGATCGCCAATCGGAAAGAAGCAATCTCAGTGCCAACTTCATTGAGAAAAGAAACAATGAATCGATCAATCATCGAAGTTCTTTATTGAAATAAAGAGGAAGACAGGCAATTTTCGAGCGGAATTTCTGGTTGATCCAACCAAATCGAACGAGCAAGGTCATCCTGCAGCCTGTTTCCAAAGCCAAACGAAGGTAAATGGCATTAAGATTTACAGTTATTATTAATAAAACCCTCGGCCGTATCGACCACGCGGGTCTTCTCTACGTTCAGGGTCAGCCCAGACCTGTGATGATCCGCTCCATTTTCCGAAGCCAGGGCTGGGGGGCTCCCTCGACAGAGAAGACCAGCGGCTTCGGCCTCACGCTCCGCCAGGGACGGGGATATGGCGCTTGCCTCGTTCCGCCATATCGTTGTGGACCACTTGCCGTTGGTTCCGGCCCCCGGTTTTGTCCGCTCTCAGTTCTACACGGATTTTTCCCGTCGGTATGGCCGGACGACTAAGTGCGTCCATGCACGCCACCGCGCCGAGCCAGACGCCCCTGCCTGTACGACTGCAACGCCGACCCGCTCGCCAGTGATAATCTAGCTGGTAATGAGGCAGAACCCGACCTCGGCATGATTCCAGTTGTGCCCGCCGGGGCCGCTGCCCAGGATGCTA
>Ga0209167_10002332_pt1 | contig 10349 bp, 9 predicted proteins | sample Coa_R1_9_FD_187154 | JGI IMG/M metagenome (GOLD analysis project Ga0209167, IMG submission 187154) | Surface soil microbial communities from Centralia Pennsylvania, which are recovering from an underground coalmine fire - Coalmine... | ecosystem: Environmental > Terrestrial > Soil > Unclassified...
ATCACGCTCGCCTTTGCCCAGATGGCCTACTACGTCGCCTCCGGACTTTCCCGCTACGGCGGCGACGACGGCTTGACGATCTACAAGCGCAGCAATTTCGACGGCCTGATCAATCTGTCGAGCCGCGTGCAGTTCTACTATCTTTGCCTCGCCTGCCTGCTGGGCGGCATTTATCTGGTGTGGCGCATCGTCAATTCGCGCTTCGGCATGGCGGTGCAGGGCCTGCGCTCCAATGAGCGGCGCATGGAAGCAATCGGCTTTCCCGCGACGCGTTACCGGTTAGTCTGCTTTGTCATCGCCGGCACGATGTGCGGCCTCGCCGGTGCGCTGCTTGCCAACAACACCGATTTTATCAGCCCGGCCGTGATGTACTGGACCCGCTCCGGCGATCTGATGGTGATGGTCATTCTCGGCGGGATGGGTTCGCTGTTCGGGCCGGTGTTGGGCGCGATCGTGTATCTCATGCTGGAAGAATTTCTCTCGCAGGTCACCGAATATTGGGCGCTCATCATGGGCCCGCTGTTGCTTTTGATCGTATTGTTCGGGCGCGGCGGCATTCTCGGCCTCGTGGGGAGGTTCGCCCGTGGCTGATCCGCTGCTACGCGTCGAGAAACTGGTCCGGCGCTTCGGCGGCATCGTCGCGACCGACAATTTGTCGCTCGACTTCGAAAGTGGCGAATTGCACGCCATAATCGGGCCGAACGGCGCCGGCAAGACCACGCTGATCAGCCAGTTGATCGGGCAATTGCGACCGAGCGGCGGCACCATCCGTTTCGCGGGTGAGGACATCACCCATTTGCCGGCGTGGCGGCGCAGCCGGCTTGGGCTCGCGCGCTCCTTCCAGATCACCTCGCTGCTGCCGGACTTCACCGCGGCCGACAATGTCGCGCTCGCCGCCCAGGCGCGCGAAGGTCACTCGTTTCGCTTCTGGCGCAATGCCCGCAAGGAAAAAAATCTCCGCGAGGCGGCGCGTGCCGCGCTAGCCAGGGTCGGGCTCGAACATCGCGCCGACGTGGTCGTGTCGGAACTAAGCCATGGCGAACAGCGCGAGCTGGAGCTGGCGGTCGCGCTCGCCACGCGGCCGCAATTGCTGCTGCTCGACGAGCCGATGGCGGGTCTCGGCGCAACCGAATCGGCGCGCATGGTGAAGCTGCTTGCGGATCTGCGCCGCGAAGTCACCATCATCCTTGTCGAGCACGACATGAACGCGGTGTTCGCGCTCGCCGACCGCATCACTGTCCTTGTCTATGGACGCGTCATTGCCTCCGGCGAGCCGGCGGCGATCCGAGTCAATGACGAGGTCAAGCGCGCCTATCTCGGCGACCAGCATGTGGTGACCCGCCATGGCTGATACCGCGCCCCTGCTTGAAGTCGAGGGAATCGAAACCTGCTACGGTCTGAGCCAAGTGCTGTTCGGCATGTCGCTTACGGTTCGTTCCGGCGAGATGGTGACCTTGATGGGCCGCAACGGCATGGGGAAAACCACCACCATCCGCTCAATCATGGGATTGACGCCGGCGCGCGCCGGCACGATCCGTTTCTTCGGCAAGGATGTTCGCAACCTCGCCCCGTTTCGGATTGCGCAACTTGGAATTGGCCTCGTCCCCGAGGGACGACAGATTTTTACGAACCTCACCGTGCGCGAAAATCTCGTCGCCGCTTCTGCCAATCGTTTCGGCAGCGCCGACCCCTGGACGTTGGAAAAAATCCACGCACTATTTCCGCGGCTCGCCGAGCGCCGCACCAACATGGGTGACATTTTGTCGGGCGGCGAACAGCAGATGCTGGCGATCGGCCGCGCGCTGATGACCAATCCGCGGCTCTTGATCCTGGACGAGGCCACCGAAGGGCTTGCGCCCCTGATCCGCCAGGAGATCTGGAACTGCCTGTCGATGCTCAAAGCACGCGGCCAGTCCGTGCTGGTGATCGACAAGAATGTCGAGCATCTCACCCGCATCGCCGACCGGCATTACATCATCGAGCGGGGGCGTGCGGTGTGGAGCGGCTCGTCGGCTGAATTGATTGCGGTGCCAGATCTGCAGCACAAATATCTGGGGATTTGATTTTTTCCGCTCCCTCCCCCCGGAGGGTGAGGCGAAGCTTGCTCTCAAGGCACAATGCGCTCCCCTCCCCACCGCTGCGCGGAGGGAGGGGAGCGCACCGCCGCCGCGTCCCTCAAAACATCTCGAAATATTCGCGCTGTTCCCAGTCCGACACTTCGGCCTGGAAGCGCTCGATCTCGGCGTTCTTGATGTGGACGTAGTAGTCGACAAAGCCCGCGCCCAGCGCGTCGCGGAAGAACGCATCGTCCTTCAGCGCATCCAGCGCTTCGCGCAACGTCTTCGGCAACAACGCGGCCTTTGTCTCGTAGGGTGCATCCGCGGGGTGGCCGGGGTCGAGCGCGCGGTCGACGCCATCGAGGCCCGACAGAATTTGCGAGGCCATGTAGAGATAGGGATTGGCGGCTGGCTCGCCGATGCGGTTTTCCAGCCGCGTTGTGGGGTCGCCGGGTCCGCCGAGGACGCGAACCATCACCCCGCGATTGTCGCGGCCCCAGATCGCCCGGTCCGGCGCCAGCGAATAGGAGCGGTAGCGCTTGTAGCCGTTGAGGGTCGGGGTCGCGAATACAGCGGAGGCGCGCGCATGCTGCAACAGACCTGCGAGATAATGTCGTCCGAGCGGGCTCAACAGCTCGCCGCCTTCCCTCGTCATGAAGGCATTCTCGCCGCCGGCGCACGAAACGAGCGACTGATGCAGATGCCAGCCGGATGCGAACACGTTCGGCAGTTTCGGACGGCACATGAAGGTCGCATGATAGCCGTGACGCTGGCAGATCTGCTTCACGGCGCTGCGGAACAGGATCATGGTGTCGGCGGCTTCGAGCCCCGTCGTGGGCATAAAGGTGAATTCGCACTGGCTCGGGCCGAACTCGACTTCGATCGATCGCAGCGGCAGGCCGAGCGCGAGAATGTCGCGTCTGACAATCTCCAGCACCGGCTCCATCTGGTCGTAGCGCTGCTCGGTCAGATATTGGTAGCCGTGCGAGAGCAGGCTGACATCCGGCGGCTGGCCGGGCTGGCCCGCATCCGCAGGCGACATTCTGGCGTCTTCAAGTTTGAAAATGTGGAATTCGACCTCGAGCCCGGCGATGAAGTCGTAGCCGCGCTGCCCGAGCTTGCCGAGGACTGACCTATAAAGATGGCGCGTTGCGAACGGCACTGGCCGCCCGTCGGCAAAATAGACGTCGCACAACAGCCAGCCGGTTGAGGGCGCCCAAGGTAACACGCGGAAGCTTGAGGGATCGGCTACCATCACCGCGTCGGCGGCGCCCTCCATCTCCCGCATCCCGAACCCGCCGCCCGAGGTGAAAACCGGAAACACGGTGCGATGCGCGGTGTCCTTGGCAAACATCGTGGTGGTGATGGTACAGCCGCTCTCCAGCGAGGCCAGCGCCTCGCGCGCCACCAGCGTCTTGCCTCTGAGGATGCCGTGCTGATCGGGAAACGACAGGCGGATGACTTCGAGGCTCTGCTCTTCGACGACCCGCGCCAGCCGCGCGGCTGCTTCCCTCTGCTCGTCGGACCACAGGCCGTGACGCCGAACAAAACTCAAGGCGTCGCTCCCAGGTACCGATCGCCGCAAGTGAGCGCCTCATGGCCTCGTGGTTCGAGACGCGCGGCACTGCCGCGCTCCTCACCATGAGGGTCTAAGACCTCATCCTGAGGAGCGGCCAGTTGGCCGCGTCTCGAAGGATGAAGCCGCTGTGCTGGAGAAGCCACTAAACCGCCCTCAGATGCGGCACCTCGTCGGCGATCTCCTGCGGCACCGGCGCCGCCCACGGCGCGCCGCGGCGGCGCTTCACGTCGACTTCCATCCAGAAGGTTTCCCAGCCTCGCGTCGGTCCGATGCCATCCATGGTCGCCGGCCCCTGGATGCTCCTTGCACGCGCGGCGTCGAGGAACATGAACGGCTTTTCTCCGCCCAAGACCTTTTCGATCTCCTGGCGCAATAGCCGGCGGTACAGCACGATCGCCTTGTCGGCCTGGCCTAAATGCTCGCGGGTGCGATCCTGGATCGCACCCATCGATTCCACCGCCCACTGGTCGTGCACGTTGATGTCGCTGCCCATGCCGGTGAAGGTAGCCGTCGTCTGCTCGTGCGGATCGAAGCCGTAGTCGTTCGCCTTGTTCTTGCGCGAGCGATAATCCGGCAGCTCGTAAAGTTCGAGGCGCTGGTCGCGCATCTTCTTCTTGTCGACCGGCGTCGAATAGGAGGTGAAGATCGCGTACCAGTAGCAGTTCTCGTCATCGAGGGGCACATGCCACTGCGAAATCGTCATCTCCGTGCTCATGGGGATGACGAAGCCGTGCGGGAACAATTGATTGGTGACGCGCACATGGGTGCGCTCTTCATCGATCTCGCGTAGCGCGATCAGCCGCAGGCCGTATTCGGTGTGCTCGACATTGATGATGGGGCGGTCATATTCGCGCAGGATTTTCGTCATCGGCAAATCGGTGCCGGCGGAAGCAGCGCGGAACTGCCTCCCATAGCCCTCGGACGTATCCTCGTCCTCGAAGAAGCGATGCAGGAACGAGGCATGCGAGGGGTCGATGCCGACCTCCAAAGCCTGCAGCCAATTGCAATTGATGTGACCCTTGAAGGCGAAGGTGTGGCTCTCGGGCGCGGCAAAGCAGTCGATCTCGGGAAAGGCCGGCGGGGCGCCTTCGCCGAGATACGCCCAGAGGATTCCGCTTTTTTCGACCACCGGATAGGAACGCTGCTTGACGCCCTTGCAAAGTTGAGAGTCCTTCGGCTCGGCCGGCGTCTCCAGGCATTGGCCGGTGGCATCGAACAGCCAACCATGGAAGGCGCAGCGCAGCCCGCCATTTTCGAGCCGCCCAAACGCCAGGTCGGCGCCGCGATGCGCGCAGCGACGCTCGATCAGGCCGTAACGTCCCTGCTCGTCGCGAAACAGCACGAGATTTTCGCCGAGCAATTTGACGGGGCGCACCGGGCGCGGCCCGGCCAACTCGTCGACCAGCGCCGCCGGCTGCCAATACATCCGCATCAGTTTGCCGCAAGGATCTTTCGCTCCCGTTCGGGTGATCAGGTCGTTTTGTTCCTGGCTCATCATGGCGGGGTGTCCTCCCTGCGAACGCAAATGGACCATGGGTCGAATAGTCGTTCGGAATCAAATTACTAGGGTTGCGGGTCGGGGCAAGCGCTTTCCTTATCCATAGCGACGGCTTTCGCCGGTATGGTCATGCTGAGGCAACCTCTTGTCCGAACATCGGGCTTTTCGTGTTCGGTCAAGCCGCTTTTCCCGCGGGAACCGAACCATTGCAGCGCGCCCCGATAGCGGAATATCCAGAGGGAGCGCGTGTTCCAGAAGTTGTCACCAGCTTGGGACGCATAGGGGAGGGATATGAAAATTTTCATCTCGATTGCGGCTGTCTTGGCAGTGTTGTTCGGCGCGATGATGCTCGTTTTTCCCGTTGAATTTTATGCGCCGACCGGGATAGCGATGACGCCGATGATCGCGACGGTTGCCCAGGCGCATGGCGCAACGCTGGTGGGACTTGGCGTCGTCAACTGGCTCGCCCGCAACGCCGATCGACAGGGGCTGATTGCCATCCTCGGCGGCAACCTCGTGGTTCAGGTGCTTTCGCTCCTGGTGGTCTTGCGCACGGCGCAGCTCGGCGCGGGATTTGCGGTCGCACCTGGCGTCGTGATCCACGTCGTGCTGGGCAGCCTGTTTGCCTTCTTCCTGATCCGGATACGCAAGGCGTAACAGCCCGCTCAACCCCGCGCGAACATTCGCGGCTCGCCCTGCAGCACCGGCGCCACCGCATCGATCAGGCGCGCCGCGGCGGCGTCCACGGTGAGCCCCGCGGTATCGACTACCGTGGAAGCCCGCGCATAGAGCGGCTCACGGCTTTTCAGGATGGTGCGCAGTTCCGCCATCGCCGAGCGGTCGTCGGCCATCGGGCGCAGGTCGCCTTGGCCGCGCACGCGCGCCATGTGCTCTTCGGGTTCGGCCTTGAGCCAGATCGTGTAGAACGATGACAGGATGAGGTCGAAGGTCAGAGGTTCGGAGACGATGCCGCCGCCGGTGGCGAGCACCGTCAGCTCTTTCCGCTCCAGCAATTGCCCCAGCGCTGCCTGCTCCATGCGGCGAAAACCTTCCTGGCCGTAGAGCGCGATGATCTCGGCGACCGACAGGCCGTTCTGCGCCTCGATCTCCTTGTTGAGCTCGACGAAATTCCAGCCGATCTTCCTGGCGAGTATCTTGCCGAGCGTGGATTTGCCGGCGCCGCGCAAGCCGATCAGGGCGATGCCGGCAAACGACATCCGCCGGTGCAGTGACGCGCTCTGGCCTGCGAGAATATCCTTGGCTTGCGCGATCTGGTTTGGCGAAGCCTTGCGCAGGAGGTCGCGGATCACGGCCCAGTCCGGCGAGGGCTCGGTGACGGGGATCAGGTCTTCCAGATGCGCGCCCATCGCGTTCGACACCCGGCGCAGCAGCACAATCGAGACGTTGCCTTTGCCGCTTTCGAGTTGGGCGATATAGCGTTCGGAAATGCCGGAGACCTTGGCGAGCACCTTTCGCGACATGCCGCGAAGCGCGCGCATGGTGCGGACATGTTGGCCGAGCTGCTCGAGAAAGCCGGTTTCGGGATCGCTAGCTTGGGTCATGATCCTCGTGCGCGTCCAAGGTAGTAGGAAACATAATGCCGAAGAGGATTGACAGCAAGCGTATCCGATGCCTTTCTATGAATTATAATTCTTAAAGTCGGGAAGAGGCGTCGTGACATGCTTTCGCTTGAGGAAAGCGGCTTGAGGGACCTGCCATGAGCGACACATCCGGTTCGTACAACGCGGTGACCTGGCTACTCGACCGCAACGTCGATGAGGGCCGGGCCAGCAAGCTTGCCTATACCGACACGGTCTCCGAACTGACCTATGGCGATCTGCAAAAGCAGAGCTGCCGCGTCGCCAACATGCTGCGCCGGCTCGGCGTCCGCCGCGAAGAGCGCGTCGCCATGATCATGCTCGACACCGTCGATTTTCCGGCGGTGTTTCTGGGCGCGATCCGCGCCGGCATCGTGCCGGTGCCGCTCAACACGCTTTTGACCTCGGATCAATATGCTTACGTGCTGGCGGATTGCCGCGCGCGGGTTTTGTTAATCTCTGAGGCGCTGTTGCCGGTGGTCAAGGACATGGTCGGGCGAATGCCCGATCTCGACCGTATCGTCGTGTCCGGCAACGATGCGCATGGTTACAAGAAACTCGCCGACGAACTCGCCGGCGAAAGCGATGCTTTTACAACTGCCGCGACCCACCCTGACGAGCCGGCGTTCTGGCTGTATTCCTCCGGCTCGACCGGCATGCCGAAGGGCGTGCGGCACCTGCACGCCAATCTTGCCGCCACGGCCGAGACCTATGCCAAGCAGGTGCTCGGCATTCGCGAGGACGATGTGTGCCTATCGGCGGCAAAACTGTTCTTCGCCTACGGGCTCGGCAATGCGCTGACCTTTCCGATGTCGGTCGGCGCGACGACGATTCTCAATTCCGAGCGCCCGACGCCGGCTTTGATGTTCAAGCTGATGAACCAATACAACCCCTCCATCTTCTACGGTGTGCCGACGCTGTTTTCCGCGATGCTTCATGACGAGGCGCTTAAAACTGAGCGCGGCGGCAACCGCTTGCGGATCTGCACCTCCGCGGGCGAAGCTTTGCCGGAATCGGTCGGCAATGCCTGGAAGGCGCGCTTCGGCGTCGACATTCTCGACGGCGTCGGCTCGACCGAGCTGTTGCATATCTTTTTGTCGAACGCGCCGGGCGACATCAAATACGGTTCCTCCGGCCGTCCGGTGCCAAGCTATAAAGTGCGCCTGGTCAACGAGGCCGGAGATGAGGTCGCCGACGGCGAGGTGGGTGAAATGCTGGTGCACGCGCCCTCGGCCGGCGAAGGCTACTGGAACCAGCGCAGCAAGAGCCGCTCGACCTTCGAGGGCTACTGGACGCGCACCGGCGACAAATATACGCGCGACGCCGACGGGCGCTACACCTTTTGTGGCCGCAGCGACGACATGTTCAAGGTGTCCGGCATCTGGGTGTCGCCATTCGAGGTCGAGAGCGCGTTGATCACCCATCCGTCGGTGCTGGAAGCGGCCGTCGTGCCCGAAGCCGACCCCGAAGGATTGCTCAAGCCGAAGGCGTTCGTGGTGCTGCGCGCAGGTACAAGGACCGAAGGCCTGCAGGAGGCGCTCAAGGAGCATGTCAAGCAGAAGATCGGGGTCTGGAAGTATCCGCGCTGGATCGAGGCCGTCGACGCTTTGCCGAAAACTGCAACCGGAAAGATCCAGCGGTTCAAGTTGCGGGAGGACCAAAAGTGATCTCTCGTCATTCCGGGGCGCGCACTAGCGCGAACCCGGAATCTCTAGCGGCAAAATCATCTCGAGATTCCGGATCAATTCGCTTCGCGAATTGTCCGGAATGACGAAGCGTGTGACCGCAGACATGAACGCCCTCTACCCCTCCGGCGCCTTGCGCATCGGCGCTGCCGATCTCGAATACCGCATGATCGGGCCCGCGCCCGAAGAAGCGCCGACCATCGTCATGCTGCATGAAGGTCTGGGCTCGGCGAAGCTGTGGGGGGATTTTCCGGACCGGTTGCAGGCTGCGACCGGCGCCGGCGTGTTCGTCTACTCGCGCGCCGGTTGTGGCGCCTCGACCCCCGTGAGCTTGCCGCGCCCGCTCGACTATATGAGCATCGAGGCGCTCGACGTCTTGCCCGCCTTGCTTGATGCCATCGGTTTCCGCCGCGGGCTCTTGCTCGGGCACTCCGACGGCGCCTCGATCGTTGCGATCTATGCCGGCGGCACCGGCGATCACCGTGTCCGCGGCGTTGTGATGATCGCCCCGCATTTTGTCGTCGAAGATGTCTCGGTGAGGTCGATCGCGGAGATCAAGAAGGTTTACGAGACGACCGATCTGAGGGCGAAACTGGCGCGCTGGCATGGCGACGTCGACAACGCGTTCTACGGCTGGAACCGCGCCTGGCTCGATCCCAAGTTTCGCGACTGGGACATTTCCGAATTTCTCGGCTATATTCGTGTGCCGGTCGCGATCGTCCAGGGCGCGGATGACCAATATGGGACAATTCGCCAGATCGAGATCGCACAAGAGGAGTGTTATTGTCCGATCGATGTGACGATCGTCCCGGGAGCCGGGCATTCGCCGCATCGCGAAGCCCCGGAGGCGACGCTTAATACGATTACGGAATTTGTTAAACGCATTTTGTTCTTGCACGAAGGCTCGGAGGGCCGAGCCGCGTAAATTTTTAATCGTGGCATTGGTCAATGAGTATTGCATCTTCAACCGCGGCCAATTTGCCGCTGCCGGGCTGGGCCTATGTGCCGGGGGAAACCGCGGAGGCCGAGGCCGATCATGATACGCTGTGGCAGGCCAAGGCCCTGGTGCCGTCGCGGTTTCGCGGCTACGTTCCGGCGCGGCACCCGGCGCTGCGCTACGGGATCGCGCTCAACGACGCCGGCTATTTCTGGGAATCCCAGGAGGTTCTGGAAGCGGTGTGGGCGGCGGCGCCGCAAGGCGGGCGCGAGCGGATGCTGCTGCGGGCCTGTATCCAGATCGGCAACGCCAATCTCAAACTGCGGATGCAAAAGTCCCGCGCCGCCTCGCGCCTTCTCGGCGAGGCGCTAACCGAGATCAACGCGCTGTTGGCGCGCAAGGTGACCGCCGCCGGTGACGGATTTGCCGATCGCTTTCCGGCTGCGGCTCTCGCGGCGCTTCTGAAGGCCAAGCTGGCCCAGCCGGCGCTGTCCAAGGCGGATTGGATCGAAATCGGGAAAATCGGCCGAATATGAAGCAAAATGCATTTTTGTATTCCAAAAGCCTCTGGACGTCGGCCAAAACATGCATTATTGTGCATATTGGTAGATAACCAAAAACCGCACAGGTATGCCCATGGCCGGTGAAGATCGTGCCCTCGCTGGCGGCGCAAGCCGCATCGATTTTCAGACCGATCCGTCGCGCTACCGGCATTGGAAGCTGAATGTCGAGGGCGACGTCGCGACGCTGACGATGGATGTCGACGAGAATGGCGGGCTGTTCGAGGGCTATCAGCTCAAGCTGAATTCCTACGATCTTGGCGTCGACATCGAGCTTGCCGACGCGGTGCAGCGGCTGCGCTTCGAGTGTCCCGGCGTGAAGGTGGTGATCCTGCGCTCGGCCAAGAACCGCGTGTTTTGCGCCGGCGCCAACATCCGCATGCTGGCGGGCGCGACCCACGCCCACAAGGTCAATTTCTGCAAATTCACCAACGA
>Ga0209167_10002333_pt1 | contig 10347 bp, 9 predicted proteins | sample Coa_R1_9_FD_187154 | JGI IMG/M metagenome (GOLD analysis project Ga0209167, IMG submission 187154) | Surface soil microbial communities from Centralia Pennsylvania, which are recovering from an underground coalmine fire - Coalmine... | ecosystem: Environmental > Terrestrial > Soil > Unclassified...
AGCGTATTGTCGGTCAGGCTGCCGGGCGAGGTGATGCCGACGGCTTTGCCGCGCAGGCTGGCAAGATCCGAAGCCGGAGATCCGGCCGGCGCCAGCAGCGAGTAGGGATGTTTGTCGAGCAGTGCCACCAGCACCGCGCCGCCGAGCCCGCGGCTTGCGAGCCGGAGCGCATGGTCGCCGGCGCAGATACAGAGATCGATACCGCCGCCCGCCAACGCCTGCACGGCCGGTCCACCGCCGTCGAAATCGATGATCTCGGCGTTAAGGCCTTCGGCCTCAAACAGCTTTTGCTGGATCGCGACCACGACCGGGATCGAGGCGATCGAAATTTGCGCCGATCCGATCCGAAGCGCGGTGGCCGCCTGCAGACTGTCCGCCGTCAGCATCAGCGCGGCAACGGCGCCAAGAACGGAAGAGGCCACATGCCGGTACGAGAAGATTTTTACGCTTCCGTTCACTGGATATCCTTGCCCTTAGTTCGGCAGCTTGGCTGCAAAGGCCGAGTTGCGAAGGCAGAGACAGCCCTTCGGATCCTGCCATAGCCGTTCTTTCTCGTGCAAAAGCCCGATCGCGCGGGCGACCGCGTTGAACTCGTAACTGGAAAAGCGCTCGGCGATATCGGTGAAATAGAGCGGCGTCTTTTCAAGTACGGCCGCAATCTCTTCGGCGAGCTTGCTGATAGTCTCAGACGAAGCTTTTTCGGCCGCGCGGTCGGCCTTGCCGCCGAGATAATCCGATATCTTGGCCGTATCGGCGTAAGCGTAGGTGATGCGCTCGTAGCGTTCTTTCGGAATGCCTTCCGAGATCGTGGCATCGATACCGACCTTGGCGGTGGTCGGCACGATGCCATGCGGCGTCGGCGCCAGCGATGGATCGAGTGGCTTGCCGCGGGCATTGCTGACGATCAGGATATCGCGGTCGCCCTGCACGCGGGTTGCGATCGCCCATTCGACCTCGACCGGGTTGAATACGTCGATGTCGTCATCGACCACGACGACATGTTTGATGTCCATGACCGAGAGCGCGGCAAGTAGCGCGTTCTTGCCGTCACCGGCCTGCTTCTTGATTGAAATCACCGCATGCCAGAAGGTGACGCCGCCCATCGTCATGTTGATGTCCTTGACGACGACGCCCGCGGTGCGCAACGCCTGACGGATTGCGGCATAACGCGTCGGCGCCATCAGCCAGGTGTTTTCCCAGGGCATATGCAGCGCGTAATAGATCGCGTCGCGGCGCATCGACACGGACGTGATGCGAACGATCGGATTCCAGTGCAGTCCGCCCATCAGCCAGGTGAACTCGCCAAAGCGGCCCTCCGGATGGGTCCAGCCGGTCGGAAGCACCTCACCCTCCAGAACGATTTCAGCGTCCGCGACATAGGGAACATCGACGGTGTCGCCGGCGGCAAGTTTCACCGCCTGGCCGCGGATGCCGCCGGCAATCGCCATCTCGTCGGTGCCGAGCGGTGCCTTGAAGCCGGCGCCGAGCAGTTCGACCGGGTGTGTGCCGATGCTGATCGAGATCGGCAGCGGCCGCTTTGCCTCATAGGCGCGCTGCACAAACAGCCGCATATTGTTGGGCGTCACGATATCGATCCCGGTCAGGTTCTTTTCCTTGACCATGAAGCGGTAGATGCCGGTGTTGATTCCGAATTCGGGATCCTTTGCGATCACGACGCCCGCCGTGATCATCGGGCCGCCGTCATAGATCGACGACATCGGGATCGGCAGCTTGTAGAGGTCGACATCGTCGCCCTTCATCACCACTTCCCGCGTAGGCGAGGTCGCGACGCGCTGCGGCGGAATCGGTTTGGCGATGCCATTCTTCAACCGCTCCTCGATCTCAAGATATTCGCTCGCACCCATCGCCATCATGGCCCGCTCGCGCGTGCGGATGATGCCGGAGACGACCGGGATGTCGTAGCCGATAACCTTGTGAAAGAAGATCGCCTTGTCGGACTGATCGACCAGGGTTGCGATATGGCGGATATCGATCGGCTGGCGGAAGTCGATCAATTCACCCACCTGACGCAGGTGATCGAGGAAGCCGCGAAATGTCTCGTCCATCCGCCTAACTCCTTGGTCCGGATTCTCGTTGCCGCAATCGTTCGGCAGCCATGTCGCGCATTATCTTGCGGTCGAGCTTGTTGGTCGAAGCCAAAGGAAGGCTGTCGACAAACCAGATCGAGCGCGGATGCTGGTAGGCCGGCGCGTTCGCGAGCGCAAAGGCCTTCAATTTTGCTTCGTCCAGATCGCTGCCTTCGCGCTTGACCACGAACGCCACCGGCTTGGTGCCCTTGATGTCGTCGTCGACCGGCACCACGCAGGCCTGGATCACGTCCGGATGGCTCTCCAGCATCTTTTCCACTTCGCCGGGAAAAATGTTCTCGCCGCCGCTGACAAACATGTCGTCGGTTCGGCCGACGAAGAAGTGGAAGCCGTTTTCATCGCGGCGAAAGACGTCGCTGGTGAAATAGAAGCCGTCCGCGGTGATCGGCGAGACCACATCCGGGCGATTGTGATAGCCGTTCATGATCGCCGGGCTCTTCATTTCGAGCACTCCGACATCGCCGCGCATCCCGTCTTCCGCGATCAGTCGCACCTGCACTTTCGGGTGCGGATAGCCGACCGACATTTCGGGCTGGGCTAAGCCCTTCGGGTGCGGTCCGAATACGACGGGGCCGCCTTCGGTGGTGCCATAGGCATTGGTCACGGCCGCTTTCGGAAGCGCATCGTGGATCGCTTTCATCAGGCTTTGGCTGACGGGAGCCGATCCCATCCGTAAATATTCCACGCTCGAAAGATCCGTCGCCGCGAAGTGCTCTTTGTCATTCAGCATCATGGCTATCATCGGCGGAACGGCGGTAAGCCATGTGCAATGATAGTCCTCAAGGGCCTTGAGGTAGAGTTGCGTCGTAAACTGCGGGAGCAAAATCACAGTTGCGTGGGCGGCATGCGCCAACTGGCTGATGGCGAGCGCATTCATGTGATAGAGGGGTGCTGCCACCAGGAAGCGATGGCGGGTCATGTCCTGCGCGGCCATGCGCTGCTCGACCACCCAGATATGGCTTTGGTGCGAGAGCACGACGCCCTTGGGGCGTCCGGTCGAGCCTGACGTATAGAGAAACATCGCGGGCTCGCGATCGGCGGGTGTTATTGGCGTAAATGGACCGGGCTTGAGGAAGCTTGCGAAGTCACTGTCGCCGTTGCCGCTGTCGAAACAGATGCGCGGCAAATCCTTCGGCGCGCTATCAAGGCGCGGCGCGTCACAAAAGACGAGCCTGGCGCCGGAGTCGTGAACGATGTAGTCGATCGTCGCCGGCGGGAATTTGAAGTTGACCGGCACGGCAATGAGGCCGGCACGCATGATGCCATGGACCGTCGTGAGATACTCGAAGCGATTGGCCGAGAGAATGGCAACCCGGTCGCCACGTGCAAGGCCGCGCGCCGTGAGCGCTCGCGCGACCGCATTGGCCTGCGTTTCGAAATCCCGGTAGCTGAAGCGGCGTTCTTGCCCGGTGCCGAGATCGATGACCGCGACCTTGTCGGGATCGCCGTCCTTTGACGTCAGGGCTCCCAGATTCGAGAACGACGGGATACCAGACACCACGATGTTCCCGTCAGGCCGGCGGCGTGGTCAGATAGGTTCCGCGGCCGCTCGCCAGCAAACGGCCTTCCTTGTCGAAGACCTTTGCTTCGGCAACCGAGAACTGCTTGCCGAAATTCACGATCTCGCCGCGGATCGTCAGAACGCCGGGCATCGCGGCGCGGTGATAGTCGACGCGGAGGTCAATCGTAGGAACGCCGCGGCCGGTCTTGGAGACCATGGCCCAATCGGCCGTGAGGTCTACCAGTGCGGCGAGAATGCCGCCATGGGTATAACCGCGGTCGGGATTGACGACCCATTCTTCGCGCCAGGTTGCGGTCAGTTCAATCGTGCCTTCGCCGACCGCCACCACCTTGAGCCCGAGCCATTGGTGGTAGGGACCACGAGATAGCAGCTTCTGGACGTCTTCGACGCTGGGAACTTCACTCATCGCACAAACACCTTTTTACTCTTGCTGACCGGGCGCAAGCGCTCACGGCACGACCACGACCTTGCCGATGACTTCGCGATCCTGAATGAGGCGCAGCCCCTCCGCCGCCTTCTCCAGCGGCAGCACGGCGTCGATCACGGGCGCGATCTTCTTCTCGACGATCATTTTCATCAGATCGGTCAGGTTGTCCTCATAGAAGCTGTTGGAGCCGATCACCTTCAGCTCAAAACTCCAGATGTAACGCAGGTCTTCCTTCGGATCATGTCCGGCGGTCGCGCCGCACACCAGAAGGCTGCCGCCGCGCTTCAGGCACCGCAGCGACGGCACCCAGGTGTCGCCGCCGGTGAAGTTGATCACGACGTCGACGCCGCCTTCGTGCGTACGGCGTTGCGGCTTGCCGTATTTTTCGATCGCCCATTTCGAGAAATCGACTTCCTTGTAGTTGATCGCCTCGTCGGCGCCCATCGCCTTGAGCTTGTCCATCTTCTCTGCGCTGCTCGCACAGGCGATGACTTCAGCGCCGAGAAGTTTGCTCAGGATGACGCAGCCGGTGCCGACGCCGCCGCTGGCGCCCAGGATCAGGACGCGGTCGCCCTTCTTGATCGTGTTGTGGGTGATCAGCATGCGATGTGCGGTCCCGTAGGCGACCGGCAGAGAGGCGGCTTGTTCGAAAGTAACGCCATCCGGCATCGAGATCAGCTGGTCGGCTTCGACGAGACAATATTCCGCCATGCCGCCGTCGAGCATTTCGCCCATCAGGCCTTTTTTCTTGTTGAGCGGGTTGACCAGAACGCGGCTGCCGACCTTCCAGCCGGAGACGCCTTCGCCGATCTCGACGATTTCGCCGGCCATATCGAGACCGATCACCACGGGCAGCGGCACCTTGATGCCGGGCATGCCTTTCACCGTGAACACATCGTGATAGTTGAACGACGAGGCGCGCACGCGGATCACGACGCTTCCGGGCTGTACCTTCGGCCTCGGATGATTTGTCACCAGCTCCAGGTTTTCCAATCCACCGTGCTGGCGCAGAACGAGCGCCTTCATCGTCTCTGACATTTCGTTATCCCGTTCGATCCGGTCCCGCGCGGGGTCAGCGCAGGAACCTTATATTTTGCTATTTCGCCGGCAGTTTGCTGAGGGACGCCGTAATATCAAGCCGAATTCCTCGCAACCCACCCATTCGGGAAGGTTTCGCATTTCGGCAGGCTAAAGCGCAATAGCTTTCCATCTGATGACAGAGATCAGGATGCCGCGGGGATCGCGGCTTCGACGATCGTGTCGATCGACGAAGCAAGATTGGTTTTCGGCGCTGTGCTTCGTCCTTCGGCGAAGAGCGAAACGACGTCACCCAGAACGGTGCGGAGCTGTTCCGGTTTCATGGTGTCTTTTTCCGGCGGCCTGAGCGGCAGACATTCAACCAGCAGCTTGTTTTGAAGTTTTTCGGCGGCCAGTTCCAGCGCCTTGACCTGCGAACGGAATGGTTCGGTCGCCTCGCTGGGCGCAGGATGCGGTCCGGTTTTTAGTCCCGTACGGATGGTTCGCAATGGCCACACGATCTGCACGCGCCAAGGGCGGCAGGCTTCGTCCAATGCGCGGACTTCATCCGGCGTCAATAAAAGGCGATGCTTGACGGCGGCAAAGGTCGTCGTCAGCAGCAGCATCACGTCGACGCCAGCCTCGTTCTGCAAAGTGAGGCAGGCTTCCGCAACGCCGGGCCTGGCATAGATCGCGAGCGCAAAGGCCCAGCACTCCGCCTCGAGATCAGGCTGGGGCCGTCTCATTCCGGATTCTTGATCGAGTTCAATCCGCCCCAACGGCTGACGGCGGTGTTGTCGATCTCAAAGAGGTCAAGCACCCGCCCCAACGTATGGTCGACCATCTGTTCCAGGCTCTCGGGCCGCGCATAAAATGCCGGCACCGGCGGGTAGACGATCGCGCCCATCTCGGTGGCCGCAGTCATCGCGCGCAGATGGCCGAGGTGAAGTGGCGCTTCGCGTACGAGCAGGACCAGACGCCGCCGTTCCTTGAGCACCACATCGGCCGCGCGCGTAACGAGCGAAGACGTCGCGCCCGTCGTGATCTCGGCGAGACTCCGCATCGAACATGGCGCGATCACCATGCCCATCGTTCGGAACGATCCGCTCGAGATCGAGGCGCCGATATTATCGACCTGATGAACGACGCTCGCCAGCGCTGAAACCTCGGCAATGCCGATGTCCATCTCCTGGGTCAGCGTGATCTTGGCCGACCGGCTCATCACGAGATGGGTTTCGATCGCGGTCGTCTGCAACAGCCGCAGCAGCCGGACGCCATAGATCGCGCCGGAGGCGCCGGTGATGCCAACGATTAATCGCCGCGGATGTGAGTTCATCGAAAACAGAACCGGTTTTGGAACAGATGAAATGCCATTTGAGCCGCAATAGCACAGAGTCCAGGCGGCGTTAAGTTAACGGGAAACTCTGGCCTCTTTCGGAGGCTCCCGCCTTGGGATAGCTTGCGGGCATGAGGCTTCCACGTCGTCGTTTTTTGCACCTTGCTGCCGGGTTTTCGGCGCTGCCGGCTCTCTCGGGAGTGGCAAACGCACAATCCTATCCCGCCCGAACGGTTCGGGTGATTGTGCCGTATTCGCCGGGCGGCCCCACCGATGTCTGTGCGCGTCTGATCGCGCAGAAGCTGTCCGATCGCCTGGGCAAGCAATTCTATGTCGAGGATATCGCCGGCGCCGGCGGCAATATCGGCACCGGGCAGGCCGCGCGGACGGCGCCGGACGGCTACACCATCCTCATTACGGTTAACAGCTATGTCATCAACCCAACCTTGTATGAAAAGGTTCCCTACGACGCGCTGAAGGATTTCGAGGCGGTGACGCAGGTCGCGATTTTTCAATCGGCGATGTTCGTCCATCCGTCGGTGCCGGCACGCACCGTTGCCGAGCTCGTCGCGCTCATCAAGGCGAACCCGAACAAATACAGCTTCGCCTCGCCGGGATTCGGGACGCCTTCACATCTGCTTGGCGAACAGTTTCGCGTCGCGACCAATGTCGATCTCGTTCACGTTCCCTATGGCGGCAGCGGCACGGCCGCCACGTCGGTGGTTGCCGGCAATCCGCCGATCGGCTTTGCCGCGCTCTCGGCGGCGGTGCCGTTCATTCAGGACGGCAAACTGCGAGCACTGGCGGTGATGAGCCAACACCGTTCGCAAGCGCTCCCCGAACTGCCTACGATCGCGGAGGCTGGATATCCGGATCTCGACGGCGACGCGTGGGTCGGTGTCCTGGTTCCGGCCGGTGCGCCGAAAGAAGTCGGCGCGCGGCTCTATCAGGAAATCATTAAAATCATCGGCGAGCCGGACACCAAGGAACGACTGGCGGCGCTCGGCCTTGAGCCCGTAGGCGACAGCCCCGAGCAATTCTCCGCACAGTTGAAAGTCGAGATGGAGAAGTGGACCAGAATCATTCGCGCCGCCAGGATCAGGGCTGAATAAGATCAGAGCCGAATGAAATGAGGAAGCAGGCGATGGAAGCAAAGCGCTCCAATACGGATACGGCCATCGAGACAGCGCATCCCGATTTGCGCGGCTGGTTGAATCAGCTCGTCGCCGCCGATCGTCTGGCGGTCGCCCACAAGGGCGTCTCGCTGATCGACGAATTGGCGGCAATCGCCAAGAAACTTGAAAATGAACGTGCGGTGCTGTTTCCCGAGCCCGGTCACCACCCGATTCCGGTGGTCGCCAATCTGTTCGCCGACCGCAGCTGGATTGCGGATGCGCTCGGGGTGCCGACTGAAAAGCTGCTTTCGAATTTCCAGAACGCCGTGCGCCACCCGCTACCGTGGGTCGAGGTCGCGTCCGCTCCCGCGCAGGAAGTCGTTCACGAAAAGGTCGATCTGCTCAAGCAATTGCCGATCCCGAAACACAACGAACTCGATAGCGGTCCCTACATCACCGCGGCGCTGTTGATTGCACGCAATCCGAAGACCGGCATCCAGAACGTATCGATCCACCGCTGCCAGGTCAGCGGCCCCGACCGCATCGGCGTTTTGCTGTTACCTCGGCACACGCTGCATTATTTTCGGATGGCCGAAGAGGCCGGCGAAGGTCTGGAGATTGCGCTGGTGATCGGCGTTCATCCGGCCTGCATACTCGCTTCGCAAGCGATCGCCGCGCTTGACAGCGACGAAATGGAAATTGCCGGTGCGCTGCTCGGCCGTCCGATCGAAATGGTCAAATGCCGCACCAATCGCGTACGCGTGCCCGCGCACGCGGAGATCGTGATCGAAGGCCGCATCCTGCCGAAGGTCCGCGAGCCCGAGGGGCCGTTCGGCGAGTTCCCGCAATATTACGGACCGCGCGCCGATCGCGAGGTGATCCAGGTCGACGCGATCACCCATCGCAAGAATGCGATTTTTCACACCATTGTCGGGGGTGGTGTCGAGCATCTCCTGCTCGGCGGTATTCCGCGCGAGGCGACGCTGCTCGAACATCTGCAGCGAAGCTTTCCCTCGGTCCACGACGTGCGGCTCACCCGTGGCGGCACCTGCCGCTACCATCTCGCGGTCAAGGTCGACAAGAAGAGCCAGGGCGAGCCGAAGAACATCATCATGGGTGCTTTCGCTGGCCATTACGACATCAAGCAGGTCGTCGTGGTCGATATGGATGTGAATATCGATGACGAAACCGAAATCGAATGGGCGATCGCGACGCGTTTTCAGGCCGATCGCGACCTCGTCGTCGTGTCAGGCGCGCAGGGCTCGAAGCTCGATCCGTCGTCCGACAACGGCATCAGTGCCAAGATGGGACTCGACGCCACTAAACCGCTGTCGACCGAGCCGATGGAATTCAAGCGTATCCACGTCAAGGGCATCGAGAACGTTAACCTCAGTCGGGTTTTGCAGGATGATCCAAAAGCCGCCTTTGCGAGACTGATCGCAGGCTGATAGGCTGGCGGCCATCATGAGATAACGCCGGCATCAAGCCGGGCAAGCTGCGTTTGTTCGGGAGAGAAGCTTTAGAGATGTCGACGGCGCTGCGGATCGCGCACGGAGCCTTCGGGCGGGTTGCGCTTCTGGACATGGACGGGTCGCTGGTGCGACACGCCCATCCGCATTGCCATGTGTTGTTGAAGGTCGAGGGTGCGGACACCCAATTCATCGTCGGGGACAAGGTTTACCCGTTGACCGATACCACCGCCGTTCTGGTGAACGGCTGGCAGCCGCATTCCTATGTCCATTATCCGGAACGGCCGCGCACCGTTATCCTCGCCCTCTATATCGAACCGGAATGGCTGACGGCCTTCCGACCGGGCTGGGCCGCTAGCGGCGCGCCGGGCTTTTTCAGCCATCCCTCCGGTGAAGTCTCGCCACACATCCGCGATCTCGCGATGAATCTCGCCGCCGACATGATGACCCACCCGGAGGCGCGAGCCGAACACGAAGCGCTGCTATCGGATCTGATGATCGCTGTTATCGAGCGCTTCACACCATGGCGGAGCTTTCCGGCCTCGATCCGCTCGATGCGCACGCGCGCCGGCGACTGGCGTATTCACAAGGCCGTCGCTTCCATGCGGTCCGAAACCCAGCGCGGCACAGCCCTCGAATCCTTTGCCAGGGATGCCGGGCTCTCGCGCGCGCATTTTTTCCGCCTGTTCGAAGCGTCCGTCGGTGTGCCGCCAAAGGTCTATCTCAACGTCGTGCGGATGGAGAAGGCAGTCGACGCCGTGCTGCATCAGTCCGCGAGCGTTTCCGAAATCAGCCACCAGCTCGGCTTTGCGGAGCCTGCGCATTTCACCCGCTTTTTCCGCAACCACAGCGGCGTCTCGCCGCGCGAGTTTCGAAGCGTTTCACGTCTTGCAAGTTGATGTGGCTCGATGTTGCGCCGCACATCGCTCGTGAAATGAGACGGGATGGTAAGTTTCGAGATCACCCGATATTGCGGGCTCCGAACATCACTGAATAGCTCTTCCTGACGCGGTTATTATCTGCGCGGGAGAAACGTTTGGGATGGCGGAAGCCTCCACCTCAGTCACAGCCCGTCCAGGGTCCGGCTCTCCTTGGGTCGGCCAGTCGATTGCGCGTGTCGAAGATTCTTCGCTTCTGACCGGCCGTGGCCGCTTCATGGACGATGTCGGCGTTCATCCGGGCACGCTGCACGCGGCGTTTCTGCGCTCGCCGCACGCTCACGCCGATATTGTATCGATCGACCTGTCGCAGGCGATGCAGGCGCGCGGCGTCGTCGCCGTACTCCATGGCGAGGATATCAAGGCGCTAACGTCGAGCCTTGTGGTGGGTGTCAAGGCGCCGGTCGAATGCTGG
>Ga0209167_10002335_pt1 | contig 10343 bp, 16 predicted proteins | sample Coa_R1_9_FD_187154 | JGI IMG/M metagenome (GOLD analysis project Ga0209167, IMG submission 187154) | Surface soil microbial communities from Centralia Pennsylvania, which are recovering from an underground coalmine fire - Coalmine... | ecosystem: Environmental > Terrestrial > Soil >...
AGAGCTAAGAGCTGATTTTTTGCCAATCAAGACATACCGACCGACGACGCAGACGTTGCGCTACCGCACGACGATCGTCAACGACGACATCACGACCCAGCATCCGCACAAGCCGCTGGTCGAGCCCAAGCCGCGCACCGGCGGACGCCGTAATTCCGGCGACACCACCATGCGCTTCATCGGGGGCGGACACAAGCGCAAGCTTCGCATCATTGATTTCAAGCGCGACAAGACCGGCATTCCGGCGACGGTCACCACCATCGAATACGATCCAAACCGCTCCTCGCGTATCGCCCTGCTGGCTTACGCCGACGGCGAGAAGCGCTACATCCTGCAGCCTGAGGGGCTCAAGGTGGGACAGAAGATTGTCAGCGGCCCCGACGCCGACATTCTGGTCGGCAACGCGCTGCCGCTGCGCAACATTCCTCCCGGCACCCAGATTCACAATCTGGAGCTGAAGCCGGGCAAGGGCGGACAGATGGTGCGTTCGGCCGGCGGCGCCGCGCAGCTGGTGGCCAAGGAAGCCGAGTACGCTCTGGTCAAGCTGCCTTCGGGCGAGACCCGCAAGATTTCGCAGGACTGCATGGCGACCATCGGACAGGTCGGCAACCTGGACCACGAAAACGTCACCATCGGCAAAGCCGGACGTTCGCGCTGGCTGGGCAAGCGTCCGCATAACCGCGGCGTTTCCATGAACCCGGTGGATCATCCGCACGGCGGCGGCGAAGGCAAGACTTCCGGCGGCCGCCATCCGGTGACCCCGTGGGGCCAGCCGACGCGCGGCTACAAGACGCGCAACAACAAGCGCACGGATAAATTTATCGTGAGCCGGAGATCGAAATGACCGCGTTTAGCGGGCGTGTGAGCCCGCTGCGGTCATCCTGAGCGGATTTGGCGAAGGATCTGGCCGAGAAAACCAGGTTCCTCCGGCTCGCTTTGCGACCCGTCGGAATGACAGGAAGTTTTGAGGGAGCTGTTGGCTTCGAGAGCTGACGGCTGAAAGCTGAGAGCTGACTTATGGCACGTTCAACCAAGAAGGGCGCGTTCGTGGACGCTTACCTGCAGACGCGGGTGGAGCAGATGAACGCGCGCAATGAGAAGAAAGTTCTGCGCACCTGGTCGCGGCGTTCGACCGTGGTGCCCGAGATGGTGGGACACACCATCGCGGTCCACAACGGCAAGAAGTTTATCCCGGTCTACGTCACCGAGAACATGGTCGGGCACAAGCTGGGCGAGTTCAGTTTCACGCGCCAGTTCAAGGGCCACTCCATGAAGGCGGCCACGGAAGTGGCGGCCAAGCCGGCGGGCGTGCCCGGCGGTCCGGGAGCGATTACTCCGGCGGCTGCGCCGGCGGCGCCGAAGGCGTAAAGAAAGCGTAGGAGCGGGTAGCGATTATGGAATTTCGAGCGGAAAAGCGGTTTCTGCGAGTCTCGCCGCAAAAGGCGCGCCTGGTCCTCGATCTGATCAAGGGACGCCGTGTCGAAGAGGCGCGCAACACGCTGCTGTTTACCAAGAAGCGCGTGGCGGCGCACGTGGGCAAGCTGCTGCAGTCGGCGCTCGACAACGCGAACTTTCTCTCGACCGAGAAAGGGCTCGACGTCGAGATTGACAACCTGTACGTGAAGAGCGCGATCGCCAATGACGGGCCGCGCATGAAGCGCATTCGTCCCGCGCCGCAGGGCCGGGCCTACCGCTTTCAGCGCCGCATCGCGCATATCGTGCTGGTGCTGGCCGAGCGCGGCAAGAGTTCGGAATCGGTCGCGACGGTCGTCGGCGAAGATTCGGCGCCGGCTCCGGCAAAAGCGAAGCGCCGGGCGCCCGCGGTGAAGAAAACAGCGGGCAAGAAAAAGGCTGCCGCGAAGTGACCGCGCTATTGCGGGCGTGAGCGAAGCGGGAGTCCGCAGCGGTCATCCTGAGCGTTTTTTGCGAAGGATCTTGTAAACCGCAGGTTCCTCACCCGCGCTTGGCGCGGGTTCGGAATGACAGAGTTTTGGGAACGGTTTGAGGGTCTGTTTTTGCGAGTGGTTCGGAGTTTGGTTTAGGAGAAGCAATGGGACAAAAAGTCCATCCTTACGGATTTCGCCTCGGCTACACCAAGCCGTGGAAGTCGCGCTGGTTCGTGGAGCGCGATTACGACAAGCTGCTGCATGAAGACGTCAAGCTGAAGAACGAGCTCAAGGACAAGCTCAAGTCGGCCGGCGTCAGCGCCATCGAGATTGAGCGTCCGGGCAACAAGCTGCGCATCATCATCAAGACGGCGCGGCCCGGCATCATTATCGGACGCAAGGGCGCGGAAATTGACAAGCTGAAGGCCGAACTGCAGAAGCGCACCTCGCGCGAAGTGTTTGTGGACATTCAGGAAGTGCACAAGCCTGAACTCGACGCGCAGCTGGTGTCCGAAGCCATCGCGCTCCAGCTTGAAAAACGCGTCGGCTTCCGCCGCGCCATGCGCAAAGCGGTGGATTCGGCGCTGCGCTTTGGCTGCAAGGGCATCAAGGTCCGCGTCAGCGGACGACTGAACGGTAACGAAATCGCCCGCTCGGAATGGTATCTGCAGGGACGTTTGCCGCTGCACACGCTGCGCGCCGACATTGATTTCGGCTTCAGCGAGGCCCGCACCACCTACGGCGTGATCGGGGTGAAATGCTGGGTCTACAAGGGCGAGATCCTGCAGCAGAAAAAGCGCGAACCGCAGGCGGCGACCGCGGGCGGATTTTAAGAACAAAAAGCAGGTTCCTCACTCGCGCTTCGCGCGGGTTCGGAATGACAAGAGTTTTTGCTAAGAGCTAAGAGCGAAAAGCCAGAAGCTAAAGAGCTGACTTTATGTTGATGCCAAAGAAAGTGAAGTACCGCAAGCAGCAGCGCGGACGCATGACCGGGAAGGCCTGGCGCGGTTCGATGCTGGCGTTCGGCGATTTCGGGCTTAAGGTCCTCGAGCCCGGCTGGATCACCGACCGGCAGATCGAAGCCAGCCGCGTGGCCATGACCCGCTTCGTCAAGCGCGGCGGCAAGATCTGGATCCGCGTGTTTCCCGACAAGCCGGTCACCAAGAAGCCGGCTGAAACCCGTATGGGGAAGGGCAAGGGCGCGCCCGATCACTGGGTCGCGGTGGTGAAGCCGGGCAAGATCCTGTTTGAGATGGAAGGCGTCAGCCTGCAGGATGCCAGCGAAGCCATGCGCCTGGCCTCGCACAAGCTGGCCCTGCGCACGACGCTGGTCAAACGCGAAGGGGCGCATTAGAAGCGCCCGAGTTCTGGCGCTGAATTTACTGACGAGATTTTATTTATGAAAGCCGACAAAATTCGCAACTTAACCGACGCCGAGCTCGAGCACCAGGAGCGCGATCTGGCCGACCAGCTCTTCAAGCTCAAGTTCCAGATGAATATGGGCCAGACCGAAAGCCTGAAGAAGGTTCGCGGTCTGCGCAAGGACATTGCCCGGGTCAAGACCCTGCTGGGCGAGCGGGCGCGGGCCACGGCCGGCGCCAAGAAGTAGGCCGTAACGGAGAAACGACGATGGCGGAAACCGCAGAGAAACAGCCGGCGCAGGGGCGCCGCAAAGAAGTGGTGGGCGAGGTGGTCTCGAACAAGATGCACAAGACCATCGTGGTGCAGGTCACGCGCAAGAAGGCGCATCCCTTCTACGGACGCGTGGTCGCGCGGCACAAGAAGTTCTACGCCCACGACGAAAAGAATGAAGCGCATGTCGGCGACGTAGTGCGCCTCGAGGAAACCCGGCCGCTGTCGAAACTGAAGCGCTGGAAGCTGAAAGACATTGTGCGCAAGACGGCGCTGCTGCCGGAACCGGCGGCGGTCGAAGCCGTGACCAAGTAAACGCGCGCCGGCGCCTGGATAAGGGCGCCTCGGAAAAGCCGAGAGGGAGAACGACGCCATGGCTGTGATGATGAGATCGATGCTGGAGGTGGCCGACAATTCCGGCGCCCGCAAGCTGCAGATGATTCTGCCGCTCGGCGGCTCGACCGGGTTGAACGCCGGGCTGGGCGACATAATCACGGCCGCCGTCAAGGAGTCCACCCCCGAGGGCCAGGTGCAGAAGGGCAAAGTGGTCAAGGCGGTGGTGGTCCGCACCCGCAAGGAGCATCGCCGGCGCGACGGCACCTACATCCGCTTCGACCAGAACGCGGCGGTGCTGATCAACGATGCCGGAGAGCCGGTGGGAACGCGCGTGTTCGGTCCGGTGGCCCGCGAGCTGCGCGAGAAGAAGTTTTTAAAGATTGTGAGTCTGGCGCCGGAAGTGATTTGAAACTTTAAAGCGTCGAAACTTTTATGCGAACCGTAATTACTGAAAACAAGCGAGTAGACATCCGGCGCAACGACACCGTGAAAGTAATCGCCGGCCGGGACCGGGGCAAGGAAGGGCGCGTGCTGCGCGTGTTTCCGAACGACGCCAAGGTGCTGGTCGAGCACGTCATGATGGTGAAAAAGCACGTGCGCCCGAATCCGCAGCGCAACATCAAGGGCGGCATCGCCGAGCAGGAAAGCCGCATCGCCATCTCGAACGTGCAGCTGGTCTGCCCCACCTGCGGCCCGGTCCGCATCGGGCACGACACGCGCGGCGACCGCAAGGTGCGGGTGTGCAAGAAGTGCGGAACGACGTTAGACAAATGAGCCGTCAGCTTTCAGCCGTCACCGATCAGATTCGACGGTCGAGTCCCGAAGGGGCGGAATAGGTTAGCCCGGGGCGTAAGCCCCGGGTGGTGATCGGCGAATTGGAACGAGTCCCGTAGGGACGACAGAAACGGCTCACGAACCGGTAACCAACCCGAAACCGTGAGAGGAAGTTGAAACGAAATGGCAAAAGACAAGAAATCATCGAAAGACGGCGCGGCGCAGGAGCAGAAGGCGCCCGAGCAGGCGCGGCACAGCGCGAAGGAACGTCCGCGTCTGCGCTCCCGGTTTGAAAAGGAAGTGGCGCCGGCGCTGCTCAAGGAACTGGAACTGGCCAACGTCATGGCCGTGCCCCGGCTGCACAAGATCGTCGTCAACATGGGCGTCGGCGAAGCCACGCAGAACGCGAAGGTGCTCGACCCGGCGGTGAACGAACTGGGCCAGATCACCGGCCAGAAGCCGGTCGTGACCCGGGCCAAGAAATCCATTGCCGCCTTCAAGGTGCGCGCCGGGCAGTCCATCGGCGCCATGGTCACGCTGCGCGGCGACCGCATGTACGAGTTTTTCGACCGGCTGGTGAATATCGTTCTGCCCCGCGTGCGCGACTTCAAGGGCGTTTCCACTCGCTCGTTTGACGGGCGCGGCAATTTCACGCTCGGCCTGCACGATCAGCTCATCTTTCCGGAGATTTCCTACGAAAAGGTGGACAAGCTGAAGGGCATGAACGTCACCATTGTGACCACGGCCGCGAACGACAATCAGGCCCGCACTCTGCTCAAGCACCTGGGCATGCCGTTTCGGGCGTGAGGCCTCAAGGTTTAAGAGTTTAGGTTTTCAGATTTAAGAGCCAGAAGCGAAGAGCAAAACAGTTAGGAGCTAGTTTGGCGACAACAGCAAAACGAGTGAAGGACGGCGTTGGCCTGCATCAGCACAAGGTCAAGAAACCCAAGTTCTCGTCCCGCAAACACAACCGCTGCAATCTGTGCGGACGTCCGCGGGCGTTTCTGCGCAAGTTCGGCATCTGCCGGCTGTGTTTCCGGCAACTGGCGTTGCGCGGCGAGATTCCAGGGGTTTCGAAGTCGTCCTGGTAGCGAGGGAGTCGTGCCCGGGGGAGATCCTTGGCGGCAATAAACGCCGCTCAGGATGATCACCTGACACGGCCACGGCAGTAGGAACGGAAGCATAAAGCCGCCGCAGGTTCTCCGCGAATGGGTTGAAATCGAGCGGAGCGAACGGGTGGCTCAAGGAGAAGCAAAGCAATGAGGTTGACCGATCCGGTGGCAGACATGCTGACGCGGGTGCGCAATGCGCTCCAGGCCCGGCACCAGAAGGTAGACATCCCGGCTTCGCGGCTGAAGCTGGAGATTGCCCGCATCCTGAAAGAAGAGGGCTACATCTCCAACTACAAGCCGGTCGAGGAAGAGGGACACAAGGTGATCCGGATTTACCTCAAGTACGGCAGCAACAATGAGGCGGCCATCTCCAAGGTCGAGCGCGTGTCGCGCCCCGGCTGCCGCGTCTACGTGCGCCGCAGCGAGATACCCCGGGTGCTCGGCGGCATGGGGATCAACATCCTCACCACGCCGCGCGGCGTCATGACCGGCCGCCAGGCTCGCAAGGAAGGCGTGGGCGGCGAATTGTTGTGCGAGATTTACTAAAGGAGCAGTGAGCCATGAGCAGTGAGCGGTGAGCAAAACCCGAATTGATTGCTCATAGCTCATCGCTCAGAGCTCGTAGCTGAAAGCTTATGTCACGAATTGGAAAAAAGCCGATCGCGATTCCCAAGGGGGTCACGGTCAAAATCGAAGGCAACACCGTCCTGGTGCAGGGGCCGAAGGGCAAGCTGGATACCCCTCTTCCCTCCGGCATCAAGGTCGAGCAGAAGGACGGCAACCTGGTCGCCATCCGCGAGAACGATTCCCAGTCGGCGCTGCACGGCCTGGCCCGCGCGCTGGTCAATAACGCCGTCGAAGGCGTGACCAAGGGCTGGACCCGCGAACTGGAAATCGTCGGCATCGGCTACCGCGCCGAAATGAAGGGCAAGACCACGGTGGTCTTCAACCTGGGCTATTCGCACCCCATCGAGTATCCGCTGCCCACCGGCGTGGATGCGGCGGTGGACCCGAAGCAGACCCGCATTACCCTGACCGGCATTGACCGGCAGAAGATCGGGCAGGTGGCGGCGGAAATGCGTTCCTTGCGTCCGCCCGATCCCTACAAGAACAAGGGCGTGCGCTACGCGGGCGAACGCCTGAAGAAGAAAGTCGGAAAGACGGGAGCAAAGTGATCGCGCCTGGCGGGCGTGAGGCGAGCCTGAGCGAAGCGAGGGGAGCCGGCAGACCGCCGCGATCATCCCGGGCGTCCTTTGCGAAGGATCTCCGGTGCTCCGGCGGTAAAGAAGGAAACGAGCGATGCTGACAAAAATTACCAAGAACCAGAAACGCGGCCATGTCCACGACCGCATCCGCAAGAAGATGCAGGGCACTTCCGAGCGCCCGCGGCTCAACGTCTACCGTTCGTTGAATCATATCTACGTCCAGGTGATTGACGACCTGCACGGAAAAACCCTGGTCTCGGCCTCGAGCGCCGAAGGCAAAGCCGGAGGCAAGAACGAAGGCGCGAAAAGCGAAGGCAAGAAAGCTACCGGCGGCAACGTGGCCGCGGCCAAGGCCGTCGGCAAAGTGATTGCCGAGCGCGCCAAGGCCAAGGGCGTGACCAAAGTCGTGTTTGACCGCGGCGGCTACATTTATCACGGACGCGTCAAGGCCCTGGCCGACGCGGCGAGAGAAGCAGGATTGCAATTTTAGCTGCGAGCTTCGAGCCGGGAGCCCCGAGCCAACCGGGGTCACTTACCGCTCGAAGCTCAAAGCTCGAAGCTAAAAATTATGCCAACAGTAATCAAGAAACTCGATGCAGGCGCGTATCAGTTGAAGGACCAGGTGGTCGCCATCAACCGCGTCACCAAGGTCGTCAAGGGCGGCAAGAACCTCTCGTTCGCGGCGCTGGTTGTGGTCGGCGATCCTTCGGCCGCCGTCGTGGGCTACGGCTCCGGCAAGGCCAAGGAAGTGCCGCAGGCCATCCGCAAGGGGATTGAGTCGGCCAAGAAGAATCTGGTCAAGGTGAACCTCACCCAGACCAGCATTCCGCACCTGGTGCTCGGCCGTTACGGCTCGGGCAAGGTGCTGCTCAAGCCGGCCCCGGAAGGCACGGGCGTGATCGCCGGCGGCGCGGTGCGCGCCGTGATGACTTCGGCGGGCGTGCAGAACGTGCTCACCAAGTCCATCGGCACCACCAACCCGCACAACGTGATCAAGGCTACCTTTGACGCGTTGAAGCAGTTGAAGAACCGCGAGTCGGTCGCGGCCCTGCGCGGCAAGGTGGCGCAGGAACTGTAGGGCGCGACTTCAGTCGTGCAACAAAGAGGCAAGCTCGGGTAGGGCACGACTTCAGTCGTGCCGACCAAGAAGCAAGATCGGGTACAGCGCGACTTCAGTCGTGCCGACAAAGAGGCAAGATCGGGAAGGGCACGACTTCAGTCGTGCCAATAAAGAGGCAATAGGATTCGGGCTTTAGCCCCTGAGGGTTTAAGGTGATAGCGAAAAAAGCAGATTCCGGCGGCAAGATTCACATCAAGTGGGTCCGCTCCGCCATTTGCGCTCCGGTAAAGCAGAAGCTGGTGATCAAGGGACTCGGCTTCACCCGGCTGAATCAGGTGATCGAGCGTCCGGACACGGCCGCCATCCGTGGCATGGTCAAGAAGGTGCCGCACCTGGTCGAGATCGTTTAGACGAGATCGTCCAGACGAGATCGTTCAGATAAGAGCTGAGAGTTACCTATGAACTTATCCAATATTCACGCACCCAAGAAGGCGACCGAGAAGCGCAAACGCGTCGGCCGCGGCATGGGCTCGGGCATGGGCAAGACCTCGACCCGCGGACACAAAGGCCAGCGCTCGCGTTCGGGCTCGCGCATGATCCGGGGTTTTGAAGGCGGCCAGATGCCGCTGCACCGCCGCATGCCCAAGCGCGGCTTCACCAACATCTTCCGCAAGGAATTCAATATCGTCAGCCTCGAAAAGCTGGCCGCGCTCGGCGAAACCACCATCACGCCCGACGTGCTGCGCAAGGCCGGCGTGATCAAGGCCAAGCTTCCGGTCAAGATTCTGGGCGATGGCGAGCTGACCGTGGCGCTTACCGTCAGCGCGCACAAGTTTTCCAAGTCCGCCCAGGAAAAAATCACCAGGGCGGGCGGCAAGGTTGAGGTCTTACCCGTGGGGGCTGGGCAGTAATGTTTGAAAAACTGGCCAACATATTCCGCATTCCCGACCTGCGTACCCGCATCCTGTTTACGCTCGGACTGCTGTTTGTGTACCGGATCGGCGGCCATATCCCGACTCCGGGCATCAACACCGCGGCCCTCGAAAACTATTTCAACGGCCAGCAGGGCGGATTATTCGGCTTCATTGACCTGTTTTCCGGCGGCCAGGTCCGCCGCATGACCATCTTCGCGCTCGGCATCATGCCGTACATCACGGCGTCCATCATTCTGCAGTTGCTGACCGTGGTCTATGAGCCGCTGGCCAAACTGCAGAAAGAAGGCGAGCTCGGGCGCAAGAAGATCACCCAGTGGACGCGCTACATCACCGTGATCCTCAGCGCGGTGCAATCGTTCGGCATCGGCATCGGTCTTGAGAAGGGCGGGTTCGCGCTCAATCCGGGCGCGCGCTTTCTGATGATGACCATGCTGACCCTGACCACGGGCAGCGCCTTCATCATGTGGCTGGGCGAGCAGATCACCGAGCGCGGCATCGGCAACGGCATGTCGCTGCTGATCTTTGCCGGCATCGTCGTCGGGCTGCCCCGCGGCGTGGTGGACCTGGTCGAAAAAGCCAGGAACGGAACCTGGGGTCCTCTCACTCCGATCATCATGGCCTTCCTGGTCGTCTTCATGATCGCGGTGGTGGCGTTCATCGTGTACGTCGAACGCAGCGAACGCCGAATACCCGTGCAATATGCCAAGCGTGTGGTCGGACGCAAAGTCATGGGCGGGCAGTCCACGCATCTGCCGCTGCGGGTCAACGCCGGCGGCGTCATGCCGGTGATCTTTGCCTCCTCGATCCTGACCCTGCCGCAGACGCTTGGGGTCGGCCTGCAGAACAGCCGCTACTTCAGCTATCTCGGGCGCTTCTTCGACGCCATCAAGTGGGGCGAGCCGCTCTACGAGGTGCTCTACGCCATCGGCATTGTTTTCTTCGCGTATTTCTACGTTTCGATCGTGTTCAATCCGAGCGAAGTAGCCGACAACATGCGCAAGTACGGCGGGTTCGTGCCCGGCATCCGTCCCGGAAAGCGCACCGCCGACTTCATCAACGAAGTGCTCACCCGCATCACGCTGGTCGGAGCGCTTTACCTGATCGTGATTTCCTTCATCCCGGAGTGGATGATCACCGGCGTCCATCTCAACCACCTGTATGGCGGGCTGGGGAGATTCTTTGACCATCTTCCGAACTTTGTTTTGAACGGTATGGGCGTCACGTTTTACTTCGGCGGCACTTCGCTGCTGATTGTGGTCGGCGTCGCCATGGATACGGTCACGCAGATTGAGGCGCAGCTGATCATGCGCCACTATGACGGATTCACCCCGCGCAGCGGACGCATTCGGGGCCGGCGCTGGTAACCGGTTTCTAGTCAGGCGCCGGAAGTAACGAAATACCCG
>Ga0209167_10002336_pt1 | contig 10330 bp, 9 predicted proteins | sample Coa_R1_9_FD_187154 | JGI IMG/M metagenome (GOLD analysis project Ga0209167, IMG submission 187154) | Surface soil microbial communities from Centralia Pennsylvania, which are recovering from an underground coalmine fire - Coalmine... | ecosystem: Environmental > Terrestrial > Soil > Unclassified...
CGTCCTTCCTGTTGACGCAGGCCCGTTCGAGGACGCGGAGGAGGCGATCAAGTCTGGCGACTACCTAACTGCTCTGCGATTACTCGGAACCCTGGCAGAACAAGACAACACCTATGCCGAACGCCTTCTCGGGATCATGTACATCAAAGGCCGGGGCGTCCCGCAGGACTATGCTACGGGAATGAGGTGGATGCGAATTGCAGCGGACAAGGGGTTGGCGGACGCACAGAATGAGGTTGGGATTTTGTATCAACGAGGCTGGGGCGTCGAGCGAAACGAAGCCGAGGCGGTGAAATGGTTTCGTCTTGCTGCGGATCAGGGCTTGGTCCTGGCCCAAAACAATCTCGCGGATACCTATGCTCTCGGACTCGGCGTGCCGCAAGATTTCGGCGAAGCCGTGAAGTGGTATCGCCTCGCTGCGGATGAAGGCTCTTCCTACGCGGAAAATGTTATCGGCATCGCTTACGAACATGGCCTCCACGTTGCACAGGACGAAGCCGAGGCATTTCGATGGTACCGGCGTGCGGCGAACAAGATTTACGAGCGACCAGGCGACACCTGGATACACAGCCCGCAGTACAATATCGCCGCCATGTATGCGTCGGGTCGCGGCACGGCTCAGGATAATGTCCGGGCGCTCATGTGGTTCACTTTGGCCGCAGCGTTCGGGGATACCAAGTCGCCTGGTCCGCTTGGCGTCAAGCTGGTCGATACGTCGAAATACACATCGTTGGAACAACGAGACAGGCTTATGGCGCTTATGACGAGCGCGCAAATTTCGGAAGCGGAAAAATTGGCGCGCGAGTGGAGGCCACATCCCATCGTGATAATTGAAAAATAAATCCGCAACTGCCTGCTAAATTTACGCAGCAACGAACCGATTGCAAAACCGGCGGCTACTCTTGCAGGACGCCTTAATGTTCGACCCGGTACAGGCGCCATCGCCCCGGCACGCCTTTGAGTTGGTGAACGCCGCGATCCTTGAAGCCGATTCCAGACTGCGACATCATATCCTTGACCGCGCTCGAGACCAGGACTTCGCCGGCGCGCGCTTTCGCGGCGACGCGCGCGCCGATGTGAAACGCGAGACCGAACACCTCGGCCCCGCTGACTTTGTATTCGCCCGCGTGCAGCCCCACCCTGATCTCCAGCCCCAGCGTGCGCACCGCCTCGCGGATTGCGGTCGCGCAATGTACCCCGGCAGCCGGCGCGGCGAACGTCGCCAGCAGTCCGTCCCCCGTCGTCACGACTTCCTTTCCGCGCAAAGCCTTCAGCTCTCTACGCACGGCGGCGTAATAGTGCTTCATCACCTCTGTCCAACGCGAATCGCCCAGCCGCGCGGCTTTTTCGGTGGACCGGACGATATCGACAAACAGGATGGTGGCGAGCGCTTGTTCGAGCTCGGCGCCACGATCGGCGGGTCGGCGCCGCATCGCAATATTTCTAGTCACCGGTTGATAGCGATGGTTGCGGCGCCGCGCGATTGCGGATTTTGCGTAGTCTTTGGCACGCTGCACCGTGCCGCAACGAATTGTTTTTGCCCTCGGTGGAAGCGTCCAGTAAATCTTTCGCTCATCTCCGACGCCATGAACCTCGACGGCGCCCCATTTCAGGAAAACCGTCGAGCCGACCCGTCGAACGCACCATGCTTTTGAAGTGTATCCGGAAACGTTCGACTGATGGACTCCGATGCGAAGGAACTTTGGCATGTGCGTGCGGCCGATCGAAGGACCATGGGCCTACCAAGAGTAAAGCGTAATTATACATTCCTGCGTTGGCAACAGTACTCCAATCGAAAATTGGCCCGCGGTTTGCGTGTTAATTCGCGTTCGCAATCGACCCAACGACAGCGCCGTGATTTTCGGAAGTCGGCCCTCACGACGAAGATGTCTGTTCTAGCCCGCAGAGCAGACCTCCTCGTGCCGCGCGCCCGGGTCAGTTTGGTGCCGATTTGGGAAGTCGAAGGCAAGAATTGCGGCGCGGTGGCGGGTAGTGCTCATTCAGGCACGTCCGCAATCCGGTAAGCCTCCGCCAGCCTCTCCACATCTTCGGTCCGCCGAAACGGCGACGTGGTCTTGATCCCGGAAATGCGTAAGGTTGGCTCCTGTTGGAGCGCGAGAGCGCGGGTCCGTCGGGCTTCTTCGATCCGCCCAGACATTGCTTGGCAACACATTAAGATGCGCGACGCGCCTGGATAATTCGGTTGTCGCTGGACGGCAAGTGTTGCCCAAGACAAGCCTTCATCATATCGGCCTGCCAGGAAATAAGCGAAGGCCATCCCGGTCTGCGCTAAAAAAATACGTGGGTCGAGTGGACTCAAACGCAAAGCTACCTGAAACCGCTCAATCGCTATGTCCAAATTACCGAGATAAATCTGCGACCAGCCGCCCCAAAATCGTGCTGAAGCCATGTTAGGGTCGAGATCAATCGCCCGCGAGAGATAGGCTGAGCCCTCCTCAACCTCTGCCGCTGCATAGCCGAGCGCGTGTCCTGCCATAGCGAGCACCGATGGATCATCGGTTTCGAGTTCAATTGCCTTCCTCGCGAGTCGCATCGCTTCCGCCGCTTCTCGGGCAGGGTCGATGCTCCAGCCAAAGGCCTTCCTTTGGACGAGGGTGAGGGCGCCAAAAGCGTATGAAAGAGCAAACGCGGGATCAATCCTGCTTGCAGTTTCGGCTAGGCCGAAGGCCTCGATGTTGGTTTCACGCGTGAAACGGTAAAGACAAAACAGCGCACGAAGATAATAATCGTATGCATGAAGATTTTCGGTTGGCTTGCGCTGAGCCCGCTCGATTTCGGCGCGCACCAACTGAGGAGAGATGGCACCTATTACATCGCTCGTTACACGATCCTGCAGATCGAAAATATCTTCAAGTTCACTATCGAATTTATCCGCCCAGATGTGGACGCCGGTCGTGGCATCGATGAGCTGACCGGTAATGCGAATTCGATTGCCGGCCTTGCGGACGCTGCCTTCAAGCACATAGCGCACGCCAAGCTCGCGGCCGACTTGCTTGATATCGACGGCTTTGTCCTTGTAGGTGAAACTCGAATGCCGGGCGATCACAAACAGTGACTTTGATCGCGATAGCCCGGTAATGATGTCCTCCACCATGCCGTCTGCAAAATACTCCTGCTCGGGATCACCGCTCATGTTCTGGAATGGCAAAACCGCTATCGAAGGCTTATCGGGCAGTGCCAAAGGCTTGCCGGTCTCGTCAGGCGGTGTAGCGCCTGCCGCTAGCGACGCGACGGTCGGCTGGACCCCGTATAGCCGCACTGGCCGGTCGATGTTCTTCAGCGATTTTTCACCGAGATCGTTGAACCCGAAGCTGGTCTTGCCTCTCACCTGCTCGAAAGCGCTGCCGGACAGGTACACCCTACCCGGCTCGCACTCATTCTCGATGCGCGCCGCTACATTGACGCCGTCACCAAAAATGTCGTCACCGTCGATGATTATGTCACCGATATTGATGCCGATGCGGAACGCGATTTTTTGCACGGCATCGCTGTTGCACTCGGCCATCTTGCCCTGCACGGCCATCGCGCACGTCACTGCGTCGACGGCGCTGGCGAACTCGACCAGCATGCCGTCGCCGGTGGTCTTGACGATCCGGCCGTGATACGCGGCGATGGCGGGGTCGACAACTTCGTGCCGATACGCTTTCAACGCGGCCAGCGTGCCGACTTCATCAGCGCCCATCAGGCGCGAGTAGCCTGCGACATCGGCTGCGAGGATGGCTGCAAGCCGGCGTTCGACCCGCGCCTCGGTCATTTAGGGCGCTCCGATCCACGGTATTACCGGGGCAAGTCTATGGGTTAGAACTGGGGTGTGTCCATCAAGTTTGCAATGACCGCTTCGGGTCAATCGCGACGGAATCCGGCCTTTCGGGTCATTTCCGGGTTACCCGAGGAACGGAGATCATGAGGTCGGCCCGAACTGGCAGCTTCGCGCCAGGCACCGGCTTCAACGCAGCTATTCGATCACGTCGCCGATCTTCCATTCGACGACTTGAAAAATAATGCAATATCGCAAAGCATTGTCGTGAACCACAATTGACGATGGAGAATCCCGGTGCGGAAGGACCTGTACGTGGCGCTGACGCTGGCGACGCTTCTTTCAGGCCACGCCACCGCGATGGCGGCCGAACTCACAGGCACGCTCGCGAAGGTGAAGGAGCTCGGATATATCACCATCGGGCACCGCGAGGCGTCGGTGCCGTTCTCCTACCTCGACGACAAGCGGCAGCCGGTCGGCTTCGCCATGGACATCTGCGCTGGAATCGTCGACGCGGTGAAGCGCGAATTGAAGCTCGACAAGCTTGAAGTGCGGTATCAGCTGGTGACGGCGTCGACGCGCATTCCGCTATTGGCCAACGGCACGATCGACCTCGAATGCGGCAACACCACCAACAACGCCGAGCGGCAACAGCAGGTCTGGTACACCAATACGCATTTTCTGACGGCGAGCCGGTTTCTCTCGAAGGTCGAATCGAAGATCGGCTCGATCGGCGACCTCAAGGGCAAGACGATCGTCTCTCCGGCCGGCTCGACCAACATCAAGCAGGCGCTCGAATTCAACAACAGATTGAATCTGGGGATGACGATCGTCCCGGCTCAGGACCAGGCCGAAGCGTTCCTCATGGTCGAGACCGGCCGGGCGGTGGCCTTTATCCAGGACGATATCGTGCTCGCGGGCCTGATTGCCAACGCGAAGGATCCAAAGGCCTACGTGATCTCGCAGGACGCGTTCTCCAAGCCTGAACCATATGGAATCATGTTGCGCAAGGACGATGTGACGTTCAAGGCGGTTGCCGATGCCGCGACCGCAAGCCTCTATCGGGGTCCCGAGCTTGCGGCGCTCTACGCCAAGTGGTTCACCCAACCAATCCCGCCGAAGGGGGTCAATCTCGATATCCCGATGAGCCCGGCGATGAAGCGGGCCTTCGAGAAGCCGACGGATTCGCCGGATCCGTCGGCCTACTGATCGGCAATGCCCGTTGGATGAGGTCGCGACTGCCACAGCGCCCATGTGGAGACCCTGCAACGAAGCGATTGAAATCCGGCAAGGAATTAGCGGTGGCCGCACCAATTACCCCTGAGAGCAAACATCATACCATGTCCGTTTTGCGCCAAAGGCAGGGGTTCGTGTTTCCTCAGCCCATCGTGTAGTATCATTTCTTCGATTTCGCATTGCCAGCGCTGGCCGTACTCTATGAAGCTATTTTTTGCTCCCGGCTCATCGTCTCTGTTCCCACACATCGTTCTTCACGAAGCAGAGCTTCCTTTCGAACCCGTCAGGATCGACGAGCATACCAAGGTCATCTCGGGCGGTGGCGACTATAGAAGCGTGAACCCCCTGGGCTACGTGCCCGCCCTCGTGCTTAACGATGGGACGCTGCTTACGGAGGGAGCTGCGATCGTCCAATACATTGCCGATCTCGTTCCAGGGAAGAAGCTCGTTCCGCCGAACGGCACGATCGAAAGAGTTAAACTACAGGCGTGGCTCAATTTCTTCGCGAGCGAGATTCACAAGGGCGGTTTCTCACCGCTGTTTTATAAGGGGGTGCCAGAGGAAGGGAGGGATTTATTTCGGACCCGTCTCAGGGCCCGCTTCACCCATCTTGATGGACATCTTTCGTCGAATGAATACTTGATGGGGCGCAACTATTCAGTAGCAGATGCACATTTCTTCGTCGTGTCGAACTGGGCAAGCTGGGTGGACTTCGATCTGTCCCCCTATGGCGCCGTGCTTGCTCATCGCCAACGGATAGGTTCTCGCCCCGCCGTGGTTGCTGCTCTCGAGGCCGAAGGGCTCGTGCCATGGCCAGCCACGCAGCCTCACTGACACCGCGCACCTTGACGACCAGTATGGGTCAAAAAGCGCCGTTAGATCTCACATCTTTGATGTCGGTTCCTAACCAAAAGGAAGACATTCGTTAGCGCGACAATCACGTCCGAGGCGATCGCCGCGGTTACCGCGTCAAGCGGCGCCTCAAGCAACATCAGCCTGGACGCTCGCCTTCTCACTGGCGGCGAGCGCATCGAGATCGACGAGAAGCGGATCGTCGGCGCTGGGCTCGCCGCTCGACCCTTCGCTGCCGTGAAGGTGAATAAGGGTCTGCACCCGCCGGGCATTCAGATAGTCCACATGCTGATGCCGCAACGCGACCGGCAGCAGCATTTTCGGCAGCTCGACCAGCGCAAACGCAGGCGCTCGGCGCACCTCGCCGCCCTCCTTCCAGTGCAGCGGATTGAGGGAGTAAATCAATTGCCGATCGATCTCGGCAATTGACGGTTGCTCGGGCTCGGCTGTCGCTCCGAGGGCGATGTTGGCGTTGCCCGCGCGCGTGCGCGCCGCGGCGGATCGGAGCTCCCAGCATACCAACTCCGTAGCCGAGAGAACCTCCCGACGCACCGCATCAACGCTTGCCGAGAACCTGGTCGCTTCGGGTACCGACGCGGCGCCTTCGGTCACCGCCTTCACGAGGGCCGCGGCGCCGGCGCCAAACCCCGGCGCGGCCTGCTCGATTGCCGCAGCCATCGCCTCGATCTGGTCCGCCACCATGTCGCGGTCGCGTTGCGCCTTGGCGTCAGCCAAAGCGCGCTCGGTCAAGGTGATCTGTTCGTCGAATTCCGTGAGTTCAGCTCGCAAGGTCCTGGCGCGTTCCTCGACGGCGCGCAAGCGCGTCTCGGCGCGACCAAGCTTGGCATCGCTGGCGCCGGCCACCGCAAGCCGTTCGGCCATGGCTCGTTTTTCCGCAACGACTGCCTCAGCGCGGCTTGACTGGCTGGCAAGCTTGCCTCGCGCCGCCTGCTTGCCCATGAGCGCGCTCTCGAACCGCTCGACCGGCATCAGCTCCTGTTTGAACCATCCCACGTCAATACCCTAGAGAATCGAGGCCTACCCCGAATCAGCAATACGCCGGAACGTGGTCAGAAACTTGGATGATATTGCGGCTCAATTCCGGCACGGCTTTTGGCCGGCGCTCGATTCAATCCCGTATCCGAAGGGCGGCTGCGCGCAGCGGTCTACATCTGCGGCTTTCCGGATTAGTGCGGCGGCCGGATATGAGGAAGCCTGATCGGCCAACGCCGCGCGTGCCGTTTCGGGCGCGCGTTCAGGGCGTCCAGGAAGTCGGACCGCAATCGGTCAGCATAATAGATCAACGGAATCACGGCAAAGGGAAGAAGAATAAGTACGCCTGCAAATAGAAAAGCCTGCCCAGCATCTGTCATGGGCCCCTCCCTAATTTGCTTCACTTCTCAGGTTAGCGCATTTGTAGGATTGCCGAACCTGAAACAAATTGATTTGGAACAATACCGCAGTGCGAAAATGAGGGACCGTTGCCTCCCTCGCCCTTGCTATTTCCCGGTTTGCAGACATTGTCAAAGTCGGCACCTGCCAAGAATGCCGACAAGCACCGTCGCGCTTGGTCGGTCGAGGTCCGTGAACGGTCCGACGGGAATGCCCCACTTAAGTAGGAGAACGGCGTTGACCCAAATCAACGAAGTTCCCTCCTTCGATCCGATATTGATTTTTTTGGTTAGGCTGAGCGGGAGACGTCGAGAGATCGCAACTTCACCAACCGGGGAGCAACCTGACGTTTGAAATCCTGAAGGGTTCCGCGTCTTGAGTGGGCTCCTCCGATAGCAGGGAGGCAATTATGGCTGATCAGGCTGCGCGTATTCCAGCAAACTTCCGACGCGTCATTACCGCGGCGGCGGGAGGCAACGTCATCGAATGGTACGACTTCTATATTTTCGGAAGTCTGGCCACGATCCTGTCCGTCAAATTCTTCGAAAAGAGCCACCCGGTCGCGGCCTTGCTCTCTACGATCGCGCTGTTTACCGCAGGCTTCCTGGTCCGGCCGCTCGGGGCCTTTGTGTTCGGCTGGCTGGGGGACGTGGTCGGCCGCAAGTATACCTTCATCTTGACGCTGGTCGGCATGGCGCTCGGCACCGGCGCCATCGGGTTGATTCCAACCTTCGACCAGATCGGCCTGAGCGCCGCCTTCATCCTGTTCGGTTTGCGGATGCTGCAGGGTCTTTGCCTGGGCGGCTCCTACGGCGGCGCCATTACCTATGTCGCCGAGCACGTGCCGGAAGACCGCCGCGGCTACTATACCGGCTGGCTGCAGACCTCGCCGACCCTTGGCATCGTGCTGTCGCTCATCGTGATCATCCTCACCCGCAGTTATGCCGGCGAAGCCGTGTTCAACGACTGGGCGTGGCGGATTCCGTTCCTGTTCTCCTTCCTGCTCATCCTTGTCACCATGTATATGCGCCGCAATTTCGAGGAGTCGCCGGTCTATGCGGAGATCAAGGCCAAGGGGCACACCAGCAAGAATCCGTGGCGCGAGGCCTTCCTCAACCCCATCAATCTCAAATATGTGGTGATCGCCACCATCGTGGTCCTGGGCGAAGGCGTGGTCTGGTACTCAAGCCAGTTCTGGGCGCTGTTCTATCTGCAGACGGTTTCCAAGGTGGACACGCTAACCAGCTCCCTCATCGTGGGAATAGGGCTGGTCATCGGGACCCCAACACTCATCCTGTTCGGTTGGCTGTCTGACGTCATCGGCCGCAAACCGGTAATCCTGGGAGGATTCTTCCTTGCGGCGTTGACCTACTATCCGCTGTATACGTGGCTCGGGGCGGTCACCCAGCCGGGCCACATCAACATGCCGATTGCGATTCTGATTATCGCCATTCTGGTCGCTTATGTCGGGATGGTCTACGGGCCGATCGGCGCGTTCCTCGCCGAGTTTTTCCCCTCCAGGATCCGTTACACGTCGGTATCCATGCCTTACATGATCGGCAACGGCTGGGGTGGCGGGTTGGTGCCGTTCATCACCACGGCGGCTTACACGGCGACGGGCAGTCTTGCCTACGCCCTGATCTACCCCATCGCAGTTCCTGCCGTGTGCCTCGTGCTCTCGCTGTTCCTCATGCCCGAGACGCGCCAAATGAGCATCTGGGACGTGGACGAAAAGGCGCTCTCGACGGGCTGAATCTTGAGGCTAATGCGGGAGGCTATTTTTCAGCCTCCCAGCCAGCAAAAACGGGCGACCTTTGGCAAGGTCGCCCGCGATGCGTTTGCAAGTTCTACTGCATCGCTAAATCCACATGGTGAGGAGGCTCCAACGGGTCGCGCGAACGCGCGCCCGATGACAGGCTCCGCGCCGTCTCGAACCATGAGGTCGGGCCTCGTCCTTCGAGACGCTTGCTCACGCAAGCTCCTCAGGATGAGGGGATACACGCGAGTGTGACGCAGCAAGATCAAAGCGGCTCTTCGAAATCCTCAAACGACAAGCCGAACTCCGACAGCGCCTCTTCCAGATAATCCGCAAGCATCGGCGTTCCGACCAGATAGGACGCGGTGCGGTTGTTGTGGGCGCGGGAGGCCTCTGCGCGCAGCTCGCCCCAATTGCCGATTGCGCCGTCGCCGCGGCCGAGCCACGTCAGCGTGACGAGATCGATCTGCTCGTCCTCATTGAGGTCCCGGATGAAGCCGATCAGCTCGGCACGATCGGTGCGCGCGCTATGGTCCTCCGGCGCATCGTCGCCGTTGTCGGCCTCACGGTCGAGCCCGGCGGCGCTGCTTTCGGCCTGACGCGACTTCGCGATGACGAAGAACACCTTCTCCGGCGAAATCGAAAGGTTCGGAACTTTGGTCATCAAGTAGCTCCCTCGAACGCGCGAAGCGCCTTCGAAAAAACAAGGCTTTCCAACCGCAAGCTAGGGCGGGCTACGGAAGCCACATTGCGCAAGATCAAAAAGGGCGCCGGCCTTGGGATGTCGCCCGCGGGAAAGGCAACGGACGACAATCCCGGTTGTTCCGGCCTACCCCTTGATGAAGCCGACAAGGTCCGCGTTGAGGCGATCCTTGTGGGTCAGGAACACATCGGCGAAGGCAGCGCTCGGGAGCGAACAGACGCCGGTCGGCCCTTTCCCAAGTCGGCAAAAGCTCGCGCGACGCCGCCGACGACCTCAACGAAATCGCCGATGCGCGGTTCCGCAGGCAGAGGGGCCGCATAGGCGTGCAACGCATTGTCGGTCATGCCTCCCAGAAGGCAGGCACTGAGCGCGCTTGACGCGGCGGTTCGCATTAGGGTGCGTCGGTCCATGGCTTTGATCTCCTGATCGTGTGGCGATGATCATGATCTTGGCCTGCGGGATGATGCGTTGCGATTACCTCGGGGGTAAGGTTTTTGTCTATCTGCGCGCGGCCAGTCTGCGCTCGCCAATGAAGCTTCGCATTTCCATGATTAACCATACGCCTTCAATGGGGAAATTCGGCGCCGCGAAAGCTGCGGGAGCGGCGCATTTT
>Ga0209167_10002337_pt1 | contig 10327 bp, 8 predicted proteins | sample Coa_R1_9_FD_187154 | JGI IMG/M metagenome (GOLD analysis project Ga0209167, IMG submission 187154) | Surface soil microbial communities from Centralia Pennsylvania, which are recovering from an underground coalmine fire - Coalmine... | ecosystem: Environmental > Terrestrial > Soil > Unclassified...
CAAGCGCGAGATTATACAAATCTGCCGCGAGAGCCTGGCCGCGCACAAAGTTCCTGTCACCATCAGATGTGTACCCGCTCTAGAACTTGCATCCGCAGGCAAACTGGCTCGCCAGCATGCTTAGCGTGGCTGTGACGGGGGGAAGCCGGGGGCTAGGCCTGTGTGTCGTCCGCAAACTTTTGGCGGAAGGATATCGCACGATTGCCATAGCTCGGCAAATGAACGATCAACTGGCGTCCATCATGGAGCAAGCCGAACAAACCTGTCCAGGATCGTTGCATTTCATCCCGTTCGATCTGTGCGCCGTCGAGAATATACCCGATTTAGTCAAGAAAATGCGCAAAAGCGTGGGACCCATTTACGGATTAGTCAACAATGCCGGTGTAGGCTCCGATGGCGCTCTTGCGATGATGCACACCGCTCAAATAGAGCGCCTTATCCGCGTGAATACACTGTCGCCGATCGTTCTCACCAAATACGTGGTCCGTCACATGATGGCGGACGGAGGCGGGCGAGTGGTGAACGTCACCTCGATCGTTGCCTCCACAGGATACAGCGGTCTTTCGGTTTACGGCGCCACCAAGGCGTCGATGATCGGATTCACGCGTTCACTGGCCCGCGAAGTCGGCCCCCTGGGAATCAATGTGAATGCGATTGCACCGGGGTTCCTCGATACGGACATGACCCAAAGTCTCGCGGGTGAGCAGCGGGACAAAGTCGCGCGCCGCAGCGCATTGCGTCGTTTTGCCGACGTCGAAGACGTGGCGGGCGCCATCGAGTTTCTGCTCGGGCCCAAGGCCAAAAACATCACCGGCACCGTGCTCACTATAGACGCCGGTGCGACCGCATAGCAGGTCATCAATGAGAGTGACAGAGCCAGATGCCACCGCGACAGCGGCAAGCCGCAGTCCTTCCCCTGCCAAGGCATGGTTGCGCGCGCTCGAATTGACAGCGCCGATCGCTCATCATCCGAGACGCATTTTCCCGAGGGCGATGGAAGAGGCGGCAGAGAAGTTCGCCGAGGCCCCCGCCCTCCTGTCCGATCTTGAGTGCCTGACTTATCGTACGCTTGCCGAGCGATCGAATCGGTACGCCCGTTGGGCGTTGGACCTGGGCCTCGCCAAGGGTGACCTCGTCTGCCTGATCATGCCGAACCGGCCGGAGTATATGGCGATTTGGCTTGGGCTTACCAGTATCGGCGTCATCGTTGGTCTGATCAATACGAATCTTGCCGGTTCTTCGCTTGCGCATTGCGTGAAGATCGTGGCGCCAAAGCAAGTAATTGTGGCGGTAGAGCTCCTGGAGCGCTTCACCGCCGCAGTGCCGGACATTTTAGGCACGGCAAAGATCTGGGTCCACGGTGACAGCCATGCCGACATTCCTCGTATTGATCGCCAAATCGAACAGTACTCGGGTGAGCCGTTGCGCGGCGACGAACGCCGGTTGGTGACTATAGACGACCGCGCGCTCTATATATACACCTCGGGCACGACCGGTCTGCCTAAAGCTGCCAACGTCAGCCATGCGCGGCTGATGCAATGGAGCAACTGGTTTACCGGCATGCTGGAGATTCGCTCGATCGACCGGTTGTATAACTGCCTTCCTATGTATCACAGCGTTGGCGGCGTGCTGGCCACCGGAGCGGTTTTAATCGCCGGCGGCTCGGTGGTGATCCGCGAAAACTTCTCTGCGAGCCGCTTCTGGGACGACATCGTCCGCTGGGATTGCACGCTCTTCCAATACATCGGGGAATTGTGCCGTTACCTGCTTCACACCGAACCGAGCCCGCATGAGATCGAGCACCACATCAGGATGTGCTGCGGCAATGGGCTCCGGCCCGATATCTGGAATGACTTCAAGTCTCGGTTCCGAATTCCGCAAATTTTGGAGTTTTACGCCGCAACCGAAGGCAACGTCTCGCTGTTCAATGTCGAAGGCAAGCCCGGCGCTATTGGCCGCATCCCCTCCTATCTGGCGCACCGCTTTTCTGCGACACCGGTGCAAATTGACATCGAAACAGGCGCGCCGGTTCGTAATGAACAGGGATTCTGCATTCGCTGCGCTCCGAATGAAATCGGCGAAACGATCGGCCGGCTTTTCATGGACCCGTCGAATGTCGGCAGTCGATTCGAGGGTTATACGAGTGAGGAAGATTCCGCCAAAAAGATACTTCGAAACGTGTTCGAGCCGGGAGACGCGTGGTATCGAACCGGCGACCTGATGCAGAAGGACGACCAGGGCTATTTCTATTTCGTCGATCGGATCGGCGACACCTTCCGCTGGAAGGGTGAAAATGTCGCGACGTCGGAGGTAGCCGAAACGATCTGCGCGTTTCCCGGGATAGCGCAAGCTTGCGTCTACGGCGTGCCCGTCCCCGGCGCCGACGGGCGGGCCGGCATGGCCATGCTCGTCACCGAAGATCAGCTAGATCTAGCGGCGTTCCGGACCCACCTGATCAACCGCCTGCCGGAATACGCGGTTCCGTTATTCCTGCGCAGCCGGAACGAGATGGAAGTGACCACGACGTTTAAATACACGAAAAACGTCTTCCTGAGCCAAGGATATGATCCGGCCGCGACTAGCGACGTCATGTATTTCAACGATAGGGAGCGTCGACAATTTGTTCGCTTAGATAAAGAGCTTTACAACCGAATCCAACTCTGCCAGGTCCGCCTGTGAACCCATGGAGCATTGCTGATGCCTCTCTGCTTTGATCGACAAAATTTCCGGCAACTCCCGGCGAAGTACGTGCGAGGGAAGTCGCTGGTTAAATTCGGAGATTCGGATGCAAACCGCATCGAAATCGGTCTCGTCAATAATATGCCCAGCGCGGCGCTGGAGACCACTGAGCGGCAGTTTCGCGCACTGCTCGGCGCGGCAGCGGACGGACTCGTGGTGCGTCTCACGCTCCTCGCGTTGCCGGATGTCCCTCGCACTGACGCGGGCCGGCGGCATGTGAGCACCTATTCCGATATCAATGATCTGTGGGACAGTCATCTCGACGGGCTCATCGTGACTGGCACTCAGCCGCGGACGCCGAGCCTTAAGGAAGAACCGTATTGGGGAGGCCTGACAAGACTAATGGAGTGGGCCGAGCACCACACGCATTCCAGCGTCTGGTCCTGCTTGGCGGCGCACGCTGCTGTTCTTCACATCGATGGACTTGTGCGGCGCCCGCTCAGCGACAAGCGCTTCGGCGTCTTCGAGTGCGCAAGGGTATCGGACCATCCCTTGACGACCGACGTTCCGGCCCGTTTGCATATGCCGCATTCCCGATGGAACGAGGTGTCGGAAGATGCCCTGACGGCATGTGGCTATGGCGTACTCACTAAATCGAAAGACGCGGGCGCCGATGCGTTCGTGAAACAGAGAAAAAGCCTGTTCGTCTTTTTCCAGGGTCATCCTGAATACGATTCGGATACTCTGCTGCGCGAATACCGCAGAGATATCGGGCGCTTTCTCAGAGGCGAGAGAGACGCGTATCCATCCATGCCGCGCGGCTATTTCGACCGGAAAACCGTGGACCAGTTGGATGCCCTACGGAAGCGAGCCTCAACGGATCGGCGCGAGGAACTACTCGAGGAGCTGCCAACCGAATCCTTAGCGAGCACGGTAAGGAACTCATGGTCTTCGGAGGCTGTCTGCATCTATCGCAATTGGTTGCAGTATTTGTGCGCGCAGAAGGCTCGATCGCTGAGGACCAGGCACAGCCGAAGACAATTCAGAGTTGTACACTCTGAGTCGCTACAAGAAGCCGAGCACCTCTAACACCGGCCGCTGCAATGCAGATCGCCGGTGAAAAGGCCCCCACACCGCCCGAGGCGCTCTTCACACGATACGAGTTCATCACAGGCTCTTGCGTTCATGACGTAAAATGGGTCTCGAACGCTTAGCCGCGACCGGTTTGGCTTGTTCGCGACGGCCTCGGAGGGCTCCCACCGTATGGTGACCAACGACGTTTCTTCCGGCACGGCGTTTGCCGAACTTCGCAGAACCATCGCAAACCTCGAGCGCGATATAGCGAACGGCCCGATCGTCCCCGTCGTCACGCCCGAAGAGATTCGTAGGCATCTCACCTCCCGCTATGACTTCAGCAAGCCAATGGTGTTGGACGATGCCGTTGCGGATACCGAGCAGATGTTACGAACCTGGCAGGTTCAGATTACGCATCCACGTTACTTTGGGCTCTTCAACCCGAGTGTGACTCTTGCTTCGGTCATCGCGGACACGCTGGTCGCGATGTATAACCCGCAACTCGCGGCTTGGCGCACCTCGCCCGCGGCCAACGAAATCGAACGGCATACACTGGGCTGGCTGGCGGCCAAATTCGGTCTCCCCGCAAATACCCTCGCGAGTTTCACGAGTGGCGGAGCGGAGGCCAACCTCTCCGCGGTCATCGCCGCGTTGACCCGCGCTTTCCCGGACTGCGCCGAAGGCGGACTGCGGCAGCTTGCTGCATCGCCGGCGGTGTACCTGACGAAGGAGGCTCATCATTCGTTCGAAAAGATTGCCCACATGACCGGTCTGGGGGGCGGCGCGCTCCGCAAGGTGGGTATCGGCCGCGATCTGAAGATGGATCTGGGAGATCTCGCAAAGCGCATAGCCGAGGATCGCAGAAACGGGTTCGCGCCCTTTATGGTGATTGCTACGGCGGGGACCACCGGGGCCGGGGTGATCGATCCGTTGCCGGAGATGGCGCGCTTCTGCCGCTCGGAGAATTTGTGGCTGCACGTCGATGCCGCGTGGGGCGGCGCGGCCATCATCTCGCCTCGCCTCGGGGTCCATCTCGCCGGGATCAGCGACGCGGATTCGATCACCTGCGACGCGCACAAATGGTTTTCGGTGCCGATGGGCGCCGGGATGTTCTTCTGCCGGCATCCCGACGCGGTTCGCGCTGCTTTTCGGGCAGAGACCTCCTACATGCCGGACAAAATGGATGGATCGATCATGGATGGGCCGACCCTGGATCCGTACACCACGTCCGTACAATGGTCCCGGCGGTTCATTGGCTTGAAGCTTTTTCTTTCCCTGGCGCAGCATGGCGAGTCAGGGTACATCGAGATGATCGAGCACCAGGCGCGGATGGGGGACGTGCTTCGGGAATCGCTGAAGCGGACTGGGTGGCATATCGTCAATTCGACACCTCTGCCGTTGGTGTGTTTCACTCGGGAAGGCCTGGATACCGCCCAGTTCCTGGCGGCACTCTACGAACGCCAGATTGCTTGGATGTCGGAAGTCCGGCTCGGCGGCGGCGCTCCTGTCTTGCGGGCATGCGTTACAAGTTTCCGGACCAGCGAGCGGGACGTCGAAGGGGTAGTGCGCGAGATGAGCACGCTCGTATAGCCCGCGCTCGTATAGTCAAGGAGAGGCCAATCGATGAGAAGCGAGACGATCGCGATTCACGGCGGATTCGATGTCGATCCGACGACCAAATCGGTGGCTGTTCCCATCTATCAGACCGTTTCCTACGCCTTCGATAGCGCCGACCACGGAGCAGCTCTTTTCAATCTTGAAGTCGAGGGATTTCGCTACAGCCGGATCAGCAACCCCACCGTCGCCGTGTTGGAGCGGCGCGTCGCCGCGCTGGAGGGAGGACTGGACGCATTGTGTGTGAGCTCAGGCCAAGCGGCTGTCCATTATGCGCTGGCCAATCTTGTCGAGATGGGCGCCAATATCGTCTCGGTTCCGATGCTCTATGGCACCACCTACACACTGTTCGCTTACATTCTGGCAAATCAGGGAGTCACCGTACGCCTTGCGGCGTCCGATCATCCCAGCGAAATAGAAAAGTTGATCGACGACAAGACACGAGGAATCTTTTGCGAAAGTATCGGTAATCCAGCGGGCAACATTTGCGACATTGAGGCCCTGGCTCGCGTGGCCCATAAGCACGGCGTTCCGCTGATCGTCGACAATACCGTGGCGACTCCCATCTTGTTGCGGCCGATCGAATACGGCGCGGATATTGTGGTGCATTCTCTGACGAAATTTATGGGCGGGCACGGCTCGACGCTCGGCGGCGCGATTGTCGACAGTGGTAAGTTCCCATGGAAGAAGCACGCGGAACGCTTCCCAATGTTCAGCCAGCCGGACCCGTCCTATCACGGTTTGGTGTATATCGACCATTTCAAGGAAGCCGCATACATCGGGCGCTGCCGCGGCGTCTACCTGCGGGCCACCGGCGCCGCATTGGCGCCCCTGAGCGCGTTTCTGCTGCTGCAGGGCATCGAAACGGTCGCGTTGAGAGTTGAGCGTCATGTGGAGAATGGCCGGGCCGTAGCCGAATTTCTGCGCGATCATTCCGGCGTTGAGTGGCTGGATTACACCGGATTTCCGGAAAGCCCCTATCATGCGCTGGCGCAAAAATATTTCGGCGACCGCGCCTGCTCTGTAATGACCTTTGGGGTCAAGGGAGGGTTTGAAGCCGGCAAGAGCTTCTATGACGCGCTCAAGCTGATCAAGCGGCTGGTGAATATCGGGGATGCCAAATCGCTGGCCTGCCATCCGGCCTCAACCACCCATCGACAAATGTCGGTGGAAGAACAACGACACGCTGGTGTAAAACCTGAGATGATACGCCTCAGTGTCGGCGTCGAGCACATCCTTGATATCATCGATGATCTTGACCAGGCTCTCAATGCGGCGGTCACCGGATCCCTCAGGAGCCGGCCACGGACCGAAACCACCGGCAGCCCATCGCTCGTATGAAGTGAAGGAATCCAATCGTCATCATGGCTCACGCCGTCACATCTACAAATCGTGATCTGGATTTAAAGCATCTCTGGCACGCGAATCTGCAACACCGTGGCTTAGAATCGCAGCCACCGCTCGAGGTGGCAAGCGCGGAGGGGTGCTATGTTTTCGATTCCGAAGGCCGGCGATACCTCGACGGAATGGCGGGGCTGTTCTGCGTGAATGTCGGGTATGGCCGCCAGGAGATCGTGGACGCAGTCGCGGCGCAGATGTCGCAACTGGCATACTATCCGCTGACGCAATCGCACGGACCCGCCGCGCAGTTGGGCGGCCGCTTAGCCGAATTGCTGCCGCCTGGGCTCAATCGCGTCTTCTTCACCAATAGCGGCTCGGAAGCGGTGGAGACCGCGCTAAAAATGGCGCGGCAATGCGCACGGCAAATGCATCCGGGCGAGAACCGTTATAAAGTCATCGCGCGCCATCGTGGATACCACGGTTTTACCATGGGCGCGCTATCGGCCACGGGGCAAAGCGCGCGCCGCGCGTCATTCGAACCGCTGGCGCCGGGCTTCCTGCATGTGCCGCCGCCGGACCACTACCGGTGCTCCTTCTGTTCCGCGCAGCCGGCCTGTTCCCTGGCCTGCGCCGACGAAATCGAGCGGGTGATCCGGATGGAAGGTGCTGAAACCGTGGCGGCCGTGATTGCCGAGCCGGTGATCGGAGGAGGCGGCGTCTTCCCTGCACCGGATGGCTACCTGGAACGGCTGCGAGCCATCTGCGACCGCTACGGCGCGCTGCTGATTCTCGATGAGGTCATCACCGGATTCGGACGCACTGGAAAACTCTTCGGCTTCGAGCACGGCGGCATTCGCGCTGATATTCTGACGTTCGCAAAAGGCCTCACGTCGGCGTACCTTCCGCTGGGGGCAACGGTGGCTTCTGAGCAGGTCTTCGCCTCGTTTCAGGGGGAGGCAGACAGCTCGAAATTCGTGCACATAAGCACCTTCGGCGGCCATCCCAGTTCCTGCGCCGCGGCCCTGGCGAATATTGAGATCCTCATGCGAGAGCGCCTTTGGGAGAACTCCGCCACGATGGGCGCATACCTCCTCGAGCAATTGCGCGCCATTCCTTCTCCGCGGATCGCCGAGGTTCGTGGGCGCGGACTGTTGATCGGAATGGAGCTGGTGTCGGATGAAAGCAAGACGCCGTTGCCGGAGGCCCGGATGGCGCAGCTATTGCGTGAGTTCCGTGAAGCCGGCCTATTGATCGGGCGCAATGTCGAGTCGGCTCCCGGCTATGGCAACGTTCTGATACTCTCCCCGCCGCTCATTCTCAGCCGCGAGCATGCCGATTCGATCGTGACTACGGTCGCACAGGTTGTGGACCGTCTGTGAGATTATCGCGTTCGTAAATTGGATCCGCCTATTAGAAATATCGGCGTACGTCTTATTTCTTCACGTATTTCTTCAGATCCTTGTTGGCGACTTCGGCTCCATAGATCACGCCTTTGGAATCCGCCGCGACGCCTTCGGCCGCACTAGTGGTGGTGGCGACCTCAACCGGGTCGGGGATGAACGCTGTCACCGTGCCGTCTTTCGCGCTGCCGACGCGCATGCCCCGCTTGAAGCTGGGATTCGGCCGCACCGAATTCGACTCGGAGTCAGCGACATAAATGACGTCGTGCTTGTCGATGAAGATTCCGCTGGGCCTGCTGAACTGACGCCACTGGTCGATGAAGTTTCCATCCTGATCGAATATCTGGATGCGGTTGTTATTGCGGTCTCCCACGAAAAGGCGGCCCTTGGAATCGAGGGCCAGAGCGTGCGGGATGTCGAACTCACCGGGGCCCGTGCCTTTCTTTCCCCAGGTCTTGATGAATTTTCCGTCTTTGGAGAACTTCACGATGCGGTTGTTCGATTCGCCGCCATGGCCATCGGCGACGAAGATGTCGCCATTGGGGGCGACGACAACGTCGGATGGCATGTTGAACGTATCGGGTCCGTTGCCGGCGACTCCGGCCTTACCGAGTGTCAGCAGGACCTTTCCATCGGGGGAGAACTTGAAGACCTGGTGCCCCTTTCCGTCTTTTCCCTGGCCGTCGGTCACCCACACGTTGCCATCTTTGTCCGCGAAGATGCCGTGGGGAAACACAAACATGCCCGCGCCAAAACTCTTCAGCAGCTTGCCTGAAGTATCGAATTCGAGAATCGGCGCAAGTTTCGAACCGGCGCAGGAATTGGCGCCGCATCGCTCGGCGACCCAGATATGGTCGTGGGCATCGACATCGACGCCGGCCGTGGATCCCCACGTTCGGCCTTCGGGCAGCTTGGCCCAATCCGAGATGGTGCGATACGGGTTGGGCTGCGCGTTGGGCTCGTTAGAGCCGACAGCCACGGCCACCGCGGCCAAAAGAATCGGGCCGGCCAGCATCCACGCTGCTCGATTTTGGCGGGTCATCGGAGTCCTCCTCAATCGAGCAATCTTTTCACACAGACTGCCCGAATGCAACCCGGAGCGCTCATTGAAGAAGTGAGGCCAAGAAATGAGCGCAGAGTTGGCGTATACTCCTGGGAATGGATCAACGACATCGCCTTTCCCCAGTGCTCGCCCTCATCGGGCTCGCGCTTGCAAGCCCCGCTTTTGGCCAAAACGCCTCTGCACCCGCGCCGGCGGGGCCGGTGTACGTGGTGACCCACGTCGACATCCTGGGACCCGCCAACACCGAGAAGGCCAAGCCCATGCTGCGCCAGTTCATTTCCGATAGCCGCAAGGATTCTGGCAACGTGCGCTTCGAGATGCTCCAGCAGGATGGGCGCGTCAATCATTTTACGATCGTCGAAGTGTGGCAGACGCGGCAGGCGTATGAGGCGCACAATGCCGCCGAGCACACCAGACAATTTCGCGAAAAAGTGCAACCCATCCTAGGCAGCCCCTGGGACGACGTGATGCTCTACCTGTTTCAGTAATGAGGTCGGCGAGAAATATGGCTAAGTATCGCTTTTCGCTTTTACTGACAGCCTGCGCCGTGCTTGTGCTCCCCGCCGGCCTTAACGCCGCCGCATGCGGGCAGGTCAAGCCCGACGCCCAGGACGCGATGGTCGCCGCGCCCGTCAACCATAAAGTGATTTTCGAGAACGAGCGGGTGCGCGTTCTGGAGGCGACGGTGCCGCCGCATACAAAGGAGCCCGCCCACTCCCACATATGGCCCGGCGTGCTGATCGGATATAGCGACGGCAAAGTCAGTTGGTCGGAAGCGGGGATGCGCAAGGTCAACGACAATAACACCGGAGAAGCGATCCACGAGATCCGCGTCGAGCTGGAACAGTTCGATTGCCCGCTCTCGACAGATCTTCGCTTGCCCCCCACCGACGGGATCATCATCAAGGATCCGACCCTCGACCTGGCACTGGAAAACAAGTATGTTCGCGTGCTGAAGATCACCATCAAGCCCGGTGGACGGGAGCCGTTCCACACCCACACTTGGCCGTCGGTGGTGGTGTATCCGACCCTGCCCCAATCGCGCCGCTTCACCAACGATGGCAAGCCGCCTTCGGAGCGGCCGGAAATCAAGGGGCTGCAAGTCACATTCGACGCGACGGCCCAGCCGCTGCACGGGGTGGATAATCTGGGCACG
>Ga0209167_10002338_pt1 | contig 10327 bp, 10 predicted proteins | sample Coa_R1_9_FD_187154 | JGI IMG/M metagenome (GOLD analysis project Ga0209167, IMG submission 187154) | Surface soil microbial communities from Centralia Pennsylvania, which are recovering from an underground coalmine fire - Coalmine... | ecosystem: Environmental > Terrestrial > Soil >...
TGGCGATCGAGATCAGATATCCGATGAAAAAGAAGGGCTCGACAAACGAGAAGGCGAGCGTGGCGAAAAACACGGCGATAAAGATATTGAGCATTCCCTTTTGCGCGTACTGGGTGCAGATGGCGACGACCTTCTTGCTATCGGCAACCGACGCCTTCTCGATGCCTTCCAGCTTGATGTGCGCCTTGATGAATTCGACGGCCCGATACGCGCCCGTGGTCACCGCCTGAGTGGATGCGCCCGTGAACCAATAGATCATGGCGCCGCCGGTCACCAGGCCGAGAAAGAAAGGCGCGTGCAGCAGCGAAAGCTTGTCGACATTCTGCGTGATCCCGTTGGTGAGCGCCATGATGATGGAGAAAATCATGGTCGTCGCGCCCACCACGGCCGTCCCGATGAGCACCGGCTTGGCCGTCGCTTTGAAGGTGTTGCCCGCGCCGTCGTTGGCTTCGAGCAAATCCTTGGCGAGATCGAAGCGCACGTCCATGTTGAAGTCCCGCTTGATCTCTTGCTGGATGCCCGGGATCTGTTCGATCAGCGAAAGCTCGTAGACCGATTGCGCGTTGTCGGTGACGGGCCCGTAGGAATCGACCGCGATCGTCACCGGTCCCATGCCCAGGAACCCGAAAGCGACCAGGCCAAAGGCGAAGACGGGAGCTGCGATCATCACCGCCCCGAGCCCTGCGGTGCTGACCAGGTAGCCGATCGTCATCAAAATCACCATGGCCAGGCCCAGGTAGTAGCCCGAAAAATTACCGGCCACGAAGCCCGAAAGAATACCCAGCGACGCACCGCCTTCCTGCGCCGAGTGCACGACTTCGCGAACGTGCCTCGATTCCGTCGACGTGAAAACCTTGACGAGTTCCGGAATCACCGCCCCGGCCAGCGTGCCGCAGGAAATGATTGTGGCCAGCTTCCACCATTGCGAGCTGTCGCCGCCCAAATCCGGGATGATGAAATAGGAGATCACGTAGGTGAGCGCGATGGAAACGAAAGAAGTGATCCAGACGAGAGACGTGAGGGGCGCCTCGAAATTCATCTTAGCGACGTTGCCGTACTTCGCTTTGGCGATCGCCTCGTTGATGAAATACGCCGCGGCGGCCGAAACGAGCATCGCCACGCGCATGACGAAAATCCAGACAAGAAGTTGTACCTGCACCGCCGGGCTCCGCACGCCCAGCAGAATGAAGGCGATCAGCGCGACGCCGGTAACGCCGTAGGTCTCGAAACCGTCGGCGCTGGGCCCCACCGAGTCTCCCGCGTTGTCGCCCGTGCAATCGGCGATGACGCCGGGATTGCGCGCGTCGTCCTCCTTGATCTTGAAGACGATTTTCATCAGGTCGGAACCGATGTCCGCGATTTTCGTGAAAATTCCGCCCGCGATACGCAGCGCCGCGGCACCCAGCGATTCGCCGATCGCGAACCCGATGAAGCACGGTCCGGCGTAGTCGCCCGGAATGAAGAGCAAAATGATCAGCATCATCAGCAGCTCGACGCTGATCAGCATCATGCCAATGCTCATGCCCGCCGAAATGGGAATGCGGTAGATGGGATAGGGCTTTCCGGGAAGACTGGCGAACGCCGTGCGCGAATTGGCGAACGTGTTGACGCGAATCCCAAACCACGCCACGCCATAGCTGCCCGCCATACCCAGGACGCTGAAGGCCAGGATGATGGGAACGCGCACCGGCCCGTAGTGCAGGAGCACGCCGAAATACAGCAGGATGATGGCCGCGATGAACGCCCAGAGCAAAAGCAGGAATTTACCCTGATTGATCAGATACGTTTTGCACGTCTCATAAATCAGGTCGGAAATCTCGCGCATGGATTGGTGCACCGGCAGGTTTTTCAGGCGCTGATAAATCACCAGCCCGAAGATGAGTCCCAGAACGCAAAAACCGATTCCGAACAGCAGCAGCGTGTGTCCATCGATGCCCAGGAATTTCACCTGGGAAAGATCGGGAAGTTTCAGGCTGGCTTCGCCGGTTGGCGCGCCCGGTGCGGCGCTTTGAGGAGAAGGTTCCTGCGCGCGAAGCAGGGTCGAGGTCAGCAGCATCAGCATGGCGCTGCCGGCTCCGGTCCGGGCAATTCGCCCGAAGAGCGAGCGGCTCTTTTCAAACGCGGTCAACATCAGGAACCTCCCTTAAAACTTGTCCAAGAACCGCTTTTCTTGCGCACCCGTATCGTGAAGACAAGCTGCTTCTTCATAAGTCAGCGTGCATCGGTTGGGGAATGGCCTGCCGGCGCAGGCGCAAAGAAATCCTGACCCAGAATCGAAGTTTGTAACAGGATTTTACGGCGTCGTCAAGCGAGGACGTCTGCCAGTAGTGGGTCAGTTTCCGAACTGCCCGTGATACGACAAAAATCTGTATGTGCCGCTGGCCAACGTCTAGTGTGTCGTCGTTCTTAGTTGACAGTTGCTGACAGGGCAGCAGATACTGCCATCGACGCATGTAGGGTGCATCGGCGCGTCGCCGAAGGGCAATGCCCACCTACGATTCCCATCGTGGAGGCCTACATTGCCCAATCTAGAGAACCTCAAAAAACAAGCCAAGCTCATACTGCGTTGGCATCGTGAACGGCACTATCCCGTGGCCGCGCAAATCCGCGGGCTTATCCCTCGTTTCTTGAATATACCCGATTCGGAGATTCTTGCGGCGAACTTTAAGCTCGGCGATGCGGAAGAAATGGTCGCAAGACAGCACGGCTCGATAGTTGGCAGGCCCTGAAAGCTGGACTTTCCGCCACGTCGCGCAGAGCGAACTTGTCGCCATCCAAAGCGACAATTGTCTGTGCAGAGCCGCAACTGTTCGTCGCCGATATCAAGAGATCATGCGAATTCTTCCATGAGAAGTTAGGCTTTTCCCTCATATTCAGTTACGGCGACCCTCCTTACTACGCGCAGGTGGGTCGTGACGCAGCGCGTCTCAACCTTAGGTGTGTTGAGGGGCCCGTAATCGAGTCGGCGGTCCGCGATCGTGAGGAACTGCTGTCGGTATCTATGACAGTCGCTACAGCGGACGAGATCAAGCTATTGTTTCTTGAATTTCAGTCCGCTGGGGTTACCTTTCATCAGACACTGAAAAAGCAGCCTTGGGGCGCCAAGAATTTCATCGTCAAAGATCCGGACGCGAATCTGCTGTTGTTTGCCGGGCCCGCAAACTCGCAGCCACCAAGCCGAAGTGTCGTTGATCGAGCATCGATCGTCGGCTACTCGGAAACTGACCACTACCCGTCTGCTGGAAGTTCTCGTCCGGGCAGCCCCTGTGGTGAGAGGAGCGGGAGAGCGCCCGCGCACGTTTCGCCGTTCAAGCCATTGATATCAGGGGCTTTTTCGCGTCAGCGGCACTTCGAAAAACATCAGCGGGGTCTTCTCCGGAAGGAGTGCAACGTCCGGGACGTAAAGGCTGGACGTCGTAGCCGCCGCCAAGTCATGGTTCACGTTAAAAAACAAGAATCCGTGAACGGCCCCCAGAGGTGGGATGACGTCCGAATCGAGGGTGAACGGCCGTAGCTGAGCGATGATGCCGTCGAGCTTTTTGTCCTTCCCCGGAAGAGGTATGCCAACGGGAAACCTCCGCGCGGACGGCGCCGACGGCCCGCCTCCGGGGTGGCGGATCAAATTGGCTACTTCTCCGATTGACATCCAGTCGAGATCCTGGTGCCTGCCGCTTCCAAAATGCACTTCCAGCTGAACCGTTTCGAGATCGATCTTGATCGGATGTGGAGTGTCGTTTTTGAAAAAGACGTCGACGGGCAAGATTCCAACGGGGACCGGGTTCGCGGACTTGCCGAATTTCTCTTTCGCACGGTGCGAATCGGCGTAGGGATCGACCGAAATGGTCAACCCTGCGTGGCTGTCGTGAGGCATCGCGGATGCGGGACCGGCCGAGCCGCTCGGCGGTGCCGAACCCGACTGTGCGAACACGGCGCTGCACGCGAGCAGGGAAGCCACTGCGCAGGCAAGTGAACGGCTCATGATCTGTCTCTGCGATGCACACGCTCCTGAGGAAGTTGCGTGTGCCTTTTCCGCCGGGGAACTATAATACGCGGTTCGCGCGAAAGAAAAGCGGCTTGCGGCGGGCAGGCGCCTCTCGGCTTCGCGCGGCATTCCTTTTCATGTATTTCTTCTACCGTGGGTTGACGGCTCTGAGCATGCTCGTGCTGGCGCCCTACTACGCATTTCGTGGATGGCGCCGCGGAGAGGCGCGCGCGTGGAGAGAACGCTTCGGGGCGCTTCCGCGGACGATTGCCTCCGATCGCATGGGCAGCAAGGACGATTCGCCGATCTGGATCCATGCCGTTTCGGTGGGCGAAGTGCTCGCGGCAAAACCGCTCGCAGAGGGACTGAAGCGTCGAATGCCGAAGCGTCCGATTTACGTTTCCACAACCACCGAGACGGGCCAAAGGCTCGCTCGCGAACGACTGCAATGCGCCGACGGGGTGTTCTATTTTCCGCTCGATTGGGTATTCTCCGTGAGGAGAGCTTTGCGCCAGATGCGGCCGGCGCTGGTCGTCATCATGGAAACGGAAATCTGGCCGAATTTTTTGCGCGAAGCGCGCAAGCTGGGAATTGGGGTGGTGTTCGCAAACGCGCGAATCTCGGAGCGTTCTTTTGCGCGATACAACCGCTGGAAATTTCTGACGCTGGAGTTTTATACCGAAGTGATGCGCGACCCCGACTTGTTTCTTGCGCAGACACCCGAGGACGCCGAGCGCCTGATGGCCATGGGAGCGCCGGAGGAGCGCGTCGAAGTGGCGGGCAATCTGAAATACGACGGCGAGCCGCCACCGATGACTGCTTTGGGGTCGTGGTTGGCGGGCCAAATCGCCGCGCAGGAACGCTGGCCGGTGCTCGTTGCCGGAAGCGTTGTCGCCCAGGAAGAGGAAGCCGTGCTCGCCGCGTACGACATCGTGCAGCGCCGGTTCCGGCGTGCGCTCCTTGTTCTCGCACCGCGAAAACCAGACCGCTTCGACGCCGCCGCTGATGTTGTCGAAGCGGGAGGCTGGCGCCTGGTTCGGCGCAGCCGCATCGATCTCAGCGCGCCGCTGGCCGAGGATGCGGACGTTCTGCTCCTCGATTCCATTGGCGAGCTTGCGGGTTTGTATTCGCTCGCGGACGCGGTTTTCGTCGGAGGCTCGCTGGTTCCAGCCGGTGGGCACAATATTCTCGAGTCGGCGTGGTTTGGACGAGTGCCGGTGTTCGGCGGCTCGATGGAAAATTTTCGCGAAATGGCTGACCGTTTTTTGAGTGCGCACGCCGCGGTCCAGGTGCATAGCGGGCCGGAACTGGGCAAAGTCTGGTTGCAGCTCATCGAAGGTGCTTCGTTGCGCGAACGCATGGGGCAGGCCGCGCGTGAACTGTGGGAACGGAATCGCGGCGCCACACGGCGTTGCCTCGACCGAATTGCGGCCGTTCTCGAAAACGACAGGCGGACCGCGTGAGAATCGGACAGCCGCTCCTCTGGCCGCTGAGCATTCCCTATGCGGCCGTGTCGCGGTTCCGTGCGGCGGCCTACCAGTCCCGCATCCTGCATCCGAAACGGCTCGATGCGGTGGTGATCAGCGTCGGCAACCTGACGGTGGGCGGCACCGGTAAAACGCCAATGGTGCTCTCGATCGCCGAACGCTTGCTGGCTGAGGGCAAGCGAACGGGAATTCTGACGCGCGGCTACCGGGGCCACGCAACCAACTCAACAAGGCCGGGGAGTGTCGGCGCTGACTCGACCAGCGATGAAGTGCAGCTCTTGAAAGCGCGGCTTGGGCCGCAAGTCGCCTTTGGCATCGGCGCGGACCGCTTCGCCAGCGGGCGGAATTTAGTTCGAGATGGAGTGAATTGGCTCGTTCTTGACGATGGATTCCAGCATCTTCAGCTCGCGCGCGACGTGAATATCCTTCTGATCGACGCGACGGATCCGTTTGGCGGGGGTCGCGTGCTTCCGGCGGGACGATTGCGCGAGCCGCGCTCCGGGCTGGCGCGCGCGGACATCGTCATCATCACGCGCAGCGATCACGCGCCTGCCGTCGAGTCCCTGATTCGGCGCTATTCGAAGGCCCCCGTGTTTTATGCGCAGACAAAGTTGGAGGGCGTCCGGAGCTTCTACGACGGGCAATGGGGAGGCCATCTCGCGCCGGAAGAGGGTCGCCGTCTGTTCGCCTTCTGCGGCATCGCGAATCCGTCCGCATTTGCAGCCGATTTGCGCCGCTGGGGATTTGAAGTCGCCGGCCACAAATTTTTCCCCGACCACCATCGCTACGAGGCGGCTGATGAAGATGCAATCGCGAAAGAGGCCGTCGCGGCGGGAGCGGCAGGATTGGTCTGCACGGAAAAGGACATCTATAAATTGAATCAGCTCCTTTACCGGCGTCCTCATTTGTTCTGCTGCGTGATTTCGGTGCAAATCAGTCAAGAAGCGGAATTCTGGCGAACGGCGATGAGCGTTGCGGCATCCAGCTGGCACGCGGACGAGATGAAACTCCCGTTTCCCGCCCGCTAGCTGCCCCGCTCGCTTCGTTGCCGCGCGGAAGAGGCATGTGATACGTTTCGAGCGCCGCGGCGCTGGAACCGCTACTGGAGAACGATTGACGCCTGAACGAAAGAACTCGAAGCGCCCGTCAGCCGGCCGACCGGCCGGCGGCACAGCCGACGCAACGATCGACTTGGCGCGCCTGCTCGACATCGTCGGCGCGTTTTCGCGGCAGACGATCTGCGTGGTCGGCGATTTGGTGGTCGACGAATTCGTTTCGGGCGAGATTTCCCGCGTATCGCGCGAAGCTCCCGTGCTGATCCTGCGGCATCGCCGCACGGAAACCTATCCTGGCGGCGCGGCCAACGCGGCGAACAACATCGCCGACCTCGGCGCGCGCGTCATCCCGATCGGCACCGTAGGCGAGGATGAAGGCGGCGAAAGACTGATCGAATTGTTTCGGCGGAAGGGCGTTGCTGTGAACGGCATTTTCCGCGCGCGCGAGCGCCCCACGACCACAAAGACCCGCTATCTTGCCGGCTGGTCCCACACGACGGAACAGCAAGTCCTCCGCGTCGACAAGGAGCCCGAAGGCGCTTTACCGGAGAAAATCGGACGTGCGATTGAGAGGAAAGCCCGAGACGTCGCTTCGCGCGCGCATGCGGTATTGATTTGCGACTACGGGATGGGTGCCGCACCACCGTCGCTCGCGCGCAAGATCAAGTCGAAGCTGCTGACGCTCGATTCCCGTTATCGCCTGCTGGAATTTCGCAACGCCGGCGTCACCGCCGCAACACCGAACGAATCGGAAATCGAGGCCGCTTATCATACGCGGATCGGCGCGGATGTGGAGAGGTTAGGGGAGCTTGCCACCCGCGCTCTCCGGGAACTGGGCGCGAAGGCGCTCGTCGTAACCCGTGGCAAAGACGGCTTGTCCGTCTTCGAACGCAAAGCCGAAAAGCCTCGTTTCGCGTCGCCTCGCCACATTCCGATCCACGGGTCAGACACGCCCGTGGATGTGACGGGCGCGGGAGACACGGTGATCGCCGTCTTTACGCTGGCGCTCGCGGCCGGAGCGTCTTATTTCGAAGCGGCGCATCTGGCGAACTATGCGGGCGGAATCGTCGTGATGAAGCGCCGCACGGCCACCGTTACGCGCGCCGAACTGGAATCCGTTCTCGCGCGCGAAGCCGCTCATGCCTGAGGCAGGATGGACACGCGGCAGAAAATTCTCTCTCGAGCCGGCTTGCACGACGCCCTGACCGAACATCGCCGTCTCGGCCGCAAGATCGTGCTCGCAAACGGCGTGTTCGACGTGCTGCACGTCGGCCATGTCCGCTACTTGCAGGCCGCGCGTTCCGAGGGCGATGTTCTCGTTGTCGGCATCAACTCCGACGCGAGCACCCGCGCCAACAAGGGCGCGGGCCGTCCCATCATGACGGAACGCGCGCGGGCCGCCGTTGTTGCCGCCCTGGCTGCCGTGGATTACGTCGTCATTTTCGACGAGCTCGACGTGAACGCGCTCCTTCGCGAAATTCACCCGCACGTCCACGCCAAGGGCACGGACTATTCCACCGATACCGTTCCTGAGCGGGAACTTGCGCGCATGCTCGGCATCCGCATCGCGATCTGCGGCGATCCCAAGGACCACTCGACGCGCGACATACTCAGCCGCATCCGCCGGCAGGGCCATGGTTGAGCCGAAGTTTTTGCTCGTCCGGCTCGGTTCGATGGGCGACATCATCCACGCGCTGCCCGCGGCTGCCGCATTGCGCGACACGTTTCCGGCCGCGCAAATCGATTGGGCGGTCGAGCCGCGTTGGACGCGCCTGCTGAAAGACAACCCCGACATCAATCGCGTGATTGCCGCCAACCGGACGAGCCCCGCCGGAATGCTTTCCACGTGGAAGATAGTTCGCGCGTCGCGCTACACCTGCGCGGTCGATTTTCAAGCGCTCTACAAGTCCGCGCTGCTCGCGTTCGCTTCGGGCGCGCCCCGCCGCATCGGATTCAGCAGCAGCTACGCGCGCGAAGGGCTCGCCTCCATTCTCTACACGCAACGCCTGAATCCGCGCGGCCCGCACAAAGTGGATCACAATCTGACGCTGGCGCGCGCTGCTGGCGCGAACAAGCCGGCCGCGCTGCGTTTCCCGCTCGTTATCCACCAGAAAGATGAGGACGCCGTCTCGCGCGAGCTGTCAAAAAATGCCATCGGGGAATTCTTCGTCCTGAATCCGGGCGGAGGATGGGTATCAAAATGTTGGCCCGCTGAACGTTATGGCGAGTTGCACGGCAAACTCACCAGCCGCTTCGGCTGGCGCGGCGTCGTCAGTTTCGGCCCCGGCGAAGAAAATCTGGCGCGGGACGTCGTTCGTGCCGCGGGCGATCCGCCGCCAGTGGCGATCCCGCTGGCGCTCGGCCCGCTGATGGCGCTGCTGCGCCGCGCGAAATTCATCGTTTCCGCCGACACCGGTCCGTTGCACCTGGCTTCTGCCCTTGGGATGCCTGTAATCGGTCTCTACGGTCCCACCGATCCCTCGCGCAACGGACCGTACTCCTGCGCGGACATCGTCGTCCGCAATGCGCACACCAGCGTTACCACTTACCGCCGCGAGGCATCCTACTCTGCCGCCATGCTGTCGATCACGGTCGATCAAGTCCTCGAAGCGGTGGGGCGTCGTCTGGAGTCCTGCCCGTGAGCCCGGCGAGTCAACGCAAGTTCTGGATGCGCTGGCGCGTTCGCGCAGGATACTTCGTCGCCGTCGCCTACTGGCTGCTTGCTTCGCCTACGCTTCGCTCGATCGTCTACGGCGCAGTCGTCGCTGCCGCTGGTCTCGCCATCCGCGCTGCCGCCTCGGGCCACTTGCGCAAGGATCGCGAGCTCGCTACGTCCGGCCCTTACGCATGGACGCGCAATCCGCTCTATTGCGGCAGCGCATTCCTCGCGGCGGGCTTTATCGTTGCGGGACATTCCTGGATCGCCGGTGCGCTTGTCGCGGTCTATTTTGGCGTTTTCTATTACGCCGTCATGCGCAACGAGGAGCGCGATCTTCGCGCGCGCTTCGGCGCTGCGTTCGAGGATTACGCCGCACGCGTCCCTCTGTTTTTCCCGGGCCTCGCCCCAAAGCATCATTCAGCCGATCCCGCTTCCGCGTCTTCCGCGAAATTCTCCTGGGCTCAGTATCGCCGCAATCGCGAATATCAAGCGCTGATCGGCACAATCATCGGCCTCGCAGCTCTCGTGTTGCGGATGTGGATTCGTACGCGCTGGGGCTACTGAACGGTTCATCGGGAGAATCCTTCGAAGCGGAAGTACGCCTGAATGAGGAACAGGGATGCTATTGCAGGTTATACACCGCGTGCATCACGCGCTGAAACTGGGGTTTGTAAATCAGATCGAAGGCCCGCTCTTTACCGGGAAACATCGCGAGCGCGGCTTTCCGCGTCGCGGCGACCATTCCTGCGGCTTCTTCCGCCGACAAATCGCCGCCCGCAATCGTATCGAGCGTCAGCCGGACAAGAATTCGCAAACGGCGGATGCGTCTGCTTTCTTCGTCGATCTGTTCCTGAGTGGGCGCGGAACCGGCGTCTTGCGTGATTTCCATGATTGACCTGCGAAACTGCCTTTAACGAATTATGGACTCGCGCGACATCGCGCGCAATAGCATGTGCGGGGTGCGGCGAGAACATCCGGCCGTCGGCGCGCAGGGATCGATCTCTTCATGCCCAGCCTGTCCGCCTCCGCAAACTGTTAGAATGGGCCCATGACGCAACGTCCTGAAAACGAACGCGCTGTCGTTACCTACACCGCGGGGAGTCAGTCGGAGGCCCTGGTGATTCGGGGACTTCTGGAAAGCTCG
>Ga0209167_10002339_pt1 | contig 10326 bp, 9 predicted proteins | sample Coa_R1_9_FD_187154 | JGI IMG/M metagenome (GOLD analysis project Ga0209167, IMG submission 187154) | Surface soil microbial communities from Centralia Pennsylvania, which are recovering from an underground coalmine fire - Coalmine... | ecosystem: Environmental > Terrestrial > Soil > Unclassified...
TTAAAAATCCCGGATCGTGATAGCGAAAGCCAACGTGGTGGCCGGTGTGATGGGTGAAGAAAGACGGGAGCCCTTGGGCTGCGATCATATCTCGCGCCAGTGCATCAATGTGGTTCGCCGTAACGCCGGGACGTATGCCATCGACGGCGGCTTGCTGCGCCTTGGTGGCAATATCGAGAATCTGCTCGACTTCCGGCTTCGGCGAACCAACTGGGGCGGTTCGCGTGAGGTCGCTCCAATACCCGTTGACGCAAGTTGCCAACTCGATCAAAACCAGATCACCATTCTCTAATCGCCGGGCGGTCGAGCGATTGAATTGTCCTGCAAGGGCACTGTTGGGCCCGGCTTGAACCATGGCCCACCCTCGTGAGTGAAATATATCGTCTGTGCCAATTTGCCGATAAATGGCCGATTCCACCGCCGCCGCGACTTCTGTTTCAGCGATTCCGGGTTGCAAGTTATCAAAGAAAGCTTGTAAGCCAACATTCGCAACTCGATTCGCCCGCCGGATTGCGTCGATTTCTTCTGGGGTCTTCCTTAAATAAAGATCTGCAAACGCAGCCTCGCGCTGGGCATCCGGCTTTGCGGAAAGCGCGGATAGTAGCCCGGCGAAACCTTCAGGAATCGGAATCTGTTCGGCAGCTTGAATGGGCAGAGAAGTTCTCGCAACACTGAAACTCATTCCAACCTGTTCGCTGTTTGCCCCTGCGTTCAACAGCTCCGCGCCCACCGCCGATACGAGAACAGAATACGGATCCGAGCATTTGAGATCGCCCCAAGGATATTCTTGCACCCTCAACCCTGCGGGAATATGGTCTCTTGGTTCGATCTGTGGAACGAAAAGGATGGGCTCCGCATCCACGAAACAAATCAGTAACGAAGCGCCCCAGAAAGGAAAATACCTCGATAGCATGAGAAGTTCGTCGGGCCTCCATGCAATCCAGGCCCGCAGTTCATGTCGCTCGAGGAAGTTTCGTATCTGTTCCGTGCGAGAAGGTACGTTAGCGCTCAAATCGGTGTCCCCATTTTTTCTCTACATGATTCCGTACTTTTCAAACGCTTTGACCGCACTGCTTCCTTCTTCGATCGCTTTCCGTACCAACTTCTCGCCGCGGGCTTTTTCGAGCGCACGCGTGAAAACCTCAGCCTCGGCTTTGGCTGGAACCACCAGGACCCCATCAATATCGCCGAAAATAATATCCCCAGGAAGGACGCGGACTGATCCAATCTCAACTGGTACGCGAAAGTCGACCACCTTGTAGCGCGGGGCTGCGTCTTGTCCGTAGGAACCAAAACCGAATGTGGGAAAGCCCATATTAAGAATCGCTTTCGTATCTCGCACGTAGCCATTCAACACCGCGCCGCGGCTGCCCAGTTTGCGGGCTCTGGTGCTCATGAGTTCCCCCCAAAGCGCGTTTCGTGGCGAGGAGCCCGTGTTGACATAGACTTCGTTGGTACGGAGATCGTCGAGGGCTTCCAGCATCAACCCAAACGATTTTTCCATTAATTTGTTCGCGCTGCCGGCGATTTGTTCGACGAATACATCGACCGAGAGCACCGGCATAGCACGGCCGATCACCACCATATCTTGCCGGATCGCTTGAATCTGCGGCGGGAGAAATTGGTGCTGAAGGTCTAACTTATCCATCACATCGCCCACGACGCATGTGAAAAGCTCGCGCTGTACGGTGGCAAAGAGTTCGTCGTCGGACTTCCAAGACTTCATCGTGCTCATTGCGCGCGTGCCTCTCTGATTTTTTCGACGAACCGCCGGGCAAGCTGGGTGATCGAAGCAAAATTGCCGGTCTTTGCTCCAACGGTAAGATTGCCTCCGACTCCGACGGCAACCGAACCGGCGTTGATCCATTCAACGACATTGTCGAGGTTAACGCCACCAGTTGGCATCAATGATGCCTGGGGTAGCGGACCCTTCACCGCCTTCACGAAGGCCGGACCGAGAATTTCACCAGGGAAGATTTTCACAATATCCGCGCCGCACTCCATGGCTGCCACTACTTCGCCAATCGTTCCCGCGCCGGGCATGTAAGGCACCTGGTAGCGATTGCAGAGACGCGCGGTTTCGGCGTTCAGCGCGGGACTGACTACAAATTGCGCTCCCGCGAGAATAGCGATGCGGGCAGTTTCGGGATCGAGAACCGTACCCGCTCCCAGCAAAATCTGGCCCAAGTTTCTCTTCGCAAGATGCTCGATCGCCCCGCTTGCGCCCGGTACTGTGAAAGTGATTTCGATCGCAGCAACGCCGCCCAGAGCGCAGGCCTCGGCGATGCGATCAGCCTGATCAGGGTTTTCCGCCCGGATCACGGCCACCAAGCCGGAGGCGACGATCTTTGCCAACACTTCTACTTTCGCGATCGACATAAAGTTTTCAGTAGGTCACGCGCAAACTCCCGCTTACTCAAAGAATGGTTCGCCTTTGCGTGCGTACCGTCCGGCGACCTCTTCATTCAGCTTAACCCCGAGGCCGGGTTTCTCCGGGATAGAAATGAATCCGTTCTGAATAATCGGCTTGGGCAGACCTTCGACTAAGTCACTCCAGAAAGGAACCTCGGAAGCATGAAATTCCAGCGCAAGAAAGTTTGGGATCGCAGCGCAGAAGTGGACCGCAGCCAAGGTTCCGACCGGACTACTGATATTGTGTGGAGCGACCGGCATAGTGTGCACGTCGGCAAACTGGGCGATGCTTTGGGCGACGGACAAGCCTCCAACTTTCTGAAGGTCGGGAGTCACCACGCTCAGCGCATGTTGGGAGATGATTTCCTCAAAACCTTCAAAGAGGTAAAGATTCTCTCCGGTCGCGATAGGCACGCGCACCTTCGAACTCACTTCCTTTAGTGCAGCGACGTTGCTCGGAAGAACTGGATCTTCCAGCCACAACAGACGGAATGGTTCGAGTTCGCGGGCCACTTTCACAACATCGCTGGCGTTGTAGCGCCAGTGGCAATCGACTGCGATGTCGGTGTCTTTGCCCACCGCGTCGTGAACCGCGCCGATCAAACTTACCATGTGATCGATGGCGCGATTGTTGAGCGCTCGATTGTGGGGATCGGAGCCTTCCGTGCCTGGAACGTCTAGATCGAATTTCAGGGCGGTGAATCCGTCTGCTCTTTTCTTGAGAGCTTGGCGGCGATAGTCATCGGGCGAAGCAGGAGAATCTTCGCTGGCCTCGCCGAAATAATCTCTTGGCGTATGTGCCGCGCCTCTCGACTCCCACGACGCTGGGCGCGAACGCAATACTTCGTCTAAGCTCTCAAGAGCTTCGCCTCCGTGGCAATCGGCGTAGATGCGAACTTTGTCTCGAAATTTTCCTCCCAGCAGACAATAAATGGGCACGCCGAGCGATTGGCCAAGCACATCCCAAAGCGCGGCTTCGATGCCGCTGATCGCGTTATAAATAATGCCTGCCACCGAACCTGCGCCAGAAGTTGCGAGCTGCAGTTTACGGAACAAACGATGGATATCACGCGGGTCTTCGCCCTGCAGCAACGGCTCTAAGGAGTGGAGAATAGATGTCAGGCCAGGAGCGAAGAAGCACTCGCCGAGTCCTTGAATTCCTTCATCGGTTTCAATGCGAACGAATGTCCAATCAAAATTGCCCTCCACCACTGCGGTCTTTAATCTTAGGATCTTCACATCGCTCCGATTTTCTTCCGCGCGATTATACGCTGTGGTGATTCGCCTGCGCTCGGCGGCATTCCGCGAAACTGGAAGTTGCACACAGCGGAAATTAAACAAGCCACATTGAACCAGCTAGAATGCTGCCATGGACTCGATCAATTTGAAAGCGGCGGACAGCTGCAAGTGGGATTGCGTCAGCCTCGGAGAAGTCATGTTGCGGCTTGATCCCGGCGAGGGGCGTATCCATACGGCTCGAACTTTTCGCGTGTGGGAAGGGGGCGGAGAATACAACGTTGCGCGCGGACTCAGGCGATGCTTCGGCATGCGCACCGCGGTCGTAACAGCTTTTGCGAAAAACCCGATTGGGCAGTTGCTCGAGGATTTGATTCTGCAAGGGGGAGTCGACACATCGCTCATTCGCTGGGTGCCGTATGACGGGATCGGTCGAACTGTGCGCAACGGCCTGAACTTCACTGAGCGGGGATTTGGAGTGCGCGCGGCAGTCGGTTGCTCAGACCGGGGCAACACGGCGATCGCCAACAGCCAGCCCAGCGATTTTGATTGGCAAAGCATTTTCGCCGTGAGTGGTTCTCGCTGGCTGCATACCGGAGGCATTTTCGCCGCGCTTTCTTCTTCGTCGGCATCTGTCGCGAAGGCAGCTATCCAGGCAGCCCGATCCTCGGGCACTGTGGTTTCCTATGACCTCAACTATCGCGAGTCGCTTTGGAAAGGCATTGGAGGCAAGGCCAAGGCCCAGGATGTGAACCGCGAACTGGTATCGGCGGTGGATGTTCTTTTCGGTAATGAGGAAGATTTCTCTGCCACGCTCGGGGTCGCAATCGAAGGCGTCGGTGACGACTTCAGCCACCTTCCGGTTTCAAGTTATGAATCGATGCTGCGTCGCGTCGCCGAGCTTTACCCAAACCTGAAGCTCATCGCAACTACGTTGCGCACCGCGCACACGGCAACCAGTAATGATTGGGGTGCGATTGCGCTTTATCAAGGAAAGGCCATTCACGTTCCGCAGCGGCCACTGGAGATCATGGACCGCGTCGGCGGCGGAGACTCATTCGCTTCGGGCGTGATTTACGGTTTCCTTGCTGGCAAAGACCCACAATGGTCGATTCAGTGCGGGGTGGCCCATGGCGCGCTGGCGATGACGACGCCGGGGGACACGAGCATGGCAACGCTCTCTGAAGTCGAGGGCGTAATGCGAGGGGGATCGGCTCGCATCGCACGATGAGATGCCGTGAAACAACGCTATTGAAACGCCACAAACTTCAAACACACCGGTGATGGCACTTGCAGCGCGCCTCCTGTCGGGCTGAGGTGGCCGGTCTTTTGATCAATGCGAAAAACAACAATGTTGTCGGAATCCTGGTTTGCCGCCAGAAGCCAAGAACCCGTGGGATCGATTGCGAAGTTGCGCGGAGTCTTTCCGCCCGTCGAATCGGTCTCGACATGCGTCAACATGCCGGTGTGAGAATCAATCGCAAATACGGCTATGCTGTCATCTCCCCGGTTCGAAGCAAAGACGAATTTGCCCGAAGGATCGATTTCGATTTCCGCCGCCGTGTTTTCGCCGCTAAATCCTTTTGGAAGCGCGGAGATCGTTTGCAGTTCATGCAGCGCGCCGGAAGCAGCATCATACGAGTAGGCTACGACTGAAGACTGCATCTCATTAAGCATGTAAAGAAAACGGCCGTCGGTGCTGAAAACCAGATGCCGCGGGCCCGCACCCGGACTGGCTTTCACGACTTGCGGTTTCGCTCCGAGTGTCCCCTTCACGGCATCGAAGGAATAAACCAGCAACTCATCGAGCCCGAGATCGGCTACCACTGCAAAGCGATTATCTGGCGAAAGCGCGATGGCGTGGGCATGAGGTCCCTTCTGCCGCTCGGGATTTACGCTGGAACCTTTGTGCTGCACGAACGATGTAACCTCGCCGAGACGTCCGTCCTTCAGCAGCGCGAAAACAGCCACGTTGCCGGAAGTGTAATTGGCAACCAAAGCGTACTTGCCTGTCCGGTCGAGAGTGATGTGAGCGGGATCTGTGCCTCGCGAAGAGACTTGGTTTAATAAAGAAAGCTTGCCAGCGTCAGGTTGAATCGCAAATGCGCTCACCGCGCCTGTGGGCTGGCCGTTGTAGGTTTCAGTCTCGTTCACTGCATAGAGAAATCGTCCGCTCGAATCAACCGCGAGAAAAGACGGTTCGGTAGTTTCCGCGGCAAGGCCCAGCGAGGTCATCTTGCCTGTGGAAGAATCGAAGTGGTAGGCATAGATTCCTTTGCTGCCGTGGTCCGTGTAGGTTCCGACGTAGACGAGATATTTCTGCTGCCCAGGTCCCGCTGCATGAGCGACCCCAAATAACGCAACCGCGGCCAAAAGAAGATTAGCCGAGCGGAAAATCTCTCGAAAATACAGCATTCGGATTCTCACAAAATTCTCCCCGGCTCTGGAATTGGCTCAATACGTCCCAGTAAGAAAATATAGCCAACAATACCCAGCAACAGAATTACCGTTGCGGTCGCGAAGGCGGCAGCAAAGGAGTGCGTTCCAGAGACGATATAGCCGGTGACGATCGGGGCTGAAATCGCCGCGATCTGGCCACAAAAGTTTACCGCGCCTCCAAGTGTACCGACGCTTTGCCGTGGCGCAATAAGAGATGGAACCGTCCATGCGACAGGCGCAGCCGCCGCTAGTCCTCCCAATGCAAGGCTGATCCAGATCAGCGCCGCCGCAGAACTGTGAGCGCTCGCCGCACCGAAGATCGCGAGACCGAAACTCATTCCCACTACCATCACGGATTGCCGAACTCGGTTCGCATCCCAGCCGCGTTGGATCAGAGCGTCCACCAGCCATCCGCCTACCAGAAGATCGGTGAAAGTGGCGAACAACCACGGCACGCTGGTGTAGAAAACAGAGTGGAACAAATCCATATGAAGAGAAACAGAAAGATAGCTGGGCAGCCACGTCAGCAGGAGAAAGAAAGTATAGTTGTAGGCGCCCCATCCCAAGGCAAGTCCGTAGACCTTTCGCTGTCTTAAGAGATAGCCGAGCGACGCGCCTTTTGCTGTTTTCGCCTGATCTTCCGGTTGAGCTCCGCCGTTGAGGATGAATTGCAGCTCACTAGCTGACAGCCCTTTGTCTTCGCTGGGATTACGATAAATCATGCAGAACAGCGCAAAATAAAGAAAGCTCATGAAGCCGGTTGCGGCAAAACTCCAGCGCCAACCGAAATAGAAGAGCAGCAGGCCGATCAAAGGAACTCCGATCGCGCTGGAGAATTTCGCCGCCGCGTCAGTGATCGCTGTTGCCAGACCTCGTTCCTCTCTCGTAAACCAGTATCCCAAGGCCTTAGCATTTGCCGGAAATGTAGGAGATTCGCTCACGCCCAGAAGTAAGCGTGCCCCGAAAAACCAGCTGAGTCCCGGAGCAAGTGCTGCCGCGAAAGAGGAAACGCTCCACAGAAGCGCACTGGCTCGCCCTACGAGTCGCACTCCCAACCGGTCCAAAAGCAACCCGGCGGGCATTTGCATCAAGGCATAAGTCCAACTGAAAGCGCTGGAGAGATAGCCAAAGGCAACCAACGATAAGCCGAACGAGTCATGAAGCGCGTCGCGAGAAACCGACAAGTTAATTCGATCGAAGAAGTTGACCAGAACTCCGAAAGCCAGCAGGAATGCAATTCGCCATCGCCTGCGGGGTACGCTTGAGTTGGCCGAGATCGTTTGCGGCAAAGGCGCTCCGGAAGATATCACTGCACGCCGATGCCAGCGAGCAGTCCGCCATCGACGAGGTAATCGCCGCCGGTGCAGAACCCTGCCTTGTCCGACGCCAGAAACGCGGCCAGCTCAGCGACCTCTTCAGTAGTGCCGATACGTCGCAGCGGATGCGCCGCGCCGAATCGCGCGAACGCCTCTTCGGCCGGCAGCTCCGGCGCGAAGTGTGCCGCGGAGCGTGCCAGCATGGGTGTGCGGATCGAGCCCGGGCTGATCGAATTGACGCGAATATTGTCGGCGGCATGGTCTAATGCCAGAGCGCGCGTCAAACTGTGAATTGCTCCCTTCGATGTCGCATACGCGGCAACGCCGCGCTGGCATGCATATCCCTGAACCGATGCCAGATTGATGATGGATCCGCCTCCGCGCTTTTTCATCTCCGGAATGCCCAGGTGCGCCAGAAGATAAATGCTGCCGACATTCACCATCATGCAGCGGTTCCAAGTCGCAAGGTCGGTTTCGACGACTGTGCCGAAGGGATGAATCGCCGCCGCGTTGACGATGATGTCGAGGCCGCCGTGACGACTGACCGCCTGCGCAATTACTGCACGCACCCTGTCGACGTTGGTCACATCGCAATGTTCGACCAGCAGGGTTAAGCCCAGTTCGTCCGCCTCGCGAGTCAGCTCTTCATTTGCGGCAGTGTCAATGCCGCAGGCAATCACTTGCGCGCCTCCTGCAGCAAACCGCTTCGAAATTGCGCGTCCGATTCCTGTGGTGCCCGTCACCAATGCAACCCGTCCTACAAATTCTTTCATGGGAATTAAGACCCTCAGTTCGGACCTACACTGCGCGCTTTACTCGGACAACTCAGGAAAAGCATACTTCAAGCCCTGCACGACGCCACGCAGTTCCGCGAGCCCTTTCAATCTGCCGACCAATGAATAGCCAGGGTTCACTTTCTTGCCGATATCGTCAGCCAGCAGGTGCCCATGGTCGGGGCGCATCGGGATTTCATGATCGGCCCGACCCGCGTGCCGCCGCTGCGCTTCTTCTTGCATCATAGCGCGGACTACCCCCACCATATCCGAACTGCCCGCTAGATGTTCTGCTTCATGAAACGACCCATCCGGCTCTCGTGCAACCTGCCGAAGATGCAGGAAGTGGATGCGAGCACCGAATTCGTGAGCCATGGCCAGCAGGTCGTTATCTGCCCTTGCGCCGAAAGACCCGACACAAAACGTCAGCCCGTTTTCAGACACATCGGAGGCAGCAAAAATCGCCCTCACGTCCTCGGCGGTCGAAACCACTCGCGGAAGGCTGAACAACGACCAGGGTGGGTCGTCGGGGTGAATTGCAAGCCGAACTCCGACCTCCTCTGCGACCGGGACAACCTCACGTAAGAATACGACCAGGTTGTTTCGTAGTTCAGCAGGAGTTGCGCCCTCGTATTCCGCGATCAGTCCACGAATCGCCTCGCGGGTATACGAAGCCTCGGCGCCCGGGAGCCCGGCGATGATCGTTTGTTCCAGATCATTTTTGCGTGCCTCCGACATCGAATTAAAGCGGGTTCGTGCCGCCTGAACTCGATCCTCGGAATAGTCAGCTTCAGCGCCTTTACGCTTGAGGATGAAGAGGTCATAGGCGGCAAAATCTACCATATCAAAACGCAGAGCGTATCCGGTCGTTGGCAGACGCCATTTCAAGTCCGTCCGTGTCCAGTCCACAACCGGCATAAAGTTGTAGCAGACGACCTTCACACCAGCCTTCGCGACCGCAGCGAGAGTGTCCTTCCACGCACCGATGAAATGTGTATGAGGTCCGGATCGAAGTTTGATCGAATTGTGGATCGGAATGCTTTCAACCACGGACCAGACAAAACCTGCAGTGAGAATCTCATCTCGTCGCTTGAGCACTTCGTCCAACGGCCAGGGCTCTCCGCGGTAGAGATGATGCAGTGCTGAGACGATCCCGCTCGCCCCGGCTTGCTTGATGTGATCGAGAGCAACTGGATCATTCGGCCCAAACCATCGCCAAGTCTCCTTCATGATTCGAGGTTTGCCTCTGTCGAATCCATCGGTATCACGGGTCATTCCTCCGGAATGTCGAAAACGGTACCACCGCTACATTGCATCGTCAACACTCCACGCTAAAGTCTGATGAGCGCACGCGTTACTTGAGGCACCGGGGCATTCCATCCCTTCGTAGTCCTCCCGGGATTCCATGGTTGCTCAGGTGAATCCAGCTCTTCAGGGCTGATGTTGAGCCATCGCACAGGGCATCCGGTTAAGATAGAGTCGGTGGAAGAGCATCGTCTTTCACCCCATCGTGTAATTCTGAGACCTTGAGGTAAAAGCGAATGTGCAGGAATATCAAAACCCTTTTCAATTTCGATCCTCCCGTCACTCCCGAGGAGATTCAAGCCGCTTCTCTTCAGTTTGTAAGAAAGATCAGCGGATTTAACAAACCGTCGAACGCAAATGAGGCGGCGTTCCTGGCTGCTGTCAACGAAGTAGCCGACGTCGCGACGCGCCTTCTCCATTCGCTGAAAACCAACGCTCCGGCGAGGAACCGCGAAGAAGAAGCGGCCAAAGCCAAAGCTCGGGCCGCTGAGAGATTCGGCGCTTGAGTCTTTCAAGCGTGTTCTGCAACTTGCAAGTTGCTCAAGAAGTTCGCCAGACGGCGCTTCCAAGGTGAGCAACAATAATCAGTTGATCTTGCCGCTCAAGGCAAATAAGTTAAGCGGCATTGTGAGAAGGAGCAGAAATTTGCGAGCGTGTTGGCGGGCCAAGCTGACGGCATCGCACCTGGTCCGTCGGCTTGTGAACCCCGACGCTCGCTTTCTACGTTTTTGAATTGCCAGACGCTAAATCCCCGGTCAAAACTGGGTTTGGTAGGCGCGGCAGGAATTGAACCTGCAACCCTCGGATTAGAAATCCGATGCTCTATCCGTTTGAGCTACGCGCCC
>Ga0209167_10002340_pt1 | contig 10322 bp, 9 predicted proteins | sample Coa_R1_9_FD_187154 | JGI IMG/M metagenome (GOLD analysis project Ga0209167, IMG submission 187154) | Surface soil microbial communities from Centralia Pennsylvania, which are recovering from an underground coalmine fire - Coalmine... | ecosystem: Environmental > Terrestrial > Soil > Unclassified...
AACCCGCATCGCCGCCACTCCGCGCTCGACTATCTTTCACCGATCAACTACGAAAGGATTCAACAAAGCAGGACTTTAACCACTAGCCCAATACCGTCTACCGAACCGGGGTAACTCCAGTTCAGCAAGGGGCTGGGCTTCGACGCCGGACGCGAGGACATCGACCTGCTGGACACCGTGCGCGGCTGGGAGCGGCAGGACGAGTTGCTGTGGCGCTTCATCGTCTCGCCCGAGGACGCCGAGCGGCTCAATCTGCGCGAGCACGTCCGGGGCCTCGTCGGGCAGATGGAATCCGACCTCGGAACAAAGCTCCAATGGGTCGCGATCGACCATCACAACACCGACGACGCGCACGTCCATCTGCTAGTACGCGGCGTGCGTGAGAACGGCCGTTCTCTGGAGATCAATCGCGACTATCTGCGGTCGGGTCTGCGGATCCGCAGCCAGGAGCTCGCCACCAAGGAACTGGGGCCGCGGCTGGAGCCCGAGATACTGCGTGCGCGGGAGCGTGCCGTACGTCGCGAACAATGGACCGAGATCGACCGGGCTCTGCAACGCAAGGCAGACCAGCACGGGATGGTCAGCTACGCCGAGTTTCAGCCGCGCAGCGACGGCGCCCGGATCAAGGCCGAGCAGGAGATCGACCGCCTACAATTTTTATCCGGGCTCGGGCTGGCCCGGCGGGTCGACGACTACAGCTGGCAGCTCGACGAGAAACACGAGAGCACGCTGCGCGAGAAGCAGCGCGCCAATGATGTCATCAAGAGCCGGGCGCACGACCGGCAGCGGGGAATCGGCCGCGACCGCGATCGAACGCGCGAGCGCAAAGGACAGAGTCATGGCTGAGCAGCGGCCCTATCGCATATCCGGGTCATCGGCGGACGAGCGGCTGACCCGCGCCAAGCAGATCGCGTTACTTGCGCTGGCGGCGTCGTTTCTCGCGATCAATCAGGTAACGACGCAGCACGCCGCGCGTGTCCTGCATCACGCGGTCTGGCTGGGCCTGCCGCTTTTCCATTTCGGCAATACCGCAATCTATCCGCCGTGGGCGTGGATCGTCTGGTGGGCGAAGTGGCACTGGGCGTCGCAACTCGAAACGCTCTGGATCGAATGTGCATGGCAGGCGCTAGTGCCGATGGGCGTGGTGGCTGGCATCGGGTGTGGGATACTCGCGCTGATCCGCTACGGCTGGTTCGCCAACGTCTCCGATCTCCACGGCTCGGCGCGCTGGGCGACGACGCGGGATCTCAAGGCCGCGCGACTACTCGAAACGAGACGCTCGCTGACCCGCCGCGCGGGCGTCTATCTCGGCCGCTGGCGGCGCGGCTATCTGCGCGATTGCGGCCCGGCGCACGTATTGGTCTTTGCCCCCACGCGCAGCGGCAAAGGCGTCGGCGTCGTGATTCCGACCTTGTTGAGCTGGCCGCATTCGGTACTGGTCCACGATCTCAAGGGCGAGAACTGGGCGCTGACTGCCGGCGCACGGAAGCGGATGCGGCAAGTCTGTCTGCGCTTCGCGCCGGCCTCCGCTGACGGCGACGGCGCCCGCTACAACCCCCTCGCCGAGGTCCGGCTGCGGACCCCCAACGAGATCCGCGACGTGCGCAACATCGTGCAGATGATCATCGACCCGGACGGCAAGGGGCTCCCCGATCACTGGTCACGTGAAGGCTCGGCTTTCCTCACCGGGATGATCCTCGACCAGCTCTACAACGGACGCGAGCAGACCCTCAGCGGACTCGAAACGCGGCTCTGCGATCCCTCGCAGCCGATCGACGACACGCTTGCGCAAATCATGCGCGCCGAACACGACCCCGAGGGCGCCATGGGCTGGAGCGATGCACGCGGGATTCCGACGCGCACCCATCCGATCATTGCGCGCGCGATGCGTTCGATGCTCGACAAGAGTCCCAACGAACGCTCCGGCGTGATCTCGGAAGTGAAGGGCTTCCTCGAGCTCTATCGCGACCCGGTGATCGCGGCGAATACGTCGGTCTCGGATTTCCGCATCACCGACCTGATGAACCATCACCGCCCGGTCTCGCTCTACATCGTCGTGCCGCTGGCCCACAAGAACAGTCTTAAGCCCATCATCCGCCTGCTGCTGAGCCAGATTCTTCATCGGCTGACCGAGCGTCTGGAATATCGCAATGGCCGCGCGGTGACCGGCTACCAGCATCGCCTGCTGCTGATGATCGACGAGTTCCCAAGCCTCGGCCGGTTGGACGTGTTCGCTGAGTCGCTCGCGCTAGTCGCCGGTTATGGCATCAAGGCGTGCCTGATTGCGCAGGACCTGAGCCAGATTCACGCGGCGTATGGTCACGACGAAGCGATTACTTCGAACTGCCACACCCGCGTGGCCTTCACGCCCAACCGGATCGAGACCGCGCGATTATTGTCGCAGATGACCGGCGAGACCACGGTGCGCCACGCCCATCGGACGGTCTCCAGTTCCGGCGCGAGCATCTCAGAGCCAGAGGTCGCGCGTCCGTTGATTACGCCCGACGAGGTGATGCGACTCGGCGGCAACGAGGCGCTGATCTTCACCAGCGGACGGCCGGCGATCCGCGCGCGCAAGTTGCGCTATTACAACGAGCGCGCGTTCCAGCAAGTCACCGAGATTCCGCCGCCGGCGTCGAGCGACCGCATCGAGCAAGTCGTCGAGGAAATAGCAAGCGAATTGCCACTCGCTGCTGAGACGGATCGCGTAGCGCAGGTCGAACCGATCGATCGCTTGCCGCAGGAGACGAAAGCCCCGGCTTCGCGCAATGGCGCGAGAGTGCGCGGGTCGAAAGCGGCATCCGATCCACGCCAGCTTTCGTTTCTGCAGACGGCGCTGGACGGCGGCGACACGGACGATGCACCAACGACGGCCGAACCCCCGGAGCGACTCCTATGAGACGGCAACTCACCTCTTATCTGAGTGAAGAAGAATACCACCGTTTGCGCGACGAGGCCGACGACCGCGGGATCACGCTCTCGCGCTATGTCAAGGAGCGGTTGTTTCAGGGCGAAGCCGGCGCAGGATTGACCTTGTCCGACGCGACCCTCGCGGCTACCGAGAAACGCCTTATCCAGGCGATGCGCACGGCGGGCGCCGAGAGCCTCAAACCGCTCGCGCTGCAAATCACCACGCTTCTTACCATGCTCGATCACTTCGCGCTGAGTATGTTGAGCCACGTGCCCGAGATTCCCGAAGCGCAGCGCAAAACGGCGCTCGCGTCCGGCCAGCGCCGCCATCGCGGCTGGCGTGCCGAAGTGGAAGAGACGCTCAAGCGGATGCAGCAAGCGCTGCCGCCGCAGCGCAGCGGCAGCAAGAAAGAAACAGCATGAGCACCGTTCATCAGCTGCAGGAGCGCCGGCTCGACGAACTGCTCCGCCGCCAGCTCGGCGCAGCAATCCTCGCGGCGATCGCCAACCCGCGCATCACCGAGATCATGATCAACGAGGACGGCCAGGTCTGGTACGAAGAGCACGGGGCGGGGATGCGTGACGCCGGCTTTTCGCTGATCCCGTCGCAGGTCGAGAGTCTGATCGGCACCGTTGCCGCGTCGCTCGGCACGGTCGCTAATCTCGATCATCCGATTATCGAAGGCGAACTGCTCATCGGCCGGATTCGCTTCGAGGGATTGTTGCCGCCGGTCGCGCGCAAGCCCTGCTGCGTCATGCGCAAACCGGCGCAGGTGTTATACACGCTCGACGATTACATCGCCGATGGCATTCTCTCATTGTCGCGTGCAGCCGTGCTCCGCAATGCGATTGACCAGCGCCTCAACCTCGTCATTGCGGGCGGGACCGGCTCGGGCAAGACCACGCTCGCCGGAGCGCTGCTCAACGAGATGGTCGCGCGGAGCGACCCCAACCAGCGCTACGTCATCATCGAGGACACGCTCGAACTGCAGTGCCGCGCCCGCAATCTGGTGCAGCTGCATACCGCCGCCACCGCCGACATGACCCGGCTGGTGCGCACGACGATGCGGCTACGTCCCGACCGCATCATCATCGGCGAAGTTCGCGGCGGCGAAGCCCTCGCGCTACTGAAGGCCTGGAATACCGGCCATCCCGGCGGCGTCACGACGATTCACGCCAACAGTGCCCGCTCCGCGCTGATTCGGTTGTCGAGTCTGGTGCAGGAGGCGGGAGTACCGGCGCAGCCCGAGCTGATCGCCGAGACTATCAACCTGATCGCCTTCATCGTCCGCACCCCGCGCGGACGGCGGGTCACCGAACTGATGCGCGTCGAAGGCTACCACTCGCAGAACGGTTTCAAACTGGTTCGAATCGACGCCGAGAATTCGGCGAACGACGAACATAACGGAGGTTGAGGAGATGAACAGGTACAACAGGATCAACAACGTAGTACGCCGCCATGCAGGCCGTCTCGCCTATGCAAGCGCGGTGCTGACGATCGCGTGGCCGGCTCGCGCGCTGGCCGCCGTCGCAGGCGGCACGCTGCCGTGGGACGCTCCGCTGACCACGCTGCAGAACGATCTGCAGGGACCAGTCGCGCACGCCATCACCACGTCGGCGATCATCGGGACAGGCATCCTATGGTCGGTAAGCGAGCACGGCACCGGCGTCCGGAAGATGTCGGCGGTCGCCTTCGGCGGCTCCTGCGCGCTGGGTGCGACCACCCTGATGACCACGCTGTTCCCGCTCGGCGGCGCCCTGTTCTAACGCAGGAGTATGGCCCATGAAGCACGATGACCGGCGGGTGAGCGCGATTCATCAGTCGCTCACCCGTCCGATCCTGCTGGCGGGCGCCGAACGTCCGCTGGCATTGGCCAACTGGATCACGGCCGCCGCGCTGATCCTCGGTGCGGGCCTCCACTGGTACACGATCGTGACGGGCGCGTTGCTGTTGACGCTCGGGCACTGGGCCTTGGTGCAGGCTGCGAAGTTCGATCCGCAACTGAGCCGGGTCTACGTGCGCCACGTCCGCTACCAGGATTATTACCCGGCCCGCGCATCGATCGACGCGTTGCCGCCGCATATTCGGCCGTCAGTCCCGACCCCGAAAGAGATGCGCGTGTGAGGTAACAAGGAGGGATTTATGATCTTAAAGGAGTTCAGGGATCTCAGACGGAGAAAGGATCGGCGGCGCGGACTGCCGGACCAGCTCAACTACGCGATTCCAATCAATGACTCCACCATCGCGTTGAAGGACGGGTCGTTCCTCTCCGCCTTTGAGTGCGCCGGATTGGATCTCAATTCGGCGAGCGTCGAGGAACTGGACGCGCATCGGGCGCAGGCCAATCGCGCGCTCGCGCGGCTCGACGACGGCTTCATGTACAACGTCGATCTCATCCGCCACCCGAGCGTGGATTATCCGGTGCGCCGCTTCCCCGATGCCGTAAGCCGCACGCTGGAATGCGAACGAAAGATTCAGTATTCGGCCGAAGGTAGCCACTACGAGACGCGCTGTGTACTGACTATTACCTATCGGCCGCCGACCGAGACGCAGACCCGGGTCGCCGAAGTCTTTCTCTCCGGAACGCCGCAACGCGCCGACTGGCGGCGTCAGCTCGACTGGTATCAGCAGAAACTGCGCGAATTCGCCGACGCTATCAGCCCGGTCTGGAAGCTGACGCCACTTGGGTTACCCGAGTTGTTGTCGCATCTCGCTACCTGCATCAAGGGGCGCATGACGGCAATTCGACCGCCGAGTATTCCCACTTATCTCGACGCGGTCATCGGCAATCAGGACTTCATTGCGGGCTTCCGACCCCGTATCGACGGACGCCATCTCCGCGTGATCGCGCTCGCAGGCTTCCCGCCCTTCTCCTACGCCGAGATGGCGACCTTCCTGAGCGAATTGCCGATCTGCTACCGCTACTCGGTGCGCGGCCTCCCGGTCGGACCACGCACCGCGATCAGCCAGCTCACTGTTTATCGCCGCAACTGGTTCCAGAAACGGCTGGGGCTGCGCGGGATGATCAGCGAGCACTTCGGCTCGGGCGCCGGCGCCGCCTTCCAGAACCAGCATGCTCTGCGGATGGCGGCGGACGCCGACGAGGCGATCACCGAGGCCGAAGGCGGCGCGGTCCGCTACTGCTATGTGACGCCGAAAGTCGTCATCACCGAAGATAGCAGCGAAGCCGCCGACGAGAACGCGCAGCTGGTCTTCAAGACCTGCCAGAACATGGGCTTCGAGCCGCGCATCGAAACGATCAACGCGGTTGAGGCGTATCTCGGCTCGCTGCCCGGTCACGGCTGGTTTGACATCCGCCGCCCGCTGGTCAACACCCAGAACCTCGCCGACATCCTGCCGCTGACCAGCATCTGGCCGGGATTGGAGTCCAATCCTTGCCCTTACTATCCGAAGGACACGCCGGCGCTCTGCTATGGCGCGACCACCGGCAGCACGCCGTTTCGCTTCAATCTCCACGTCGGCGACACCGGCCACACCGCCATCTTCGGCCCCACCGGCAGCGGCAAGAGCGTCGCGCTCGGCACGATCGCGGTCAACTTCCGTGCGGTCCCTGACGGGCAGATCTTTTTCTTCGACAAAGGCTACTCGGCGTTCGTGCTGACGCACGCGCTAGGCGGACAGCATCTGGATCTCGGCGAAGATGAAGTGCCACTCCAGCCACTCGCCCGCATCGACGATCCCACCGACCGGATGCAGGTCCAGGCCCTGCTCGAGGACGGCCTCGAATTGCATGGCGTGCGTTTGATCCCGCCGCAGCGCAAGGCGCTCTGGCGCGCGCTTGAACTGGTCGCCGAGGGTCCCGTCAATCAGCGCACCATCAGCAATCTCGTCACCCAGGTGCAGGATGTCCCACTACGCGACGGCCTCAACGTCTTCTCGCTGGCCGGGCCGCTCGGCCGTTTTCTCGACGCCGACCAGGACGTGCTGCTGAGCGGCTCCTTCGTCACCTTCGAGCTGGAAACCCTGATGGGCATGGGTCCCAAAGTCGTGGTGCCGGTGCTGACCTATCTGTTCCACCGCATCGGTCAACGGCTCGACGGCCGGCCGACACTGGTCATCCTCGACGAAGCCTGGATCATGCTCGCCAACAGTGTGTTCGGCGCGAAGATCGAAGAGTGGCTGCGCACGCTGCGCAAGAAGAACGCGGCCGTCGTGCTCGCCACCCAGAGCCTCGCCGAGATTGCTAACTCGCCGCATCGCGACGTCATTCTGGAATCCTGCCCGACCAAGCTCTATCTGCCCAACGCCGAAGCAAAGAACGCCGCGAGTCGCGAACTTTATAGACGTTTTGGTCTGACTGACCGCCAGACCGATATTGTCGCCGAAGCTACGCCGAAGCGGCATTACTACTATGTCTCGCCGCTCGGCCGCCGCCTCTTCCAGTTCGCGCTCGGTCCGGCGGCCCTCGCCTTCATCGGCGCTGGGGCGAAGGACGACGTGCAGTCGTGTCGGCAGATGGTGCGCGAGTTCGGCGATCACTGGACCGGCGAGTGGCTGCGTCGCCGCGAGCTCGACGACTGGGCCGACTATCTCGAACGCCTCCACGGACGAAGTGAAACACCGGCGGCTGCGCTGCTCCGCCATGAACGCACTTTACCGCCTCACCTTAATGGAAAAAAGATACTGCAATGAACACAGCAAAACTCCAGCCTTTTCTTGCGACCGTGATACTGGTTATAGCCAGTTTCTTTGTCACTCCGCCGCGCGCGCACGCTATCTTCGGCGTCGGCGACACCGTCTTCGATCCCACCATGTACGCGACCCAGCTGCTGCAACTGGAGCAGGCCACCGCCACCGTCACCAATCTGGCCCAGCAGCTCCAGTACGCGGTCCAGAACACCACCGGCGGCAGCGCTGGCGTCTGGCAGTCCAACCAGACGCTACTTACGAATCTCGGGAACCTGATCAACCAGCAGGAAGGACTCTCTTACACCGTGCAGGGCCTCAGCCAACAGTTCCAGCAGCTCTATCCCGGCTTCGCCACTGCCGCGACTCTCGGCGCGCAGAGTCCGCAGGCGACCGTCGACACAACGCTCAACACCCTCAACGGGGCGCTAGCTTCCGCGCAGGCGCAAGCCAACAACTTCTCGACCGAACAGGCTTCACTCCAATCTCTTGAGCTGAAGAACCAAACGGCGGTAGGCAATCTGCAAGCGGTGCAAGTCAGCAACGAAATCGCGCTCGCCCAGGTCCAGCAAATCCAGTTGCTCCGCCAGCTCTTGATGGCTCAAATGAATTCTCAAAACGTGACGGCAGCCAATCAGGTCAATAGTCAGTCTCAAGCCGTACTAGAGGCGCAAGCACTATTCTCAGCGCTCCCTCCCAATGGCACACCGAACTTTTTGGGCAGCTCCGCGGGTTCACCACCACCGCAGCCGTAGTCGGAGTCAATAAAGGCTTCTCAGAGGAGAGTTTAGATGAATGGAAGAAGGAACCCGCTGATCCTCGGCCTCGCGTTCATTGGCCTATGCGTAGTTCTGTTCGGACTATTGCGCTTGTATCAGCGACAGGTTGCGGAAGAGCGGCACCATCAGACGTTTACCGCTCCGGTACCTTCGGGTCTTCCAAACTTTCTGAACTCTACTCCGGGCGCGCCACCACCGCAGCCATAAAACGGGAAGACTGTTTGGGAGGTCTAAAATCATGACCGGATTCGACGCAATTGCTGGGCAATATTACACCGCAGGTCTCAGGTACAGCGCGGCCATTCAACCGTATGCCCTCAAGCTCTTTATCGCTCTTTTGCTCATCGACATTCTCGTAACATGGCTTCAATTTACCGCCGAAGGTCAGCTTGATCCGTCGCATTTTTTTGGACGGCTCATCAAACACATGCTGAGCGGCGGTTTTGTCTACCTGATGATCGTCAACGCATTTTCCTGGATGAACGCCGTGCTCAAGAGTTTTTCAGACATCGGTGCATCCATCACCGGCTTGCCAGCCCTGAGCCCGCAGACCGTACTTCAAATAGGCGGTGAAATTTCGAACACAATTTTTAATGCTCCAGGAAACGCGAGCCTAATGACGGACATCGAACTTGCGATCGTTCAAAGCATATCCGCATTCGTGGTTCTTCTCTCATTTGTCATAACGGCAGCAATGCTGCTGCTCACGCTAATCGAGTCGTATTTGGTCGTTGGCGGTGGAGTTCTCCTCCTCGGTTTCGGAGCGAACCGGTTTACCGCGCCAGCTGCCGAAGGATACTTCGGGTACGTTCTTCGGGTTGGCGTCAGACTCCTGTTTTTCTATCTCGTCCTGGCGATGGGAGTACAGATGGCGAGCCAGTGGGCTACGGCATTGTTAGCTGCCTGCAAACCCATACCGGCGACTCTGCCCTGGTGGACGACGTACGGTGTTCCGCCAACGTCGATCGTTACGACCGTCTGCTCAGGAAGTCTGCCCGTATCAGCAATGCTCAACTATGCAGCGGGCGCCATCGTCTTTATGGTCGTTAGTCTGGCGGTTCCTTACACCGCCGCTAGTATAGCGGGCGGTACAATTGGTCTTGCCCTGAGCCACGCTTTCGAAGCGGCGTTTATAGCGCGGACCATCGTTCGTCCGATCACCAGCACACTTCAAGGCGGTTTCAACAAAGTCTCGCAGATTGCCACCACGAAGTCTGAGGGTAAGAACGAGGCCACGAACTGGGTGAGCGCGATGGATTTCGGACACCGCACGCAACAGATTAGCAATCTCGGCCCGGATCACGGTCCACGCGTGCCCGCGCCAAGCGACGCTGGCCCGACGACTCGACTCAATGGGGCAGCCACCCGCGGCGTCAATGCCGCCGGAACAACAGGCATGGGGAAACCAACCCGCAAACTCTGACGGCTACCAGTCGTAGGGAGGTGTCGATATGAGCGCCTCGATCGCTGAAACCGAAGTTCGGCAACAGCTCGCCGCGATGGACTGCGCACGCGTCGATCTCGGCGCGCTGAGCCAAAGCGGGATGATGCTCGCCAAAGATTGCAACGCCAAGGTGATTCCAACGGCGCTTCGCTGGCTCCGGCGGGAGAATGCGCGCGGTGCGCATATCTTCATCCGACCAAGCGGCACCTATCAACTCACGTTGATCGATGATCTCAGTGCCCAAGCGATCGCGGTGATGAAACGCACAGGCTTCCAGCCGGCCCTCGTGGTCGAAACCTCGCCGGCGAACTTTCAGGCATGGCTCAAGCACGGCCAACCGCTCGACCGACAAGCGAGCACCATCGCAGCGAAAGAACTCGCGCGACGCTTCGGCGCTGATTTGTCTAGCGCCGATTGGCGACACTTCGGACGCCTTGCCGGATTCACCAATCAGAAAATACGGCACCGATTGTTCAACGGATTACAGCCCTTCGTGAGGCTCCGCGAGTGTACTGGCCAAACCTACAGCGCGACCGATCAA
>Ga0209167_10002342_pt1 | contig 10315 bp, 7 predicted proteins | sample Coa_R1_9_FD_187154 | JGI IMG/M metagenome (GOLD analysis project Ga0209167, IMG submission 187154) | Surface soil microbial communities from Centralia Pennsylvania, which are recovering from an underground coalmine fire - Coalmine... | ecosystem: Environmental > Terrestrial > Soil > Unclassified...
ACCGGCACGACCTTCCTGCAGCAGGTCATGTGGCGCAACCGCGCCGAGCTGGCCGCCCAGGGTGTCGTGCTGCCGGGTCACCACCCGCAGGACCACTACCGCGCCAGTCAGGATCTGCGCGGCATGCAGAAGCTGGCCAGCGACCCGGCCGGCTCCTGGACCGGGGAATGGGACATCCTGGCCAGCCAGGCCAAGCAGGCGGCCAACGTCGCGGTCATCTCGCACGAGCTGTTCTCGGCGGCCGACGCGGGGCAGGCCGGGCGGGCCGTGCGGTCATTGCTGCCCGCCGAGGTACACGTCGTCCTCACCGTGCGGGACATGGCCACGCTGCTGCCCGCCGAGTGGCAGGAGACGGTCAAGCACCGCAACGCCAGGGCCTGGGAGGACTGGCTCGGTGACGTGATCGACCGGGAGTCGGTCTCCGATGACCGGCGGCAGTGGTGGTTCTGGCGGGTGCACGACACGCTGGCCATCCTGGACATCTGGTCCCGCCATGTGCCCGCCGAGCGGATCCACGTGATCATGATGCCGCCGCGCGGTTCGTCCAGCGGGCTGCTCTGGGAGCGGTTCGCGTCCCTGCTCGGCGTCGATCCGGCCAGCGTCGACCTGGCCCGGGCCCGGTCGAATTCCTCGCTGGGGATGCCGGAGATCGAGTTCCTCCGCCGGCTGAACATGGCGCTCCCGGCCGAAGTGCCCGACTGGTACTACATGTGGAACGTCAAGGAAGCGGTCGCGCACAAGCTGGAGAGCCCGCAGGGCCAGGCCGAGCGGCTCGTCCTGCCGGCCGGCCGCACCGCCTGGGCGGAAGAGCAGGGCGAGGCCCTGGTCGCCGGCCTGGGCGAGACCAAGTACGACCTGGTCGGTGACCTCACCGAGCTGCTGCCCCGGCCGCCCTCCAGCGAGCCCACCAGCCCGTCCGGCCAGCCTGCCGAGCGGGTACTCGACGCCGCCGTGCAGGCCGCCGTCGCCCTGGTGGTGAACCAGTACCACCAGGCCTTCCCGGCGGCCAAGCCGCAGGCACCCGGCCCCCGCGGCCTGGCCGGCCGGATCGAGTCAGCGGTCGCCGCCTCGCCACAGCTCAAGCGGACGGTACGCGAGCTGAGCAGCCGGTACCCGGCCGTGCGCCGGCTGCGCATCCTGATCTGGCGCGCGCTCGAACGCACGCGGAAGGCTGCCTAGCGTGAGCGCGACCGAGAAGGTCACCGCCGTCGTCGTCACCTACAACCGCCGGGACCTGCTGCTCGAGGCCCTCGCCGCGGTGCAGGCGCAAACCCGCGCCCCGGACGTGGTGATCGTCGTGGACAACGCCTCCACCGACGACAGCGCGGCGGCCGTGCGCGAAAAGTTCCCCGGCGTCCGGGTCGCTCAGCTCGGCCGCAACACCGGCGGCGCCGGCGGGTTCGCCTACGGCATGAAGCTCGCCCTGGACGGCGGCGCGGATCTCATCTGGCTGATGGACGACGACACGGTGCCCGAGCCGGGCGCGCTGCGCGCGCTGACCGAGGCGCGTGGCCGCCGGCCGGGCCAGCCGCCGGCCCTGGTCGCCAGCCGCGTGCTGTGGACCGACGGCCGCGAGCACCCGATGAACACGCCCAGGGTCAAGCCGCTGGCCACCAGGGCGGAGCGGGCCGAGGCCGAAAGGGCCGGATGCCTGCCGATCCGGTCGGCCTCGTTCGTGTCCGTTCTCGTGGACGCCGATCAGGCCCGCCGCCGCGGCCTGCCGCAGGCCGACTACTTCTTGTGGAACGACGACTTCGAGTTCACCACCCGGCTGCTGCGCGGCAGCACCGGCTGGTTGTGCCCGGACAGCGTCGTGGTGCACAAGACCAAGACGTTCGGCTCGACTGACAACGACCCGGGGGAGCGGTTCTTCTACGAGGTCCGCAACAAGATCTGGATGCTCAGGTCCAGCGCGCCGCTGGCCCCGCTGGAACGGCTCATCTATGGCGGCTCGACGCTGCGCCGCTGGGCGCTCACGTTCGCGGGCTCGCGCGACCGCGCCGTGCTGCGCTCGTCCCTGGTCAAGGGCATCTCGGCCGGCCTGCGGACCAGCCCGAGGCCGACCGAGGAAGTGCTCGCCGGGGTCGGCATAGCCGAGACCAGCCGCTAACCGGTCAGGCCGTGCTGGTCAGGCCGTGCTGGCCTCGGCGGGGCCGGCTTGCTTCGACCGCCGGTAGCTCAGCAGCGCGCTGAACCCCAGCACACCCGCCATCGGCAGCACGATCACGGCCGGCAGCTCATAGCGCCAGGAGAACTCGAACACGTCCGGCACGAACAGCAGCACCGCGGCGCACCCGGTGAACAGCAGGCAGCCCAGCGCGAACCCACGGGTCCGCGGGTCCGCCCGCCACTTGATCAGCGACAGCAGCGACCCGGCCAGGCCCACTATCAGGCAGATCAGGAACAGCGGACCTGGCGTGTAGCCGCCGTCGAGCTGATAGGCCCGCAGGAACGACGCGATCGGCTTGATCACGTGCGTCTTGCCGCCATAGGACGGGTTGAGCCGGACGAAGTGGAACTTCCCGAACGCGACCGGCTGCTTGCCGACCACGATGTAACCGTGCCGCACGTTCACGAACGGCGGGTAGGACGGGTAGTACGTCTGGAACTGCCAGCGCGAGATCGGCGTGACCGACGCGACCCCGTCTCTGGTCAGCGCGAACAGCCGGACCGAGTCCCGCAGCATGGCCATCGCGACCCGGGGAAGCTGCTGGCTCTTGATCGCCGAGTTCAGGTCTTCGAGCAGGATCCGCCGGTGCGCCCCCGGTGGGACCGGCGTGCTGTACAGCGGCGACAGGCCGGAGTGCTCGAGCCAGTCCGGGCCGCGAGCCTGTGCGCCCGGTGTGGGACACAGCAATCGCACGTCCGCGGGCACCTTCAGGGTGGCGCAGTCGGCCGCCGCCGCGTCGCGGCCGATGCTCGACTGGCCGCGGGCCAGCCAGAAGTGATGGGTCCGGACGTAGGAGAAGCTGGAGTAGCCGAGGATCGGTATCAGGAAGGCCACCACCAGGGCGACCGACCTCTTGACCGCCTGGCGCCAGCCACCACCGGCGGTGAGCAGGAACAGCAGCACCGGCAGGGCGAGCAGTTCGCCCACTTCCTTGAAGGTCGCCGAGGCGCCGAGGACCAGGCCCGCGGCGGCCGCGAACCGCAGGGACACCACCGGCCGCCAGAGCAGGATGGCCAGCCCGGCCACGATCAGCGCCTCGAACCAGACGTCGGGCATGATCGTCTGTTCCATCTGGATCTGGTAGGCATCCAGCAGCAGCGGAGCGACGGCCAGTGCGGCCAGCCACTTGGCCGTGCCGCGGCGCAGCAGCACCAGGTACAGGGTGATCGCCATGGCCAGCCCGGCCAGATGCTGGAGCGCGGCCACCGTCGTCATGTTGCCGGCCACCATGACGATCTTCATCAGGTACCGGTACCCGAGCGGATCGGAGCCGGGCGCGTTGTTGTACAGGTACTTGAAGGTGTCGACGTAGACCAGCGCCGGCAGGTAGGCGATCTGGGCCAGGACTCGCAGCACCAGCCCGGCGGCGACCAGGGCGGACAGCAGCTTGTGCCGGCGCATGGCGGTGATCGCGCGGTCCCGCCAGCTCCGCCACCGGCCGGGCGGCGCAGGCTTCGCGGCCGGCGTGGAGGCTTCGCCGGCTGGCTGCGTTCCTTCGTCTGCCTGGGTGGCGACAGGTGGCTCGGTCATCGCGTGCCCGAGCATACCCAGCGGCGGCCATCCAGGTATTCGGTTCGGTGCTGTGACATACGGCGTGGCATACAGTGCTTCAGGCATGCGAGGGGGGAAACAGGTGGAGCTGCTGCATTCCGGCAAGGTGCGGGACGTCTATCTCGACCGCGGCGACGTGATCCTGGTGGCGTCGGACCGGGTGTCGGTGTATGACGTGGTGCTGCCCACGCCCATCCCGGGCAAGGGCGAGCTGCTCACCGCGCTGTCGCTGTGGTGGTTCGGCCAGCTTGCGGGCGTCGTGCCCAATCACGTCATCTCGGCCACGGACGTCCCGCCGCAGTTCGCCGGCCGGGCGATCCGGTGCGAGCGCCTGGAGATGCTGCCGGTGGAGTGCATTGCCCGCGGCTACCTGGCCGGGCTCGGGCTGAAGTCCTACCGGGAGACCGGGACCATCTCCGGCGTCCGGCTGCCCGATGGGCTCACCGAGGGCTCCCGGCTGCCCGAGCCGGTGTTCACCCCGACCACCAAGGCCCCGCCCGGCCAGCACGACGAGTTCATGACCTTTGACGATGTGGTGGCCCAGGTCGGCCAGCAGACCGCGGCCGAGCTGCGCCGGATCACGCTGGAGATCTACCGCCGGGGGCACGAGCTGGCTCACGAACGCGGAATCATCATCGCCGACACGAAGCTGGAATTCGGCTACGCCGGCGACGGCACGCTCACCCTGGGCGATGAGCTGCTGACCCCGGATTCCTCCCGGTTCTGGGCGGTGGCCGGCTGGGCACCCGGCCGCCCGCAGCACTCGTTCGACAAACAGTTCCTCCGCGACTGGTCGGCCACCCTGGAGTGGGACCACACCGCCCCCGGCCCGGAGATCCCGCCCGGGATCGTGGCCGCGACCAGGGAACGCTACGCCGAGGCCCAGGCCCGCATCACCGGAGCCCGCTGACCCGGTGCGGGTCCAGCGGGCTCCGAAAGGCCGGGGAACTACAAGGCCCAGGGCCGGGCGATCGCGCCGACCCTGTTCCAGGCGTTGATCACCGCGATCGTCCAGATCAGCTCGGCCAGCTCCGTCTCGGAGAACTCGGCCGCCGCCTGGGCGAACACCTCGTCGGGCACGGGCCCGCCGGTGAGCTTGGTCCCGGCCTCGGTCAATTCCAGTGCCGCGCGCTCGCGGGCAGTGAAGAACGGCGTCTCCCGCCAGACCGGCAGCGCGAACAGCCGCTGCTGCGAGTCGCCGGCCTTGAGCGCGTCCCTGGTGTGCATGTCCACGCAGTAGGCGCAGCCGTTGAGCTGCGAGGCGCGCGCCCGGACCAGCTCGATCAGGCCCGGTTCGAGGCTGATGTGCCTGCTGGCCGCTTCCAGTGAGTTCATTGCCTTGCTGATCCTCGGCGCGAGCTCATCGGCCGCGAGCCGGACCGGCGGGATAACGGGGGCTGTGGTCTGCGTCTGTGTCGTCATAGCTATGACACTAGGGTCCAAATGGATCGAGGATAAGATCCATTTCCATGCCAGAAAATTGGTCCACTTCTAGTGTCGACCTGCACTTGGACGCCGCCACGGTGGCCGGGCGCCGGTCCGGCCTCGAACGCGCCCTGCGGGACGCCATCCGGTCCGGCCGCCTGGCCCCGCACACCCGGCTGCCCTCCACCCGGGCGCTCGCCGCCGACCTCGGCATCTCCCGCGGCACGGTCAGCGCCGCGTTCGACCAGCTCGTGGCCGAGGGCTACCTGACGGCCCGGCAGGGCTCCGGCACCACGGTGAGCGAACTGGCCGCGGGCCACCCCGCCATGCAAGAGCCACCCCCGGCGGCCGCCCGGCCACGGCACGACCTGAGTCCCGGCAAGCCCGACGTGTCCCGCTTCCCGGCCGGTGCCTGGCTGCGCTCGGCCAAACGGGCGCTGAGCAGCGCCAGGGCCGAGGTCTACGACTACGGCGAACCCAACGGCCGGATCGAACTGCGCACCGTTCTCGCCGACTACCTCGCCAGGGTCCGCGGTGTGCTGGCGGCACCGGACCAGATCGTGGTCACCTCCGGCTACGTCCAGGCGCTCGCCCTGCTGGCCCGGGTCCTGCGGGCCAGCGGCACGACCACGATCGCGATGGAGGACCCCGGCCTGGACTTCCACCGCGACGTGGTCACCCGCTCCGGCCTGACCGTGGCCCCGCTGCCCGTCGACGAGGGCGGCGCCCGCCCGGATGCGGTGCCCGGCCGGGCCGGGGCGGTCGTGCTGACCCCGGCGCACCAGTACCCGACCGGCGTGATCCTGCGCCCGTCCCGCCGTCACGCACTCGCCGAATGGGCCCGCCGCACCGGCGGCCTGATCATCGAGGACGATTACGACGGCGAATTCCGCTACGACCGGCAGCCGGTCGGCGCCATGCAGGGGATGGCGCCCGGTCACGTCGCCTACGTCGGCAGCGCCGCGAAGACGCTGGCGCCCGGGCTGCGGCTGGCCTGGATGGTGCTGCCGCACCACCTGGGCGGCCCGATCGTGGAAGCCAAGCGGCACGACGACCACCAGAGCGCCGTGATCGAGCAGCTCACCCTGGCCGACTTCATCGCCAGCCACGGTTACGACAAGCACATCCGCGCCTGCCGGCTGCACTACCGCCGCCGCCGCGACCTGCTGATCGCACGGCTGGCCACCGGGCCGGTGCTGCCCGGCCTGACCGTCGGTGGGGTCGCGGCCGGCCTGCAGGCCCTGGCCAGCCTGCCGCCCGGCGGCCCCACCGAGGACGCTGTGCTCGCCCGCGCCGCCCAGCACGGCCTCGCGGTCGGCGGCCTGTCCGGCCTCTGGCACCAGCCCGGCGAGCACCGCCAAGGCCTGCTGATCGGCTTCGCGGCCCCCACCGAGCGCGGCTACCCGCCCGCCCTGGAAACCCTCGCCCGGGTGCTGCACGCCACGTCCCGGTCCGGTTGAGGGTGACCAGGTGGCGCGGGCGCACCGTTCTGCTTCCCTCCGCTGGGGCCGGGGTCCGCTTGAAGGGCCCGGGCATCGTCAGAAAGAAAAGTCTTTTCCATAATTGACGGAGTCCCGCGGCCAGGCGGTAACCGCGAGCCGCGCGGGCGGATGCGACACGCGGATTGCGCTTTCTTCGTCAATCTAGGGCTGACACTAGATCAAGCCATAGAGTCCAATGTTATGGACCCGGTGCGAAACCCCTATGCGCCAGGCGCGGGGCAGCGCCCGCCCGAACTGGCCGGGCGGGACAGGGAAATTGGCCAGTTCAACGTCGTGCTCGAACGGGTCGCGCGGGGGCGTCCTGAGCGCAGCATCGTGCTTACCGGGTTGCGTGGCGTTGGCAAGACCGTGCTGCTCAACTCGTTTCGGTCGATGGCCATTCAGGCGCTGTGGGGGACCGGGAAGATCGAGGCCAGGCCGGAGCAGTCGATCCGGCGGCCGGTCGCCGGCGCGCTGCACATGGCGGTGCGGGAACTGGCGCCCCGGCACCGGGCGCCGGACCGGATCGAGCATTTCCTCGGTGTGCTCAAGGCGTTCGCGGCGCGCGATCCGCACGTGCCCAAGGGGGCGGCGGCGCAGAGCCAGCTCGGGATCAGCGCTCCCGCGGTGCGTGGGCGGGCAGATTCGGGCGACCTGGAGATCGACCTGACCGAGCTGCTCACCGACGCGGCGTCGGTGGCGACCGACCTCGGGGTCGGGATCGCGCTGTTCGTGGACGAGATGCAGGATGTGCCCGCCGCTGACGTTTCGGCGCTGTGTGCGGCCTGCCACGAGCTGTCCCAGAACGGCGGGCCGCTGATCGTGGTCGGGGCCGGGCTGCCGCACCTGCCGTCGGTGCTGTCGGCCAGCAAGAGTTACTCGGAACGGCTGTTCAGCTACGTGCGGATCGACCGGCTGGACCGGGAGGCGGCCGACCTGGCGCTGATCGCCCCGGCCCGGCGGGAGGGCGTGGAGTTCAAGCCCGCGGCCCTCGACGCGCTGTATGAGGCGGCCGACGGGTATCCGTACTTCGTTCAGGCCTACGGCAAGGTGACCTGGGACGTTGCGGCGCAGAGCCCGGTCACCGCCGAGGACGTGACGGTGGCCGCGCCAGAGGCCGAGAGCGAGCTGGCCGTCGGGTTCTTCGGCAGCAGGTATGAGCGGGCCACCCCGGCCGAGCGGGAGTACATGCGGGCCATGGCGGCGCTGGGCGACGAGCCGGTGCCGACCTCGCGGGTGGCCGACGAGCTGAGCCGCAAGCCGTCCAGCGTGTCACCGGCCAGAGACGCGCTGATCAAGAAGGGCCTGATCTACAGCTCGGAGCGGGGGCTGATCGGGTTCACCGTCCCGCATTTCGGCCGGTTCCTGCGTTCGCAGCCCGCTTAGCCGGAGCTGTTCCCGCGTTCGCGGGCCGGCCGGGGATTCACCGGCCGGGGATTCACCGGCCGGGGATTCACCGGCCGGGCAGGCTGGTGTTCACGACGGCCTCTGCGGAAGTATTTAATTCTCTAGTAATTGGTGTAGAAAGCGCTAGAAGCTTGTAGAGGCTGTCGGGCAGGGCCGAGGAGAAGTCCGGCAATTCTGGTGCGCCGAAAACGGCCGGGGCGGGCATGAACGGTTCCGCGCCGGGCTGTGCAGGCTCTGCCGTCGCCGTCATTCCTGGCTGGGCCGGTTCTGGCACGGACCGCGCGGCGGCCGGCGCGGGCCGGGTGACGGTGGGCCACACGCCTACCGCGTGCGGCGGCAGCGGCCGGGCCGGCGGGCACAGGCCGGGCGGCGGCAGCGCGTGCGGTGACGGCAGTGCCTCGCCGGTCACCACGTCCACCACGGCGGCGCGCACCGGCGGCCGGCGCGTGCGCAGGTAGACGGCGAACACCACCTCGACTTCGCGGCCGCCGTAGCTGCCCGGATAGACCAGGTAGCGCCAGCACAGCTCACGCCACGTGTCGACCGGCTGGCTGCCGGTCAGCACCGGGGAATGCCGGCGCCACGTGCGGCTGGCCCGCAGCGCGGCCAGGGTCCGCTCGACCGGGATGATCCGCAGCTCACAGGGCTCGGAGTAGCCGAGCCTGACGAGCGCCTCGCCGAGTTCCGGGGACAGGATGGCGATCACCAGGAACTCGGCCACCAGCAGTCCCAGGCGGAGGACTAGCGCCCCCCCGGGCGGGGGCAGCCGAACCGGGGGGACGCCGATCGTGGCGGCCGCGGCGAAGGCGAGCAGCACCGCCCTGGCGATCGTCCTTGCGTTGACCGGCGTGGAACTGAGGTCGCCGAAGCAGCCGCAGCCGACATCCGGCCTGCGCTGACGCACCTCGATGAGTGCGCCGACGGCGGTCAGGAACAGCAGCACGGTCCCGGCCCGCACCGCCGTCGCGAGCATGCCGGAACCCAGCCGGCCCGCCGTGACCAGCAGGGCGATGCCCAGGGACATCTCCGTCGCGCACATGGCCTTGGCCACGGCGCGCTGGAGGCTGAGCGGGAACAGTGCGGTGGGGCCGAGCGCCACATCCACCGACCCGGCGCGCAGCACCCGGATCATCTTGGCGACGCAGGCGCCGAGCAGCAGCAGGGCCAGAACCGGGATCTGTACTTCTCTGATCGCTGCGAACACGCTCAGCCCTCGATCTCAATGGTCGCGTTGAAACAGCCTTCGTGCAGTTCGCCGCCGAGCTCGATGAAGCTGGCCAGGGTCAGGTCGGCGATCCGGCCCCGCGGCGATGGGCCGCAGGCGACGCTGCGGTCGCAGAACAGCCTGGCCAGGACCGCCGAGCCGGTCACAGGAAGCACGCGGCATGCCCCGGTGCAGTCGTTGCGCACCCGCAGCAGGCTGCCGATGGACAGGTAGGGCAGCCTGACGCAGCCGGATACGTTGCCGGTGGGCGCCGGCCAGGTGGCCGTGGCGTCGCTGTGCGGGTCGACGGCGGGATAGGCGAGGCCGGCCAGGCCGCACGGTTCGTCTCCCGGCTCGTGCCAGACGGCCGAGCCCTGGATGGACACCGGCAGGCGGCCGTTGATGAGCGGCGGCGCCGGCACATGGTCCGCGCGGTAGGCCGGCTGGTAGGTGGCCGGGACCAGCCCTTCGAGATAGCCGTCGCGGCGCATGCCGATGACGTCGATGAGGTAGCCGGGTTCGAGGCGGGGGAACCTGACCTGGATCCTGCCGGTGACGTTGCGGGGCATGACCAGCACCTGCTGTCCCCGGCCGCCGCAGTCGACGAGGAAGGTGTCCCGGTTCCGGTCGATGATCGTGCCGGTGACCCGTCCGATATTCGCCCAAATGCGGTCGGCGACCTCGCGGCTCCCGTTGTGCCGGCGCACGACCGCCTGGTCACCGATCCTGATCGCCGCCGGTTCGGTCTTCGCACCCCGCCAGGCAGTTGCGTCGGCTGTCAATGCGAAGCGTTCCTCGGTGCCGCCGTGCCCGATCACGAGGACCTGCGGGCTGGCGTCGATGACCACGCCGGTCACGGCCCTGGGTACCGGTGCCAGCAGGCCGGTGGTCATGGTGTGTCCGGCCAGTGATTCCTGGTCGGCCCCCTCGCGCCAGGCTGGCCTGCCGAATACGGCCGACTTCAGCAGGTACCGCCTGGCGATCCGCACCCCCGAGACGGTTTGTGCCGGGCCGATGGCGGCGGGAGTGCCGGTCCCGCCGTCAGCCCGGCCTTCCAGGAGATCCCGCACTTGCCCT
>Ga0209167_10002343_pt1 | contig 10314 bp, 13 predicted proteins | sample Coa_R1_9_FD_187154 | JGI IMG/M metagenome (GOLD analysis project Ga0209167, IMG submission 187154) | Surface soil microbial communities from Centralia Pennsylvania, which are recovering from an underground coalmine fire - Coalmine... | ecosystem: Environmental > Terrestrial > Soil >...
CCTTCCCCACGATGTGATATGGTTTCTCCACGACGGTTCTCCTTTTTTGAGATTTTCCCAACCCGATTCTATCCGAACCGGGTCAGAGAACCGTCGCTCAACCTCTAACGGAAGTCAGGACACCTTCGAGTCCTGTGGAAGCTGGCGGGGACGACGGGACTCGAACCCGCGACCTCATGCGTGACAGGCAGCATGGGCCAGTCTATCTAACTGATTTTGCGGCACACTTGGCAACGGAAACGGACGAAAAAGCACATTCAGAACGGTGAAGTGGTACTGATCTGGTACTCGCTTGACACACCCCGTCCAGACGGCACCGTACGGACAAACCTCGCCCATTCCCGTGTTATCGCCGTGAAAGTCCGAAACCTTAGCGGAATTGCGAGGCGCTTGTGCGCGGCAGCGCTCATCCGCCGTCGTTTGGGCTTCTCGGTTTTCTGAGCCTTCTTGCGCCCGCGTCCGGCAGCGGGGCTTCCCTCCAGGGCTGGCGATGGCTTGGTTGAGGCGGTCTCGCTCCGCCTTCGGCTCAGCCAGAATAGTCTAGCTAGGGTGCCCGACGGCGGAACCGTAGGTTCCGAAAGTGCGGGCTGGACAGTCCGATAGTTCTCTGCGAGGCGTCTCCGAGGCCGTCTGTGACGGTATCTGAGCGGTCCGCGATAGCGTCCGAGAGCGTCGGAGATAGCGTCGCCGAGGCGTCCGAGACGGCTTTCGCGACACACAAGCGTCTCCACGACCGTGTCCTAGGGTTCACGTGTCAGGACAGCGGGAGTCGTTGCCCGAATGCACTGGAAAAAGTAGTTGAGCGTGGCTGGCCAGAGAAGAGCAGCATTCGTGGCGCTTACAGGTGGGGGTGCCCATGAGCCCATAATTTTCCCCTCGGCGACCGTACCAGCAACGTATAAGAACTCGTAGATAGTCGTCGCCCCTGGGGAACAATCGATGGCGCTCGCGTCCGGGAAGCAAACTGGGCCCCTACGAAATCGTCGCACCGCTCGGCGCGGGCGGGATGGGGGAAGCGTATCGCCCGCGGGACACCAATCTCGGCCGTGAGGTGGCGCTGAAGGTGTTGCCGGAGATTCCGCCAACGACGGCGAGCGCATGGCGCGGTTCCAGCGCGAAGCCCAAGTGCTCGCGTCGCTCAAATCATCCTAATATTGCCGCGATCCAGGGCCTAGAAGAAGCGAGCGGCGCACGAGCGCCCGTCATGGAACTGGTGGAAGGCCCAGCACTAGCCGAGCGGATTAAGTCCGGACCGATTTCGCTCGAGGAAAAACTGCCCATCGCTGGTCAAATCTCTGAGGTGTTGGAAGCGGCGCACGAGCGAGGCATCGTCCACCGCGACCTAAAGCCGGCGAACATCATGGTGACCCGGAGGGAACCGTCAAGGTTTTCGACTCGGTCTGGCCAAGGCACTCAATACCGAAGTTTCTGCCACCAACATTTCAACTCACCGGCCGCCACGCAGGCTGCGCTGATTCTAGGCGCCGCCTTCTGGGCGCCGCCTTTACATTGAGCCCGGAGCAGGCTCCAGCAAGCACGTGGACAAGCGCGCCGACATTTTCCCGTTCGGTCTCAACCTTTTGGGTGGGCTGATGCTGCAGGCTGAGTCAGTTTTGAGCCGGGTTCGATTCAATGTCCTTTTCACGACCCACAGTTTTCTGCGCGTTTGCGTCGCCAGACGTTCCGAGGCGTGCGGTACCGAAACGGTCTCGCCGTGATCCGCTCAACCAGGCTCGTGTCTGTTGTAGCTCGATGATAATGTCCCCTTTTCACCTCGATAGAAATGTCCCCTAATTCGACCTCCCGATGAGGAGGTTGAATTTGGGGAGAAGCGAGATGAGCGATAGGGAGTTGGGCAGGGTGGAGGTGCTGGCGCGGGTGAAGAGTGGGGAGTTGCGGGTGGTGGACGGAGCGGAGCTGATGCGGGTGAGCTACCGGCAGGCGAAGCGACTATGGAAGCGGTACAGGGAGGAAGGGGCAGCGGGGCTGAAGCACCGGAGTGCGGGGCGGCCATCGAACCGAGCCTACGGGGAAGAGCAGAAGCGCACGGTGTTAGGGCTGGTGCGGGAGAAGTATGGAGGGCGGGTAGGGGAACGCTTCGGGCCGACGCTGGCGGCCGAGCACTTGGCGAGCGAGGATGGGCAGCGGGTGGATGCTGAGACGTTACGGCGCTGGATGCGGGCGGAAGGGTTGTGGAGCCGGGAGCGGGAGCGGCGGCGGCACCGGCGGCGGCGGGAACCTAAGGAGCACTTCGGGGCGATGGTGCAGATGGACGGGAGCTTTCACGCGTGGCTGGAAGAGCGTGGTCCGCGAGGCTGTTTGATGGACCTGGTGGACGACGCCACGGGCACAACGCTGGCACGCTTGGGGGAGGAGGAGACGATCTGGGCGGCGGCGGGAGCGCTGCGGGGGTGGATCGAGCACTACGGGGTGCCACAGGCGTTGTATGTGGACTGGAAGAACCTCTACCAGCGAGGCGCCACGCCGCGGGAGCGGCTGCGTGGGGAAGAGCCGATCACGCAGTTCGGGCGCATGTGCGCGAAGCTGGGGATCCAGTTGATCGCGGGCAGTTCGCCGCAGGCCAAGGGGCGGGTGGAACGGAATCACGGCACGCACCAAGACCGGCTGGTGAAGAAACTGCGGCGGAAACAGATCGCCACGCATGCCGAGGCCAACGCGTATCTGGAGACGGAGTATCTGCCGGAACACAATCAGCGGTTCAGGCGGGTGGCGGCGCGGCCGGAAGATTATCACCGCGGTCGGCCGGAGGCGGCGAAGCTGGACCGCATTTTCTGCCTGGAGAGGGAACGGGTGATCAGCGACGACTGGGTGGTGCGGTACGAGAATCGGTTCTTGCAACTGGAGCCGGAGAGCGGGAACTATGCGCCGGCGCGGGGCAAGGTGACGGTGTGCGAGCGGCCGGACGGGCGGATCGAGATCGAGTATCGAGGCCTTGCGGTCGTATGGCGAGAGATCCCGGCTCCCGCTCCGTCGACGGCGGCGAAGGTAAAACCGGGGATCGCTACCGCCGCCCCGCCGCCCCGGTCCGTAGCCCGAGAGAAGTGGGTGCCGAGCGCCGACCACCCGTGGCGCCGGCCCTTCCAGGCGAAGGAGCGCGCCCGGCAATCGTCGCCGCCCACCCCGGCGAGACCGCGGCCGTCGTTGGCCTTGCCCTGCGCTCCGCCCTAAGCGCTCGCCCTGCGGGCTCGCAGGGCTGCGCTCCGGGCAAGGCCAACGACGGGAAAGACAAAGACAAAACCAAGAGAAAAGATAAAGAACTAAAAACGAGAAAAAGGGACATTTCTAACGAGGTAAGAAAGGGGACATTTCTAAAGAGCTTTGACACAACCAGGCTCGTGTCTTGCGCGAGGATGCTTGACGTGGTAGGCTCTACGCGAGATGCCTTTGGTTTTTCTTGAGGATGCGCGTGAGTCATCCGAAAACCCTTCCGAGGCCGAATAATTGCCCTGTCAGCACTGGGGCCTGTGGGCTCCGGACTCTAGCTGCCTCACAAATTGGCACGATTTGCGCGTTGATACTGGGCCTTATATTTTACTTGTGGCACATCCTTGGCGTCTTACGTGGATCTGACGAGGACGTTGTCATTACCGAATTGTTTTGGGCCATCCTGTTCTTAACGGCCCTGTATTACGCCATCGCTGAATGGCTCCTGGAGGAGCAGGACTTTCAGCTTCTGCACACGCTTGTGTGGCCTACTTATGTTCCTTCCTGGATCAGGAATCGTAAGTGGCTTACGCTGGCCGGGGTCGAGTTCTGGATCCGCGCGCTTCTGGTTTCTGCATTCGGAGTTGCTGCAGCTGGTATCCCTGAACCACTGCGGCTAGGATTGAGCCCGATACACTCTTCGTTTTTCGTCCTCAGCATAATCTATCTCCTTTTTTTGTTTTGGGACTTGATTGTGTGTGAAGGCGGCCAAATTGCTCTGGCCTGGAGGGTCGTCTGGGGTGATCTAATGGGTGCGCTTCTCACCCTGAGTTGCCTTTGGACCCATCGAGCGTACCCACGTTGTGCCGGCCTTCTGTTCATCATGACTCTTATATTCATTGCTCTTCTGTTCTCGAAGGTATCGAAGAAGATTCGATTACTTACGCGCATAGGGAACCGTGCCCTGTTGCGCTGACCTTGGGGGGTGGTTCAATATGAAGCGGGCACTCATTTGGGTCGCGTTCTTAGGCGTTCTTGCTCTAATCTGCATAACTTATATCTTCAAGGCTCGGTGGGATCATTCGACGATTCCAGAATCGACCGCGGCCAGCCGGCATTGATTCGTGGTCGCGTACATCCACGCTCTGAAACTGGAAACTGGAGGCAACACTTGCTAGTTGTAACGTCACGCCGACGATTCCTTGGGCTTGTGATTTCCACCCTTGCGACGTCAGCATGCCGTCAGAGATCGGGTCCGTCACAGGCTGCCAGATTCACGATGCAGGCGCCTTGGGTGAACGACGCAGAATTCATCGGCTACTTCGTAGCTCTACAAAATGGCTGGTACAAAGCGGAAGGGCTTGACCTCGTTTATCAACCCGGTGGGCCCGACATCATCGCAGAGGGGACGCTGCTCTCCAAGCGCGCGGATATTGCGCTCACACCGATGGAAACGACAGCAAACCTTGTTGTACGCGACCACGCTCCGCTGAAAGTTATTGGCACGCAGTATCAAAAGAGCCCTCTCGGCGTCGTGAGCCTCCGGAAGAGTCAGATCAATAACCCTCAAGACCTTATCGGTAAGACTCTCGCTGTACCACCAGCTAACATTCTGACTGTAGAAGCCTTGTTAAAGCTCAACCACATAAAGAAGTCCGACGTCAAGATTGTTCCATATCAGTACGATCCTTCTCCGTTGCTCAGAGGTGAGGTTGATGCGACCATCGACTTCGTTACGAATGTGCCTTACGCGATAGAGCAGGCTGGCGGCGTTCCCTCTTCCTTTCTGATATATGACTTTGGTTTTAAGGTCTACAATGACACAGTCGTTGTCACTGACGAGACGCTTCGCGAACGTCGACACGACATTGTAGCGTGGATACGAGCCAGCCGAAGGGGCTGGGACGAGAATTTCAAAGACCCGGCTCATTATCCTCCGCAGTTCGAGGGTACTTATTTCAAGGGCACCGGCAGAACGGTACAAAATGAAGTCTTCTTCAATAGAGCTCAAGAGTCTCTAATCAAGACCCCGGCCGGGGTTTTTTCGATGACAGAAGCAGACATCAATGCGAACATCGAGTCTCTGCGTAGCATCGGTATAAACGCTACTCGTGAGATCTTTGTAACTGACTTGCTCAGGGAAGTTTAACTGTGTTCGTGGTGGAGGCCGTGCCTCAGATCAATTACAGAATAAGCCAGAGTGCAATAACAGGAGGCGTTGCCGTCTCTGTGCGTGATGTCTGCAAGTCGTTTAACAGCACGATTCGGGCTCTGCACAAGATCAGCTTTGACATACAACAAGGCTCACTCGTTGCGATCATCGGTCCCTCAGGGTGCGGTAAGACCACTCTCTTGCGATTACTATGTGGCCTTGATTCACCGACTTCTGGCTCTGTTCGAATCGGAGATGACACTCCAGACGCGTTGCGCAGACTGGGACTTATTGGGATGGCGTTTCAAGAGCCTGCGCTCTTCCCGTGGCGATCTGTTCTCGAGAACATCTCCGTTCCGCTTGAGGTCCAAGGCAGAAGGGCCCCCGAGGTTATTGACCGCTTAGTTGAACTCGTTCGATTGAGGGACGCAGAGCGTTTACTTCCGTCACAGCTCTCGGGAGGAATGGCTCAGCGCGTTGCCGTAGCACGAGCCTTGGTAACGCAACCGGAGTTGTTACTCCTTGATGAGCCGTTTGGGGCATTGGATTGGTTCCTTCGGCGGCGTATTATAGAGGACTTTGAGATGGTATGGCTGGACAGGCGGCCAACGACCGTGTTGGTGACCCACGAGACGCGCGAGGCCGTCTTTTTGGCAGACCGCATTATCGGGATGTCGCAGCGTCCCGGCACTCTCACTTGGAACATTGACATCAATCTGCCCCGGCCCAGGCCTCCCGAGACTTTCGCCGACTCCGAGTTTCACGCAATGTGTGATCGTATTGATAACCGCATCGAATCAACATATGCGTAAAGGCACTGCAACGCGCTGGCGTTTTCTGTGGCCAGCAGCAGCGACCCTCCTGGTGTGGACTCTCGCCTCTGAGATTGCAAGGTCAGCTTTCATACCTTCACCCTTTGCGATCGCGGCGCAGCTGTGGGTGGACCGAGCAGACTACCTTCCCCACCTTGTTGCTACCATTTCAAGCGCGACTGTCGGTTTTGCCATTGGCAATGGAGCAGCCGCTGTGCTCGCGGTTCTCTTCCTTTTTGTTCCGGAGTTACGGGGGCTGATGACGCCTCTGACGTTTGTGTTCAGCATCCCCCTCATCCTGCTAGTCCCAATTATCGGAATGGCCTTCAGCCCGGAGCTAACCAAGGTCATGTGTGCCGCGCTGCTTGTGTATTACCCGACACTCTTGATCACGAGCGTAGGTCTTGAGAATGCCGACCCGGCGCTCGTAAATGTTGTTCTGGTGTCGGGCGGCGGGCGAGCAGCCATCTTTCGGAAGGTTCGGATTCGCTACGGCTTGGCAGCGCTGGCGGCTGGTCTTCAGGCGGCAGCTCCGCTAGCGATTTTGGGCTCAATGTTGGGCGAGCTCACCGGTGCTCGGTGGGGGCTAGGCTCGTACCTGTTGGCAACCATGGCTCAGGCAAAACCAGCGAAGGAGTGGGGCATATTTTTCGTCTGTTCTGGCACAGCTGCGCTAGCCTATAGACTCGTAGGCGTTTTTCTGAGACCTCTGCGGGCACCTTTCACCGCAACGGAGGGCCGGAAAGACACGGTGGGGTCGGCCAACAGCTCAAGAGCTCCCTGGTCTCACCTCACGGCCAGCCTCGCTGGATGGTTTCTAGCGATCGTCGCGTGGCAAGGTTCGACAACGCTGCTCAAGAATCCGTATTTCGAAAAAGGCCCAATACAGATCTTCGAGTTCGGGTTATTGCTGCCCCGAGATAGATGGTCTGACTTGGGTTACGCCTTCGTTGAGACGCTCAAATGGGCAGGCCTCGGCCTACTTGTCGGACTAGGAAGCGCATTCCTTCTTGCCATAATACTTGACCTCTATCCAGCTCTGTCACCGGCGGTACTGCCGCTTGCTTTGATATCGCAAGCCGTGCCGATAATCGCCTTCATCCCTCTAATAGTTGCGATTTTTGGCAGGGGACTGCTCACTACTCTTGCTGTCACGGTCTCCGCCACTTTCTTCCCGAGTTTCGTAACAATCCATCAGGGGTTTCAGCGAACGCCCGTAGCACTTACTGATGTCCTAAGGGCTGCGGGAGCGTCAAATATCTGCGTGCTGTCGAAAGCAAAACTACCTAACGCGTTGCCCTTCGCGGGTGCTGCCGCGCGCCTCACAGCGCCGAGAGTGCTACTCGGAATCACGTTAGCTGAGTACCTCGCGACGCGAAGTGGCCTGGGTTCCTTGATGTTCGAGGCGCGCGGCACGCTGGATTTTGGAATGCTGTGGCTGATTGCGGTTATGACTGGTGTCGTGTCAATCCTTTTTTATTACGGGATCTATTATCTCGAACTTGGCATCGCGCGCAGGTACGGCGTGAGTGGGGTGGCCGTATAGCTGTGTCATTGAGCGCCGACGCTCATCAGTCCTGATCAGGGTAGGCTGTCACGAAGCCCATCCCGTTGCCAGGCCCCTCGTCGTCGCAAATATGGAAGCCACTCTCTGCTGGGCAACTACCGGTTTTTTTTGGCAAACATACACAAAGCAAGCCGGTCGGACGTGAATAGTCTTATTAGGTGCCTCAAAGAGTTTTAGGTCACGCCTGAGCTCGGTTATCACATCACCCACGCCCGCAGAGTTGTTGAGGTAACCCTCCATGTGAAAGTTCATGAAAATCTCCAGAGCCTCATTAATATCTGAATAGATAACGGGATCTCCGAGCAAATGTGTCACCTGAAAGTCTACGACACCCTCGCGTTGTAGCCTCTCAAGGACGCGATCAAGCAATCGCTTAGATGGGCTCTGCTGACCTGGCTGCAACCATGGCGTTATCTTGGACCTTTGCCTAAGGGATATATTCTGTTCGTCGGACGTAGAATCGAAGTGCACCAAATAGAAGTATCCTCCATCAGCGAGGCCCCTGCAAAACAAATCTCTGAGAGCCTGGTATACTCTCCTACTGCCGCGTAGAAGGCCTAATCTGCCCAACGTTTGATGGACTGAGTGCGATAAACCCCATAGTGAAAACACAAGATCATAGGAGTTCCTGATGGACGACAGGTATGTAACTGCATCACGCTCAACGAATTCGACCCGGCCGGACTGCCCTAAGCGCCACCGAAGGAAATCGATCATCCGGTGGCTTTGGTCCAGCAGGACGAGACGGTGCAGATCCAGCGCCCCGAGTACTACTCCGGTCGCGCGTCCGGTCCCGGGCCCTATCTCTAGCGCACGCATGCCAGCCTTGTTTCCGTTTCTTAACAAGAAGCCGCGAAAAAGGCCGAGATCAGAAATGCCGCTGAACACGTAAGGTTTCAGGATTCTTTCGTAGTACTCCGGAGGCAGATACTCAGTTCCGGGAAGGAAAGAACCGAGCCAGGGATACCACAGGAGGAGTCTGCGGTCCGGTCGAGAGGATTCGGTGGCTGTCATCGACGGTGCCGAAATCATTCTGATAATGCTCCTTCATACTGGGTGTTACCCCAATCGGGGATGCGCGGCCTGGAAGGGTTCGATGCCTGCCGTCTCGGCGATGGTCCCGATCAAAAGCATCCGACCGCACACTACAGTATACCCGCACCCCAGAAATCCGGCCAGCCAAGCCGAAATCGGTGACACCGTACCCGAAATCGACTGGAGGGAGATGCCCAGGGCCCCGCCGCCTCTCTGCGCCGCCATTCGCTTAGGCCTTAGCTGTCTTTTGCTGGCGCAGTTTTGCCCAGCGTGCTTTCTGGGCTTGCGATATCCTCTTCCGCGCAGCGGCAGTAAGCTTCCGCCTTTTCCTGGTCTCCTTCCTTCGTCCTTGCCGTCCGGGATTCCCATTAAGCTTGCCAAGCGCGGCAATCGCTTTCTCCAAACGGTCAACCTCTTTCTGTGCGCGGCTTCGCTCCGCTCGCAAGCCTCTGATCACCTGAGCCAGATTCACCATGCTCCTCCTCTGTTCGTGAGTAAGTTCGTAGAGCTAAGCACTATACCGCGAAGAACCCTCGGACTGGCCTTTCTCCGCCGAGTGCAAGCCGTAAACACGCCCCTAGTGACCAGTTCCACCGACGACCCGGCGTTCGGTCAAGATGCCGTCGCGGTTGAACACCTGGATTTCGGCCCCATCCGCGTCCCGTGCTACCCACTCTGCGTAGCTTATAGCGTCGTCGCGATGCCGATACCAGAGGCCGAAGGGTGCGCCTCGGCCGGGGCTTCAGCAGCCAATCGCCGCGATAACGGGGATGCGGAACGATTTCAAACGTGAGTCGTTGCACGCTGGCCACCTCGCTTTGCCCCGCAGTCTGCGGATGGGTATATTCTGGGATCACGACGATCAGCCACTTGAACGTGCCTAACATCTTCATCCAAACGTCCTCAGAGTTTGGGGACGGACAGGATTTCGAGCACTCGAAAATCGTCGTCTTCGGGTGTTCGGGTGAATGTGACTTTGGCCTTGATTCGCGCCAGCCGTGAGAAATGTTCGAGCCGGTCCTTGGGGGCGCGCGCGACATAGTCTTGTAGTCCTTCCCAGCCTTTCATTCGGGTAGCGGGATAGAGGCCGACGGCTCCGCAGGCTCCGAAAGCAGCACGGGTGGACGCAAGTGCAGATGGCGGAGAAACTCGGCCTGGACAGAAGTTATCTGGCGGACGTGGAAGCCGGAAGGAGGAATATCTCCATCGTCAACCTGGACATCATTGCGAGGGGGTTTGATTGGCTCCGGGACAATCAGTTTCTCGAAGGCTGCAGTCCCGATTGTGTCGCCGCGGTACAGCCAAATCCGGCAGCCGCCGCTGATGCCTTGACACTATGATTGGGCACTCGGTCGGAAGCTTTCGATTGCGGTCACTGGCTTTAATCCCAGCCTGCGGCTACTTCGGCCATCGATGGGGCAGGTTCCCATTTTGTGGTATGGCGTTTGGCGGTGTGAACGCTCCTGGGACATCTGTGCCGACTCTGGCGGGGCCGGCATCCTGCGGCATCACTGGGCGAACGTCGGCAAGGCCGGCAACGGGTCACGAGCCAGTCAATTTGGGCGTGGGCCTGTCTGAGGTCT
>Ga0209167_10002347_pt1 | contig 10306 bp, 8 predicted proteins | sample Coa_R1_9_FD_187154 | JGI IMG/M metagenome (GOLD analysis project Ga0209167, IMG submission 187154) | Surface soil microbial communities from Centralia Pennsylvania, which are recovering from an underground coalmine fire - Coalmine... | ecosystem: Environmental > Terrestrial > Soil > Unclassified...
CTTGTCTTGAGAGCGCCGCTCCCTATCTTTAAGGCGTGCTTTCTGCCTTTCCCTCCCAAGGGGAGTGGCAGTGGGCTGTGGCGTTCGGACGAGCCACTGGACGTTTCGGGGCAGATGCCTTTACCTTGCAAGAGGATGGGAGATTGCGCTATCCAGCAGGGGCAAACCTCTGGTTGAGCGAAGTGCGTCAAGAAAATGCGTTCACGAGAGCCGTGCTGTCTATCTCGCCTACCAGACCGATTGTCAGCGCTGTGCTCTTCGGGAGCAGTGCTTGGCGTCAGGAGCCAGAGGAGATCGGGCACGACGAGTCAGTGCTGTACGCCGTCTCTTGCCTTCACCTTCGACTGTTGAGCACAAGCCGGTCCTGCTCGCAGCAATACGGTGAGGGGATGTGGCAGGCCGATCCTTTCGTCGCACCTGGATGACCCACTGGCGTCGGCAATACGTTGAGGTCCTTCCCCTGGTTCGCACCCAGCAAGAGGTTTTGCCTCCTCCTCGCCCACCTCGCGCCATCCGTTCTCATCACCGCTGGAGTTGGTAGGACCGGCTCGCCTGCAATACTTTGTGGGGACCACCGCAATTGCGTGTCACCGTCGCTGGTGTTCCCGCTTTTCTCACTATAAGTGTGTGGTAGGAGGGGCTGGCCAATAGCAAGGATTTTCAATCAGTATCAGAACCCTCTGAATGGATCACGAGGGGTATGATCCTTTGTCCACTTCCAACACACACTTTTTCATCGCAGAAACCACAAATGCAACGAAGGAAGTTTTAGAGCCACTTCATTTGAGAGGGACATCTCGTTGTGCATCCCGTGGGTAGGGACGACCCTTGCGGTCGCCCTGGTTGCTTTGGCGTCTTTAATATACTGTGTTATAGGGTTATATAGTAACGGAGGATGCCTCGGGGTAAAAAGCCAATCATGCATCTCTTCCTGAGCCTGAACGAAAGGCAAGGTATATGCTTCCTAAGAAAAAAAACACTCTGGTTGTGATCATATTCTTTCTGGCATTTGTGCTCACCAGTTTCTTTCTGAACTGGCCGGGAGGACGAGCAGCGCATGCCGCCGGTCCCACGCTCACCATTTACCCATCATCAGGCGCTTATTCCGCCTGGAATAAGATTTCCGCGACCGGAGCCAATTATAAGCCGCTGGAAACCGTGAATGTTTACTGGAACTATAAGGGTCCTGGCTCTGGAACACTGGTTGCCACAGCCACTACCTCCAGCGCTGGAGCTTTCAACGTGAGTTTTAATCGGCCGCTGTTTCCCACCGGCACCTACACCATCGCTGGCGTGGGTCAGACCTCCCACTTCGTGGCGACAGGCGTTTTCCTACTATTGCCCTCGATCTATGGCGCTCCGCTGGATAGCGGTCCAGGGACGAAAATCCACATAACAGGCAATGCTTTTGGAAATGGCGAAACCGTCAAAATTTACTGGAACTATAAGGGTCCTGGCACCGGCACTTTCATCACCAGTGCCACCGGGAATGCCACCGGCACTTTCTCGCTCTACAACTATGTTCCTGCCAATGCCCCTCCAGGCTTTACCATCCTGGCAGGCGTCGGACAAACATCTAAAGCTGTCGCCATGAACACAGTGTACGTCTATCCTCCAACCCTGGCGCTGGCTCCAATAAGTGGAGCCGCCGGTACAACGCTTACTATGAGCGCGTATGGATTCACTGCCGGTGAAAATGTGAGCCTGTATTGGGATAATAGTTCCACGCCGTTGAGTACAACCAGGACCAACGGATATGGCTACTTGCCCCTCATCACCTTTACCGTACCAATCGGTACCGCTCCTGGCTCCTACCCGGTGAAAGCTGTCGGCGTCACCAGTCATATCACAATAACTAAAACCTTTGCAGTGGTCTTTCATACTTCGACTTTACAATCGACGAGCGGCCCTGTTGGCGCAACCGTCAACCTGTCGGGTCATGGCTATGCTCCCAATGAGCAGGTGAAAGTCATCTGGAATTACACCGGCCCTGGTGCCGGCACGACCGCGGCCACCGTCGTCGCCGGTCTTTCAGGCGTGTTCAGCGCCAGCTTCACTGTGCCAGCAGCAACAACAGGCGCCTACACGGTAGCAGCAGTTGGGGCGACCAGTAACAGTGTCTCCCGGAACACGTTCACCATCATAAACGGCCTGGCGAGTAGTGTTTCATCAGCCTCTCCCGGCGCTTCTGTCACAGTGGCGGGTAGTGGCTATCAAGCACTCGAGCCCGTCCAGTTATACTGGGATAGCGTCACCGGCATATCGCTGGGTACCGCGCTAGCCGATGCTTTCGGCAATATCAGTCGGAGCGTCGTGCTGCCTGCCTCGGCCAGCCCGGGGGCGCATATGATTATAGGTGTTGGACAGATCAGCCTGCTCTCATTTTCAACCGGGGAAACCATCAATACCAACTGGAGCGACTTTGGTTTTGATGGCAACCATGACCATCAGAACACCGCTGAACATACCCTGAGCGCGACGAATGTCGCTCAGCTCAAGTTACAATGGACGGCTACAACCAGTACAAAGGTGCTGAACTCTGGATGCGGAGCCGCCACCAACGATTCTTCTCCGCTTTATGCCAACGGCTCTATGTACTTTGCGACAGCCGATGGGTATCTGAACGCCTACAACGCCAAAACAGGAGCCCTCGAATGGCAATTCAACACGGGATCCGATTTTCCTAACTGCTCCAGCCCCCTGTATGATCCTGCAACTGGCCTGCTCTTCTTTGGAGAAGTAGGTTACAACGGCGCTGGCGCGCCTAGCCCATTTTATGCCCTGGACGCTCAGACCGGTAAACCTGCATGGAGTCTCCTTCTCCCGTGGGATCAGTATTCCTTCCCGACGGCTGAGAATAAGACGCTTTTTATCGGCATGTCGGATGAGGGACATAATGAGTCGCTCTATGCCATTGACGAAATCACGGGGCAGATCAAATGGACTCAACCGGCGACCGGCAGCATCTGGGGTGAAGTGGTCGTTGATCCCGCCGCGAATATGCTCTTTAATACCGTTGGCAACCCTGGACCGGAGGTGAATGCTCGCAATCTGACCACGGGTGCGCTCATCTGGGAATTTACCCCCGTGAGTTATGGCAATGACGATGATGCAGGTTCGCCTCTTACGCTTGGCAATGGCGTGGTCTATGAGAATGACAAAAACGGCATAGTCTACTCCCTGAATGAAAAAACAGGAGCTGTTACCTGGTCAACCGCCGTCGGCGCCCACAGCAACGGAGATGTGTCCGCTCCGGCTCTTTCATCAAATGGACTGCTCTACGTGAGTACGCTGGATTCAACGTTCTACGCGCTGAATGCTTCTAGCGGAGCCATCGTATGGAAGTACACGACTGGCGGACCGGTCTATAGTTCGCCTGCGCTGGCCAACGGCGTCGTGTACTTTTCTTCGCTCGACCATTACTTCTACGCGCTGAACGCCTCGACAGGAGCCTTGTTATGGAACTACCGCTCGGGCGCTCAAGCGATTATCTCACCAATTGTTGTCAATGGCTGGCTCTATTGCGGCTCATCCGATGGCAAACTCTACGCTTTCACCCTGTAGGAGGAAATATCATGGAAGAAAAAGATACACCCACAGTGACCATTCCTGAAATGGTCGATGAAATGCGCGCCGGGAAAATGTCTCGCCGCGAGCTGGTCAAGTCACTGGCCGCGCTGGGCATATCCACTGCCGGCATCGGCGCCATTACCGCCGTCGCTTCACGAGCCATCTTTACCCATTTCACGCAGGCGGCTCCCGTCCCTCAAAAGTCAGAGCAAGACCTGCATCTTCACCAGCAGCACCTGGCGCACCAGCTAAAAGGCGATATCCCGGCCCTTCAGCAGGACTATGCTGACCATGCCATCGTGGAAGATAGCATGCTTTCGCGTCCATTCATCGGTCGTGAGGCCATCATAAGTCGCAAAAACAAGGGCATGGCCGCGATCCCAGATTTACACATCCATGTCACCGGCCGTGTCACCCAGGGCGGTCAGCTTACCGTTGAATGGGTCGCAACCGGCACGCATAGCGGCGACTTCCCCGATTTACCGGCCAGCGGTCGTACCTTCTCTATCCAGGGCGTCACCGTAGTCGTGCGCGAACACGGAAAAATCGTACGCGAATCCATCTATTATGATATGGATGAGGTCCGCCGCCAGCTTCACAAAACGGCGTAACTGTTTTCTTGTTAACGAAACCGCCGTCTTCGTCCTGATGAACTTAGGCAACCAAAGTCGGTAATAAGCGTCTTCGTCCTGTAGGGACAAGGGGCCTGGTGCTTGTCCTGGTGGGAGTGCTATTGCGCCGGGGAGACAGGCCATAATGAATATTAACGATCAAGATTGGTAGTGAGCTGTCATGCTGAGCGCAGCGAAGAATCTCGCTTGCCACATACAGATTCTTCGCTGCGCTCAGCATGACAGGGCCGATTTTGATTGTTAAAAGTTCATCAGGACGGAGGAAACGCCCCATTCCCGTTTTTGATCGGTAAAAACCATTAGGGATCTTGTACCCGTCCTCGTTCTGGTGGGGTATCTGCTAATGGACATCATGAAACCCGGCGGAAATCACCCCGCCGGACAGGCCCCCGGCCCCCACATTCACCCCGCGTCACCCCTCTGCGTTTTTTTTCGCAACCACATACTTCGATTGTTAACCATATCTACATATAACCATAACCTCTTAAATATCAGTAACCGCTACAATGTTTGCAGGGGCTGGTAGGGACCGAGTTTTGTTGTGTCAATTCTAAACGTTTGGGGTGAGGCATGGATGTTCAAATCGCACCCATTCGGGGTTTTAACGATCAAGAGGATCGCGGGGCAGCGGCAACAATTGCGCTGGTAGATGCTCAAATCGCGCCTGTTCTGGATTTCAACCTGAGGTACCTGCAAATAAAACGCGTACTTGACGTACTTTTTTCGCTTCTCGTTCTGATTCCACTATCTATAGTAACGGTCATTATTGCGATATTGATTCGCCTGGACTCAGCAGGACCCATTTTTTACCGTCATAAACGCGTGGGGCTGAATGGAGTTGAGTTCTACATGCTTAAATTTCGCTCTATGTATGCCAATTGTGATGACTCCAGCCATCGCGAAGCTGCTGCAAAGTACATGAGCGGTCAGAGCCTCAGTGAAAATGCGACCGATGACCTGTTATACAAACAGGCCGACGATCCTCGTATCACCAGGGTTGGCCGCTTTCTCAGGAAGATGAGCATCGATGAACTTCCCCAATTCTTCAATGTGCTGCGGGGCGAGATGACGCTGGTTGGACCACGTCCGCCGCTGCCCTATGAGGTCGAGCTGTACACTTCATACGATCGCCTCCGTCTATTTGGCAAACCAGGATTGACCGGCCCCTGGCAGGTCTATGGGCGCAGCCGCGTGCCTTTCCAAACGATGGTCGAGATGGATATTGCCTATCTCCAGCGCCAGTCTCTCAGGGAGGACCTCAAGCTCATTGCCCTCACCGTCCCCGTCATGCTGCTGGGACGTGGAGGAGCATAACAGTCTGTCAAGCTTCAATGAGGGCCGTTCATTTGGCTACGCTTGAGTGAGCTATGCAGCTTGATAGCGCCGTACATCTACTTGTACACCTTCATTCACGGCTGTTTCTGCAATCTGAGAAAGTCGCTTGCCCGTTACTGCATCCACATATTCCTCGCCACAGGTCGTGCAGATTTGGGCCGGGACATCACGAATGACAATGGTCGTCTCATCTCTAGTCAGCACGACCGTCGTGGTTCCTGGTTCAGTTTCTCCATATTGGCAGATAACACACTTCATGAGTGTTTCCTCCTGGTCTTCATGTCCGGTTCCCACTTATCGAGGGTTGGCTCATATGCTGTTATCACGATAACTAGCTGCTTACTTCTATCTTCTGCGGCTACCACATGAATAGCGCGACCGCTGCACCTTCCGAGCAGTAATTTAGCTGGAAAAGGAAATGCATGTGGATAGTTTTCTATCACTTCACCATTACCGACGAAGAGGGCTTTAGCCCGCCGCAAGCCACGCGGTTTGAACCCGTGGTGAGGCGTCTTTGGCTTGAGCCCTTGCATTTCCACTTTTCAATATGCTACAAAGAAGAGTCTGATAGCACCTTGACAACTGAATAACGTACGGGTTGCAGGGCTCAGGGCCAGGCGTAAAAACGTGAGCGCGTTTGCCACTGTATCAGCTATTGCGGCGCTCGAAGGCACTGGTAGCCACTCCACGGCTTTAGGAAGTGTAGCGCCTCTAAAAAATAGCACAGGAAAAGCCTCCGCCCCTGGGGTACGTTTCCAGGGGAGCAGTATCGAAAGATGCGGGTGTTGCTCTTCTCCAGGACGCCGAAAACGGGAGTTGTGGACCATTCTTTCCTTTCCGAAAGGCATGTGAGGAGCAACGGGCATGGCACCGCCCAGGAAACAGACCGCCTGAATGGAGGCACTGGTTCCGTGCTTTTCCTCCTCCACTACGATGGGCAAGGAGTAGCCCCTACGGGGCAAGTACTCAGCTGGTCGCGTACAGAGGAGAGGCGGAAGCCACTGGTCTTTAGACCATGTGGAGAGTGTCACAATATGCTCTACGCACTCATCAGAAATGAAGCGCGTAAACATGGACTGGCGTGCATGAATACGATAGATGAGGTCTCGATACTGCACCCACGCTCTCCCTCTATGCATTTTCCTGTACTATACCATAGAACAAAGAAGTAGCATAGAGGTGCAGAGCTGACTTTTTATCACAAGTCTAGTGGAATTGTTCGCAGCCCCTGTGAGGCCGGTTCAGAAGGATGAGTTAGAATGAAATCAAGCCCAACCGTAATCCGAGCGAAATTTTCCTTTGGCATCTCATCAGGCTTTGCACGATGTCGATTAAACTTGTGATAAAAAGTCAGGCGGTCGTCCTGGAATGGTGTGCGATAATCGCTCGTTCAACGCTTAAGTTGGTGCCAATGGGCGACCGCAAGGGTGCGCCCTCCGACTTATCTACACGAACGCGACGCCCTGGTTCCCAGAAGCTGCCCGGCGCGTGACCACATCAACTGGGATGCGGGCGGCGCTTTTGCAGGCGCAGAACCCCTTTATCCGTCTTCACCTTTCCACGCAATTGCATAAAGAGGATGAGACAGAGGAGCGCCGCCTCAGCGGTTCCCGTCACAGCCGCTGCAAGCGGGATCGCCAGGATAACCACCGCGCCTGAAAGCGCTCTGACGAGGAACGCCAGCAGACTCACGTGCAGGACTAAAGTTCCAATGTTTGTAAAAAGGGGAGTTCGTGCGTCCTTCATTGCGTAGAAGCAGAGAATGAGCAGTGTATCTGCCGTAAACGCTGGAAGACCAACGGCATAGCCAAGCAGCGCCATCGAAGTTAGCGCGGACGAATGTGCGCTAAAGGCCCCATGTTGAAATAAGAGATGAATGGCAGGCTTCCCTAAAAAGTACAGGACGAGTGAAGCCGGCACGCTGAGCAAAACCGTTCCTCCCCCAATCTTCAGAATCGTCTGTCGCATACGCATGTAACGCCCCTGCGCTGCCAGCGTGGTTATTTGTGGTAGGAACGCCTGGCCAACCGCCTGTGCCAGCAGCACTGCCGGAAGCCCATAGAGCAGCGAGGCATTTGTTATCGCGGCGATGCTGGCGTTATCAGGGAGGTAAGAGGCAAAAGTGGTATCGAGTATGGTGGCAATAGAGGCAAGACCTACGGCGATCAGGTTGGGGATGAGCAGGTTCATCACTTCGCGCAGCCCCGGGTGTTTCAGATTCCAGGTAAACGAATATTGTACGCCCTGCTTGAGCAAAGCAGGGATCAGCACTCCTACCTGGCAGAAAGCGGAGATCAGCAGGCCAAAGGTTGGACCGTAAATGCCCACACGTGGAAAGAGAAGCGAGACCAGCAGGCCGCCGATCAGCCCCAGATCGTAGATTGCAATCGAAAGTGCAGGCAGCAGGAATTGGCGTTTGCTGTTGAGGATGGCAGTGGCGGTCGTCCCCAGCCCCAGGATCAGAGGATGCAGGAGCATAATGCGAGTCAGTGTAGTGGTCATGGCTTTTTCGTAAGTGGGCAACCCTGGCACAAGAAGGGTATTGACGAACTGGGGCGCCAGCAACTCGGCGAGCAACACCAGAGCTGTAAGGCTCACTAACAGCAGGTTAAAAATCAGGCTCGCTAAACGCCACGCTTCCCTCTGGCCATGCCGTTGCTCATAGCTGATAAAGACGGGTATAAATGCAGAGGTGAGCGCTCCCCCGGCTATCAGGTTGAACAGGGTTTCCGGGAGACGGAATGCCGCGAAGTAGGCGGTTGCATCGGGACCTGTGCCAAAGAGAGCATTAAAAATACTCTGACGGATAACGCCCAATCCCTTCGAGGTAAGGTACGCCATCGCGAGTATGAATGCCGCTTCAGTAAAGCTGAAGCGGCGTATTGAGAAGTTAGCGCCAAAACGAAAACTCGAGAGGCTGAAACGAAATGTCCTGCCACCCCAGTGCGTTCGACGGCGCGTGGGCACATTGCCCGCTGCCGCTTCGCTCGAGGGCTCTGATGACTGGTCAGCAACAAGGGCGACCGTCGTTGATGGAATGACCGTATGCGCTGATTCGTGCGTGATATGCTTCTTCTCCTCGCATGTTGGCTCTATCCAGCCGTTTTATGCGGCCATTATACTAAAGGAAAACTCTCTTATCTAGCAAAAGTTCCAAAAGTACTGTTCATCTCATTCCTTCCCCCTCCAGGCGTTATACTCCCTACATAGCTCGCTTGTTGACGAACGCGGGAGCCAGCCACTCGCCCAGCAGAGCAAGCGCGGTGAGCACGACGAGCAGCACATTGAATACCAGGCTCACGAGACGCCACGCTTCTCTCTGCCCGTTTTCTTTCTCGTAGGAGATAAATACCGGAATAAACGCGTAAGTGAGCGCGCCGCCCGCAATTAAATTGAAGAGGGTATCCGGCAACTGCACAGCGGCATAGAAAGCATTCGCCTGCGGCCCCGTCCCAAAGAGCGCGTTGAAAATAGTTTGACGGACAACACCCAACATACGCGAAGCAATATACGCCGACATGAGCAGCAGCGCCGCCTCCGTAATACTGAAGCGTCGTTGTGAGATGGTGCGATCCAGGCGAAAACTTGCCAGCTTAAAGCCCAACCCGTTAAAGCGCAAAATAAATGTCCCCTTTCCCCAAGACGGTCATGTAGGAGATACACCACCCAGCATGAAAATCGCTAGTTTTCAGAGGAGTAATCGGCAGGGCAGAACGTCATACCCTGCTAACTGGTGCCTTTAAGGGACTTCGTTCCTGTTGATCCATTTAATGACTTCCTGCCAACTTCTGGCAATTCTGACGGAGTGTACCAGCAGTCCTTACATTTAGTTCTTATAAACTGCGATTGATCATTGGCATGAACTTCTGCTGTCGTCTCTGCAACATCCCTTTCTGCATCTTCCTGGTCGATGGGCTGCGCATAAAGCCAGTGGCCTTCGGAAGTGAGACAGCGACCAGTAGCCAATTCGTACTGCCAGCCGTGTAATGCACATGTCAAAATACCATTCTCGATCTTTCCGAAGCGTTTAAGATCAGCCTTTTGATGCGGGCAATATCGTTGAATACGGTAGCCGTCGCTTTCCCAGAAGTGTTCCACTGATGATCGCTTTGAGTAGTAGTCTTCAACAAATTGTAAGCGTTCGGGCGAGAGGCACAGGAAGAAGTTAGATACGTGTTCGTTATATGCGCCCTTTCTTTGTGCTTGAAAGCGGAAGGAGAGGAAAATCTCGTTGAGCCAGTCCTCTTCGTGGTGAAGGATGCAATACTCAACGAGAGCCGGGTCTAAACGATAGCGGTAGTCCCACTCCTCGCCATTCCAGGCATAGACTTTTCGCAATTGGAAGTCAATTACCACTCCCCAGGTATCGAAGTCAAGCAGTATACGGCCATTGACTCCAACACAGGTCAGGTTGGCCTGCACGAGCAACGGCTCAAACCAATCACGCAGTGAGGAGAGAATATCTACCTGGCCACGTGGCCATCCGGCTTTTTGTGCATTGATAAGTGGTTGTTGACGAGCTTTGTAGGCTTTTAGATAACCCTGCTTCTCTTTGAAAATGGCTTGAATCTGCTCTTCAGGCAGGGGGTGTGCCACTAAAAAAGCCTCTTTGCTGAGTGTGGCGACGCTGCCAGGTATCATCAAATATCCATTATTCATCCCGTTTGCCTGCATATACTCCATGAAGACCGTTTGATCAGGAAAGGTATTTGTGGCATCACGGTCAAAATCGTTGAACTGAAACAGGTCATCATCGAGGAAACATGGAG
>Ga0209167_10002350_pt1 | contig 10298 bp, 7 predicted proteins | sample Coa_R1_9_FD_187154 | JGI IMG/M metagenome (GOLD analysis project Ga0209167, IMG submission 187154) | Surface soil microbial communities from Centralia Pennsylvania, which are recovering from an underground coalmine fire - Coalmine... | ecosystem: Environmental > Terrestrial > Soil > Unclassified...
GCTGATGTCGGCTCCGCCCGCGCATCCGTGGCGGTCGTCGGCATCGGAAATCAGCCGGCCGAGCATCGGTTGGACGCCGAGCGTCTGGAAAAATTCGCCGCTGGTCCAAATCACATTGGCCATGTCTACTTCGCCGCCGGTCGCCAGATTGAGGCGGTCGTCGCCCCAGGCCGCAATGGACGAAAACATCCGCTCTCGCTGCTTCACCTGCTGCCAGAGGGGATAGGTGAATTCGGCGTAGGGTCCGTTGAAATTTCCCGAGCCCCAATGCTTTTTGTCGATATGGACGATGGCCAGACGGTTGGGATCTTTGACAGGCAGGGTGCGGAGGCGGACGGCGTCAATCAGTTGGAAGATGGCGGCGTTAGCGCCGATGCCCAGGGCCAGAGTCAAAATAGCGACAATGGCGAAGGCGGGCGCCTTGCCCAGAACGCGCAGCCCGTAGCGAATGTCCTGGATCAACTCTCGCATGGTTGCCTCATGTCAGGGGAATACGCAGCCGGGGCGCGGAAGGTTCCCGCAGCCGCATTCTATCAGACGCAGGTACCGGTCGCTCGTAAGCACCGAAGTGCGTTTCGCCACGCTTTTCCAGTCGATTCGGATGGAGGGAAGGCAGGAGATGCGGGTTCAGGGCTTGGAGGGGGCGATGCCGAGGGAGCGCATCTTGCGGTAGAGGTGGCTGCGCTCGAGGCCGAGGGCTTGCGCCGCCTTGGTCATGTTCCAACGGCTCTCTTCGAGCTTGCGCAGGACGAATTCGCGCTCGTAAGCGGACCGCGCTTCGTGAAGGCTTTCGTAGGGCTTTTGCGGGCTCCTTGACGCGCCGCGAAAAACTTCGGGTGGCAGATGGTGCGGCTCGATGCGCGTCGCCGGACAGATGATCACGAGGCGTTCGACGAGATTCTTCAGTTCGCGAACGTTGCCCGGCCAGGGATAGCCCCTCAGCACTTCGATCGCAGGCGGGCTGAATTCTTTTGGCCGCTTGCCGTATTCGCGGCAGAAATCCGCGAGAAAGTGCGCGGCGAGAATGGGAACATCTTCCGTACGCTCGCGGAGAGCCGGAACGTAGAAGGGAATCACGTTGAGGCGGTAGAACAAGTCCTCGCGGAAAAGGTTGCGCGCGATTTCCTCTTCGAGTTTTTTGTTGGTTGCGGCGATTACGCGCACGTCGACGGTGACCGGCTGGCTCGATCCAATCGGCTCGACGCGCTGCTCCTCAAGGACGCGAAGAACCTTGGCCTGCGTCTTGAGGCTCATGTCGCCCACTTCGTCGAGGAAGAGGCTGCCGCCGTCGGCCTTCTGGAACTTGCCGACCTTGTCCTCGCTCGCGCCGGTGAAGCTGCCTTTGCGGTGCCCGAACAGCTCCGATTCGATCAGCTCTTCGGGAATTGCGGCGCAATTCACTTCGACGAAGGGCATGGTGGTTCGCGAACTACTGGCGTGAAGCGCGCGCGCGACGAGCTCTTTGCCCGTACCGCTTTCGCCATAGATGAGGACGCGGCCGTTGGTCGGCGCGGTCAGCGCGATTTGCTGGCGCAGGGCCTTCATCGGAATGCTGACGCCGAGAATCTGGTGCCGCTCCTCGAGTTCGGCCCGCAAGCGGCGATTTTCGGTTTCGAGGCGCAGGTACTCGAGCGCGTTGCGCAGCACGAGAGAGATTTTGTCGATCGAGAGCGGCTTTTCGATGAAGTCGAAGGCGCCCAGCTTGGTCGCGCGGACGGCGGTTTCAATGTTGCCGTGTCCGGAAATCATCACCGCGATGGGCGCGTCCTCGCGGGATTGAATGCGTTCGAGGGCTTCGAGGCCATCCATCTGGGGCAGCCAGACGTCGAGGAGCACGAGATCGAAGCGGCGCTCGTCGAGCAGAGCGAGGCAATCTTCGGCGGAGGGCGCGGAGACGACCTCGAATCCTTCGTCACGCAGGAGCGCGCCAAGCGATTCGCGGATTCCGCTTTCGTCGTCGACGATTAGTATGGATGCGGGCATTTGCAGCCTGAATTCCGAATCTTCTCCCCACTCACGGCGCCGAGCTACACAGCGGGACTTGCCGCCGGCGGAACGGCAGGAACCTCCGCGGCAGGGAAGCGGATGACGAATTTCGTTCCCACCGGCAAATTGTCCTCGACGCGAATGCTGCCGTTATGTTCCGCGACGATGCGGCTGGCGATGGCCAGGCCCAGCCCCGTACCGCGGTCCTTGGTTGAAAAATGCGGCAGAAACAGCCGCTCCTTGTCCTCGGGCGAGATCCCGTGTCCACTGTCGCCGATTTCGATCACCACGGCGTCGTCTTCGCTTTCGGCGCGCGTCGAGATGGCGAGTTGCCGGATCGACGAGCCCTCCATCGCTTCGGCCGCGTTATCGATCAGATTCACCAGCACACGGCGCAGAAGCTCGCGGTCGGCCTTGACGGGAGGCAGCGAGGCGGCAAGATTCGTTCGCACCGTCACTCCATCGAGACGCCCCTGGAAGAATTCCAGGGCGCTCGAAACGATGGAGTTCAGATCGGCAGGGGCGAGACGCGCGGCGGGGAATCGCGCGAACTGCGAAAATTCATCCACCAGCGACTCGAGAGTCTGCACCTCTCGCACGATCAGCCCCGCGCACTCGGCCACCACCTTTTCGAATTCCATGCGCTGTCCGGTGGAGGCGCCGGCATCGGCGCGGCCGAGATGCCGCATCAGGCGCTGCGCGGAAAGCTGGATGGGCGTGAGAGGATTCTTGATCTCGTGCGCGATGCGCTGCGCCACTTCCTGCCAGGCCGCGGCGCGCTGCGCGCGCAAGAGGTCGGTCAGGTCGTCGATCACGATGATGAAACCGGGATTCGAACGCCGGGGCCCGAGCGAACTAACCGTAACCGCCGTGCTGACGAATTTGCCCTCGACGGAAACTTCGATCTCGCGCGACGCGGCGCCCATACGCAGCGAACGGCGCATCAGGTGCAGGACAGCCCTCGCCGCTTCTTCGCCCAGCAGATCGGAAAACGTGCGCGCGTTCCTGGCGCGGTCGCCGAATATCTGGGTTACGGCGGAATTCACGCTCATGATGTTTCCCGACGCATCCAGCGAAACCACGCCGGTGGGAATGTTCTCCAGGATGGTTTCCATCAGCTTGCGGCGGCGTTCGCGTTCCTCGACGGCCTGCTCCAGGCTTTGGGTGAACTCGTTGATGCGCCGGCGGCCCTCGCCGAGCTGTTCGGTCATGCGATTGAACGAGCGCACGAGCATGCCGAGTTCGTCGCGGGCCTGCAGGTCGATCCGGTGGTCGAAATTCCCTCGCGAGATTTCGCGCGTGGCCTCGGCCAGGGCCTGGATCGGAACGGTCACCTGTTTCGAGAGGAAGAGGGCGACCCAAGTCGTCGTGAACACCAGGAGCAGAGTCACGAGGGACAGCGCCAGGATGAGATTTCGTTTGTACTCGCGCAGGTGCTGCTTCTGTCCCGCGTAGGTGTCGAGCTGGGACTCGATTTCGTCGTAGCGATCGAGGAAGTCGCCTGGAAGGCGGCGCGCGGCATAGAGCGTTCCTCCGGCTATGGGAGCGTGCCCGGCCATGTACAACTGATCGCCGGCCCGCCATATGTCCGCGCCGCTACGAATCGTACGAACGAAAACGGGGTGAATCGCCTGGCCCGGGGGGGCCGGCGCCTGGCTGTCACCTGAAAAGCGAAGAGCAGCGGTAACTTTGCCCTGAGGATTCGCGATCCATGCGGCATCCGCAGCCTCGCCTAGCGCTGGCACGCTGGTCTTCGCGCCAGCACGCGGCGCTGCGGTGGCCGCCAGTTTGCTGAGGCGCGAAAATTCCGTTTCCCCGAAGCTCGTCACCAGCACCTGGCTCTGTTCGTTTGCAATCTCCAAGGGTCGCGGAAACCACAGCGCTAAAGAGCGGTTCACCAGCGAATAACTGAAGAAAAACAGGAAAACCACAGGCAGCAGCGAAATGCCCATCGCTCCGGCGACCATCTTGACCTTGAACCGCGAGCCCATCCGCCCGGCGCGGCGCTCCCCCCACACCCGAAGCAGGTTGCGAAAGAGGACGAGGGACAAGACCAGCAGCGCTGCGAAAAAGATGGTCGAGAGGGCAAAGAAGATGGGGAAGGAAAGGTCGCGCTCGGGGTGAAGGGGCGTTCGCAGCGAACCAAGTGTGAATACGGCGGCCGCCAGCAGCGCAACCATGACGCCGCCGACGACGAGCCAGAGCCGCTTCGGCTTTGGCGGCTTACCGTTCAACGGCCCTCCTCCAAATAGCGGCCTAGCGGGCACTCCTGGCATTTCGGACTCCGCGCCAAACACCAGCGTTTGCCAACCTGCACGATCAGCGCGTGGAACTCATTGAACAGCTTGGACTGGCCGGGGAATTGCCGCTCGAAGAGCCACTGCACGTCGCTGTACTTCGGATTCTCGCCGACCCAGCCGTGCCGCGCCAGGATGCGCCTGGTGTACGCGTCCACAACGAAGACGCCGTGCCCTCCGGCGTAGAGCAGGATCGAATCTGCCGTCTCGGGGCCGATACCGAACACGCCGAGGAGCTTCGGGCGGAGGACGATGGTCGGCATCGCAAACATGCGATCGAGGGATCCGGCATATTCGGTTTGCAGGAAAGCGCAGAAGGCCTTGAGTTTGCGCGCCTTCTGCCGAAAATACCCCGACGGGCGAACCAACCGTTCCAAGCGGCGAATGTTGACGCTCTGAATGGCGGAAACGGAGAGCAAATCCGCTTCGCGGAGATTCGAAATGGCTTGCTCAACGTTCTTCCAGGAGGTGTTTTGGGTCAGAATCGTGCCAACTACGACTTCAAACGGCGTGTTCCCCGGCCACCAATGCTGCGGTCCAAGGGCGGTGAAGAGCGAGTTAAAGTATTCATCCAGAGGGGGCTGCGCATTGGGCGGGCGCTCGCGGAGGCCGTTTTCCGGCGCGCGGTCGATGCTCACAAGTGCCGCTCGGCCGATTTTTGTGGCGGAACTCATCGGTAAGGGACGATAGACGCGAAGGAAAGGCAAAGTCAAGTTCAGGTGTGGCGTCTTAACCACACCCGTTTGAAAGGCCGGTGAAAATGTCCTTGGCTTCCGGGCTAGTGGGATCGAGCGGGAAGGGAGATTCTTCGACTGCGCTTCGCGCGGGGATGCAGAAAACGCGCGGGACTTCGCTAAGAATGATAGGTCGAGGAGTCTTATTCGCCGTCCGGTTCCAGGATCCGCGGGGACAGACGCTTTCGGCGGGCTCAGAGCAAGTCGGCGCCACAAAGGCCTTCGCGTTCCTGCGTTGGCCTTAGCTGTTCACACGCTCGAATTCCCGCATAAAGCTGAGGAGGGCTTCGACCGCGTCCATGGGAACCGCGTTGTAGAGAGAAACGCGCATCCCGCCGACTGAGCGATGGCCGGCGACACCGACCATGCCTGCTTCAGCGGCTTTGGCGACGAATCGCTTTTCGGTTTCCGCATCGCCCCCGGCCACTCGGAACACGACATTCATGCGCGAGCGCGAGTCCCGCTCGACGGGGCAGGAATAAAGCGGGGAAGCCTCGATCGCGTCGTAGAGCAGTTTGGCCTTGGCCTCGTTCCGCTTCTCGATTGCGCTGACTCCGCCCTCCGCTTCGATCCATTCGAGGACGAGGCCGCACACGTAAACCGCGAATGTCGGTGGGGTGTGGTAAAGGGACTTTTCCTTGATCTGGGTGCGGTACTGCATCAGCGACGGAAGATTCTTGTCGGCGCGCTCGGCGAGATCGCGGCGGATGATCCCGATGGTGACGCCCGAGGGGCCGAGGTTCTTCTGCGCGCCGGCAAAGATCAGCCCGAATCGGCGCACTTCGATGGGGCGCGAAGCGATGTCCGATGACATGTCCGCCACGAGCGGCACAGCGCCAGTTTCAGGAATCGAGTGCCACTGCGTACCTTCGATCGTGTTGTTCGTGCACAGGTAGACGTAGGAGGCCTCTGGGGCGAACTGGATTTCGTCGCTGCGGGGTACGCGCATGAATTTCTGCGCCTCGGTGGATGCGGCCAGGCGGAACGGCGTGCCTTTCTTCAACTCGGAGATTGCTTTCGAGGTCCACGCGCCCGTGTGCAGCACATCGACCGGCTTCCCCGGGATGTACAGGTTGGCAGGGACCATCGAGAATTGCATGCTCCCGCCGCCCTGCAGAAAAATGACGGCGTAGTCGTCCGGGATGGCCATCAGGTGGCGCAGAGTGCGTTCCGCGCGCTCGAGAATTTCCTCGAATTCGGGCGAGCGGTGGCTCATCTCCATGACGGACATGCCGGAGCCGCGGTAATCGAAAAGTTCCTCGCGGATGCGCTCGAGAACGCGCAACGGCAACGCCGCCGGACCCGCGTTGAAGTTGAATGCGCGATGCAGTTCTTTGACGGATGCTTCCTTCTCCGACACAGTCGTTGGCTTCACTCAGATCAAATCCTCACAGGGAATTCAGGCTGCTTAGGCGGGACTTTCTCGACCTTGCAGCCACTCAGATTAGCAGAATGAGGAATGGAAGACACCCACCTTTGCCGAAATCGCAAAGGGTTGGCGAGAAGCGTGGCCCTAGGATTCGGGCGGTGCGGCGAGTGGTCGGTCCATCAGGACGGCTTTTTCGTGGTCGCGGATGGAGGCGAATACCGTTTTATTTTCGTACACGAATTCCTGGTACGAAACGCTGAAACAATCCGCGAAGCCGTTCTTCCGAAACACGTGCTGCGAGACTCTCCCGGTCGCTTCGGTGAGTGCCGCTCGATAACCCTTACGAAGCCCATTATCGATGCAGGTTCTGACGAGTCCTTGCGCGATTCCGCACCCCACGAATTCCGGGTCGACCGCCAGCATGAAAAGGTGAAGATACTCTCCCGGCGAAATGGCCCTCCCGCCACGGAAGTGCGCGTCGAGCGTTTCGAGCATCGCCAGAATGGGCAGAAATTTCGGACTGGTCCGGCTAGGGTTCAGCGCAGGAGGCGAGGCGAAATCGTCGGTGAGAAGAACGCCGGCTAATTTTCCGGTGTTTCTGCTTCGCGATGTCACGGTAAGGCCGCAAGGAAGGATGTTCGGGACGATGAGCCGAAGAAATTGCTCCATCTCACCAAAGGAAAGGCCCATGGCGACGGCGGGCGGTTCGGACTCGCTGAAGACGTTCGAGAGCAGAAATATGATGTCGTCGGAATCCGACGACCTCGCGACGTCATAGTCCACAGCCTGCATATACGCGGCTCCAAGGGATAGTGGGGAAGAGCAAACTATCGTGGCCGCTTGAGTGAAGTCAAACGCTGCCGAGCACAGTCGCGGCTGGACCTGGAATAGAAATCCAGATTGACGTCAGCGGTGAGTAAGGCTAGATTTAGGCACCCCCAACAAAATTGGAGTTCGGCTCCGTGTCTGCCCGTCTTGGCCATTGGGGGCTCAACGGGGCAGGGCTCCGGGTTTGTGCGGGTCTTCCTTCTAGACGACCGAAAACAAAAAGGAGTGGGCGATGGTCAAGCATGGGATGGTGTTGTTGTGTACGTGGGCCCTTATCTTCGTCGCCGGGGCAATTTGCGTGCCGGCAGCCGCCGGGCAGGCGAATGACGAGCGGGCCGCCGGAGGTGGGAAGGTTCGGACTTACTACGTTGCGGCGGACGAACTGGACTGGGATTACGCACCGAGCGGGATCGACCAGATGATGGGCATGCCATTCGAGGGCATGGCGAAGTTCTTCATGGAGCACGGGCCGCACCGCATCGGGCACGTCTACAAGAAGGCGATCTACCGCGAATACACGGACGCGACGTTCACACAATTGAAGCCGCGCGCGGCGGATGAGCAGTACCTGGGGATCCTGGGGCCGATTCTGCGAGCGGAGGTCGGCGATACGATCAAGGTTGTGTTCAAAAACAACGGCACGCACCCGTACAGCATGCATCCGCACGGCGTGTTCTATGAGAAGGCGTCGGAAGGCGTGGCCTACAACGACGGAAGCAGCGCGGCAGACAAGGAAGGCGGGCACGTCGCGCCGGGGCAGACGCACACGTACATCTGGGAGGTCCCGGAGCGTGCGGGGCCCGGGCCGAGTGATCCGAACTCGATTGTGTGGCTGTACCACTCCCACACGAATGAATTGATGGACGTGAACTCCGGCCTGATCGGCGCAATGATTGTCACCCGCAAAGGTATGGCCTTGCCCGACGGGAGGCCCAAGGACGTGGACAAGGAATTCGTCACCCTGTTCATGATTTTTGACGAAAACCAGAGCTGGTTTATCGACGAGAACATCAAGAGGCATACCGACGACCCTGCGGGAACGAAAAAAGACGAGGCGACGCCTATGGATTGGCAGGGCCTGTTCGACTTTGTCTTGCCAGGGGGATTTTCCGGCGCGAACGAGCGCTTCGCCATCAACGGAATGCAGTACGCCAATCTGCCGATGATGACCATGAAGAAAGGCGATCGTGTGCGCTGGTACGTGATCACGATGGGCAATGGATTCAATCTCCACACGCCGCACTGGCACGGCAACGTCGTGCTAGACCACGGAAGCCGCACGGACGTTCTTGTCCTTGCTTCGGCGCAGATGAAGACGGTGGACATGGTTCCCGACGACCCGGGAGTCTGGCTGTACCACTGCCATCTGAGCGATCACATGGAAGGCGGGATGGTGGCGCGATATGAGGTGCTCAAGTAGGCCGCACGCTCACGAATCCTGAACAACGTCATTTGTAGGTGACGACGGCGTGGCCGTCGACGATCTGGATGTTGCGGATGTCGGGCGGAAGCTTCAGGGCTTCGCGATTTTGCGGCGAAAACGTCAGCCTTTGGACGGCGGCGTCGAGCGCGGATTGCGGCAGCGGGAGCGAGCCGAACTTTCCGGCCAGCGGTTGGAAGGTGAGGTAGCCGTCCTGTGTGCCGAGATGGCCATCGAGTTCGAGCGACAGATCCTTTCCGTGAAAATCGAAGACGACGTACGCCTTGATGAGGCCGCCGTCCATGTCGATCTTCACGTCTTTCACGGTCGATTGCACCGGCGCGACGGTTTTCGCGTCGACGCCGTCCACTGCCGGCGTGCCGCTCGCGGGCGGCCCTGCCGAATCGGGGGCGTTCGCAGCGCTTGCATCAGAAGGCTGTGCCGCTGGCGATGGGAACGATCCTTCCAACGGAAGATTGTCATGCAGGTAGGAGTTCAACTCTGTCGCGTCTAAATCGACCTGCTTGGGAGCGCCCGCTGCTTTAGCCTGGTCCGCCGCCGCGAATTTCTGCTGGACGCGCGCCGCTGCCGTTGGATCGTAGGCGACCTCGGGGGGAGGCGACTTGCGCAGCGCCAGCAAGAGCGTGAGGATGAGCGCGCCTAGCGTCCCCCAGCTCACAACGCGATAAACAATCTTGAGCGCCGAGGAATTGGCCAAGGTTCTCTCTGTTCGCTGGACTGGAGATTAGCTTAGCAGCGCTATCGTGAGCCAGCAGGGGTGTATCGCGTCTGTCGTGTGCAATACCTCATCAGACCAAGGTACAGGGAAGAGTGATTGCGCGGCGGAGAACCGCCATTCGGGAGAGTGGCGCTCCCAGCACGGGAGCGATGATCAGGCGGGCGGGGAATCGTGATGCGAGCCGCGAAAGGCGAAATAGGCGATGTAGATGTAGCAGAGCGCGGGGAGGAAGAAGGCGTGGTGGATGCCGATGTGGTCGGCGATCACGCCTTGGATTTCAGGGATGATGGCGCCGCCGACGATCGCGGCGACCAGAATGCCCGAGCCGTCGCCGGTAAGGGGGCCGAGGCCTTCGATCGACATGGTGAAGATGCTCGGGAACATGATCGAGTTGAACAGGCCGACGAGGATGATGCTCCACATGGCGATGTGGCCGAACGTCAGCATCGTGATGCAAACCAGCAAGCAGGCCATGATCGCATTGATGCCCAGGAGCGTCCCGGTCTTCACCTTCTGCAACAGTCCCGAACCGATGAAGCGGCCCACCATTGCGCCGCCCCAATAAAATGAGACGTAGCCCGCCGCGGAAACCAACGAAAGATTTCCGATGTACGACTGGCTCAGGTAGTTCACCAGAAAGCTGCCGATCGCGACTTCCGCACCAACGTAAACGAAAATTCCGATGGCGCCCAGTACGAGGTGGCGATAGCGCCAGACAGATCCGTGGCCGCCTGCGGAATCAGTCTTGTGTGCGGCGGGCACGTCGGGCAGTTTAAACACGGCCATGGCGATGCCGAGGGCAATCAGAACGCCAGCAAAAACGAGATAAGGCATTTTTACGGTGGAAGCCTGTTCGACGCGATAGGCATGACGCTGCACGTCGCTCATCTTCGCGATTACGGTCGCCGCCAGCGGCGCGCTGCCG
>Ga0209167_10002351_pt1 | contig 10291 bp, 5 predicted proteins | sample Coa_R1_9_FD_187154 | JGI IMG/M metagenome (GOLD analysis project Ga0209167, IMG submission 187154) | Surface soil microbial communities from Centralia Pennsylvania, which are recovering from an underground coalmine fire - Coalmine... | ecosystem: Environmental > Terrestrial > Soil > Unclassified...
ACGGGGTCATCAGACATCTTCATGTAGTTGCGCATGCAGGAAGAGACAACTCCGGCAACCTCGAATATGCCGGTGTAGTAACAGACATCACCGAACGCAAACGAGCCGATGACGAGCGCGAGGCATTGTCCCGGAGCCTTCAAGAAAGCAAAGCACGACTTGAAGAAGCTCAAAGTGTCGCCCATGTCGGCTATTGGGATTGGGATCTTGAGACCGGCGAGATCCTCTGGTCCGACGAGACCTATCGAATATTCGGGTTCAAACCGCAAGAACGCCCTATGGATATTGAAACGGTTAGCGGGTTGGTCCACCCCGATGACCGCGAGGCACTCTACAGCACAGTAGACAAGGAGGTTGCTGTTGGCGTACATCCGGTTCACCAACATCGGATCGTCCGCCCGGGTGGGGAAGTGCGTACCGTTCAGTCCATCACCTCGAAGCTGTGGAAGACGACGCCTCCGGGACTGGAGAATGGGATTTCCAGAGAGCACAACAGACTTTTCGGCACCGTCCAAGACATTACGGAATTGAAGCGGGCCGAGGAAGCGAGTCGCGCCTTGTCTCGCGATCTACAGGAGAGCAAGGATTGGCTCGAAGAAGCTCAGCGCGTCGCTCACTTGGGCTATTGGGTCTGGGATCTAGAGACGAATCAGGTGATTTGGTCTGAGGAGACGTACCGCATCTTTGGGCTGGTTCCAAAGGCGGGCTCCTTTGACGTTGCGCTTGTGCGCGAGATGATACATCCCGATGATCGGGAAGCTGTATTTGCGACAGCTAAAAAGGCGATTGATACTGAGACACGCGCCGACTGTGAGCATCGTCTTTTGCGTCCCGATGGGGAGATGCGGGTAGTTCATAGCTTGGGGGATCTAAGAAAAAATTCACAGGGCCGACTTCAAATGTTCGGTACGACCCAGGACATCACCGACCGGAAACGTGTAGAGGAAGATCGCCAGGCGCTATCAAACGCTTTACAGCAAAGTAACGCGAGGCTCGAACAAGCTCAGAGATTGGCGCACATCGGGCACTACGAGTGGGATCTGATCGACAATCGCGTTAGGTATTCTGAAGAGCTTTGCCGTATCTGGGGAATACCGCCGGCGAAGGACTCTTTTGACGTGAGTGTGATTTTTGAAAGAATTCATCCGGACGATAGGGAAAAGGTCTCCCGCGAAGCTGCCGAAGCCATTAGCAACGGGACTCATGCCAAGTCGGAACATCGAATTGTGCTTCCCAGTGGTGAAGTGCGCGTCATCCTGGGTCTTGGAACTGTAAAGAGAGATGCATCGGGGAAAGCCTATGAGATGTTCGGGACCGGTCAGGACATCACCGAGCGAAAACTAGCAGAACAGGCTCTGCGACAAAGCCAGTTTTATCTCAGCGAAGGGGAGCGCCTTGCCCACATCGGGAGTTGGGCGTCGACAGATTTGGGCATTCGTTGGTCAGAAGATTTGAATATCTACTGGTCTGACGAGGTCTACAAGATTTTCGGGTTCGATCCCAAGAATGGAACTCCGAGTCTTCAGCAGTTCTTGAGTGCGGTTCACCCCCAGGACCAAGCCTCGTTGACAGCAACAATGAAGAAGCTGCATGAGGAGCACTGCGGCTGCGATGTCACGAACCGGGTAATTCGTCCCGATGGCGAGATTCGATACGTCAGGTGTGTCGGCATTCCAGTTGTAGAAGATGGACTGTTTAAGGGATACCGCGGCACCACGATGGACGTCACCGAGCAGGAGTTACTGACGCAGGAGTTGCGGCGGGAACAGGCATACCTCGCGGAAGCGCAACGGCTGACTCACACCGGTAGTTGGGCAGCCAATTTCGTCACAGGGCAGAATTTTCATTTATCGGACGAAACAGTTCGGATGCATGGCTTCGATCTTACTGAGGAAGCTATTCCATTCGAACGTTTTTTCAGCACCGTTCATACAGAGGACCAACCAGCTGTCAGAGCGGCGCTGGAGAATGCTACTCGCACAGGAACGGATTACGACATCGAATATCGGATTTGCCGTGCCGACGATGGCGAGATCCGATTCTTTCGTTCCTTAGGACATCACCATCCCTCTGGAGAAATGGCTGACTATGTCGGCACCACGATTGATATAACGGAACAAAAGCATTCCGAGCAGGAGCGCGAAAGGTTGCGGCAGCTCGAGGCTGATCTGGCGCACATCAACCGGATTAACATGATGGGAGAACTGGCCGCCGCGCTGGCACACGAAATCAAACAGCCCATTGCCGCTTCGATCACAAGCGCGAATGCACTCTTGCGATGGTTGGCACATGATCCACCAGACCTGGAAAGAGCGCGAGCAGCAGCAACTCGAATTGAGCAGGACGGAAACCGTGCGGCTGATGTTATCAACCGTTTGCGGTCCTTCTATAAGAAAGGCGCGCCGCCTGAACGCGAAAGCGTGGACATCAAAGAGATCATTCAAGAAATGATTGTTCTGCTCAGCGACGAAGCGGTTCGGCACTCTATAACGATCCATTCCGAAATCGACGCAGGGACGCCTAATATCCTGGCTGATCGGGTCCAACTTCAACAGGTGTTCATGAACCTGATGCTGAATGCAATCGAGGCAATGAAAGACGCCGGGGGCAAAATGACGATCAAGTCCGGACTGAATCAGGACGATCAGCTGCTCATTTCGATCAGCGATACGGGCGTAGGATTACCGCTGGAGAATACCGAACGGATTTTTGAAGCGTTCCATACGACGAAGCCGCAGGGGACAGGCATGGGTTTGGCTATTACCCGCTCCATCATGGAGTCCCACGGAGGACGAATCTGGGCCACTGCGAATCACGGGGCGGGTGCAACCTTCCATTTCACTCTCCCCGTCGAAGCTGAGGCGCACGCATGAAATTGGCGGCCGGTCCCACCGTTTTCATTATTGACGATGATCGCGGCATGCGTCAGGCAATCCAGGATCTCGTAGAGTCGGTTGGCCTCCGCGCCGAGGCTTTTGCAACTGGGCAGGACTTTCTTGGAAGGCAACTCAGCGGTAGCCCCAGTTGTTTAGTTCTCGACGTAAGACTGCCTCAGCTGAGTGGGCTCGATTTCCAGCGCCACTTGGCGGAGACCGGCGTGCAAATCCCCATCATCTTTATTACCGCTCATGGCGACATTCCAATGTCTGTCCGGGCATTGAAGTCGGGCGCCGTGGAATTCTTGACGAAACCATTCAGGGACCAGGATCTGCTGGACGCCATTCAGCAGGCCCTCCAGCGTGATAGCGCTGTCCGAGAACAACAGACCGAGCTCCACGCATTGAAACAGCGATATCAATCATTGACCGTGCGAGAGCGCGAGGTTATGACTCTCGTGGTCTCCGGAATGCTCAATAAGCAGATTGCCTCCGAACTCGGAGCTAGCGAGGCCACCGTGAAAATCCACCGAGGCCATGTGATGCAGAAGATGGAGGCCGGATCGTTAGTGGAGTTGGTACGTATGGCCGACAAGCTCAAACTGTCTTCTCGTAAATAGTCTCGCCTGCTTTCTAGGCGGTCCGTTCATGCCGCCGCTTTTTCACGTCTAATCGACTACCACCTAAGTAGTAGTTGGCGCGACTAAGGCCTGATTGTGCCTCCACAGTCATGGCGCTACCCTTCGCCCAATGAGTATTCAGTACAACTCAAGACTCGTAGCAATCGTTGACGACGACGAGTCAGTTCAGCTTGCTCTGCGAGATTTGATCGAGTCAGACGGCCTGCCCGCGACTTGCTTCGGCTCAGCGGAACAATTCCTGGATTCTGAAGTTAGAAACGAGGTTGCGTGTCTGATCGCCGACGTTCGTATGCCAGGCCTGTCGGGTTTTGAACTGCAAGCAAAGCTGAAGGCCGAGCGATGCCCAATACCGATCATCTTCATCACTGCGCACGGCGACGCCGAGATGCGGATTCACACCTTGCGTGAGGGGGCAGTGGAGTTCTTGAGCAAACCGTTCGACGACGCAGTCCTTTTAGAAGTCGTTCACACCGCTCTCAAGAGGTCGGGAAATGACTGAGCAGGCCTACAGTGCAATGCGGCGCAATGGCTACGCGACTTGCCAGGATTTCCTCAGGGTCTTTGACGAGGATATGCGCGGGCTTTATCAGCTCTCTTTTCTTCTCACTGGAGATCCCGAGAAGGGAGAGAGGTGTTTTGTAACAGGCATGGAAGATTGTGCGAAAGAGAACCGGGTGTTTCGGGAATGGGCACGCATCTGGGCAAAGCGTGTGATTGTGCAGAATGCAATTCGCGAACTCCAGCCGCGACCAAGCCACTCCGATTCGTCCGAGCTGGCAGCAACTGCTTTCTCTCAGAAAAACGGCCCAATCGGACATTTCGATGTGGACGCTGTGCTAGGGCTTGCCGACTTCGAGCGGTTTGTCTTTGTGCTGTGCGTTCTGGAGCGCTACCGGGAGCACGAGTGTGCCCTGCTTCTCAATTGCTCAGGTTCCGAGGTTCGCGGAGCTCGCGGTCACGCGATTCAGGAATTAGCTAGGTTTCGGCCGAATGTTTTCAACGTGTATGGAGATCGCGAGCGCGGCGAGTGGGCACAAGCGCTCAAGGCGTAAGGGATCTCGATATGAAGGTACTTGTAGTCGGTCGATTGTTCGACCTCCAGTGCAAGCATAGGTCCGCCAAAGCTGTGGCGGTGAATTGCATGTCGTGGGATTGACCAACTGGTGTGAATTCGGTTTTAGGAACAATTGACATGGAGAAAAAAAGCAGAGCGGAGTTATTCACGGGGCACAACCGGCGCCCCTCTGAAAAGCGAATGCACCTTCATCGTCCAGAAGGCATTGGCGGCCCTCCTTGCCGCCCTGCATCTCGGCTCGTTCTGGCTCTCTTGCTGGTGTCTGTATCTTTTGTAGTGGGTTGCGGTAAGACGATTGCAGCACCTGCTACTCCGGGTCCCGAGGTGGAAGTCGCCAGTGTGGTTCAGAAGGACGTTCCGATCGTCAGCGAATGGGTAGCGACGCTCGATGGTTTCGTGAACGCTCAGATTCAGCCTCAGGTGACGGGATACATCATCCGCCAAACGTACAAAGAAGGCTCGTTTGTGCGCAAGGGGCAGATTCTTTTTCACATCGATCCGCGGCCTTTCCGGGCTGTACTCGACCAGGCGCAGGCTCAGGTGGCGCAGGCTGAGGCACAACTCGCCAAGACCGCAATGGATGTCGACCGGGACAGCCCGCTCGCCAAAGAACGAGCCATTGCGCAGAGCCAGCTGGACAACGACATACAAGCGAACCGGGCAGCGAAGGCGGCGGTCAAGGCCGCCGAGGCCCAAGTGGAGCAGGCCCAGTTGAACCTCGAGTTCACGGAGGTGAAGTCGCTGGTTGATGGCATGGCCGGAATTGCTCAGGTGCAAATCGGAAATCTCGTCAATCCGACGACGGTTCTCACGTCGGTCTCACAAATAAATCCCATCAAGGCGTATTTCTCCATCAGCGAGCAGGAGTACATCCACTTCGCTGACAGGATTAATGCCGACGCGCAAAAAGAGACTCCTGCCAACGGGCCACCATTTGAGTTGATTTTGGCGGATGGCTCCGTCTATCCGCACAAAGGGACTGGCCTTCTTGCGAATCGCCAGGTGGACGTGAGTACCGGCAGTATTCAGATCGTTTGCTCCTTTCCCAATCCGCAAAACTTCCTTCGCCCCGGCCAGTTTGGCAGGCTGCGGGCAGCGCCGGAAGTCAGGCGCGGCGCGCTGCTCGTGCCGCAAAAAGCCGTGAGCGAACTGCAGGGAAGTTACCAGGTCGCGGTCGTCGGCGCGGACAACAAGGTGAGCATCCGGGCGGTGGAAACCGGGGACCGTGTCGGACCTATGTGGATCGTCGAAGGTGGAGTCAAACCAGGTGAACAGGTAGTCGTCGAGGGACTGCAGAAGGTCCAAAACGGCGGCACCGTGAAAATCAAACAGCCACAGGCGAAAGGCGATTGACCCGTGTCAAAGTTTTTCATCAACCGGCCCATCGTAGCCATGGTCATCTCGATCCTGATGGTGATCGTGGGAGCAGTCACCATCGCCTCGCTTCCCGTGGCTCAATTTCCCAACATTGTTCCACCTGAAGTTCAGGTGCTCGCAACCTATGTGGGGGCGGATGCCCAGACCATCGAGCAGTCGGTGGCGACGCCGGTCGAGCAGCAGATGAGCGGCGTGGACAACATGAACTACATGTATTCGCTGAACTCCACAGCCGACGGCCTGATGCGCCTGATCGTGGACTACGACGTGAAGACCGATCCGAATACGGATCTGATGCTGACGCAGATGCGACAGACGCAGGCCGCCTCGCAAATGCCGTCCGATGTCGCGAACTACGGCATCACCGTGCAAAAGACCGTGACCGCTCCGCTGATGCTGGTCACACTCTATTCGCCGAACGGCACCTACGATGCGCGCTTCCTCGCCAATTACGCGTACATCAATCTATCCGACCAGATCAATCGTTCCTACGGAATCGGGAGTGTGCAGATTTTTGGCGCCGGCCAATATGCGATGCGCCTCTGGGTAAAGCCAGACCGGCTGGCGAAACTGGCCATCACGGTTCCCGAAATTGTTTCGGCCATTCAGTCACAAAACGCCGTCAACCCCGCGGGTCAGGTGGGCAGCGAACCGGTCCCAAAGGGCCAGCAGTTCACTTATACCGTGCGGGCTCAGGGCCGCATGACATCTCCCCAAGAGTTCGGAAACATCGTCGTGCGCGAATCGCCAACGGGGGCCATCGTCCGCGTCAAGGACGTCGCGCGCGTTGAACTCGGCGCGCAGAGCTACAACATGGTGAGCCGCCTGGATGGCAAACCCGCGGCTATCGTTGCGGCGTACCAGTTGCCCGGTTCCAACGCAGTGCAAGCGGCCAACGAGATCAGGAAGCTCATGGCCGACCTGAAGACTCGGCTGCCCCAGGACATGGAATACGCCATCTCCCTGGATACGACGGAGGCCGTGAGCGCCGGCATGAAGGAAATCGTACTCACGCTCGTCATCGCTATAGTCCTGGTTCTCATCGTCGTTTTCGTCTTTCTGCAAGGCTGGCGCGCGACGCTGATTCCGCTGCTGGCTGTGCCCGTTTCCCTTATCGGCACGTTCATGTTTTTTCCCCTGTTTGGATTCTCGATCAACACGCTTTCGCTGTTCGGATTGGTGCTGGCGATCGGACTGGTGGTGGACGATGCCATCGTCGTTGTCGAAGCGGTGGAGCGACATATTGACGAGGGTCTCACGCCAAAAGCCGCCGCACTGAAAGCGATGGAGGAGATCTCCGGTCCGGTCATTGGCATCGCGCTGGTTCTTTCCGCCGTATTCATTCCGACCGCCTTCATCCCCGGAATCACCGGACGTCTCTACCAGCAATTTGCCGTGACCATCGCATTGTCCGTTATTTTGTCCGCATTCAATGCGCTGACCCTGAGCCCGGCGCTGGCCGGGTTGCTGCTGCGTCCAAAGACGTCCTCCCGTGGACCGCTCGCGGCATTTTTCAGCTGGTTCAATCGTGTCTTCGCGAATGCCACGGAATGGTATGTCCGGGTTTGCGGCTTCCTGATTCGCAAGAGCGCAATCCCGCTCCTTCTACTGGCAGCCTTCGCGGTTGCCGCCACCTGGTTCGGGGGCAAAGTTCCCTCCAGTTTTCTTCCGGATGAGGATCAGGGCTACGTCTACGTCAACGTTCAGCTTCCGACTGCCGCGTCTCTTCAGCGCACCGACGAGGTGGCCGCGAAAATCGAGAACATTCTGGCCCGTACACCAGGTGTTGAGCATACGACCAGCGTCGTTGGATTCAGCCTGCTCAGCTTCGTGCGCACCAGCTACAACGCTTTCTTCTTCGTGACGCTGAAGCCCTGGGACGAGCGGAAATCGCGCGCGGAGCAACTCCAGGCCATCAAGCAACGAATCAATGCGGATCTGTCGTCGCTGCCGGAAGGGATCGCCTTCTCCTTCTCTCCGCCGGCCATCCCTGGTATTGGAACGTCTGGCGGATTCACGTTCGTGCTGGAGGACCGGGCCGGCAAGGACCTCGATTTTCTGTCGTCGAATCTCAAGACCTTCCTCACCGAGGCGCGGAAACGCCCTGAACTTGCGGGACTCAGCACCACTTCTCTTTCGAGCGTGCCGCAGCTGTATGCGGACGTGGATCGCGAAAAAGTCATGAAGCAGGGGGCCTCCGTCAGGGATGTGTACCAAACTCTGCAGGCATTCATGGGCGGCTACTTCATCAACTACTTCAACCGATTCGGCCGGCAATGGCAGGTTTACATCGAAGCGGAAGGCGACTATCGCACCCAGGCGGAAAATGTTGGCCAGTTCTACGTTCGCAACGACAAAGGCGGAATGGTTCCTCTGTCGTCGATGACACGCTTCGAGTCGCGCGACGGACCGGAATTCACCATGCGCTTTAACGAGTATCGTGCTGCCCAAATCAACGGCGCCGCCGCTCCCGGGTATAGCGCAGACCAGGCCATGGCCGCCCTCGAAGATGTTTTCCGGAAGACGATGCCGCACGAGATGGGCTTCGACTACCTCGGCATGTCCTTCCAGGAAAAGAAAGCCCAGGAAGGAATTCCGCCAGCCGCGATTTTCGGGTTTTCTCTTCTGTTCGTCTTTCTGATCCTCTCGGCACTCTATGAAAGCTGGTCTCTCCCCTTCAGCGTGCTTTTGAGTACCCCCGTCGCGATTTTTGGAGCGTTTGCCGTTTTGTGGCTGAGGCGCACAGTTCTATCCGCTTTCCTGCCAACGTACATGGTGCAGATCGAAAGTGACGTCTACTCGCAAATCGGTCTCGTGATGTTGATCGGCTTGGCTGCGAAAAACGCAATCCTGATTGTGGAGTTCGCGAAAGAACAATATGAGCACGGCAAGTCCTTGCCAGATGCGGCCCTGGCGGGAGCGCGCCTGCGGCTTCGCCCAATCTTAATGACCTCCTTCGCCTTCATCCTGGGTGCAGTCCCGCTGTGGACTGCTACCGGCGCTGGAGCCGTAGCACGCCAGATCATGGGTACGGCGGTCATCGGCGGGATGTTGTCTGCGAGCCTCCTCGGTATTTTCTTCATCCCTGCCGTCTTCTACCTCGTCGAGAAGTGGTCCGGCGCAGGCAAGAGGAGCGAACCCTTGGCTGCTCCGAAAATCGCAACCGCGGAGGGTGATTGAGATGAAGCTTCGCATTATCTTGCTGAGCGTCGCCGCCCTTCTGCCTACCGGCTGCACTCTGGGTCCGAGATATAAGAGACCCACTGTCGCGGTGCCTGGTTCATACCGCGGGGAGGCTCAGGAACAGGGACCGCAACCGCAAGACACGGCGCCACAGACAGTCCCGCTTGGGGAGGAAAAGTGGTGGGACATATTTCAGGATGAACAGCTTCGCACGCTGATCCGCACTGCACTAAAACAGAATTACGACTTGCGTATCGCGGCGTCTCGGGTTCTCGAAGCTCAGGCGCAGCTCGGGATCACACGCGCCGATCAATTTCCGACGCTGAGTGGCGGTGGGGCGATTGCCGATGTCCGTACGTCTCAATCAAAGTTGGTTCCAGAATTTGAATCCAGCACAGGTCAAGTGAATGTTTCGGCCGCTTGGGCACTTGATTTCTGGGGTCAGTTTCGCCGCGCCACGGAAGCCGCGCGAGCCAATCTGCTTGCCAGTGAATGGGGCCGTCAGGAAGTGGTTTCGACTCTGGTGGCGAATGTAGCCAGCGCCTACTTCCAACTGCGGGCGCTGGATCTGCAGCTCGAGATTTCAAGACGCACGCTAGATTCACGGCGAGAATCGCTGCGGCTGACGCGCATGCTCGCAGATGGCGGTGCGACTTCTCTGCTGGATGTGCGCCAGGCGGAGCAGTTGGTTTTCACGGCGAGTGCAGAGATTCCAGTCCTCGAACAACAGATCTCGCAACAGGAAAACTTTCTCAGCATTCTGCTCGGTCAGAATCCCGGTGATGTCCCCCGAGGCCAGGCTCTTACCGAACAACGCCAACCCCCCGAAGTTCCTCCCGGGCTGCCCTCGGCGTTGCTTGAGCGCCGCCCTGATATCCGTCAGGCAGAAGAGCAGTTGGTTGCGGCCAATGCCGAGATCGGAGTTGCGCGCGCCGCTTATTTTCCGCAGATTTCGCTCAGTGCCACGAGTGGATTTCAAAGTTCTGCCTTGAGCAATTTGTTCACCGGGCCCGCGGGAGCGTGGAGCTTCGGCGCATCGCTGGCACAACCCATTTTTACAGGGGGCAGGCTCCGCTCTGGAGTTCGTTTGGCCGATGCCCGGGAGCAAACGGCGCTGCTGGTTTACCAACAATCCATTC
>Ga0209167_10002354_pt1 | contig 10290 bp, 6 predicted proteins | sample Coa_R1_9_FD_187154 | JGI IMG/M metagenome (GOLD analysis project Ga0209167, IMG submission 187154) | Surface soil microbial communities from Centralia Pennsylvania, which are recovering from an underground coalmine fire - Coalmine... | ecosystem: Environmental > Terrestrial > Soil > Unclassified...
ATCTGGTTGGCGGCGGCGAGGAACCCCAGATGCGGATCCGGGCTGAAAATCTTTTCATAGCTGGCGGTCATGGTCACGGTAACCAGAGCAATCGCGGGGGTAAGCGTCACCCACAAGTATCTGCGCTTGCCCATCTTCAGCAGGATTGTGGTGGCAACCACAAGAGCGACTGCGGCCAAGAGCTGGTTGGCGATTCCGAAAAGCGGCCAAAGCGAATTGATGCCACCCAGAGGATCGAGCACACCCTGATAGAGAAAGTATCCCCAGGCGCCGGTGATGAGCGCGCTTGAAAACAAAATTCCCGGGTACCATCCTGCACGGCCCAGCGGCTTGCTCACGTGGCCGAGCAAATCCTGCACCATGAAGCGACCGACGCGCGTGCCGGCGTCGAGCACGGTGAGAATAAACAGCGCCTCAAACATGATGGCGAAGTGATACCAGAGCGCCATTAAATGCGGTCCTCCGATTGTGTGGCTGAAAATTTGCGCCATGCCCACGGCAAGCGAGGGCGCGCCACCGGTGCGGTTGAGCAACGTCTGCTCACCGACCATGCGCGCGAGATCTGTCATGGTTTGCGGAGCGAGCGCGTACCCCCAGCCCGAAATTGTTTGCGCGGCGGATTCTGCCGTGGCGCCGACTATCGCGGGTGGGCTGTTCATCGCGAAATAAACGCCCGGTGATAGCGCGCAGGCCGCGACCATGGCCATCACGCCCACAAACGACTCCATCAGCATGGCGCCGTAGCCCACCAGGCGAGCGTGCGCTTCATTCATGATCATTTTCGGCGTAGTCCCTGACGATATCAGCGCGTGAAATCCGCTCACGGCGCCACAGGCGATGGTGATGAAGCAAAACGGAAATATTTTCCCGGCAAAGACAGGGCCGGTGCCGTCGGCGAAGCGTGAGAGCGCCGGCATCTGCACCACCGGCCGCACCAGCAGGATGCCCCCCGCGAGCGCAAACACTGCACCGGCCTTGATGAACGCGCTTAGATAATCGCGCGGGGCGAGCAGCAGCCAGACGGGCAGAGCCGAGGCTGCGAATCCGTAAATGATGAGCGAAATCGCCAGCCCCGGCGCGGAAAACGAGAACGCATGCGCCCACGAGGGGGAGTTCGCGACCCACTGTCCCGCGGCGACATCCAGCAATACGAGCACTACGCCGATGGCCGAGGCTTCGATCACCCTGCCGGGCCTCCAGAAGCGGAGATAGACGCCCATAAACATGGCAATGGGGACGGTCATGGAAAGCGTGAACATGCCCCAGGGCGAAGCTTTCAGTGCGTTGACCACCACCAGACCGACGACCGCGAGCAGTATCACCATGATGGCCAGCACCGCGAGCTGCGCGATAAATCCTCCGCGGCGGCTGACTTCCTCGCGCGCCATCTGGCCGAGCGATTTTCCATCGCGCCGCATGGAGCAGAACAAAATTACGAAGTCCTGCACGCAGCCGCCGAGCACCGCGCCGACAATCAGCCACAGCGTTCCCGGCAGATAACCGAATTGCGCTGCCAGCGTGGGGCCAACGAGCGGTCCCGGCCCGGCGATGGCCGCAAAATGGTGGCCAAGCAAAACCCATTTATTTGTGGGGACGAAATCGCGGCCGTCGTCGAGCCGCTCCGCAGGTGTGGCGCGCGTGGGATCGAGCGCCAGAACTTTCGCGGCGATGAACGCGGAATAAAAACGGTAGGCCACCAGGTAGGTGCAGGCCGCGGCGACGATGAACCACGAGGCATTAAGCGGCTCATCCCGCTCAAACGCTATGGCCGCCAATCCAGAGGCGCCCGCAAGCGCCACCGCAGCCCACACCAAAACCCTGGCAAATTTCACCTAGTGTGTGTAACTCGAATTGATGAAGTTGTCCACGTCCTTATGCAATTTGTCGTGGGCCATTTCGTCAATGTAGAGCATGTGGCCCGCTTCGTAGTAAGTGAAATTGATGTTTTTCCTCAGTGATGGATCGAGGTTCATGTGGTCGACTGTGTATTCCACCCCGTGAAACACGCAGGCGACGTCGTAATAGCCCGCCACAACCAGCACCTTCAGGTAGGTTTGATGCGTCATCGCGGAGCGCAATGTTTCTGAAACATCACCGTACTGATTTTGCGGGTAATTCCACGGTTGGACCGGGCCGGTGACGTACATTTCCGCGTCCGTCTCGAACTTCAACTCGCGGCGAAGGTAGTCCTCAAACGTGGCCACGAACGCGCCCTCGTAGGAGGCCTCGCTGGCGTCGTATTCGGGCCCCTCACCCGCGGCGTCCACGTCTATTCCCAGGAAGCGCGAATCGAGACGGCCCATGGTGCGGCGCTTGTCGCGCTCGAGTTCCTTGAACCAGCGGCGCGCGTTGATTCGCAAATTGGTTTCCTTGATGTATTCCTTGGTGAGGCCGGTGAACTGAGCGATTCGGTCAACGATCTTCTGATAATCGGCTCCCGTGAGCTTGTCGCCTTTCATAAGAGCGGTAGCGTACTCACCGTCCGCGAAATCTCGTGCCTGCTGGGCAATTTGTTCCACTGTCAGTTTTTGCATGTCGGGCGAGAGCAGGTGGTGATACCACGCGGTCGTCGCGTAAGTCGGGAAAAAAGCAATGGGCGGCAAATCGTTGCCGGGAGCGGGGCGCAGCGTCTGGAAATTGAGCACCGCGGAAACCAGGACAATGCCGTTCAAATAAATCTGGTAGCGCTGTTCGAGCGCGCCGGAAAGCGCTCCCGAGCGCGTGGTGCCATAGCTTTCGCCAATCAAATACTTCGGTGAATCCCAGCGGCCGTTACGCGTGATGTACAACCGGATGAAATTCGAGAACGCTGCGGCGTCCTCATTCAGTCCGTGGAATTGATTGGGATTTTCTCCCGGCGCGGGGCGGCTGTATCCGGTGGAAATGGCGTCAATGAAGACGAGATCCGTGGCGTCGAGGAAGGAGTCCTCGTTGTCCGTGATCGAATAGGGCGCGGGCATGCCGTGGCCATCGGGTGTGAGCACCACGCGCCGCGGGCCGAATCCCATGTGCACAAAGAGCGAAGCCGATCCAGGCCCGCCGTTATAGGAAAATGCGACGGGGCGCTTGGAGATGTCTTCCACGCCGTCCTTTGTGTAAGCAACATAGAAAACGCTGGCGAGCGGAGTGCCATCGTCAGCTTTCATCACGTATGTGCCTGCCGTCGCCGTGTAGGCGAGTTGCTGGCCGCCAATTCGCGCGGTGTGATGCGTGACGGAAGTTTTTTCTTCCGGCGCGGGCCCTCGACGCTCAGTAGTGGTTGCTCCTTGTTGAGGCGTATCGCTCGACACCGCACCGCCGCGACGACCTTGTGGCTGCTGCGTACTCTCGTCACCGGTCGCGCCACCTCTGCGGCCTTGCGCAATTCCCTGTTGAGCGGTCAGCGCACCAGCCAGCAGCAATGAAAGTCCTGCAATAACAATTCGATTCACTCGCATCAGACTTCATCTCCTCTCCCTGATTGGGAAGAATGCAGCACGGAATCTACCCCGATTTCCAGATTCCCGCTTCGAATTTTTAGGGGATACCCAAGACCTTCATTGTGACGGCTCTCAAGCCGCCACAGTTTCAACCAAGCGTGCAATCTGCAAAGAGCAGATCTCTGTTTAAGGTTTCCATTTGGGCGATGAGGCGAATGCGCACAGAGGCGCCACGTCGCGGAAAACCCGCCCGACTTCCGCCACAAAATTTGACCGCATCGCCGCGGCGGGTGTCATTTTCCGCCGAACAATCCAGGCGCGAACGATCTTCCACTCCTCGGGCTTGGTGGGCCAGCCTTCGTGCTTGGTCCATTCGCCTTTTTCCATGGCATGCCAGTAGCTTTGGTACTTTGTTCCCAACCGTTTTTTCTGCGCGGCGATCCACTTTGGATTGGCAATGCCGCGCTTCCGGCCAAATTCATAAAGCGGCGCATCTTTCGCTTTGGAATCACCATAGATGCGGAAGCCCGCCGTAACCGTTTTGGCTGTGATGCCGACGTAGAGTTGCGCGCCATCGGCTTCAAGCGAATCCGGAAACAGCAAATACATCCGCGGATTGTAGGGCGTCTTGTCCTTTGCAAACCGAATGTCGCGGTTGATGCGAGAAAAATTCACGCCGGTCCGCCCGGTGACTACGAACCCGCCATCGAGAGCCAGCGCGGCTGGGGTCAGCGCTTCCAGCAAATCGCGCAGCGGGCCGACCACGTGCTGTTGGTAGCGGTCGCGGCTGGCATCCATCCAATCCTTGCGGTTGTTCTGTTCCAGCTCGCTGAAAAACCGGAAAGTTTCCGGAGTAAGAATGGACGTCTTTCCCTGTCTTTCGGAATCCATCTGAAAACTCCCCTCAGAATTTAGAGAACGGTCAGCAATACCGGCTCGCCGCGCGTAATTACGATGGTGTGCTCGTAATGCGCCGCCAGGCTTCCGTCGGCGGTGCGAACCGTCCATCCATCCTTATCCAGCCAAACTTTTCCGTTGCCCGAGGCAATGATGGGCTCGATGGTCAGCACCAGCCCATCGGTGAGCAAATCACTTGCGCTCGGCGCGGCAAAGTTCGGAACACTGGGCGGCTCGTGAATGGTGCGTCCAATCCCGTGCCCGCCCAGCTCGCGAACCACGTGGAAACCGTGGCGGTGAACCTCGCTTGCAACCGCGCGTCCGATATCGCGCGTGCGGTTACCCAATCGCGCCGCGCCCACCCCCGCGCGAAAAGCTTCTTCGGCGCATTGTTTCAACTCCGTGGAAACTTTTGGCGCGGGAGGCACCGCAACACTAACCGCCGCGTCGGCATGGAATCCATCCTTGCAAGCGGTAACGTCGAGCTTCACGAGGTCGCCCGGATGGAGCGCGCGATCGCGCGGAATCCCGTGCACCACTTCATCGTTGACGCTGATGCAATTCACGCCTGGGAATCCATACACAAGCTGTGGGGAGGATTGCGCGCCATGCTCTTTGAAATAGCGCCCGCCGACGGCGTCAAGTTCCGCCGTGGTCACACCGGGACGCACTTCGCGAGACATAGCATCCAGCGCTCCGGCAACGATTCGCCCGACCGCCTGCATTTTCGCCAACTCATACTGAGTGGTGATGGACATCCGGCAACCTCAATGCGGCCATCATTCTAGCAAACAATCTCCGCCTAGCATTGGCCGCTTCGCGTTTCTCTCGCGGACCTGCGCGGAGCGCCGAATTGGCTCTTGCGCCAGCGGCAGGGCTGTCTTAGTTTGTTTCGCATGAGCGAATTCACTCCCACGGATCGCACGCAGGTTCATCGCCTGCCCAAGCGCGCAAATTACGACCGCGAAACGGTACATCGCATTTTGGATGAGGCGATGATCTGTCACGTCGGCTTCGTTGCGGATGGCCAGCCGTACGTGATCCCAACGGGCTTTGGCCGTGCTGGAGACACGCTCTACATTCACGGCTCAGCCGCAAGCCGGATGCTGGGCGCTGCGGCAGAGGGCATTCCTGTTTGCATCACCGTGACCCTGCTCGATGGGTTGGTTTTGGCGCGCTCGGCGTTCCATCATTCCATGAATTACAGATCGGTTGTGATTCTGGGGAAAGCGCGCAGTGTTGAATCTGAGAAAGAAAAAATTGAGGCGCTGCGCACATTTACGGAGCATATCGTTCCCGGCCGATGGGATGATGTCCGCAAGCCCACGGTGCAAGAGTTGAAGGCGACATGGGTGCTGGCTGTGCCGCTCGAAGAAGCATCGGCCAAAATCCGCACCGGGCCGCCCATTGATGATGAGGAAGATTACGCTCTGCCGATTTGGGCGGGGGTGCTTCCGCTCAAGACAGTACCGGGTGCGACCGCCAAAGACCCGCGACTAACGCATCAACTTGAACCGCCCGCCTACGTCTCCAAATATCGCCGAGGTTAAATCATTTCGATTTTAAAGATCCCATCCAGCCCCTATCCGGACAATCGTTCCCAGAAAATCGCGGAAGAGAAGTGTAACGGATGTCCTGACACATGCTGTAACAGTTGTCTTGACGCCCAACGTCGGCGGCGCGCTTCCAACTCAACTACTTAGTTGCAGCCGCAGGTGCGAGGCGTACACCCGCATCCAGCTCCACTTTCGCCGGCCGGTGCGCCGCCGTTCGAGCCGGACTTGGTCGAGGTGCTAAACACGGAAAGCTGCATCGTTTGCTTGCTGCTGGCGCACTTTGGGCAAAGAAATTTCCGCCCTTGCGCCATCACGATCTTCTCGTGCCGCGTCCCGCAATCATCGCATTGGCATTCGTATATCGGCATGAAACTGATCTCTCCTGCGTACGCGTCACTCAGATCGAAATCAAAGAAGTTTCAAGAACTCTTCTTCCGTCAGCTCCGCTTGGCGAAGGATGCTTCGCAAAACGGAACGAGGCAGATCGAACCGGTCATGGCGCGGTATCGTCACATGCAAATGAAGTTTCAATGGATGCCGCAATTGGGCGTGACTTCCACTTTGATGGTGAATCACAAATCCGGCGCGCATAAGAGCCCGCAATACTCTTCGGGGCTTCAAAACCGGCAGCACGTTTGTCAGGCCGGAACTGAAAACCGGAGCTTTTCCAACTGTGCGTTGCGTTCATCCGGGATTGGCTCACCAGATTTCTTCAAACCTTCCAGATGAACCTTTATTGCGTCCGCCACCATCTCTCGCGCCTCTTCGGGCGTCCGGCCGAACGTAATTAACCCTGGCAGGATGGGTACGGTTAACTGGTAGCCGGTCGGAGCGCCTGCAGGATTGCGTTTCCGAAGAGCCTTACCCTTCCGTCTTGCAGGGCGCGTCGGCTGTACTTCGTCGGTCTCGTAGATGGGCAGGACAACCACGGTAAATTCATAGCTGCGCGTGCGCGCTTTCCGACCGTTACCGCTCCAAATATGGATCGTTCCCATATAACAAGTCTAGCGCCGTACACTGGGCGAGTCAAAGATTCCGCGATGTTGTCGTGCATTAAACGCAAGTTCGAGTTCATCGTCAGTCAAAATGACAACTGCCTCCGGCGAACCGGAGGCAGTTGGAAAAACTCACCAATTGAACGCGCTTCAGTCCCCGGCCACCGTCTCGGCAATCTCCGGCTTCTTTGCCGCATTGCCATTCGCATGACCATTGCCGTTCCCGTTCGCGTTGCTGATGACAATCGGCGCCGCATTCGCAATCGGAGTAGCGTTCTTAATCTGCTGCACCGATCCAATCGTCACCACGGCCTGTGGAGCCTTCTTCAGCACCATCTCTTCATAAATCGCGCGAACCTTGGCCGCTTCCGCCAAGGCCACCTTGCGGCGCGCGCGGTCTTCATCGGCCGCGGTCACCGCTACGCCGTCGTGGTCGTCGTGATCCTTCACTCGCGCGGCGTCGGCGGCGTCAATTACCAGCGAGTGTTCGTAATTCCCGAGGTCCACTTTCTTGCCCGCGGCATAAATCTCATGCTTGCCATGAGACTTGTACCACTGCGCGACGGTCGCGTTCTTGTACATGTTTTCGATGATTTTCCGCCAGCCGATTCCCGTGTTGTACGCGCAGAAGGAAATCTCGCCCTGCTGCGTGGCGTACGGGATGATGCACATTTCGGTGCGGCGGAAGTCGTAGTTGAACAAATCCTGGAACCACATCCCCGCGATGAACAGGAAGTTCCACGGATCGCTGTCGCGTCGCTTCATGGCGTCTTCATAAGTCCGGTCGGGAGCCGAAGAGCCATACTTTTCCTTGCTGTTCTTGGAAAGCCCCCAGGACTTGTCGAATTTCTTCCAAAGGTCCACCAGCGCCAAACTCTTGGGCGCCTGGAACGGTTTGTAATTCTTCAAAAGGGCCAGGCCCATCATCAGCTTGGTCATTTTGTTGCTTCGCGCCGCGTCAGTGATGGCGGTTACGTCCTTCACCAGTTGCGGCACATCGAGGAAGCGCGGAACCGGCGCCCACTCTTTGGTCTCTTTGTTGATCATTACGGCCGTGCCCACTCCGCAGTTCGGGTGACAGCCGCAGGATACCGAGCCCCACTGCGTATCGGGGCCATGCACCAGGTCGGCGAAGCCCGAAAACACGCTGATCAGCGATATCGGGAACCAGTCGCGCGTCGGCTCCACCTTGCCCACCTGTGCGCTGACGTCCTGCGCCAGATGCGACAGGGTGTAGCGCTGCTTCAGGCGGCGCTCTGGAGTAATGTCTTCATCGCGGCCCGTGAACGACACCGGCTGGAAGGCTACGAAGGCGATTTTCTTGGGGTTTTCCATGGCGAACTTGACGATCGCACCCACCTGATCGTTGTTCACCGTGTTCAGGATGGTGACCACCAGGATAATTTCGATGCCCGCCTCGTGCATGTTCTCAATGGCGCGCAGCTTGACGTCGAACAGGTTCCCCACCTGGCGGTGGCTGTTCGCATCGTTGCCGATGCCGTCGAATTGCAGGTAGGCGTAGCGCAGTCCGGCCTCAAATGCCTTCCGGCTGAACTCCTTGCTCTTGGCAAACTCGATCCCGTTTGTGGCCGCCTGCACGCTGTTGTAGCCCAGCTTGCGCGCGTAGCGCACCGCATCCAGGAAATAGGGGTGCATGGTGGGCTCGCCGCCCGAGAACTGCACCGACATCTGCCGCCGCGGCTTGATGCGGATGGCGTTGTCGAGAATTTCCTGCACTTCGGGCCAGCCCAGCTCGTGGACATATCCAACCTGGTTGGCGTCCATGAAGCAGGGGTCGCACATCATGTTGCAGCGGTTGGTCAGGTCAACGGTCAGCACCGAGCCGCGGCCATAGCGCACCGTGCTCGAGCCATGCTTGTGCAGGTCTTCGTCGTTGTGAGCAGGAATATCGCGACCGGGGAAATTCTTTTCAATCCAGGCCAGGAAGTTTGCGTCCACAGCCATCATGTCTTCGTATTTACCATGGATGGGGCATTCCTTAACCATCCAGATCTGCCCGTCGCGCTTAATAATCTGCGCTTTGATCTCGCCGACCTTCTCGTGCATCAGGTCGCGCCAGTCCTTTTCACCCTTGAAAATGGATTCGCGCGCTTCCTTCACGCAGCCGGGGCAAAGCGAATCAGTCTCACGCGGGAATCCCAGCGTGGGCTTGGTCTTTTCCCACGACTTCAGCAGTGGCTTCTCCGACCAATTTGGCGTAAACGACGGATTCGGATTCTTCTTGTTGAAATGTTGGATCGTGTTGAAAGTCAGCGCGGCAGTTTTCGCAACCGCCAGGTCAGCCAGCTTCAGTGCTCTAGTCCCGAATTTTCGGGGCATATTCTATCCTCCACTCTCATAAAACCAGTTTTAATTGCAGGCCCGGGTTACACCCATTTCCTAAACCCCAGAATCGGCCAATATCCCCTGTGTGCGGTTAAAAAATATCATCTGAAACTGGGAGCTGTCCACACATGATGGATGGAGCTTCCCCCTGCTATAGGTTGACCTCTACGCTTCCTAGAGTCCAGCGGGATGCGGTAAGTGGCTCAAAACGGGGGCTGAATGGCAGCCTGGAGCAGCTAATGGGAGGGCGCTGATCCGCCCAATCCCAAAAATGGGAGTAACCCTTAAGTCGCACAACCTACGGAACTTGCTGTCTTGAGGAGTCTCCGAACTCGTGCGGAACTACTCATTCAGCGCTGGACGGAGTACAGCTATGGCATAGTGAGCCAGTAAGGGAGCCTCTTCGTCCAGTTGGATCCATCTTACCGAGCAATGATCCTTCAAGTACTTTGCCACGCGCGATTCCGTAATCCCCAAATGTTCCGCCAATCGGCCCCGGAGATTGTCGCCGCTGCGCGTTCTTCCCGTCCTGACCATGTTTCCAATCCCGATGCGCAGCGTTTGGCACGCTTCCACATAGTAGTGATCGATAAGCTCTGAATCCGAGAGCACGAACACCCCCGGGCCGGCGGGAGCACGATCTGGGTCTTCTAACGAATTTGACGGTGCAGCCAGCATCCTGCGAAGTTGTGATTCCAGCAGCGTCAGCCTTGAGGCCAGAGCAGGTTCGCGCGACGGGCGTCTCGCCTGCCAAGCGGCAGGCCCAACGGTGCCAACAGCTGCGGCGGCGACTTCCTGCAATTCTGGTTGATGCGTCCGTTCGGAACCACGCGAAGGCAGTCGCTCAGGCCCACGACGCCTGGAGTCCGAGGGGCCGTGACTTGGGGGACTCGACCGCCGAGGAGCGGGCCTTGAGGAGATTGGCGTTGGCTCCGATTGGGTGTGCGTCGGTTCGCTCTTGACTAATTCAGGTGCCCCTGTACCCTCGCCGCCAACCTGTGGCTTTTTCCTGCGCCCGCGACCACCCCTTCGCCCGCGGCGCCGCCGCTTTTTCCCTGCGTCGCCAGTCACGCCTCC
>Ga0209167_10002357_pt1 | contig 10285 bp, 8 predicted proteins | sample Coa_R1_9_FD_187154 | JGI IMG/M metagenome (GOLD analysis project Ga0209167, IMG submission 187154) | Surface soil microbial communities from Centralia Pennsylvania, which are recovering from an underground coalmine fire - Coalmine... | ecosystem: Environmental > Terrestrial > Soil > Unclassified...
GGCGAGGAAGACGAAGGCGGTCGCGCGCACGACTTACGCCTTACCGTCCGCGAGCCGAGGGCTCTTTAGCACCTTCAGCACCGTGTCGATCGTATTCCAGTTTCGCGTTGTAACCGCCACGCCCAGCGCTTTGTCGATCTGGCCGAGATACGCAATCGTCTTGACATGTCGCCGGTAGAGGCCGAACACGAACTGTTTTTTCCGCCCGACGATACGCACGTACCAATCATCGTTCGAAGGGATCCCGAACGGCATCGCCGGCAGCCGTCGCGGCACCCCTCCCGTAAGAATGCTAACGAAGCGAACGTGATCCGGATCTACCACAACTCCTTGGAACGGCGAGCGGCTCTCGAGAGCGAGCACGTCGGAACCCTCGCATACAGCCACTTGTGTTTCGAACGGCAAGCACCGCGCGAGCTCCGCGCGAAACGTTTGGCCCGAGCCGGGGTTGCGAACGACGAACAAGCCCGTGGCTCCGATGTTGACGACGTCAAACCGCTGTAACTCCTTGGCGACGAGCGAAGGGCGAAAGCGCCGGTGTCCGCCAACGTTCGCCCCGCGCAAGAAGACTACGATTGCCATGCAGTCTGTGCGTGCTCCTACAGGAAAACTGACACGGTGCAATTCCATCGGAATGTCGCCCGCCCCTACTAGACGCGAGGGCGAATCATACGGCCCGTGGAATCTGGCAGCGCTATTTACTATCTCTTAAGAGTCACACGTTCGGTTATACCGGCTAGGCCGGCAGTCAATGCCTTTGCTTGGCTGACGCTGGCTGCGCTGCTCGGCGGATGCAGCAGTGGGCCAAACGCCGGAGCGCCGGGCTTCGCGCCGAACCCGCCTCGCTTCGCTGCGATCCCCGCCGACTCCAAAATCTCAATCATCGGCCCCGGCAAAAACGCTGCACTCGACCGGCTCGTCGTTGCGTTCATGGTTGCGCAGCACGTCCCCAACGCGCAGCTGGCGGTCTCCGTGAGGGGGAGCACGACCTTCTCGCATGGATATACTTACCGCGGCTTCGCGGCCTCGACCACCACGCCGGCGACGATCATGCGCCTGGCGAGCAATACAAAGGCGTGGCTGGATGGGGCGCTCTACAATCTGATCGAGGCCAAGAGAGTGGACCCGAACGCGAAGGTCTTCGCGTACTTGGGAATCACCAAACCGCTTCCCAAAGGCGCCAAGGTCGATAAGCGCGTCTACGACATTACGATCGAGGACATGATCTTGCACGAGTCGGGGTGGGACGATTCGAAACCGCCTTACTACGACCCGACGTTTGCGATGCGCTCCATCGCCTTGGCCCTCAAGTTGAAAAGGCCCGTCGATCAGGTCGAATACGTGCGATACCAGCTGTCGAAGCCGCTGCAGGAACCGCCCGGAAAGGTTTATGCCTACTGCAACTTTTGCTACACCGTCCTCGGCATGGTGATCGCAAAAGCATCCGGCTTGAGCTTCGCCGACTATATCGCGCGCGACGTTGCCGGCCCGCTGGGTCTGAAGAACGTGTTGATTTCGCCAACCGTTGGCAAGCGGCTTCCCCAGGAAGTCGCCAAGTATTATTCAGCGTACCGAGGCCTCTCGGCCGTCTATGTCACGTCGGATAGGCGTTACCGCTTTCCTTACGGCGGTGACGGCATGGTGCTTGAAGTTGCGGGGGGCGCGTCGGCAATCGCGACGAGCGCCGACTCGATGCTCGCGTTCATGAACAACTACTTGATCTGGGGGGTCGGCACGCCCGAACCGGGCGCCGACTGGGCGCGAGAGGGTTCGATGCCGGGCACGAATACCTGGGCGGAGCAGCTGCCCAACGGCAGCAACTATGCGTTTCTCGTAAATACGCGGCAGTACGTTTACGGCAGCGATCCAACTGCGTTTGAAAGTTGCAAACCGAGCTGGAGAAACAGCTCGATCCGGGCTTTGCGCGCTAGTTGCTCCCGAGAACTGCGTAGGCCAACTCACTCCCGCTCACGGTATCGCTCTGATAGGGCGTCCAACCCGAACCGCTTCCGCAATTCGACGGACAGTACGACGCCTCGAGGAACGAGTCGACTTGATCGGTGTCGTTGAACGTCCAGGTGGCGCTGGTCGTGAGTTCGGAGGTGTTGGTGCTGACCACCACCCAGTATTGCGTGCCGGCCTTTAGCGGCACGCCTTTTGCAAGCGTCGCCGTTTCAATCGTGCAGCACGTTCCAAATGCCGGCAAGTTCCTCAGCTGTACCGTGGCGATCGCTTTGCCGGGGATGCCCTTATCGTCTCGGTTGAGGCTGAGCACCAGGCCGTCGGTGCCGGAGACCAAGCCGACTCCGACCTGGATTACCGTCGCCGTGTGATTCGCGCTCGGCGAAAAGGCCACCGCGCGCCAGTTTTCGGGGAAACCTTCTTCTGCATCGGGTCCCGTGACCGGGCTGCCTTCGAAAGCCCAATACCTGCCCGAGCGATACGAAGCCAGATTGCCGACGATCGTAACCAGTTTGGTGCGCGCGAAGGTCGCCGGCGCAGCGGCCGGCGCGGCCGGTGTGACCGCATGACCGCCGCACGCGCCGAGCACCACGGCCATCAATAGCGCCGGCGCTTTCCAGTTCATCTCTTCTGCCTCACTTCCCCAGCACCGCAAACGCGACGCCGTAGAGCGAGTGAAATGCAGTCCACGCGTCGTTCTTCAGACCGTACGAGGTACAACTGCCGCCGTGATCGTCGGAGCAGTATTGCGCCATCGTCGCGCCATGGATTTGGCCAAGCTCGCTCAAGGCCCAGCCCGCCGAGGTTCCGGCCTCCGATGCGTCGGTACTGAGAACGACCCAGTACTTCGCGCCGGCCCTAAGCCGCAAGCCGGCTTTATCTTCCACGGCTTCGACCGCGCAGCACAGTGATTGCGGAAGGTTCGTCAACTTCCAAGCCTTGATAGCCGAACCCGGCACGCCGCGGGCATCTTTATCGAGGCTCAAGACGAGCCCGTTGGGCCCGTAACTCCAAATAGCGGCGACTTCAAGCTTCGTCGCAGCGCCATCGGCGCGAGGCGTAAACGGCGCCGCCGTCCACACTTCGGGCTGCCCGGAGTAACTCGGTCCGTTGACGCTCGCCTCGCTCCACGCCCAGTACGGGCTCTTGGCATACTCGGAAAAGCTGTCGGCGATTGCGATGAGTCCGTCATCGTCGGTAGTGTTCGGCGGAAGCGGCGCGGCGTGCCGGCCTGAAGCCGCCGTTTTGAAGGCTCCCTGCTTATTGGTAACGCGCTGCACGTCGCCGGCTGCAACGGCCACCGCCGTCGCCGCGATCAGGGCAACTAGCGTGAGTGCGACCGCTCTTCCTTTTTGCACGGCCATTTCTCCCAATTCTTTCCCCGGGGCCAGCCCAACCTATCGCAACTTCTGCTCTAAACGTACGCGACTAGTGCCATTTACCGTTCTCCTTTAAAGATACACCGCATCATCAAGCGTGGTCCAATCATCGCTTGCGGCGCGCATCGGCCCCACGGGCAACCCGGTCAGTTACCCGGTCAAATACCGGGAAGGGTCCGCCGAGCGAGCGAAGCGGGCGGCGTGCACGCTCGGTCGACGGTCCCGGCGGAGTTCGGAGCGCTCTTGCGGCGCTTGCGGATTGCGGCCGAGCTTTCGCAGGAAGAACTCGCCGAGCGAGCGCGCATGAGCGTCGACGCAATCGGTCAGTTGGAGCGCGGCCGCCGTCGCGCGCCGCAGCGTGAGACCGTCGATCTCCTTCTGCTGGCCCTCGACCCCAATGATGAGGATCGCGCAGCGCTGCTGGCAGCGGCGAGCCGCGCGCGCGTGCGCGGCGCCGAACCACTTTCCGGCGCCGATGCAGCGTCACGCCACAACCTGCCCGGCCGGTTAACCGATCTGATCGGTCGAGAGAGCGTCGTCGCTGAAATCCACGCGTTGCTTGCCGACGCTCGACTCGTCACGCTGGCCGGCGCCGGAGGTATCGGCAAGACGCGCACGGCGATCGAGGTCGCCGCGCAGGAAGTCGACCGCTGGCCCGACGGTGTTTGCCTCGTCGAACTCGCGCCGGTCGGCGATGCCGGACTTGTTGCGGGAACGATTGCGCTGGCGCTCGGCGCCCTCCAAGAGTCGGATGAAACGGCGCTGGAAACGCTGCTGCGCCATCTGAAACACAAACACGTACTGCTGCTCCTCGATAACTGCGAGCACCTCATCGACGAGGTTGCACAGATTGCCGAAAGGTTGCTGCGCGAGAGTCCGCGGATCAAACTATTGGCGACGAGCCGCGAGCTGCTGCGAGTCGCAGGCGAACGCGTCTATCCGATGCCCTCGCTGGACGATTCGAGCGCCGCGGCGCTCTTTGAAGAGCGCGCGCGGGCCGGCGATCCCGCGTTTGCACTCGGGGAGCGCGATGCGCCGATCGTCGCCGACGTCTGCCGGCGGCTCGACGGCATCCCGCTGGCGATCGAGCTGGCGGCGGCGCGCGTGCGCACCCTGGCGCTGCCGCAGCTCGCGCGCAAGCTCGACGAGCGCTTTGCGATCCTCACCGGCGGCAACCGGACGGCGCTGCCGCGCCAGCAGACGATGCAAGCGCTCATCGACTGGAGCTACGATCTCCTCACACCGCAGGAGCAACGGTTCTTCCGGAGGCTGGCCGTCTTTGCCGGCGGCTGCTCCCTCGACGCCGCGGCGGCCGTATGCGGCGACGCCGGCGACGACGCGCTCGATCTTCTGGCTTCGCTATCGGACAAGTCGCTCGTCGTCGCGCACGCCGGCGGCGACGAGCAGCGATACGGATTGCTCGAGTCGATGCGCGCCTATGCCATGCAGAGGCTCGTCGAATCCGTCGAGCACGCCGCCATCTCACGCCGTCACGTCGATTTCGTTGCGCAACTGGTCGACTCGCTTCGCTTCCGATCTCGCACGGCGGCCAGAGAAGCGCTGAGCCTTGAGATTGAAAACATCAGAGCGGCGTTGTCGTGGTGCGCGAGTACCGGCGACTCACTCAACCTCGGCGCACAAATCTTGGCGAGCACCAGTGTCTTCTACACGCAGAGCCTGTACGGCGAGTACCTCGAGCGGTCGCGATTTTTCCTCGGACACGCCGACCGGATCGATCCCGTGCTGCAGGCCGGCATCTGGCTGGGCATCGCTCGGAGAACCGTCGGCCTGCCGGCGCTCGACGCCGCCGAAAGAGCAATTGCCCTCCTGGAAGAGGCGGGAGATCGCAGCGCGATGGTCGTTCGCGCGCATCTCAAACGCGCCAAAGCGCTGGCGGAGCAGCATCGCATTCCCGAAGCGCTCGAGGCGAATATGCGGGTGATGCAACTTCGCAACGAGCTCTGTCCGGGAGACGACGGCACGCTGGCCAGCATCCACCACCAGCGCGGCTTCCTGCTCGGCCAGATGCACGACGAGGCTTTCGGCCGTCGAGAGTATCAAGCGGCTGCGGCCATCTATAACCGCATGGGCGACCGCAACGGCGAGGCGTACATGCGCTGCAACATCGGCAACTGTTACTATCTCGAGGGAGAGATCGAGACCGCGATACGATTGTCCAGCGAGAACCTCGCCGTCTTCCGCGAGCTGCGCAACTGGGACGGTGAAGCCTTCCTACGCTGCAACCTCGCCGAGTTTAAAATCGTCAGCGGCGACCTGCTCGGTGCAGCGCAAGATATCGCCGGCGCCGTCGAGGCTGCCAGGCAGCTCGGCAGCGAAACGTGGTTAGCGGCAGCGGCCTTCGCCGCCGCCGGCCTCGCCGCGCACGCCGGCAACTTCAGAGCCGCGGCGCGGCTCTCCGGCTACGTGCGCTCGTGGAAAGCCGAGCGCAGCTACTACGAAGCCGGCGACACCCGCGTTCAAACCGCAATCGAGCAGCTACTCGAAGCAGGCCTCCCCCGCGAAGAACGAGCCTCACTCGAATCCGAAGGAGCCAACCTCCCGCAAACCGCGGTCACCCCTCTCATAATAAGCGTAACCACCACCCTGTCATCCTGAGCCCTTCGACTTCGCTCACGACAGCCTCCGTCGAAGGATGGGTCAACCGCCGCAATAAGGTGGTGTTTTCACGCATATACCCCCAGTTCGACCTGGTGCATTCTTATCAAGAGAGGTCGCCGATTGTGCTGCCCCCCTTGCTTGAGAGGAGTTCATCATGCCCGAGTTTCTACCGATTCATCACGCCCGTAAAAGCAGAGGCCTGCTGTTGTTTTTGTGCTCGGCATTGGTCGCCGGGTGCGCCCAGGGAGGCGTCGGCAGCATGCCTGGGGTTGCCTCAAACGGCAGCTCAGCATTGGACGCCGCGCTCCGCCAAAAATCTTTGACCGGAGCGAAGCGGCACACTCAGACGACTTGCCCAACCACCTATAACTTCAAAGGCTACCCCGACGGCTCGGTGCCGGAGGCGGCCCTCTTCAACCTCGACGGAACGCTCTATGGCACGACGCCCACCGGCGGTAGCAGCGACATCGGCACCGTCTATAAGATCGCCGGCGGTTCGGAGAGCGTGGTCCACAGTTTCACAGGAACACCGGACGGCTCGAGTCCGTATGCCGGATTGATCGCCGTCGGCGGCGCGCTCTACGGTACAACGATCCACGGCGGTGCGCACGGGGACGGGGCTGTCTTCAAGATCACAAAAGCCGGGAAGCTAAGCATCGTTTACAGTTTTAACGGCGGTCCGGACGGCGCCGAGCCCGCTGCCGGATTGCTTCACGACGGTGGGATGCTCTACGGCACGACGCCTGACGGTGGGGCGACGGGCAATGGAACCGTATTCTCGGTCACGACGTCCGGCGTAGAAAAGGTGATCTACAGCTTTGCAAACGGTTCGGATGGCGCGGGCCCCCTAGCGAGCCTGGTTCGGTTCAGAGGCGCGCTCTATGGGACGACGCAAAATGGCGGCACGAGCTCGGAGGGGACCGTCTTTCGGGTGACGGCGTCCGGCCAGGAAAGCGTGGTACACAACTTCGATGGTACCGACGGCGCAGGGCCGGTTGCCGGCCTCGTCGTCGTTGGCGGTGCGCTCTACGGCACAACGCCGAACGGCGGAGCGATCCGCTTTGATGCCGGCGGAACGGCCTTTAAGCTCACTGCATCCGGGAAGCTAACCGTGCTTCACAGTTTCGGATCGCTCTACGACGCCGCGGACCCGAGCGCGAACTTGCTCGACGTCAACGGCACGCTCTACGGCACCTCGGCAGAAGGTGGCTCGGTCGGGATCGGCGCGGTCTTTTCCATCACGACTTCCGGCGCGGAATCCGTGCTCTGCTCCTGGCCGTTGGGAACCGACGGTGAGGAACCGATGGCGGCTGTCATTGATGTCGGCGGTACGCTCTACGGTACGACTCAGGGCGGCGGCAGCGCCTCACAGGGAACGGTATTCGCCATCCCGTTGTGACGTCAAATTAAAACTGGCGGGTGCTTCGGCGCCCGCCAGTTTTTTAATTCTCGCCCTTCTCTCTCAACGCGCTCACGATTGCGCGCGGAAGCCTCTGAAGCTCTTGCAGCATCACCGCTTGAGTCTCTCGTATCGACTCGATGACGTCGGTATTTTGGCTCGACAAAGTGTCCAGCGCCGTCCCCACCCCATGCGCCAGAACCAGCAACGCCTCCAATTCATCGGGCGCATACGCCTCGCCGTCGCGCTTGGGCCCGCAGATGAGCGCGCCGACGAGGCCGCCGCGCGAAATCATCGGGAACGCAAACTCCCCGCGTAACTGCGAATCGGGAAACAGATGCAGGTCGACCGGCTTGTTCCACGCACGAAGCGCGACGAGGGCCGGATCGTTTTCGCTAACCTCCGCGCGCAGCCCATCGATGGTGCAAGCGTAAGCCGCCGTGCCATCGCGCACGATGACCGTCGCGTGGTTCGCGCTCGTGTGCTCGACGACGCTTTGCACGGTTCGACCCAACAGCGTACCTCGGTCGGAGATGTAGGACGCCTCGTGCGCGAAGCGGCGTAACGCCGACTCATCCTCATGCCGCTTGCGGAAAAAGACCCGATCTACGAACTGCTCGACGTACCTGTGGACGTACCGCAGCGAGATACCGAGACCGAGCGCCACGACCATGCCGATGATGGTGCTGGCGGTATGGGTGGCGCCGGCGAGCCAGGCACCGGCGGCCCATTCGATGAGCACGAACGCGCCGATTACAAGCGCTGAGACTACCGCGAAGACGGCGGCGCGATTCAAGACGAAGCCGACGTCGATCAGCCGGCGGCTCAGTGCCGCATACGTCAGCGCAATCGGCGCCGTGAGCAACACCAGCGTGCTGACGAGGCCAACGACGATCGTATCGGCGTACGACGATGACGACGATGTTGCGATCAAGCCCACGATGAAAAAGCAAAAAAAGGCCGCAAGCGGTACGAGCGTCCATACCGCTCGCTGCCGCTCGAGGCCGCGGGCTGCGGCGATTGCGAGGAGCCCGCAGAGCATCGCCATGAGGACGGCGGCCGCAATGCAAACCAACCCCGCGTTCCCCTCGATGAACGGCAGCGGGTCGAACCGCAGCGTGATGACTCCGGCACTCCCAACTAAGGAGATCGCAACGTAGATCGCGAGGAATGTGTAGCACAGCCCTTGTGCGATACGACGCGACCGCGAGGGCGGCCGAGCGTAGCCGCTTGCGAACGCCGCCAGCAACGCTACCGTCAGCGGCCCAACGATGCTAGCGCAGACGCTCTGGAGGACATACGCCCAAGCCCAGGGTGTCGCGAGACCGATCAAGGCGCCCGTAAAAACAAAGGCGGCGATCAAGAGCGACAGCAGTTGCATCTGAGGCTTCTCGGCACCGCGCCATGCGATCAGCGTTGCGAACAGCAGAAGCCAGAGAGCCGCGAACGTGGCGAGCCAGAAGTTCCACGTAAGCCTGGGCGCCTGCGGTACGACCGTAATCTTCTCTTCCAGCGAACCCCCGCGCACCGACAGCACGAGGGGTCGTCCGTTGAGCGGCACGTCCAACAGGGAATAACGCTCGACGAGGGTGTTCGCGCGAATATCGATGAGATCGCCGCGACGGAGGCCCGCGCGGTCAGCCGGCCCGCCGCGGTCGACCGACGTAACCACGAGATTAAAGCCGGTCGAAGAGACGCCGGTATTAGCGCCCCACGAGCCCTGCCACGGTGAAGCGCCGCGCATCCCGGTCGCGTCAAGCACTGCCGCTACCTGGGCAAGCGCCGCAAGAGCGCACGTTGCCAGAAGCACCGAGCGCCAGGGAACCCGCCTCAGGGTGAACACGCAGATTTTTCGGCGGGCATCGAGCTACCGTCTTCGGTGTTTTCGCTGGTTGCCATTTCCCGCTACGGTTCGGCGCGCTCGTGGGGAGTACCCAATGACCGCGACCGAGAAGCGGGGCCGCATGACGCGTCCACATGAGGATATCCAACGGCATACCATCACGGATCACCGCCCAGGCGGACCCGTTATCGCGTTCGCAGCGCCCTCCTGGTGGGCCATCGCGCTGGTGAACCTGACCGCGGAGCGCGCCGCTGCCGGAGTTGCGTCGTACGAAACGCTCGTCGAGAAGGCGCGCTCCGGCGCGCCAAAAGTACGTGAGGCCGCAATCTTGCTCTCGCACGACCAGCGGCGCGTCATCGCGATACTGCACGTAGAGGGACATGAGGCGTTCGGGCATCTCGTCGCCGCCTGGGACGATCATCACCTCGTCGCGGAACGGCACGACATCGCCGAATCGCACAACCTCGCTCTCTATCGGCTTGCGACGGTGACGGGCGAAGCCGCGATCGATCCAACATCGCAGGACGCCTACGCGTTCGAACGCACCTCCTCAGACGTCGAAAGCAGCGTCTCACCGGGCGTTCGCGCTGCCTGCATGTTCGATGCCGACGACGGTCACGTTCGCGCCGCTATCTACCGGTCGGAGAACTTTGAGCAGCTCACGGCACCTCGCGCGCCGGACGAAACGTTCTACGAAATAAGGCCGGTACGCACGTTCGCGTAAACCGGGCTCGTTCGGGTCGTTAGAACCGTTTTGCGGGATCGTCTTCGAATGGGTAGACGTGGACCATCCAGCCGAAGACGTTGTCCATGAACACGCCGCCGGCCGCATCGCAGGCCGGCTTCGTATTAATCGAACCGCTGAAACCGAACTCGTGGCGCTGCTCGTCCGTAAGGGCTATCGTGCTCTCCTTCGGTTGGCAGACGTTGCGGTGCGAATGCCAGTGCCCGTACGCTAACGGAATGCGCCGGTCGAGCTCGTCCATCGTGCTGCTGATCGGGGCGGTAAACATAACGCCGGCGAGCTCGTAACCGCTTTGCGTTCTCCGATATAGCAGAGCCATCGGCCGCTCCGGGTCGAGG
>Ga0209167_10002358_pt1 | contig 10284 bp, 7 predicted proteins | sample Coa_R1_9_FD_187154 | JGI IMG/M metagenome (GOLD analysis project Ga0209167, IMG submission 187154) | Surface soil microbial communities from Centralia Pennsylvania, which are recovering from an underground coalmine fire - Coalmine... | ecosystem: Environmental > Terrestrial > Soil > Unclassified...
AGTGCCGGCGGCCAGGTCGCGGGCACGGACGCTGGGCTGCCCGCCGTGGCGGCGGTGCCGTTCGTCGCCCATGGTCCAGATCCGCTGGTAGGTGCATCCTTCCAGGGCGAAAGTGTCGTCGGCCCCAAGCGGGGATGCCTGCTGCATGAGCTCGCGGAGGTGGTGGTAGCGGTCTTCGAGGTGCGCCACCAGGGCGGGCAGCAGGGGCTGGCGTCGGCGGATCCGGTCGTCGATGCGTTCCTTCGTGCGCCGCTTGTGGGCGGTGAGGCCGCGCAGCGCGCTGTCCGGGATCGGGCAGGGGGCGACCCACGGCGCCCATTTCTCGGGCTCTTCGACCGCCCAGCTGTGCAGGTCGGTGTAGAAGGACCGCACTGATCGCAAGATGCGCTCGACCTCGTGCCGCTGGCCCTGGCCGTCGTCGCGTGTGTCGAGTGCCTCGCGCCACTGGCGGTAGAGGCCGGCGTCGATGCGCAGGTCGGGGTGCCCGGGTGAGAGCGTCTCGATCTTGGCCCAGAACGCCCCGGCCAGGGACCGGGCGTGCTGGTCGAGGGAGCTGTAGTCCAGCTCGGTGCGGCGCCGGGCCAGGTAGTCCAGGATCAGCTGCCGTACTCCCTGGTGCCGGATGCCGTAGCGGTCGACGAGCTCCTCCAGCGTCCGCCGACCCGTGAGCACTGCCGCCCGCACCGTCGCGGGTGAGCTGGCGGGGAACACGCCCATCTCGTGCAGTACCGGCCAGGTGAGCTGGCCCGGGAACTGGCCGCGGTTCTGCCTGCCCCGGGCCTTCATGGTCAGCCCCTGGTCGCGGGACTGCCAGATGTAGTGCAGGAATGCCTCGGGCGTCAGGCCGGCCAGGGCGATGCCCTGGGTGGTCAGCGCGACCGCGACGTCGAACAGCGCCGCCGTGTGGTGCATCGGGTGAACCGGCTGGTTCTGGACGCGCTTCCGGAATTCCCCCAGCAGCGGGTCACGCTGCGCTTCCAGGAACCGTCCGCCGTAGCCGGCGAACCGGGTCGACCGCAGCGCCAGCAGCGACGGGCGGATGACCCGCAGCGAGAACAGGCAAGCCGCCCCGGTGCAGATCTCCTTGCGGCCTTCCTGCCCGGGGATCATCACGTTGACCGGCTGACTCGCCTCGTTCAGCCCGCTGGCCTCCCAGCGCTGCTGCCAGCTTCCTCCCGGGAAGGCACTGAGGTGCTCCAGCAGCAGCCGGGCACCGCGTGCCCGTGCCCGCTCGGAGTCCCGGCCGCCAGGCCAGACCTGCCGCATCGCGGCCACGACCTCGTCATCGCCGGCGTCGGTCAGATGGCTGCCGTATGGGCCGGGCGGGACGGCAGGAAGTGGTGCGGGCGCCGCTTGCAGGCCGGCGAACCGGGTCGGCACCAGCCTCGCAGCCTCGCCGGAATCCACCGTGGCCGTGCCCGGCTCAGCCACCGAAGACCGCCTTGACGTCCTCGGGGTCGTAGCCAGCCGGGTAGGAGCGTTGCGGGCGGGGCCGCGTGTAGTGCTCTTGCAGCCTGTCGTGCATGTCCTCGATCCGGGCCGCCAGGTAGTGGCCCGTGGTGTCCAGGTGGGCATGGCGCAAGATGGCCTGCACCTCGGCGAGCGTGAGGCGCTCGTCGCCGGCCATCCTGACGGCGGCAGTGTGACGTGCGTCGTGCAGGCTCCAGTTCGTGCCCAGCCGCTCGTTGGCCCGCTGCAGCACCCGCCGCATCGCCCAGTACGTCATCGGCCGCTGCTCACCCCGGCGGGTCCGCCACACCTGCTGCCCGGCAGGCGGCAGCCCGTCGGCAGCCAGGTAAAGCCCCAGGTAGCGGAACGCGTCCGGGGACGCCGGCACCGGCTGGCGGACCCGGGTGCCCTTGGACACCACGTAGACCAGCTGGCCGCCCCAGTCGATGTCCTCCACGGTCACGCCGAGAAGCTCACTCGCCCGCGCCCCCGAGCTGACGTAAAACTCCAGCAGCGCCCGGTCGCGATCGCAGCTCATCGCCGCGAACAGCTCGTCCCACAGGTGGTCCGGGATCGCCCGCGGCGCCTGCCTCGGCACCCGCTGCCGCAGCCTGGCCCGCCGCACCAGCGGTACCGGCTCCAAGGGGCTGCGGTGCGCCAGCACCTGCCGCCGCTGCGCCGACACCGGCACCGGGTTCACCACCGGCCCCGCCCCGAAACGGCCATGGAAGGAGTAGAAGCCGTGAACGACGGTCAGCGCGTGGTTAATCGTGCTCGGCGCATACCCCGCCCGCAGCGACGGCTTCCCCGTCTTCAGGTTCACCGACCCCGGCGAGACCGAGCTAGGCCGCCTGCGCTCCCGCTGCGGGTTCCTTGCCGCCCGCAGCCACCCGACCATCGCCGCTGCCTCGGCCTCGGTCACCTTCTCCCATGCGACCTGGAGGAACCACAGCAGCCGGTGCCACCGCAACAGGTCAAACGCATAGCTCCGGCACGTCAGCGGGCTTGCGTCCCCGAGCATCACATCACACAGGTAGGCGCTAACCGGCCCGAGTTCCGCACCATCCCCGTCCACCACGAGGAACGGGAGCTGCGCGCTCCCGCCAGCGACGACAGCCCCCGTCGCGGGCACCGAGCAACGTCCGTCCGCCAGCGCACGCCGCATGTCCTCGATCACGTCCCCACCCTCTCAGCTGACCGGTACTCACGCTCGGTCAACGCCCAGATGAGTGCAGTTAACAGGGGGGCCGGTGAACTGGTCCCATTCCTCGTCGGTGGGAGTGCGGTATTCCTCGCCGGGCCGCAGCGCCCGGCGGCGGGCGATGAACGCGCGATGCCCGTTGATCACTTCGTCGGGGTAGACGGCCTTGTAGCCCATGGTGGTGTTGATGTCGCGATGCCCGGCGACGAGCTGGGCGATGTGCGGCGGCATGCCGTGCATGATCGCGTCGGTGATGAACAGCCGGCGGAAGTCGTGGAAGGTGTAGCGCATCGGGCCGCCGGCGGCGTCTTTGACGCCGAGCGCGGTCAGCGCGTGGTCGAGGTAGCTGCGCAGCGCGGTCTCGGTGACCGGGCGGTTCTCCAGGCGCCGGCGCCACTGGAACAACAGCGGCATCGGCGGGTTGTAGACGCGCTCGTTCTTGTCGTAGGAGACCACTAGCGGCACCTGCGGCTGTGCGTTGCGGACGCGGGCGACGATGGCGGACAGCACGTCGGCGAGCTCGGGTGAGATGACCAGCAGCCGTTCGGCGTCGGTTTTGGACGGCGCGATCTGCAGCAACGGGATCAGCTCACCAGTGCCCGGCAGCCGGTACTGGATCAGGCTGTGGTGGGACAGTTCGGTCAGCTCTTCGATCCGGATACCGGTGTGGCGCAGCACCTCGACCATGGCCCAGGCCCAGAAGCCACGGTGTTCTTCGAAGGTCAGGTCCTGGCGCGGTCCTCCCTCGACGGGTTCGGCCCAGATGCGGCCGGTGGCCGGGGTGCTCATGACGCTGCGGCGCAGCGTCTGGTCGGCGGCGCTGGTGAACGGCTCGCCGGGCCGGGTGTCTTCGGCGGTGGCCAGCAGTGTGGCTGTGCGGGCGCGCTCGGCGTCCACCCAGGCGATCAGTGCGGGCAGCACGGGGAGCCGTTCGCGGGTGCGCTGGTCCATCCGGGACTTGCGCCGGGACCGGTCTTTCTTGTGCGAGACGTCGCTGGCGCTGACCGGGCAGCGCACCGCCCATGGGCCCCAGCGGGCCGGGTCGTCGTCCGCCCACTCGGCGATGTCGAGATAGAAGGCCCGCACCGCGGACAGCACGCTGCGGCCATCCAGCCGCAGCGAGGTCAGCGTGACCTGCTCACCGCCGGGCCCTGTCGTGGTGCGGGTGCGGGTCATCACCCGCTGCTTCCAGGCGGCGGCCACCTCGCGGGGCAGCTTGAGCGAGTCGATGCCGGGATGGTGCGCCTCCAGGTCGGCCCAGAACAGTTTGCCGAGCAGGTAGGCAAAACGCTGCAGCGAAGAGAAGTCCACCGACGGCTGGCGTTCACGCAGGTAGTCCACCAGCACGTCCCGCACCGGGCGGCAGGCGATCTGGTAGCGGTCGATCAGCTGTTCGCAGCCGGGCTGGCCACGGCCGGAGAACATCTCGATGGCTGCGGGCGCGTCTTCGCCGAGCACGCCGTGGCTGCGCAGCAGCTGGTAGAACAGCGGGCTGTGCGCATGCGCCTCCGAGCCGGAGGTAGCGCGGATATCAGCGGTGACCTGCAGGAGCTCGACGCAGTCCCCGGCGCGGACCGCGGCGACCGGCCCGCCCTTGGAGGCCAGGATCACCGCGATGCGGGTCAGGGCCTGCTGCCCGGTCTGCAGCCCGACCCGGCCCTGGGCGGACAGCTCAGCGAGCGCGGCGAAGGCGACGCTGTCTCGGGTGCGGGCCATTTCAGTGGCCAGCCCGTGGCGCGCCGGAGCAAAGCGCAGCAGCCAGCCAAGGCTGGGCCGGATCACGTCGGCGCAGATCAGCACAAGCAGCCCGGGGCTCAGGTGCGGCAGCTGCGTGCCTGGCGCTGGCCTGGCCCGGCGCCGGCCGGCAGCCGCGGCCGTGATCAGGTCCCGCCAGTCGGGCTGGTCCTCCGCGGCGCTGGCCTGCCAGCGCTGCTGCCAGCTGCCGCCGGGATGGGTCTGCAGCCAGCTCAACACGGCCAGCACCCCGAGCCGGCGGGTCTGCTGGCTGAGCCGGTTGTCCAGGGTGAACGGCGCAGCCAGCACCCGGGCCAGCACCTCGGCGCGACTCACCTCGGTCGCCGGCCATGAGGCGGCCAGCGGGCGGGGCGGGAACGCGGCCAGCAGCTGCGCACCGGTCGGCTTCAGCGCAGCGTCCGGCGACACCGCTGCCGCGGTAGCCGATGGCGCGAGCAGCTGCCTGCTGCCGGTCACGAGTCAGCCTCGCCGAAGAGGATCTGCAGGCTCTCGGGCCGGTATCCCGCCGGCGGCGGAGCCGCTGCGTCACGCTCGCGCTGCCGGGCGTGAAAGGCCAGCACCCCGGCGATCACATCCTCGGTCACCGGGTTCAGGTAGCGCTGCGTGGTGGACAGGTGCGCGTGGCCGAGTACCCACTGCACGTCGGTCAGCGGCATCTGCGGGTCGCGCGCCATCCGATACGCCGCGGTATGGCGAAGATCGTGAAGGGACCAGTTCGAGCCCAGCCCGGCATTGGCGCGGGCGAACATCGCGCGCGCCGCATCATAGCCAAGCGCCCGGAACGGGCGCCGCAGTGTCCACCACAACGGCTCATCCCGCTCCGCCGGTACCAGGCCGGCCAGCTGCGCCTGATACAGCCGCAGCCACACGAACGCGTCAGGAGCGGCCGGCAGCGGCTGCAGCACACGGGTGCCCTTGCGGATCACGGTGATCAGCTGCGATCCCGGGTCGGCATCGCCGGCCGTGGCGCCCAGCAGCTCGCTTGCCCGCGCCCCGGTCGACACCCAGAACGCGACCAGCGCCCGGTCCCGGTGCGAGCCAAGGACTGCGAACAGCTCATCGAACCGCTCATCCGGGATCTGCCGCGGCACCCGCTGCGGCGTCCGGGGCCGGTACCGGCCAGAGCGCTGCCCGGTGAACGGCTCCATCGGATTGTGATGCGCCCCGGACCGGCCACGCCGGCCCCGGGCCAGCGGGAATGGATTGACCATCGGACCGGTGCCCGCTTCCAGGTGGAACTCATAGAAGCTGCGCAGCACAGTCTCGCAGTGTGCCACCGTGGCCGCCGCATATCCGCGGCCTCGTGACGGCTTGCCCGTCACCGGGTTCGGCGACCCCGGCTCATGCACGATCCCGCCGCGGCTGGGCGCGCCGCCGCCGGGATACCGCCAGTGCGGGCGAGACGGCTTACCCGCCAGCTGGATCCAGCACAGAAAGTCCCGTGCCTCGGCCCGGGCCGCCTGATCCCACCCGATCTGGACCGCCTGCAGGAACCGGAACCAGCGCAGCAGGTCCATCCCGTACGAGCGCTGCGTCGTGGCCGGGCGCCCCGAGGCAGCCAGCTCCCGCAAGAACACGCACGCCGGGCCGACGGCCACGCCAGCCGGATCGACCAGCCGGTAGGGCTCGAACAGATCCCCGGTCGACTCAAGCGACCCGGCCAGCAGCACCACAAGCCGCGACAGATCCCGCGGCACTTCCCCATCTGTGATCACGGCAGGCGACGCTAGCCACCCAGACGCCACCGCGTCTGCCAGACTGCCTAACAGCCCCCGGTAGTTCGGTCAACAGGTCGTTCTTCAGCCGCGCCGAGGCGATCGCCTTGCACCGCAGCGGGTGCACCAGGTGCGCGTCGAACCCGTAATCCTCCAGCAGGTCGGCCAGCCAGCTCCAGCCGAACGCGGCCTCGAACGCCACCGGCGTCCCCGACGGCAGGTCGCCGATCAGCCGCAGGAACGGCTCCGAGCCATTCACCACGTTCTTGTTCAGCTGTACCGTGCCGTCCCCGGTGACCACCGCCACCTGGGACCGCTTGCGGTGCACGTCGATACCGACATAGACAGACATTGCCGGGTCTCCTTTCCCGAGCTCGGAATCTCTCACCCGGAGCGTCCTGCTACCGGGCTGAGCTGGGAAGAGGCCCGGCCCTCATAGGGTCATGTGAGGTCGTATCCGCTGCCCTGCGGGAAGACACAGCGCACCAGATCACCCGATATGCGCGGCCAAGTACCCGATCATCGCGATCTAGCTCGCCGCGCCGAACGGCGGCAGTGTGTGCGTCGGCGCTCGCTCACTGGTGCACCATCCTTGTGTCGGCAGTTGTAAGGCTGCTGATGCACCCGAGGTGCCGCCGGGTCACCGCCCTGCTCGCTTGACGCAGTTGACGTCCAACATGAGTTCTGCGGGACCCGGTGGTTACCCGGGACGCGCCGACCGTCGACAGGGCTGTATGCGCAGGTGAGCGCCGAACAGTGAGCGGACTGGCTGCCGCGTCCCGGCACCACGCATGAGGGTGCCTCCCCACTGGGCAAGCAGCGAGGAGGCTGTAATGGAGTATCTCCCGGACACGCTGCCCGCGATCCCGCCGGGCGGGGTGACCTGCGGCATCGACTGGGCCAATGACGATCACGCCGTCTGCGTGGTCGACCTGGCCGGCAAGATTGTGCAGCGGTTCACCGCTGAGCACAGCGGCGAGGGCCTGGCCGGCCTGGTGCGCCGGCTGCGCCGGGCCGGCGCCGGCGAGGTTGCGATCGAGCGGCCCGGCGGCAAGGTCGCCGACACGCTGCTGGAGGCCGGGCTGACCGTCGTTGTCATCAGCCCGAACCAGGTGAAGAACCTGCGCGGCCGCTACGGGTCCGCGGGCAACAAGGACGACCGGTTTGATGCGTTCGTGCTGGCTGACACGCTGCGTACCGACCGGGCCCGGCTGCGGCCCCTGCTTCCGGACACCCCGGCCACCGTCACCTTGCGCCAGGTCTGCCGGGCCCGCAAGGCCCTGGTCGGCCACCGGGTCGCGGTGTGCAACCAGCTGCGCGCACACCTGCTGATCGCCTTTCCCGGCGCGGTCGGCCTGTTCGCCGGGCTCGACTCCCCGATCAGCCTGGCCTTCCTTGCCCGCTTCGACTGCCAGGACCGTGCCGACTGGCTCTCGCCCCGGCGGCTGGCCGCCTGGCTGCAAACCCAGGGCTATAGCGGCCGCAAAGACCCTGCTGAGCTGCACGCCCGCCTGGCCGCCGCGCCCCGCGGCGCCACCAGCGACGACGGAGCCGCCAAAGCACACATCACCCGCGCGCTGCTGGCCGTGCTGGTCAGCCTCGTGCACCAGATCAAGGCCCTGGACGCCCAGATCGCCGAACAGCTCGCCCTGCACGCCGACGCGCACATCTTCACCTCGCTGCCCCGCTCGGGCACCGTGCGCGCCGCCCGGCTGCTCGCCGAGATCGGCGACTGCCGCGCCCGGTTCCCCACCCCCGAAGCGCTGGCCTGCCTGGCCGGAGTCGCCCCCTCCACCCGCAAATCCGGCAAGACCACCTTCGTTGACTTCCGCTGGGCCGCCGACAAGCAACTCCGCGACGCCGTCTGCGACTTCGCCGGCGATTCCCGCCGCGCCAGCCCCTGGGCAGCCCGGCTCTACAACGACGCCATCGCCCGCGGCAAAGACCACCCCCACGCTGTCCGCATCCTCGCCCGCGCCTGGCTGTATGTCATCTGGCACTGCTGGCGCGACGGCGTAGCCTACGACCCAGCCCGGCACAAAGCCCTCCAGCGCATCCTCACCGAGCAACAACCGGCCGCGGCTTGACACAGGGCTACTCATGTGTACGCGCTCTGTAACGGACCTCGGCTCCACGGACTTGCTCTGATGCGGCTGACCGGCGGCCTTGGTGGGCGCTTGCCCGGACAGCAAGCGCCCCGAGCGCCGGCTCCAGCGAATCGCCCTGTCGGCGGCAGAAGAGTGAACCGCACGAGGCTCGCCTAGCTCGCGACGCTGTGCCGGTTGTCAGCGTGCGAACCGGTTGCGGAATCTGTCCACATGCAATGTCTCCCCGCGGAGCAGGCCGGTCTCGATCTCGGTGGGATATGCGGTGCCGTCCTCGTACAGCAGGTGGCCGAAATAAAAGGTGCCAGGTGTTGTGGCCGCTTCTCGTTCCAATGCCCGGAACCGTTTGCCCTGGCTCGACCAGCCGCGGTTCAAGTCCCGGCGCTGCCGGAAGATGTTCGGGCCGAACTCACCACTGGAAAGATGGGGGATGAGATGCCCCCGGTCCAGCAACGTGCCATCGGGATCGGGCGGCAGCGGGAATCCACGCTGATAGGAAACATCGCGTTTGCCGACTGTGGCAGGCGTTATGGCCCAGGCCGCCAGTGTGCGATCCTCCTGCTCTGCCCCCACGGCACTCGCCAGGTCGAACAGGTAGGTGGCTCCGGACTGCACGAATTGCAGGAGGGAGCAATCCGGAAATTGATGTTCATAACGCTCCGCCACCGCGTCGAGCAGCGCCACGCCAAGATCGGCAGGTGCCAGCGGCCTCCGGAGGCCACCCACCAGCTCTGCGTAGTCCACCGACAACCGGGTCATCCGCTGTTTTACCTGCTGGTCAGCATGAGCGTGCGACGCCAAGTTCAAGAAGGCAACCCCGTGAGAGTGGACATAGATTCTTACGCGTTCCTCGGGCTAACGCTGAAAGTTTGAGCACCTGTCTTCTGCAGCGTCACAACAGGCGGCTCGCCGCGCGGCCAGGGTGCGAGCCCATTCATAATAGCCATCGGCCAATCGATGAGCTACGCAACTCGGTGCACGAACCCCAGAAGGACTCCGACAAGGGGACGACGGCCGTCTCCTGTCTGGGTATCTGGAGGATGATCTCAGTCCAGTGACGGTCAAAGAACCGGTCACGATCTTGGGAACTGATCTTCAAACCATAGCCTGCCCCGGAACGGCGAGGACTTCCGTTGCTCCACCCTGTTGCCCGCATAATGCTTCCTGCCCTCCCTCCTGCCTATTGCTTTGGATCGTAGCCTGGAAGCGAGCTACACGAACTTCCATGCGGCCGCCGACGCGGTCGCCACGGGGCAGTGCTGATGTGTCCGCTGGCCGCCGCAGCGGCTACGACAGCCCGTTCTGCAGGTACGTCCCGCATGATCGCGGCAGCCGGCTGTAACCCGCATCATCCCTCCGGGCGTCTTTCATTCAGGTTAGAACCCGGGGAGGAGGGTTCCGTGGGCGTGGCGAAGGGCGCGAAGACGGCTACGCACGCCGTGCGGGTCCTGACGGTCCGGCAGCCGCATGCCTACCTGCTGATCTACGGTTCGCCGAACGCAGGACTCAAGGATGTCGAAAACCGCTCGAAGCCGGCCAGTCATCGCGGGACCTTGCTGATCCAGGCATCGGCAAAGGTCGACCAGGTTGCCTACGCCGAGTACCTCGCCGAGAACATCGAACTGCCGCCCGCTGACCAGCTCGTCACCGGCGCGATCATCGGCTCGGTCCAGCTCATCGGCTGTGTCCGAGATGCATGCTCGCGGTGGGCAGAGCCGGGTTACTGGCACTGGCTGACCAGCGCACCGCAAGCCGCCGATCCGGCCATACCGATCAAGGGACAGCTATCGATGTTCGCCCCACCGGACGGCTGGGAGGCATCATTCCACCCGCCGGGATAACCCCCACGAAGCCATGAGTGCATGTCGGCTTGAGGCTCGACCACGCTGGGGACCAGCCGACAGGCAACCGTAATGCGGCATGAGAGTGCCATGCTCACTCCAGCGGATATGAAGGCGCCTTGCGTTCGAGGTATGGCTTACTGGAGAGGGTCCTCTGTTGAAGCCTTCGGAAAGCCATGTTCATTGATCAGGGGCTCATGACGGAGATAAGCCGTGGA
>Ga0209167_10002362_pt1 | contig 10272 bp, 9 predicted proteins | sample Coa_R1_9_FD_187154 | JGI IMG/M metagenome (GOLD analysis project Ga0209167, IMG submission 187154) | Surface soil microbial communities from Centralia Pennsylvania, which are recovering from an underground coalmine fire - Coalmine... | ecosystem: Environmental > Terrestrial > Soil > Unclassified...
TCGACGAGCCCGCCGCCTCCAGCCGCAACCGCCGCAATCCCCGAGGGGTCAAGCGAAAGATGAGCAACTACCCATTGCGCCGCGGTTACAAGCGCTTGCCCGTCATCGAAATCTGCGCGGCTATCAGGATCGTTAAGTGAAGAGTATTGCGCTTAGCTCGGCTTAATTGAAAGACGACCGTGAGCACGATAAAGTTGACCTGAATGCTCAGATTCTGAGCTGCAAACGCCAATGTGCGCCGGCAATCGTGAGCTCGCCGGTTGACGTCTCGCGTTGACATTGGACGCACCTTCCCGAAGCTGAACTCAGGATTTCAAGCGCGGACATCATTGGCAACCGCCGTGCTCTGGATAGTTGCGAATCGAAGAGAGACGAAAAGTGAAACCCCAACTCGCGGAAAACCCGACGCATGCCGAAACTCCCACGTTTCGCCCCTAGCCGGCAAACCGGCTCCCAGGGACGTGTTGATCGACGTCGCCAAACTCGAACGCGAATATTTCGGGCGCCGGCCCGACTTGGGCGACCCGAGCCAGATGGTGAGCTTCGGCGCCAGCGGCCATCGCGGCTCGTCGCTCGATGGAACCTTCACGGAAGCTCATAATCCTCGCGATCACGCAGGCGGGCACCGAAAATGTCTATAAGATCTATGCGGAAGCTTCAGAGATAAGGCGCATCTGAACGCAATCCTGGGCGAAGCCGAGGATATTGTGAACACCGCCATGGATTCCCGGAAAGGCTGACGAAATGAAAACGACGCAAACACTTCACAATCTGGGTCAGAGTATCTGGCTCGATAACATCACGCGCGACCTGCTCGACAGCGGCACGCTCAAACGGTACATCGACGAATGGTCGGTAACCGGACTAACGTCGAATCCCACGATCTTCGATCATGCGATCAGGAACAGCACCGCTTATGACGCTGCGATACGTGAGAAGCTGAGCCGCGGCAAATCGGGCGAGGCCCTTTTCTTCGAACTTGCGCTTGAGGACCTCACCCGTGCCGCGGCGTTGTTTCGCCCGGCGCACGACCGCACCGACGGAGTCGACGGCTGGGTATCGCTCGAAGTTTCGCCATCGCTGGCCTACGATACCGCCGGCAGTCTGGCCGCAGCCACCAGTCTCCACGGACGCGCGGGGCAGCCGAATCTGTTCATCAAAATTCCCGGCACGAAGGAAGGGCTGCCCGCGATCGAGGAGGCAATCTTTGCCGGCATTCCGATCAACGTCACTCTCCTGTTCTCCCGCGAACAGTATGTAGCCGCGGCTGACGCGTTCCTGCGCGGCATCGAACGGCGCATCGATCATGGGCTCAATCCCAATGTAGGCTCGGTTGCTTCGATATTCGTCAGCCGCTGGGATGTTGCGGTGACGGGCAAAGTGCCCGAATCGCTGCGGGGCAAGCTCGGCATTGCCATCGCCGGGCGCGCCTACAAGGCGTATCGCGAGCTGCTCGCTTCATCGCGCTGCCAGCGAACCTTCAACTTCGGCGCGCGTCCGCAGCGGCTGCTGTGGGCCAGCACGGGGACCAAAGACCCGAAAGCTTCCGACCTGCTTTACGTCAAGGCTCTGGCTTCACCCTTCACGGTCAACACAATGCCGGATAATACCTTGCAAGCCCTCGCCGATCATGGCGAAATCGGTGCTGTTCTACCGCCGGACGGCGGCGAGTGCGAAAGAGTCCTGGCGCAGTTCGCCGCCGCCGGCATCGATATCGACGCGCTGGCCGCTCAACTGCAGGAAGAAGGTGCGAAGTCATTCGTCAAGTCCTGGAACGAACTTCTCGCCGCCATCGATTCGAGGAGCGCCGCGTTGAAGACGCCGGTCGCGCGTTGAGGATAATGCAGAAATGCCGACGACGCGGAAGGCCTGGAAGAAGCTCCTCACTCATCACAAGAAAATTCGCACGGCGCATCTGAGAGATCTCTTCGCCGAAGACGCCCGGCGCGGAGAACGATTGACGGTCGAAGCCGCGGGAATTTTTCTCGATTACTCGAAGAATCTGATCACGGACGAAACCATCAAGCTGCTACTCCGGTTGGCGGAGGAATCGGGCGTCCGGTCCCGCATCGAAGCCATGTTTCACGGGGAGAAGATCAACGTCACCGAGAAGCGCGCGGTGCTGCATGTCGCCCTGCGCGCCCCGAGGGGAACTTCCATTTTTGTCGACGGCGAGGATGTGGTGGCGCAAGTCCATGCCGTTTTGGACAAGATGACCGACTTCTCCAATCGTGTCCGGAATAAAGAATGGAAAGGGTTCACCGGAAAAAGCGTCCGCAACATCGTCAACATCGGAATCGGCGGCTCCGATCTCGGACCGGTGATGGCATATGAAGCCCTGAAGCATTTCAGCGACCGCTCGATGACCTTCCGGTTCGTTTCCAACGTCGATTCGACCGACTTCGCCGAAGCCGTCGACGATCTCGATCCGGCGGAAACGTTGTTTATCGTCTCATCGAAAACATTCACCACGCTCGAAACGATGACCAACGCTCATTCGGCCCGCGCCTGGTTGCTCAAGGGTCTCGGCGGCGATGAGAAATCGATCGCAAGCCACTTTGTCGCCGTATCGACGAACGCGGCCGCGGTTGAAAAATTCGGGATCGACACTGCGAACATGTTTGGTTTCTGGGATTGGGTCGGCGGACGCTACTCCATGGACTCGGCGATCGGTCTTTCGACCATGCTGGCCATCGGTCCGGCAAACTTTCGAGCGATGCTGGACGGCTTCCATCAAATGGATGAGCACTTCCGCACCGCTCCTTTCGATCGAAATCTGCCCACGCTGATGGGCCTTCTCGGACTCTGGTACACCGATTTTTTCGGGGCGCAGACCGTCGCCGTGCTGCCCTACGAGCAATATCTGAAGCGCTTTCCCGCCTACCTGCAGCAGTTGACCATGGAGAGCAACGGAAAGCACGTCACGCTCGACGGGACGGAGGTCAACTATGCGACCGGGCCGATTTATTGGGGCGAGCCGGGAACCAACGGCCAGCATTCGTTCTATCAGTTGATCCACCAGGGAACCCGGTTGATCCCCTGCGACTTCATCGCGTTCGGGCAGACGCTCAACCCCCTCGGCCGCCACCACGACATACTGTTGGCCAATGTCTTTGCGCAGACCGAGGCGCTCGCTTTCGGAAAGACGCCGGAGCAGGTCAAGGCTGAGGGCACACCGGATTGGCTGGTGCCGCATCGCGTCTTTGAAGGCAACCGCCCGTCGAACACGATTCTGGTGGATCGGTTGACACCGGAAAATCTCGGCAAGCTCGTTGCGCTTTACGAGCACTCCGTCTTCACGCAGGGCGCGATCTGGGGTATCAACTCTTTCGACCAGTGGGGCGTGGAACTCGGCAAGGCGCTGGCGCAGCGCATCATACTGGAATTGGAGAGCCAGGCCGAGCCGGCGCTCGCTCACGACAGTTCGACAAATAACCTGATCGGCAGGTATCGGAAGCTCAGGGAGAGTAAACCAGGAAAGGTGTCATGAATTCCCGGCCGCGGAGTTATTCTGGTGCGCCCGGAGAGACTCGAACTCCCGGCCTACTGGTTCGAAGCCAGCCGCTCTATCCAGCTGAGCTACGGGCGCACATCGTCGGCAGGTACACACGAGTTTAACACCCCAACCCACCCCCGATCCGCTATCCTGATCGCGTGAAGACGCCCATCGAAACCGAGATCAAGCTGCGCCTCGAGAGCGATTCCAAAGCCAGCGTCTCCAAAGCCCGCGCGCTTCTCCGGAGCCACGGATTTTCCGTGATCGCCCCGCGGGTATTCGAACAGAATCTGGTGCTCGACGACGAAAAGGCGTCCCTTAGAGAACGCGGCCTGCTCCTGCGCGTACGCGGAGCCGGGAAAATAACCACCTGCACATTCAAAGGCCCCGAAACGCCCGGCCGCCACAAGCGCCGCGAGGAACGCGAGTTCCGCGCCAGCGACCTCGAATCCTGCGTGGCTTTCTTCGCGGCCCTCGGTTTTCACGAAGCCTTCCGCTACGAAAAATACCGCACCGAATTTGCGCGCGATCGCGAACCGGGGCACGTCACCCTCGACGAAACGCCCATCGGCATTTTCATGGAGCTCGAAGGCCCCGCCCGATGGATCGATCGCACCGCGAAGCTCCTTGGCTTCCCGCGCGAAGCGTACATCGCCTTAAGCTACGGCAAACTCTACGAGGATTGGTGCCAGGCTAACGGCATCGAGCCCAAAGACATGCGCTTCGGCCGCCAAGCCGCCTATCGAATCTGAAGCTGAACCAAATCCTGTTTCTGGGTTTGCCCTGCCGGCGGAGCGGGAATCGTCTGCGGCGCGCGCCAGAAATCCATATAAGAGGTGTAGTGGACGCAGGCCACCGTACAGCGCGGCGCGCAGCCCTTTTCGGTCACAAACTCGCGCCGGATATCCTCCACTGTGTACTTATCGAGCGGAGTTGCCGGATAACCGCGTTGCTGCGAACAGTAGTGAACCAGCCCGTCCTCGCATATATAGAGGTACCTTGCACCCGCCCGGCACTTCCACGTATTTTCTTTGCCGGCCGCGATGTTGTCCTGGAAGTAATTCATCCGGGCGTAGTTTTTCTTGCCCATGTCGCGCACCTGCAGAAAGATTTCCTGCTCCTGCGGCGTGAGCGGCTGCAGCTGTCCGGATGCGTCGTGAATAATCCCGACCGTGGATGTAAACCCGAGCGCCACCGCGCGCTTCGCGACCTCGATGGCGTCGGTCGGATGATGGATTCCGCCGCCCACCACGGAATTGATATTCACGTGAAAATCGGCGTGTTCCGCGAGCAGTTGCAGCTTCTTGTCGAGCACCTTGAGACTCTTTTTCGAGACATCGTCCGGCTTCACATTGTCGATCGAAATCTGCATGTGCTCGAGCCCCGCCCGATTGAGCTTCTGAATGCGGTCCGCCGTGAGCAGATAGCCGTTGGTGATCATGCCCGCGATCGCGCCGCGCCGGCGGATGCGCGCGATCAGCTCGTCGAGCTCCGGGTGCAGCAAAGGCTCGCCGCCGCTGAACGAAATAATGCTCGTTCCCAGATCCGCCAGCCGGTCGATCCGCCGGATCATCTCGGCCGCTGGAACGGGCTTCGAGAAATCGTCGAATTCGTTGCAGTATGTGCACGAAAGATTGCAGCGCCGCGTGGGCACGATATGAGCCAGCACCGGATGGCTGGTCGACCGTATCCCTTTGGCCAACATGCGCCATTCGCGCGTGCGGCGGTGCAGGGCGACCAGACTTCTTCGGAAGCGCACTCCCCGTGTTGCCAAAGAACGTGTCGCAGGAGAACGTGTCGGCATGGAATATGAAAGCATTATTACAACACACCGGCGTACTACACCACACTGCCGTCGGGATCGCGGTGGGCGGCGTTGAGAGTGAACGCCGGACTGCAGACGGCAATGTACTCGGCGCCTTCCGCCTCCGGCGTGCTGTAGCGCACCCAGGCGCCCTTGGGTGCTATTACCGCCTGGCCGGCGTGGACATCCAGCACCCCGTCCGCATGTTCGACCCTCAGGACGCCCTTCAGTACCACCGTATATTCCTCGAAATCCGGCGTCTGGCCGGGCTCGATCCAGCCCCCGGGGCTGCGCATGTGCGCAACGCTAAGTCCTTCTGTTTCAGAGTTAACGCGGCCAATGTATTCGTCGATCAGCTTGGGTTTCGTGCCTGCCGAAGCCACCCGCGCCGGTTTCTCAATCAGGGTCGGATTCATCTTCATCTCTGGTCATAATACTTGATCCCCGGACCAAACCATGGCTAAAATGTCTTTTCGCCGACTTCCATGAGTCCGAGAGACGATTTCGACCCGCTGGCCCCGCAACGCGAGGCGGCTTTCTTTTACGGCCTCTTCCTGCGCGGCCACTCCCTCGACACTCTTCGCCAGGATATCGACGTGCCCCGGGGCATCATCGACAAATGGGTCCGGGCGAAGGACTTCCAGGGACCCTTTCGCGCCGATCTGGATCGCGTCTATCAATATCGTAAGCGCGTTCTGGCAATATTCGACGGCCTCGTCTCCAACGAACAAACCGACTTCCATCTCCAGTGAACGTGGCGCGGGCACTCACCTGATGCCACTTAAATTTCGGGAAGGAGCTTGTGGGCCATGGCTTCGGCCTTGCCGCCGGGCTTCTGCCTGGTGCGGCTTGCCGTAAAATCGCACCCAGATCCTGTGGGGACACCCCTTAAGTGTTCGCCTCGAGACGCTGGCCGGAGACCAGCGGCAGGGCGAAAGGCATAGGCAAAAACCCCGCCCCACTACTCGCGGCGGCGGGCGATGGCGATAATCGACGTCGGTTCCCAAGGCAGTCCGGCGTCGATTTTTCGCCACAGCCACACCAATCTGTCGAACAGGCGAAGTCCCAGTGGCGATACGGTCCTCGATTGAAGAACCTGCCCGACGAATCGCCAACCCGGCATCGAAATCCGGTTGAAGCTTAGAATTTTTTCGACCTCGAACCCGGCCGCGACGAGCGGTGGCGCAAGAGTGGCGGGCGTGTACCGGCGGTAATGGCCCAGCGATTTATCGAGCGTTCCGAAGGCGCGGGGATCGTTGGGAACCAGCAGGATCAGGCGGCCATTGGGCTCCAGCGCCGTACGAATGGATGCCAGCGTACCGGCGTCGTCTTCGATGTGCTCGAGCACGTTGAGGCAGATCACCGTGTCCACTTTCCGCTCAAAAGGGGCGAACTCGGACGGTTTTGATGCATCCAGCCCGCAAATCTGAACAGCGGGACGATGCTGGAACATCGTTCTCATGTGCTCCAGATACTCCGGATTGACGTCGGTCGCGATATACAACGCTCTGCGCGGGCAGAGTTGCCGCGTGAGGTTGCCCATCCCCGCGCCGATTTCCATCAATTTGGTCCCGGCAAACGGCTTGATCGTATCCGCCATCCACCGGTTGAATCTCGGCGCGGTCGAAAGCGCGTGGAGAATCACATAATCGGCGTCCACATGAATGGAGGAGGCAAATCTCGAACGCAGAATCACCCATAACGCCTCCACAGCATCTTTGGCGCCGATCTTTTTCCCCTCCTCATAAGTTCGGCCGTGATAGCTGATGGGGGTTTCGTAGATCCGGGCTTTTCGACGGGCGAACTTGACGGTCATTTCGGGTTCGATGCCGAATCGGTCGCTCTCAAAAGGAATCGTCTTTACAAACGACGTTCGAAACGCCTTGTAGCACGTTTCCATGTCGGTGAGATTGAGGTCCGCCACGATGTTGCACAGGCCCGTCAAAAGACGATTCGCCAGTGCGTGCCAGAAATAGAGGACCCTTCTTTCGCCTCCCGCCATAAAGCGCGAGCCATAAACCACGTCCGCTTCGCCGCTCAGAAGCGGTCCGAGCAATTTGGAGTATTCGCGAGGGTCGTATTCAAGATCGGCGTCCTGAATAATGCTGTACGCGCCCGTCGCCGCGGCAATCGCCGTCCTGATGGCTGCTCCCTTCCCACGATTCCTTTCATGAACGATCAGGTCGATACGGCAGTCCGGGCGGGAGGCCGCAAAAGCGCGCACCACTTCGGCCGATCCGTCGTTTGACCCGTCGTCGACAATAATCAGTTCACGATCGAGACCGTCGGGCAGCGGCGCCGCGAGGACGCGCTCCAGAAGGGCGCCGACGAACTCCTCCTCATTAAATACGGGTATGAGAATAGACAGGACTTGGGTAGACGGGACGGGAGCGTTCATGCAGGCTCTACGGAATCATACCCTCTACCGCGGGCGATTTTGCGCTCTCATTCCCCGCGTTATCGACCGCGCTCACCTGATATCGGTATTTCACTCCCGGCTTCGCATCCCGGTCGCTGAAGGCCGGGGCCGTCACACCCTCGGCGATTTTCTGCCCGTCGCGGTAAACCCGGTAGCCGGCGAAATCTTTCTCGGTGTTTCGCTCCCACACCAGCTCTATGCTGCGGCTGCCGGGTACCGGCGAGAGCCCTGCCGGCACCGCCGGGGGAAACGTGTCCACAGGTTTGATCGACACCACATCGGAAAGATCGCTCTCGGCGTACTTGTCGTCGATTTTTTGATCGGACTGCGCCATATATTGATACGCCTTTCCGTATTCGATCGTGCTGTCGGTATACGACGGTCTGGCGGATGTGCCGATCTGGTTCCAGTTCGCGTCGCCTTCCAGCCTGCGGAAGACGCGGAATTCAGGCGCTCCGGCGTGCCACTCCAGATGCACCGCATCGGGCGCGTTGACTGCGGTGAGACCTTCGGGCCTGGGTAAAGCGGGGACTACGGGCAGGATTTCGGGCTTCGACCAACCCACCGAATGGCCGGTGGGACCATGCACATTCACGGCTATGCCGACGGTCTTGCCGTACCATTTCGTCGCGGGCCATTCGACGGAAGCGATGCTTTCCCTGGCGGACACGGGAATCCGTTCCGCGGTGCGCTGCCAGGCCGCCATATCGGAATTCGGGAGACCGATGCGCAGTTCGATATCCTCGCGCCCGTTGAGGGGCAAGTCTTCCGTGGTGACTTTTGGAATCGTGAAGTGGATGATGATTTTCGAGCCGCGCTGCACAGCCGCGAGATCCGTCACAATCACGGGACGCCGGAGCGCCGGCGGCAGAGGCTGGCTGATATAGCCGCAGTTGGCGAGGCAGAGCAAAAACGCGGTTAAAACAGGGACATGCGGCGACAGCCGCGTATTTCCATGCCCGGCCAGTACGCGGCTGTCGCCGCGTGTCCCTGCTTCCCCGCGCATTAGAGAATATACCGGCTCAGATCCTGGTCTTTCACAATGTCGGCTAGTTGTTTGCGCACGTAAATCGCGTCGACTTTGATATTTTTTTTGCGCAGGTCCGGCCCTTCGAACGAGATCTCTTCGAGGAGCTTTTCCATGATCGTGTGCAGCCGCCGCGCGCCGATGTTCTCGGACGATTCGTTCACCTGCGCCGCGAACTTCGCCACTTCTTCCAGCGCATCGTCGGTCAGTGTCAGCTTGATGCCTTCGGTGTCCATCAACGCCACATACTGTTTGGCCAGTGCATTCTTGGGCTCTTTGAGAATACGGACGAAATCTTCGACGCTGAGCGATTTCAACTCTACGCGAATGGGAAATCGCCCCTGCAGCTCCGGAATCAGGTCGCTGGGCTTCGAAACATGGAATGCGCCGGCGGCAATGAACAGGATGTGATCGGTACGGACAAAACCGTGGCGCGTATTGACCGTGGTGCCTTCGATGATCGGCAGGATGTCCCGCTGCACGCCTTCGCGGCTGACGTCGGGGCCATGCCCGCCTTCGCGCCCGGCGATTTTATCGATTTCGTCGAGGAAAATAATGCCGCTCGATTCCACGCGGTCGAGCGCGATCCGCGTCACCTGATCCATGTCGATGAGCTTCTGCTCTTCTTCCTGGACGAGGTAATCCATCGCATCGGCCACGCGCATATTGCGCTTTTTCGATCCGCGCGAACCGAACATGGCCGGCAGCATGTCCTTGATGTTGATGCCCATCTCGTCGAGATTGACGTTGCTGGCGATCTCGAATGTGGGAGCGCGGTCCTTAACGTCCACCTCGACCATGCGCTCATCCATCTTGCCGTCGCGCAGGCGCTCGCGGAGCTTCTCGCGCGTCTTGAGGTTGTCGTCCGCGTTCTCGGGCGCGGGAGGGACGAGAAGATCGAGCAGCCGGTTCTCGGCGCTGGCTTCGGCGCGATCGCCGATTTCATCCAGCTTTTCCTCCCGGATCATGTCGATAGCGATATCCACCAGGTCGCGGATCATCGATTCGACGTCCCGCCCCACATAACCGACTTCGGTGAACTTGCTGGCCTCCACCTTCATGAACGGTGAATTGGCGAGTTTGGCGAGACGCCGCGCGAGCTCCGTCTTACCGACGCCGGTGGGACCGATCATGAGGATGTTCTTCGGCATGACATCCTCGGCCATCTCCGGCGGAAGCTTCTGGCGGCGCAGCCGATTACGCAGCGCGATCGCCACCGCGCGCTTGGCGTCCGGCTGGCCGATCACGTACTTGTCGAGTTCGCGGACGATCTCCCGAGGGGTCAGTTCGTCGAGGACCGGCCCCTCCTCGATCGATTGCGCAGGCAGGTAAATTACCATCTCAGGCCAGTTCCTCGTAAGTCACGTTATCGTTGGTGTAGATACAGGTTTTGCCCGCGATCTTCATAGCCTCTTCGGAAATCTGTTTGGCCGAAAGCTTCGTGTGGCGCATCAGCGCGGTGGCGGCGGAAAGGGCGAAAGGCCCTCCCGACCCGATTGCAGCCACATCTTCGTCGGGCTCGATGA
>Ga0209167_10002363_pt1 | contig 10269 bp, 10 predicted proteins | sample Coa_R1_9_FD_187154 | JGI IMG/M metagenome (GOLD analysis project Ga0209167, IMG submission 187154) | Surface soil microbial communities from Centralia Pennsylvania, which are recovering from an underground coalmine fire - Coalmine... | ecosystem: Environmental > Terrestrial > Soil >...
AAGATTGTATTGCCGAATTTCTCGTAGCGCTTGCGCGTGACCTCGGCCAATCGCTGCACCAGAGGCTGCGTCTCCCGCATCATCAACTTTGGAATGACTTTGTCGTGCAAACGCCTGAACAGATCGCGATCGCCCGTCAGATAGCGGCAGTCCAGCAGCGAGATAGCGAACTCGACATTGGCGGGATCGAAGCGGTCGCATTCCGACAGAACACGCGTCGCCGGACTTACCTTGAGACGCAGATCCCACAAGCCCTGCGAAAAACCCCGAACCTGATCCTTAAAAGCCGCTTCGGTTTCATGGTCGGCGTGAAGAAAAAGCAGATCGATATCAGAATGCGGAAAAAGCCAACTGCGACCGAAGCCGCCTAGAGCAACAAGGGCGAACTTCTGTGGACCTTGCTCATCTGGGGAGACAATTTTCTTCCACAGATGAAGAGTAATCTTCTCGACCAGTGCAGCGCGCTGTGAGACGGCTGCCCAGCCGTTGCCCGTAGCAACGAAGTCTTCCCGGATCCGCGTCGATTCCGTGCTGTAGAAGTCCCCTAGTTCGCTGCCGAACGAGCCTGCCGTAGTCATAGCGTTTGATCCGGGCCGAACCTCACGCGCTTAGCAGCGTTCTTATGGCTGGGGATGTTGAGTCGATCTATGCTCCTCGCATTCGTCGCATCACAGAGCATCCTCACCGCGCTCATCATTGCGGATGCGAATGATCTCATCGATGTGCGAGAGAAAAATCTTTCCGTCACCGATTTTGCCGGTGCGAGCGGCCGCAGAAATCGCCTGCACGACTTTCTCAACCATCAGATCAGCAACGACCAGTTCGAGCTTAATCTTGGGAATAAGATCGACGGTGTACTCCCGGCCGCGGTAGAACTCGGTGTGTCCCTTCTGCCTGCCATGGCCGCGAGCCTCGAGTACGGTCATGCCTTCGATGCCAATCTCGTGCAGCGCATTCTTTACGCTTTCCAGCTTGGAGACTTGGATGATGGCTTCGACTTTGGTCATCGCGATTCGTATCAATCCTACGCCAAAATTTCCGAAGCTGGAATTGTCGTTATTAGTTCTCGTTCTGCCGCAGGATTGCTGACTCGAATTTCATCGCACCCGTAGACCGGCTCGCGGGTTCGTCTTCCAGACCAACCGGTATCCCAGCTGAAGAAATCACATATTCCGGATACGCGGAAATGCCGTGTTCATGCAAATCCAAGCCGTAAAGCTCTCCCTCGCGCGACACTCGCAGCGTGCCCGTCGCATTAACCAGGTACATGACCGCGTAGGCAACCGTGAAAGTCGTCGTCGTGATAATCAGACTCCCCAGCGCCTGCGCAGTCAGCAACTGCGTGCCTCCGCCGTAAAGTAATCCCTTCAGCGCTGCTGAGTTGTCAGGAGCTACGGGCCCGGTCGATCCGTATTTGCCGCATGCGAACAGGCCGAGCGAAAGCGTTCCCCAGATGCCGCAAATCCCATGCACGGGAACTGCGCCGATGGGATCATCAATGCGCAGCCACTCCAGAAACTCAACGCCCGCGACCACCAGAACGCCCGCCACGCCCCCAAGGAGAATTGCTCCCGTCGGGCTCACCCAATAACAAGGACAGGTGATGGCTACCAACCCGGCAAGGAATCCGTTTATTGTGAAGCTCACATCCCATTTTTTACTAGGGATGTAAGCGTAAAGCATAGCGGTGAGGCCGGCTGCGCATGCAGCCAGCGTCGTATTTGTTGCGACCCGTCCGATGCCTTCGAAATCCATTGCGGAAAGTGTGCTTCCGGGATTGAAGCCGTACCAACCGAACCACAGCAGCAATCCACCGGTAGCCGCAATCGTCAAATCGTGAGGCAGCATTGGACCACCGCCATCACGCTTGAATTTGCGCCCCAGCCGCGGGCCGAGAACGATAGAGCCAGCCAGGGCTATGACACCTCCGATTGTATGCACGACCGTCGATCCGGCGAAATCGTGAAAGCCCGTACCCAGCGAAGGAAAGAAATGCCCGTCGCTGCCCATTAGCGCCAGGAACCCATCAGGGCCCCACGCCCAGTGACCGATAATCGGATAGATAAAACCAGAAACCGCGACGCTATATAGAAGGTCGCCGACGAATCCAGTACGGCCGATCATCGCTCCCGACGTAATCGTCGAGCAAGTATCGGCGAAGGCAAACTGAAAGAGCCAGAATGCCAGAAACGCGACGCCGGTACTTTCGTAGGTTGCGGGAACGTCTTTCAGGAAAAACCAGTGATATCCGATGAAGCCGTTGCCGTGGCTGAACATGAACGAAAAGCCGAAGGCCCAGAAGAGCAAGCCGCACAAGCAAGTGTCGACGATGCACTCCATTAGAACATTCACCGTCTCGCGGGAGCGACAGAAACCAGCCTCCAGCATGGTGAATCCGACCTGCATTCCAAAAACGAGGAACGCGGCGATCAGTGTCCAAACCGTGTTAATGGGATTGACGATGTCCGCGGCTTTGACTTCGGCATCGGCCGCATAGACGCGTCCGAAGAGCAGGCCCGAAACCACGGTGATTAAAAGCAGGACCACAGCAACGCCAGCGACCTTCCCGAGAAGCAACAGCTTTCCGTAGCGTTGCCATTCAGGATCTCGCAACCGGACGGCCAAACGGGAGAATCTCTCGCCAAGAGACAGTTTCTTCCGGCTCTGCCGAACAGCACGCATTACATCGCTCCTTGACACGTGTATTGGAGGAACCGCATTTCACAAGCACTGCCCACGTTCTACCCGAACCGCTCCTCTGCGGGTAAACTCGGCAAACCCGTGGCTAGTCAGCACGACAGTAAAAGACCCATCGAGCATCGTCCAATGCATAGTTCTTATCACACGCATCGGAAATATCTCTGCAATTAAAATTTATCGTGGGCATAAAGGAGATTTATTTGCGTATCGCGGAACGCAAGACTCAGCCTGAATGAGGATGGGGAGGAGGCTGGGTGAACGGGCTAGCACAAATGAAGATTAAGCAACAACCGCGACGGGGCTCGTCAGGCAATCTAATCCTGGCGAGCCACGCCACTTGCTTCCGGTACGCTCGACCAGAGGCGCTACCAGATGGGCTTGCCGTCTTTGTCACGGAAGACGAAGGTTTCGCTGCCGCGGGTGACTTCCCGGGCAAAAATCGTTTCCACACCTTCAAACTGCACCTTCGTGCCAACCACAGTGACCGCATCGCCCTTGTTAAAGACCAGATCGTAAGTCTTTACAAACTTCGTGCTGGCGAGGTGGACCTCAATCGTCTTGTCAGCAGAAAGCCGCAAGATCAAATGTGAGCCCATACCACCGCTCATTGGGCATTGACGGTCTCTTACTTCTTCCACCGTTCCTTTGAACGTGGCTTCGACCGCTGGATCATATTTCGGAACGGTCACGCCTGGTTCCGCCTTCTGCCCCGCAACCACTAGGGGTAAGGTCAGAGCGAGTGCAACCACGGCCAGGAACAGAATGATTCGCGAGGTTTTCATAGGAACCTCCTGCTGAACATCCAACTTCTGACCTAAGTGTGGCCCTGTTTCGCCCAGCTTGCGGTGACCACCATCACAGGGCGCTGTGAGGAGGGCGTTTGGAGAAAGGGTGGGAGAAAACCAAGGTGTATCATAGCGTTGCCAGAGGCTAGCCGAAGATGAAGCCTTGGCCGTGAAAGGGCAATCATGAAGGGTGACGCAAAGGTCATTGCAGTACTGAACCAGGTGTTGAAGGCGGAGCTGACGGCAATCAATCAATATTTCCTCCACGCGGAGATGTGTGAGAACTGGGGCTATGAGCGGATGGCTAAGCACACCCGCGCCGAGTCCATCGAAGAGATGACCCATGCGGAGAAGCTCATGGAGCGCATTCTCCTGCTCGACGGCGCTCCCAACATGACCGATTATTTCAAGATCAACATCGGCCAGACCGTGGGCGATCAACTCAAGAACGATCTTCAACTGGAATACGACGCGGTCAAGCGCCTCAATGACGGTATCGAAACCGCCGTGAAAGCCGGCGACAACGGCTCACGCGAACTGCTGGAAAAGATCCTGAAAGATGAAGAACACCACGTCGACTGGCTGGAAGGCCAACTCCACGCCATCAGCGAAATGGGCATGGAGAACTACCTGGCCCAACAATTACACAAAGCCGAAGAGGAAGACTAACTAATCAGGGTCTGACGCTCGCGGTATGCCCCGATGTTAGCAGCTGAAAACCAAGTTCGGGTGCCCGCTTGCCTACCAAATGTGCTATGTGATCTCCCTCGCACTTACCAGTGACTCATGTCACAGCCACATGGCTTCGCTTTCCGGACAATGTCACAGAAGGCAAGCCATGGGGAAACATGTTTAACATTCTGCACGCTGAGTTTCTGGCGCCGGGGATCAAACGCTTTGTGATCGAGGCGCCGCGCATTGCACACAAGCAAAAACCAGGACAGTTCGTAATTCTGCGGCTTTATGAGCAGGGCGAACGCATTCCTATCACCATCGAAAGCTCCGATCCCCAGCGCGGAACGATCGGCATTGTTGTGCAGTCAATCGGCAAAACCACCAACATGCTCAATTCGCTGAATGCTGGCGATAGCATTCTGAATGTGGTCGGACCGCTGGGCAAGCCATCGGAAATCCACAGGTTCGGCACCGTCGTCGTGATGGGCGGCGGCGTCGGCACGGCCATGGCTCTGCCGACAGTCGTGGCGCTGAAGGGCGCTGGCAATCGCGTGATCTCGATCGTCGGTGCGCGCAATAAAGAGCTGGTCATTCTGGAGCGCGAGTTGCGCGAGGTCAGCGACGCGCTGATGATCACGACCGATGATGGAAGCTACGCCGACAAAGGCTTCGTCACCGACAAGCTTCGGCAGTTGATCGAGAATGGCACGCGCATCGACCTGGTGCTGGCGATCGGTCCCATCCCCATGATGAGAGCGGTGGCGGAGATGACACGGAAAGAACACATCCGCACGATCGTCAGTCTAAACCCGATCATGATCGACGGGACGGGCATGTGCGGCGGCTGCCGCGTTCTGGTCGACGGGAAAAGCGAGTTCGCCTGCGTCGACGGTCCTGAGTTCGACGCGCATCGCGTAGATTTCGCCGTGCTGGTGCAGCGCAATTCCATGTACCGGACCGCCGAACAGAAGTCGATGGAAGAATTCCAGTGCAAGACCAACTCGCAGCTCGATGCCGTTCCTGCGGGCGCATTCGCGGTCGAAGGAGGCAATCGATGACACCAACCACCAAGCAGCCCTCGTTGAATGTCTTGCCCCTGAAAGAGCGCATGAAAGTTCCGCGGCAGCACATGCTGGAGCAACCTCCGTTGTTGCGAGCTACCAATTTCACAGAAGTGAACTTGGGCTATTCCGAGGAACTGGCGCGGCAGGAAGCGTCACGTTGCCTGGAGTGCGCCAAGCCGCAGTGTACGAATGATTGTCCGGTGGGCGTCAAGGTGAAAGACTTCGTGCAGTTAATCGTGGCCGGGGATTTCCTGGGCGCGGCTGCCAAAATCCGCGAGGACAACGTGCTTCCCGCCATCACTGGTCGCGTTTGTCCGCAGGAAGACCACTGCGAAGGCGGCTGCCTGATGGGCAAGAAAGTTCAGCCGCTGGGGATTGGATACCTCGAACGCTTCGTCGCCGACTACGAGCAACGCCATCTGGACATCAGCAACCTGCCCAAGGCTCCATCAACAGGGAAAAAAATTGCTATCGTGGGCAGCGGCCCCTCGGGCCTAACTGCAGCAGGCGACCTGGTCCAAAAGGGGCATCAGGTCCATGTATTCGAGGCGCTGCACACACCGGGCGGCGTGCTGGTCTATGGCATTCCCGAGTTCCGACTGCCCAAGCAAATCATTCGCGAGCAGATCGACTACATGCGCGCCATGGGTGTGGAGTTTGAAACCGATGTGGTCGTCGGAAAGACCGTCACTCTCGATGAACTGCTCGAAGAAGAGGGCTACGACGCAGTGTTCATCGGCACCGGCGCGGGATTGCCTCAGTTCATGAATATCCCGGGAGAACACTTGAACGGCGTCTATTCGGCCAATGAGTTCTTGACCCGCATCAACCTGATGCATGCCTACGAGTTTCCCAACTACGACGAGCCCATGCTCGATCTTCATGGGAAAAATGTAGCCGTGATTGGCGGGGGCAACACGGCGCTGGATGCGATCCGCTCAGCGCTGCGCTTGGGCGCGAGCAAGGCATACGTCATTTATCGCCGCAGCGAGGCTGAGATGCCGGCCCGCAAGGAAGAAGTGAAGCATGCCCAGCAGGAAGGCATCGAGTTTCGCGTGCTGACCAATCCCATTGAGTTTCTGTCGGACGGCAAAGGCTGGCTGAATGCGGTGCGCTGCATGCGCATGGAACTCGGCGAAGCGGATGCCTCCGGACGCAGGCGTCCCGTACCGGTCGAAGGCTCGGAGTTCGACATAGCTTTGTCGGTAGCCGTAATCGCGATTGGCACGGGAGCGAATCCGCTGATCCAGAGCACCACGCCGGGTCTGAATACGAACAAGCGGAATTACATTGAAGCGGACGTGATGACGCAACGCACCTCGCGTAAAGGAGTTTTTGCGGGCGGCGACATTGTCACCGGAAGTGCCACCGTGATCTTGGCCATGGGTGCCGGACGGCGCGCCGCGAAATCGATCCACGAGTATCTCAGCACAGGGCAATGGTAAGGCCCGATGTGACGGGGCTCACGATGACTGTTGCTTAAGATCACCGCTGAAAGTTCGCAGTAGCTTTCTAATCGCAACTGACCGGATGCGCGGCGGCCGCAAGACACGAATTTCGCGCCGGGAGTTCGTCATGAACGACCAGGATCTTCTAAGGTGTCCGTTACTCCAGGGACTCGACCGGATGCACCGGGCCGAACTTATTGGCCTGCTGAACGACAGCGGCGTCCGCGAAAAGCTGGAACAGTGTTTAGCCGAACACATCACCGCCGCGGAATCCGCGGGGCAGCCCCTAACCGCGTGTGGCAGCGAAAAGCAGCCCGGTGATTTCGACAAGCAAGTTCATAGCTGGAACCCCCAACACTCCCCTTGGAACAGAAGTCCGAAGGAGTAAAGCAAGGGCGCGGAAGACACGGAAGCAGTAAGCCTTCCCGGCGCTCGTGTGATCCATATCACAAACAGTTGTGCTGTTTGTCATAGCCGGAATAGCGGTTAGAAGTCGATGATAGCCATAGTCAAGGAGGGGCGGCGATGATGCTGGCATATCGACTTCTCCGATTGGTTGAGAACCACTCGGAGGCTTTGGCGGCGGGGCTCCTCGAAAAGACGCAAAACTCCGCATTGCTTCCCGGCTACCGCAATGTCCCGCCCGGGGAACTCGAACAACGGGTCTACGAAATTTATCGTCACCTGGCTGATTGGCTGCTGGGTAAAAGCGAGTTGGACGTCGAAAAGCGATACACCGAAATTGGTGCCAAGCGCGCCCTGCAAAATGTGCCCCTAAGTGAGCTTATCTGGGCAATTATCCTGACCAAGAAAAACCTTTGGGACTTCCTGAAACAAGAGGCCGTGCTGGACCGTCCGGCGGAGATTTCCGGCGAACTCGAAGTAGAGGAGTTGCTGGATCAGTTCTTCGACCACGCCATCTATTACGCGGCAGTCGGTTACGAGCGAACCTGTGTGTCTGAGCCGCTGCGCAAGGTGAGAGCAGCTGGATAGGGAAAGAAGAATGCCCTGGGAACTTGAGTACGAGAAAAAGTTGCGGACGGCTGACGAGGCACTACGCTGTGTCCAATCGGGGATGCGGGTTTACATTCAGCCCGGCTGTGCTGAGCCTGAGACCCTGGTAGAGGCCCTCATGCGCCGCGGTCCTCATGTTCAGGATGTGGAAATCGTCCACATGATGACCATGGGTCCGGCCCCATACGTGGCTCCGGAGATGGCTGGCCACTTTCGGCATAACGCAATGTTTATTGGGGGCAACGTGCGCGAAGCGATCAACGAGGGCCGCGCCGACTACACGCCCATCTACCTGAGTGAAATTGAAGAACTGTTCGAGAGCGGCGTCATGCCGATCGATGTCGCTCTGCTGCAACTGTCGCCGCCCGATCCGCACGGTTTCTGCAGCTTCGGCGTAGGCGTGGACACAACGCTCACTGCGGCCCGATGTGCCCGCTACGTGGTTGCGCAGATCAACGATCGGATGCCCCGCACTTACGGAGACAGCTTCATCCATGTGACTGATCTGGATGCCATCGTGGATTCCTCCCGTCCGCTGTGCGCCATGAAGCAACCGGTAATCACCGACATGCATAGGGCCATCGCCCGGAATGTAGCAGATTTGATTGAAGACGGGGCGGTGTTGCAGACCGGTATCGGGGGAATTCCGGATGCCGTGCTTCCCTTCCTCATGGATCGGAAAGATCTCGCGATTCACAGCGAATTGGTTTCAAACGGCGTAATTCCTCTGATCGAAGCCGGCGTGATTACCGGTGCGCGCAAGAATTTCAAGCCGCGGAAGATCATTCTGGGATTTGCTATCGGTACGAAGCGGTTATTTGATTTCCTGGACAACAATCCTATCTTCGAGTTCCATCCCACCGCCTACACCAATGACCCGGAACTAATCGCCCGTAACGACAACATGGTGGCCATTAACTCCGCGCTGCAGATCGATCTTACCGGTCAAGTCTGCTCCGACTCGATTGGAAGCCAGTTCTATAGCGGCATTGGCGGACAAGTAGACTTCCTGCGCGGTGCCGCGCGATCCAAGGGCGGCAAGTCAATTATCGCCATTTCATCTACGGCAAAAGATGGGACGATTTCGCGGATCGTTCCCATGCTGAGCCCGGGCGCAGGGGTGGTTACTTCGCGCGGGCTGATCCGTTACGTCGTCACCGAATACGGCGTAGCGTATCTGCACGGCAAGACCATCCGGCAACGGGCGCAGGCTCTCATCGACATTGCCCATCCCAAGTTTCGAGAAGAACTGTATCAATTCTGCGAGAAAACTAAATGGCTGCAGCGTCCTTTAGCTGCGCAAACGGCGGCAACGAGGTGAATCATGGCGGGACAAGCGCGCGGTAAGGTCACGGTCGATGTTGAAGAATGCAAGGGGTGCGGACTATGTGTGGAGTCCTGTCCGCCCAAGTGTCTTGAACTAACGGCGGAGTTGAGCCCGTACGGGGTTCATCCGGCACGCTACACCGGAGACGATTGCACCGGATGTGGAATCTGTTTTTATTGCTGCCCGGAGCCGGGCGCGATTACCGTTTACCGAATAAAGGCTAAAGGAAAGGCGTTTGCGGCGGCGCAGGGAGGCGAACATGCGGCAGCTCTGTAAAGGAAATGTGGCAGTAGTAAAGGGCGCAATTCTCGCTGGATGCCGCGGGTACTACGGATATCCGATTACTCCGGCCAGCGAAATCGCTGAGTATGCGGCGCTTTACTTCCCGCAAGTGGGAGGAACTTTTCTGCAAGCGGAGAGCGAAGTCGCCGCCATCAATATGGTCTATGGCGCAGCGGCCGCCGGAGTTCGCGTCATGACTGCATCGTCAGGGCCCGGCCTCAGCTTGATGCAGGAAGGTATGTCTTACCTCGCCGGCGCGGAACTTCCGTGCGTCATCGTCGATGTAATGCGCGGCGGACCGGGCCTAGGCAACATCGCCCCGGAACAAAGCGACTATTTCGCCATGATAAAGGGTGGCGGCCACGGCAACTACCGCAATATCGTGCTGGCGCCTGCGTCGGTGCAGGAGATGGCCGACCTCACCATGCTGGCATTCGATCTCGCCGACAAATACCGCAATCCGACAGTCGTACTGGCGGACGGCTTTATCGGCCAAATGATGGAGCCGCTCGATCTCGAATATCGCGAGATTCTGGCTCCCGAGAAAATCTGGGCGGTAAAGGGAACGCCGGAAACCCGGGCCAATTTGGTCAGTTCCATTTATCTCGAAACCGACGAATTGGAAGAACACCAGCGCAGAATGGAAGCCAAGTACATCCGTGCGCAGGAAGCCGAGCCGCGCTGCGAGCTCTACCACACCGACGACGCCGACGTCCTGCTGGTTGGGTACGGCATTGTCTCCCGCGTGTTGTTGTCTACAGTCGAAGCGCTGCGCAAAGACGGTGTGAAAGCTGGTTTGTTCCGGCCCATCACTCTGTGGCCCTATCCCTCGAAGAACCTGGCAAAGGCAGCAGCAAAGGTGGAAAAAGTCCTGGTCGTCGAATTGAGCAATGGGCAAATGATAGAAGACGTCCGCCTGGCGTTGAACCGCAAAGTGCCGGTGGAATTCTACGGACGGGTAGGCGGCAACGTGC
>Ga0209167_10002364_pt1 | contig 10268 bp, 9 predicted proteins | sample Coa_R1_9_FD_187154 | JGI IMG/M metagenome (GOLD analysis project Ga0209167, IMG submission 187154) | Surface soil microbial communities from Centralia Pennsylvania, which are recovering from an underground coalmine fire - Coalmine... | ecosystem: Environmental > Terrestrial > Soil > Unclassified...
ACGATCGCAGTCCGGGGCTGGCTGTGCCGGATTCGAGCCCGTTGTCGGGGATTCGATCGTACTTCGCGATCGGGCGAGTAAGCCGGGACATCGTTCAGCAGTCGAGCGTGGGTGCAATCTACACCGACTGGGAGTGCCCGACGACCGGCGAATTCAACCGCATTGGCGGCATCGACACGCACTTGAAGTTGAACCCGAACTGGACGCTCGAAGGGCAGGGCGTAGTCAGTTCGAGCAATCTGAACCTGAATTGCGAAGCCAACCTGTTTCCCTTCAGTTCGGGCAACCTGGGCAACGGAAACCATTATGCGGGTCCGGCGGAGAAACTGGACTTACAACACGACGGGCTGCACTTCGCTTACGAAGGCGCGTACAACGACATCACGCCGGGATTCGTCACGATTCCGGGATTCGTCAATCGCGTCGACATTCGAGAGACCACGCAGGAGGCTCGTTACCGCTTTCGTCCGAAGAAAGGCTGGATTCTGAGTTGGGGACCGTCGCTGGTCACGCGCCACGATTTCGACCACACCGGCCTGCGCCTGGATACCGATTACTCGCCGTATCTCGCGATAGTCGGGCGAGGCCAGACCGTCATTTTTCTGCGGCCCTACGAGGAAACGCGGGAGCGTCTGCGTCCGCGGGATTTTTGCTTTCTGGGATTCTCGTTATTCTGCGCGACGCCGAACGCGGGCAACCAGGACTATCACCAGCACACCAGTGGAGCCACGATTTCGAACGGATATTTCAAGAAGGCAACGCTGACCGCGAACTATTACTGGGGCGATGGGGTGAATTTCGTGGCGCTGCCGCCGGAGACCGCGGCCGACTCCACGCCCAACAACCAGCCGTTCCTAGCGCGGCAGGACTCGGCATGGGCCATCCTGACTTTGCGGCCGGTGCAGCCTCTGAAGATCGAGAATACTTACTTGTTCGACCGGCTGCGAACGACCAGCGGCGCTTACCTTTTCGAGCAGTTGCAAAACCCCGGCGTCGGCCAGGGAATCTTCAACAACCACATCCTACGGAGCAAATGGAACTGGCAGTTCACACCGCAGCTTTCGCTGCGCGTGATCCTGCAATACAACTCGGTGCTGGCGGGGACGCCGGGGATTGGCTCTCCTTACACTTCGCTGCCGACGTCGAAGCAGTTCAACGCGGACTTTCTGGTTACCTATCTGGTGCATCCCGGGACGGCAATCTATGTGGGCTATAACAGCGATTTGCAGAATCTGAACGTGCAGCCGGGTGTGGGCGTCGTCAACACTGCCAAAGGCTATCTCAACGACAGCCGCCAGTTTTTCGTGAAGGCGAGTTACTTGTTTCGGTTTTGAAAGAAGCTGTCAGCTATCAGCCGTCGGCCTTCAGCTGGGGAAGCGTTTGATTCGACGGACTTTGCCGAGAGCTGACGGCTGAGGGCTGATAGCCTCCCCGGGATTGCTGAATCCGGGCGGATTCCGGTAGAATCTAATGACTCGAAACGAGGTAAGGATCCCATGAAGGCAGCCATTCATCCGGCTTATAACGAAGTGCGCGTGCATTGCGCGTGCGGCAACGCATTTATGACTCGGTCGACCCATAAGGGCGACATCTCTGTGGAAATTTGCTCGAACTGCCATCCGTTCTTTACTGGCAAGCAGAAGCTGATGGATACGGCCGGGCGCGTGGAGCGTTTCCGGCGGAAGTACGCCAAGACTCCAGCGGCACCTGCGGTTCCGGCGAAGAGCTAACACCTTTCGCCGCGGATTTTCGCGGATCGACGCGGATAGAACAGAAAGACGGGAAATTTAGCCCTCGCTTCGGCGGGGGCTTTGTTTTGGTGGCGGCAGGTAGAATAAGACGGTGAAGAAGTTCTGGGACAATTCGGTGGGGGGCGGTGCGATGGCAGACGTCCCCGCTCGTGCCGTACGGCTCGTGCCGGCTTCGCTTTCCATTGGCGGCCTTACGATCTCCCCGGCGACTGTGCTGGCGCCGATGGCGGGAGTTACCGACACCGTCTTCCGCCGCTTCATTCGCAACCTCGACGGATGCGGGCTGATTATGACCGAGTTCACGTCTGCCGACGGTGTGCTCCGCAAGAAGGATCAGAAGGCGAAGCGCTATTTGCACTTCTATGAAGACGAGCACCCGATTTCAGCGCAGCTTTTTGGCAGCGATCCGCAGGTGATGGCCGAAGCGGCGCGGATGGTCGAGGGGCTGGGCTTCGATCTGGTCGACTTGAACCTGGGATGTCCGGCGAAGAAAGTCGTGAAGTGCAATGGAGGATCCGGGCTGCTGCGCGACCTGCCAGCGATCGGGAGGATTTTCGAAGCGGTGCGCGCGGCAGTGACGATTCCGTTCACCGTGAAATTCCGCGCGGGATGGAATGACGAAGAGATCGTGTGCGTGGAACTGGCGCGGATGGCGGAATCGTGCGGCCTGGCAGCCGTGGCGCTGCATGCCCGCACCCGCGAGATGGGATACAGCGGCAACGCGCGCTGGGAGTGGATTGCGGCCGTCAAAGATGCGGTGAAGATTCCGGTGATTGGGAACGGCGACATCCGCTCGCCGGAAGACGCGTGCGCCATGGTCACGCAGACGGGATGCGATGCGGTGATGATTGGACGAACGGCGCCTTCGAATCCGTGGATCTTCCGGCAGATTGGGCAGTACTGCGGGGGGGTGAGGAATGCTCAGGAGGGCAGGACGAGAGAGAGCGGTTGTGATCGTCCGAATGGGGAAGGGCACGACTTCAGTCGTGCCGAGAACTTCGCGATTGTCGATTCGGCTTTAGCCGCTGGGGCCGGATTGCGCGCGGATCTTAGCGTTCCCTCAGGGGCTAAAGCCCTGAACTTTTTACGCGAATCTGACGGCACGGCTGAAGCCGTGCCCTTCCCGTCGGCGCCTGCGTCGAGAGTTGCGTCGGGACCAAGGCCTTACGACGAGCCTTCCGAGGCCGATCGCTACCAGATGATTCGCACTTACTTCTCGATGCTGATCGAAGAAGAACTTCCTGATGCCGTGGGCAAGATGAAGCAGTTCGCGTCGTGGTTCACGCATGGAGTGCCGGGGGGCGCGGGGCTGCGCAAGGCGATCCACGAATCGAAGAGCGCAGTGGAGATTCTGGGGCGGGTGGAGGAATTCTTCGAGACAAGGTTATGCGCCGCGGGCGCCCTCGCCCGCGAACGCTGACGCCACGGTTTGTCCATTAGCGCTACCAAGGTGTGGAACAATCTGTCCGCGCAGGGTGTCTCTAGTCTGTGGCCGGGCAAAAGCCGAACCCATTGTTCACCTTGATGAAGAAAGTCCTCTTTCGCGTAGCCTTCGGCGGATTCATCATTCTGCAGCTGCAGTTACTGGCGCTCCTGATTGCGGGAACGTCGTCTCTCTTCGCCCCAGACAATCTCTTCATCCAGGGCATCCTCGCTATTCTCCCTTTCTCAGGGCTATTCGCAATCGGCGCGGGCAGCTATCTGGTGTTTCAGCGCATGACGCGCGTGGAGTACATCCTGACCGAGTCAGAGAGATGGCTCGCCGAGCGGCACGATGCAGATCCTCGCCGAAGTGCGCGGCGTAAATGGATACGCCGCTGGGCTGTCTGGATCCCTGCCGTCTCGGTACTACTTGCAGTCCTCTTCCTGGATCAGACGTGGGCCGTCGCCTCCCACCTGTTTCATCCTGGTTCTGGCAAATTGATAGGGTATCGGATTTCCGTTCCGATAAACTGGACGGTGGATTTCGGGATGCCGTATTTGAGCAAGGATCAGACCTGGTCATTGGTATCGGCCAAAAGGATTAGGGGCACTCTGCGAGCCGTTCGGGACGTTTATTCGGGACGAAAGCCCGGCCTTGTGATCTCTGAAATGGCCTTTTATGGGGCATCTGGTGAGCAGGTCGAGACAAATCGGCACTCTCCATTTGGGAACTACGACACCTTGATATCTTCCCGCACTTCGACTTTCGGCAAGGGGACGATCACGTGCTCGGACTACGCACCCCATTACGAGCACGAGAACGGCTTTCGAGAAATCTCCCGCCTTACCCCGAAAGGCGACTTTTCCTGTTTCTTCTCCGGTGAGGAAACGGATGTTCCGCAGTTTTATCGGACGCTTCAGTCTGTTACCCCGACCGATTAGTAGTAGACCGAAGCTTTCTACGATTTGCCCTTCGCCCCGCTCTCAGGCACAGCCGCCCTACTCACGTCGACCGACCCGCCATCGTCCCCGGCGCTCCATGTGCCACGGCGACGCAACAAAGTCCGAGCATGAGGCACAAAATCAGCAAAATTTGCGACATTCTTAGTTACACTCCTTTCACCATCATTTTTCCGGACTCATCGCGCTCCACGTGCGCCCAAGGTGTTTTCGGGTCGTGGGTGAAAACCGTCAGCCATTTTTCCGGGATCGACTGGGCGTAGTAGAGCTTTCTGCTTTCGATGGTTTGCAGCGGGTAGAGGTCGAAGGACATTCCCCAGGTGATATCGATGTGCGCCGTCGTTGGGATCAGGTCGGAGATGTAGCAGGCGGTGGCCGTCTCGTGGGCTGAAGCCCTTTCTTCACGCACGTCTGACGGCACGACTGAAGTCGTGCCCTTCCCAACGTCCATGTTCCTCCCAAGCGCTCCGCGGACGATCACGGCCTGCATGCTGGCAGTGTGGCCGGGGAAAGTTTTCACGGAGATGCCGGGGATGATTTCTTCGCCGCCTTTCAGCAGCGTCATCTGGCCGCTGGCCACGAGCGGGTCGTAGTTGTCGGGCAGGTAGCTGATGACGTCGCGCTCGCTGGGATGGCGCGCGTATTGCCATTCGCCTTGGGGAGCATAGTATTTCGCGCGGGGGAAAGCGGGAATGATCTTTCCGGTTTTATCTCGTATTGTGTTCCATCCGCAATGGTCGAAGTGGAGGTGAGTGTTGATGACGATGTCGACATCTTCGGGAGCGATGCCGGCGGCGGAGAGATTGTCGAGCAACTGGGCGGGCTGGCCGAAGAACTTGCGCATGCGTTCCGATAGTTTGTTGCCCATGCCGGTTTCGACCAGCACGGTCTGGCGGCCGGTGCGCGGCCCGTCGGTTCGGATGAGGAGCGAGTTGAGTCCGACGGTGACGTAGTTGCGCTCGTCGGCCTCGACCTTGCGCGACCACATGACTTTGGGGATGACGCCGAATAATGCGCCTCCGTCGAGCGGGTAAGTGCCGTCGGAAAAAACGGAGAGTTCGAAGTCGCCGAGGGTGAGACGGTGCATAGATCTCAGTTTGCCACAAACGCGAAACCCTTTTGCCGCGGATTCACACGGATTCGCACGGTTACACCAGGATGGGGTTTATCGATTTTAGACATATCCGTGAAGGTCGGTGAGATCCGCGGCTCGTTTTGTTAGGCTCGTGTTTATGCAGCGGCCGGCGGGCGTGAGTGCGATTGCGGTGATCTTTCTTCTGGCCGCGGTCTATCTGTGGACGATCGGTGGGGTGAAGTTGATTGCGCCCGAGGCGATTTCGCTGATGAGCGGATCGCAGTTCATGTATGGACTCGAATTGGCTGGGCCGTATATGGCGTTGCTCGTCGGCGCCGGCTGGGCGCTGGTGGGTTGGGGATTATTCCGGCTGCATAACTGGGCGCGCTGGGCGGCGATGCTGGTGACGGTGGTGGGAGTTGCGGCGCTCGTGCCAGAGATCTCGATGGCGCCGCTGGGCATTCCGATTTTCTGGTACGGATTACAGATCGCCCTGCGCGTTGCCGTGGGTTGGTATCTGGCGCAAGCTCCCGCGGTAGTCGACGCGTTCGCCGGGAAGCAGGAAAAAGCTTAGCCACGGATTTTCACGGATTCACACGGATCAAACCCACTTGCGTTTATTTATCCGTGAAAATCCGTGAAATCCGTGGCGTCTTTATGACTTTGCCTTCGCTGCTTCTTTCTCGCCGACGCGCTTGCTGACTTCGAACTGCAGTTTGCCGGTTTTCTTGTCGGCGTCGATTACGATGTGATCGCCGTGCAGGATTTCGCCGTCGAGAATCTTCATGGCAAGCGGGTCCTGCACCAGCTTCTGGATGGCGCGTTTCAGAGGGCGGGCGCCGAAGTTGGCGTCGTATCCCTGGGTGAAGAGCGCTTCTTTGGCGGCGTCGGTGAGCTCGAGCGAAATCTTGCGATCGGCGAGGAGGCGGCGAACGTCTTCGAGGCGCAGTTCGATGATTTTGACCAGCTGTTCTTTGCCGAGCGGGCCGAAGACGATGATGTCGTCGACGCGGTTCAGGAACTCGGGCTTGAAATGGCTATGCAGCAGGTTCATGACCTGCTCGCTGGCTTTCTCGAAGTCGGCGGGCGTGCGCGTCTGGTCGGCTTGCAGGAAATGGGAACCGATATTCGAGGTCATGATGATGATTGTGTTTTTGAAATCGACGACGCGGCCTTTGCCGTCGGTGAGGCGGCCATCGTCCATCATCTGCAAGAGAACGTTGAAGATATCCGGATGCGCTTTTTCGATCTCGTCGAAGAGCACGACGGCATACGGACGGCGGCGCACTTGCTCGGTGAGCTGGCCGCCTTCTTCGTAACCGACGTAGCCCGGAGGCGCGCCGATGAGGCGGGCGACCGAGTGCTTTTCCATGTATTCGGACATGTCGATGCGGAGCATGGCGTGCTCGTCGTCGAATAGAAACTCGGCAAGGGCGCGGGCGAGCTCGGTTTTGCCGACTCCGGTCGGGCCCAAGAAAATAAATGAGCCGATGGGGCGTTTGGGATCGCTGAGTCCGGCGCGGGAGCGGCGAATGGCATTGGCCACGCGCTCAAGTGCCGCGTCCTGGCCGATGACGCGCTGGCGCAGACGATCTTCCATCGTCACCAGCTTTTTTACTTCGCCTTCGAGCATTTTGGAGACCGGGATTCCGGTCCACTTGGAGACAATGCTGGCGACGTCCTCTTCGTCGACTTCCTCTTTCAGCATGCGCTTGCCGGACTGGCTTTCCATCTGCTTGCTGAGTTTGGCGAGTTCGTCTTCCGCCTGGCGAATCAGGCTGTAGCGGATTTCGGCCACGCGCTGCAGGTTGCCCTTGCGCTCTTCGGCCTGCTCTTCGGCTTTCAGCTTTTCAATTTCGCTTTTCAGGGTGCGAACCCGGGCGATCAGATCCTTTTCTTTTTTCCAGTTCGCCTTGAGCGTGTTGGATTTCTCGCGAATCTCAGCAAGTTCTTTCTCGATGGCCGCGAGGCGATCGCGCGAGTTGGCGTCGTCTTCCTTCTTCAGCGCCTGCTTTTCTATTTCAAGCTGCGTGGCGCGGCGGTCGAGTTGGTCGATGTCGGTCGGCAGGGAATCGATCTGGATGCGCAGCGAAGACGCGGCTTCATCGATTAAATCGATGGCTTTGTCGGGCAGGAATCGGTCAGAGATGTAGCGGTGCGAGAGCGTGGCCGCGGCGACGATGGCCGAGTCTTTTATTCGAACCCCGTGATGCACTTCGTACTTTTCTTTCAAGCCGCGAAGGATGGCGATGGTGTCTTCGACATTGGGCTCGCCGACGAAAACGATTTGAAAGCGGCGTTCGAGGGCGGCGTCTTTTTCGATGTGCTTGCGATATTCGTTGAGCGTGGTGGCTCCGATGGCGCGGAGCTCGCCGCGGGCCAGCGCAGGCTTCAACATGTTGGAGGCGTCGATGGCGCCCTCGGCGGCTCCGGCCCCGACCAGGGTATGTAGTTCGTCGATAAACAGAATGATCTGTCCGGCCGAATCCTCGATCTCTTTCAGCACAGCTTTGAGGCGGTCTTCGAATTCGCCGCGATACTTTGCCCCGGCCAGCATGGCGCCGAGATCGAGCGAGACCACGCGCTTGTTCTTGAGCGCTTCGGGCACGTCGCCGGAAATGATGCGCTGGGCCAGGCCTTCGACGATGGCGGTCTTGCCGACTCCGGGCTCGCCGATAAGCACGGGATTATTTTTCGTTCGGCGCGACAGAACCTGGACGACGCGGCGGACTTCTTCGTCGCGTCCAATGACGGGATCGAGCTTGCCGCGGCGGGCCTGCTCGGTCAGGTCGCGGGCATATTTCTCCAGGGCCTGGAATTTTGCTTCGGGATTCTGGTCGGTAACTTTTTGCGATCCGCGCACGACGGTCAGGGCTTTTAGAATCGCGTCGTAGGTGGCGCCATGCTGGGCCAGCGCCTGCGCGGCGGAGTCGCGCTTGAGATGAGTAATCGCCAGCAGCAGGTGCTCGGTGGAAACGTATTCGTCTTTGAAGTTCGACGCTTCTTTGAAGGCCTGCTCCAGGAGCTTGTTGACCTGGTTCGAGAGCGTGGATTGCGCGGCTTCTCCACTGACCTTGGGCAGCTTTTCGAGTTCTTTGTAGACATCGCTCAGAACGGTTTGCGGACCGATGCCGATTTTTTCCAGCACTGGCGGGACGATGCCTTCTTTATCTTCGAGCAATGCCGCGAGCAGATGCACGGGCAGCACTTCAGGGTTGCCGTGCTCGGAGGCGAGCTGGCTGGCGCGCTGGACGGCTTCCTGCGCTTTGACGGTAAATTTGTCCCAACGGATGGGCATAGGTTAACTCCGATTGTGTAATTGCGTAATTTGGTAATTGAGTAATTGAAAAACTCAGTTACTTTGAACTTTCTTTGGAGGCCTGGTCGCTTACCTGTTTCGCCTTGCGCCGCAGGCCGGTCGCAACTATGGCTTCTTCCCGATCGCGGAGCTTTTCCAGAATCTTGATCTTTTCGGAAAAGCTGAGCGACGCCATGCGCGCGCGCAATTTTGGTTTACTCATCGCGGTCCCCCGAGAAATCTAAGTTCAAACTGCTTCCACTTCGCCGTCAGGCTATGCTGCTCGATAATGCGACCGAGCTTCTTCCGCTCCACGGCGTCTTGCTCTAGGAATTGCAAAATCCGGTTGTGGTCTTTCGGGCGGCCCGTCTTCAGAGCGATGGCGACCAGGTGCTCGGCCGACATGACCCAAGTGGGAACGCCCTCGACTGTGGTGGAAACGGCGTTGCTGACCCCGTCCTGCTCCAGATCGTCGCTGGGTGGAAGAAACTGGACTGGCCAGCCGCCGATCACTATGTACTCATCCTGAGCTTTGCCTCCGCGCGATTTCAAATATTCGTAAATTGGGGAGAGGCTGACGAGCAGTCCGGTGCCCGCGACTGGCAACGTGACGAATACATCCAGATCAACCGTGGCTGCCGGTGCCAAGTAGAACGTTGCTCCCACGGCGCCGCCGATGGCGTACTTACCGATGACGCCGTCGGCCTGCATTTGGTTGATCGCTTCGAGCGTGGCTTTCACGGATGCAGCACCTTAGGGTCATTGTCCGCCAATGGTCCCCGCTTCGCCAAGTTATCAAAGAACTGTAAACACGAACGGGAGGCCGGCAGGTTTGCCGCCTCCCGTCGAAAACCTGGTCGAGCTTCGCTCGACCGGACAGCCGAGGGCGGCTGTCCCCACATAATCCATCGTCGCTTACGCGGCTTTGCTGGGGCCCCTGGCTTCGATCGACTTCTCGCTGCCGATGTTGACCTTGATCTGCTTCGGCTTGGCTTCGGCTTTCTTGGGCAACGTGATCTTCAGCACGCCTTTGTCGTAGGTGGCCGCGACGTTCTCGGTGTCTACGGTTTGGGGCAGGGTGAAGGTGCGGGTGAAGCTGCCGTACTGGCGCTCCACGCGGCGGAAATTCTCTTCTTTCTCTTCCTTCTCGATCTTGCGCTCGCCAGTCACGGTGAGGGTGTTGTTCTCCACGCGGACGTCGATGTCTTTTTCGTCGATTCCGGGCACTTCGATCTTCAGGCTGACCTGGTGCTCGTCTTCGTAGACGTCAACGGCGGGGGCAAAGCTCGATGTGGTCAGGGATTCGTCGCTACCTGGTCCACGGTAAGACTCGCGGAACACGCGGTTAATGCGGTCCTGCAGGGTGGAAAACTCGCGGAACGGTTCCCAACGGGTAAGTACGGTCATGGTGAAATCCTCCTTGAAAAGCCTCTTTAAATTGTGTGATTGCGGCTCCGGATGGGCCGGAGTGCCGGTCTAAAACATTAGACGCCGGCTAATCACAAAGGAATCATAAAATATGAGTGTATTAATGTCAAGTATAGGAAAAACAAGCCGGGTCCCTCCACCGCGCCGTCGCTTCGCTCCGGCTTCGGTCGGGATTAATGGTTTAGCTGCTTATTTTCAACTACTTACTGATGCGATGACGCACTTCAGATAGGCGGTTTCGGGGACATTCAGGAGGACGGGGTGGTCTTTGGCTTGTCCTCGGACCTCGATGAGGCGAAGCGTCCGATGGGCGTCGAGAGCTGCGGAAACCAGC
>Ga0209167_10002365_pt1 | contig 10268 bp, 12 predicted proteins | sample Coa_R1_9_FD_187154 | JGI IMG/M metagenome (GOLD analysis project Ga0209167, IMG submission 187154) | Surface soil microbial communities from Centralia Pennsylvania, which are recovering from an underground coalmine fire - Coalmine... | ecosystem: Environmental > Terrestrial > Soil >...
GACATACCACTCACATGCTCTAACTTTGATATCAACTCACTATAAAGATTTTTTACTTTTGTATCATTGATGCGTACTGCATCCTCAAGGCGCGATAAATTACGTTCTTTTTGTTGCAGCTCAACGCGTAAATCATCCAATTGAACTTCACGTTTTTCTAAATATTCAGATTTTGTATTGAGCTTTGTTTGTAAACGATCAATTTCAATACGTTCACGCTTAAGATCTAGTTCAAACTCTTTTCTTTTGTGATACATTTCATCTTTAATTTTGATTAAAGCTGCTTGTTTTTCAGCATCGATATCACGTTTTGAATTTTTCAATTGATCTTTGGAGCTGTTAAGCAAAAGGGATGCTGCTGCAATTTTTTTATATGCAAGCAACAAAAATACTAGCGCTGCAATAAATGTTGCACCACTAGCACCTATAAGAAGAATAGATATATCCATCATGAGCATTCCTAAATACTAAACAGGCGTTTATGCCTGTAGCTTAATTAATAATAATAAAAATTAGTGTCGCAAGCAGAATATGTTAGCTTACACTAATGGAATGCACACAATAAGGAGATTGCTTTCAATTAAGATTTGTTAATAATTATATAAGCAATTGCCTATTGAATGTTACAAACTTAACAACGATAGTTCTTCATCAATATAATTTTTTAGAGTCACCATTCTTTGTTCGTTCTTATCATGTTCACGTTCACCATGTAACAATTTATCTGCAATGCGTAATGCCGATAATACTGCTATTTTTTTTACATCGGTAAGAGCAAATTGATGACTAATTTCTTTCATCGAAAGATTCACCATCTCTGCTGCTTTGAGAACTAATGCTTCAGTTTCATCACTCGAAAGAACATAGTGCTCTTCAAAAATTTGTACCTTATAACTCTTTTTTTCATTCATCATGGTTGATTTTCATTCTCAACAATTGAATCAATACTTTTTATTAAATCATCAAGAACCGAACGCGTCATAGAACGCTCTTCTGTAAGCTCTTGAACATGACCGGTTTCTTTTAATATTGATTTTTCTATTGCATTTAATTGAAAAGTCAATTGTGCATTACCTTCAAAAAGCTTATCATTTTCTGCTTTTAACTCAACATATTCACTTTTTAATGAATCATACTTCAATTGCAAGGCGTTATATTGTTCTTTTGTAGTGTGCGCCTTGGCAATCAAAGCTTTTATTTTTTCTTCGAGAACTAATACTGCTTCCATAAGTCTCCCCTTTTTAATCTTCATTACTGGAAATAGTCTAATGATTCACGTAAAGCATTGTCAAGGAAACTATTGTTTAGTTTTTTCAACAATTTGAGAAAAAGCAGTAGGCTCAAATATTGATAATTGACTCAGCATTTTTCTATTCAAACCAATATTCGCAACCTTAAGACCATGAATAAATTTACTGTATGATGTCCCAAGAGGTCTTACAGAGGCTGTAATACGGGAAATAAAAAGCGAACGCATATCGCGCTTATACATTTTTCTGCTTTTAAAAGCAAAAGCCCACGCACGTAAGAGTGTTTCATGAGCTCTTTTAAAAATATTTTTACGTTGCCCCCAAAAACCTTTGGTCTGTTTCAGTAAACGTTTATGTCTTTTTTTTGTAACGGTACCGCGTTTAATTCGTGACATTATTAATTCCTACATTAATGATGATATAATATTTTAATTTGGTAGTAAAAGTTTAATTCGTGGCAAATCTGCAGCAGTAAAATACGTTGCCTGGCGCAGTTGACGATTAGTTTTTGCATTCGCTCGTGTCATTAAATGACGTCTGTATGCTTTACCACGTTTAATTTTAACAATTTTTCCGCCCGTTTTTGAAAAACGTTTTTTTGCAGAAGAGTTTGTTTTCATTTTAATTTTAGTTATTTTTGCCATTGTCTATCCCTATACTGTGCTTATTTTAAATAATAAATACGCGACCACAATTTACCCATTTTCGAGTCTTGCTCTTGCACCAAGTTACTCGCCCAATCATTTTCCTCAAAACTTTTCTGCACTTTTGTAAAAAGCTCTGATCCACGCACTTCTTTAGTTGCCATTTCTCGACCTTTAAAAGAAAGCGTTATTTTTACACGCTTACCTGATGTCAAAAATTGTACGGCTTGCTTGATTTTTGTTTGATAATCATGCTCGCCGATTTTAGGATTCATCTTTATTTCTTTTACTTGAATAACCCTTTGATGCTTTTTAGCTTCAATAGTCTTCTTTTTCTTTTCGTATAACACCTTGCCAAAATCCATGATTTTAACAACCGGTATACCTTCTTTACCCGTTTGTGCGATGAGCACAAGATCAAGTCCAGCTTCTTCCGCCTGACGTAAAGCCTGACTTCTGGTGATAGTGCCTATGTTGTCACCATCTTGTGTTATAAGCTGAACATTTTCAGCACGAATTTGCTGATTAATTAACGGAGCACCTTCTCTTCTTTCTTTCAACATGTACCTTTTTCTCTAATCAATTATTTATTCAAATTCCGTAACATTTTCTTTCATTTGAACATCAAATTCCGGGGTCAAATCAGTCAAAGAGCTTTTTTCCATTTGAATTGCCTCCATAACCTTGGCATAGACATCATCAAAAATATGAGAATCTTTCAAATACTGTAATACCTGATCACGACCTTGGGCTATTTTTGCATTGTTGTATGCAAACCACGAACCGGATTGAACAATGATCTTAAAATGGAGAGCTGCATCGAGAAGATCAAGTTCTCGACTGATACCTTCACTAAACAATAGATCAAGTTCAACCTGTTTAAATGGCGGAGCCACTTTATTTTTTACCACACGCACTCGAACACGATTGCCAATATTTACATCATTTTTCTTAAGACTCGCAATTCTACGTACATCAAGCCTTACTGATGCATAAAATTTTAATGCATTACCGCCAGTAGTAGTTTCTTTATTTGCGAACGGCATGGCGCCGATATTTTGACGAATTTGATTAATAAAGATTAATACCGTTTTTGATTTATGAATTACCGGAGTTAATTTACGTAATGCCTGAGACATAAGTCTTGCTTGCAGCCCCATGTGTGAATCACCCATGTCACCCTCAAGTTCCGCCTTGGGAACCAAAGCAGCAACTGAATCAATCACAATAACATCAATGGCTCCTGATCGAATGAGCATTTCAGTAATATCGAGAGCTTGCTCGCCATAATCAGGCTGGGAAATAATTAATTCATCTGCATTAATACCTAAGTTTTTAGCATAAGTAACATCTAATGCATGCTCAGCATCTATAAAAGCACAAATACCACCACGTTTTTGCGATTGAGCAATAACATGCATGGCTAACGTTGTTTTTCCAGATGCTTCTGGTCCAAATATTTCAATGATCCTACCGACAGGTAATCCACCAATGCCAATGGCACGATCAATAAGGATAGATCCCGTTGAAATTGCTTCTATATTATTGTTATTAGACTCTCCCAGCTTCATGACAGCACCGCTGCCATATTGCTTATCTATTTGCGAAAAAGTGACTTCAAGCATCTTTTTCTTCATAGACTGTTCAGTCTGATTTTTCTCTTTAGTACGCTCTTCTGGAGATAATGACGTTGTTTTTATTTTCATTCTGAATATTCTTCGCCAGCTATAAGTATTGACTCATTAGTTTCTATTGTAGCATTTCTATGCAAAGAAGCAACAAAGCTCTCCACCTGCATCTTCATGCGATTAGGCTGTAAATGGTTTTTTACCTCTTTTTGTGCCTGCATGAGCTCATTTTTATCGTATTCCTCAATCGCATCTACCTTTATTAAAAAGCTAACTCTTTCGCCATTATGAACAAAAATTGAACCTTGTGTATCAAGCCCCAGCATTTCTCGTGATGGGAGGCTCTTTTTATCAAGTTCCTGCATTTTTTTGCTATCGCTTGGTTGGATCATATCAGTGTGATGAAGTGAAGCATTAAACTTTTTAGCCATACTCTCAAAAGAAGAATCAACAGCTGCTTTTTTTGCGTCCTGTACTGCGTGTGTCATTGCATTATACGCACGCTCTTGCCCAAGGTCTTCTTTGACTACTTCTTTAATAGAACTAAATTCTGGAAGATTACGCTCTGCAACCTGTGTCAAAAGAACGGCAAAACCAATCTCATTTTCTACAAAAAATGCATATTCACCTTTTTTTAGCCCGAAAAGTTCTTGTGAAAGATGCGTATCATTTTTAATAATGCCCAACGCTATCTCTTTTTTGCCACCTTTTTGAGCAATAAAAGATTCAACAGCAGATGAATCACCTTTCATTGCTATAGTTTTTAAATCTTTAACAAAACTTTTCTTGAACTGTTTTTCCATTAAAAGATTTTTAATTTCAGTTCTCACCAAAGCAAAAGGTTTATAAGTACGCGGGATTCGTTGAACCAACTGTATAATTACTTTTCCATTCTTTGTATCTATCACTGATGAGATATCACCAACATTTTGTAAAAGAAATGCTTCTTTTTCAAAAGCTCCCTTTTTTTCACCACGAGCAAAAGGTGGAAGCAGCTCCCATTTTTTATTCAACGGTGAAGATGGATCATTGGTGATTTCTTCTTTTACCATTGCAAGTGACAGATCAGAAGGCAACTGTTGTTCAGTGATTTGTTGTACATGTACTTTTATAGGATCAAGAATATACTTACTTGTTTTATTATCCTCATAATATTGCTGAATCTGTTCTTCAGAAATAGATGCGCCATAGTTTTTTGCATTGAATTGCCACACTATACCATCACGTTTTTCTGGCACCCAATAACGACGATGTTGACTATTTTCTTTATTATAAAAAGCCAAAGCGTCTTCTTCAGTGATGACATTTTTCTTTTCTGCCGCTAAAAATGAATCTAATGAAAATTCGAGATATGAAAATTGTTTACCAAGCTTTTGTGCGATAAATGTTTGTTCAACATCAAATGAAGGAACATAGCATGAAGACCCAACAAATTGCATAGCTTGCAACTGCGCAAGACTGAGCTCAACTTTATTTTCAAAATCACGGATAGAAATGCCCTTGTGTTGCAAAAACAGTGTAAGTTTTTCAGAACTTAGTGATCCAGATGCATCAAAAACAAATGCTGGCAAAATTCTTTGCAAATGGCGACGTACAAATTGTATATCATTGATGCTTTCAGCAATATAATCTGGATGAATTTTAATTCCCAGCAATGTAACACACTGATTAAGCAATGCTGTTTTGACTAATGCTTCAAATGCTAACGCTTTTGGATCGGTCGGCCAATTCATTGCCTGCATTAAAAGATCAGCATATTGGCCATACTGAGCGCGAATCTGAGCAAGAAATTCACTTTGCTCAGCAACTTCCTGCGCAAAGTCTCGATACGATATCTTTTCTCCATTAACTTTTATTGCCCATGACGCAGCTCCACCAGCATTTTTCATCATTAAAGGCACCGAAACCATACCTGCACCTAAAACAATGACAATAAAAATAGCAATATAACGAAACGTTGACTGTTTAAACTGATTACGAATAGTGATAATCATTCTGTATACCTTTCTTTGTGACCTTTTTTATTATTAACTAACAGATGCGTATGCAAGCATCCTTGATATTTTCTTCTTTTGCAAGCCTATCAACCAAAGCAACTAAATCATCTTTGTTGGAATATGCAGTTGTCACCACTTGATACCAATAAGAAGTGCGACCTTTTGCTGTTTTACTGACACGTTTTTTCAGTTCCGTCTCAATTCCTTTTGTTGAAAGTTTGTTAACAAAAAGTTGCGCTGCTTTCTCTGTACCAAACCCTATCAACTGCGCGTAATAATGCTTATTATCAGCTTTTTCCACTTCAGCAATTTCTTGCTCGGCAATGGCAATAGTTTGATTGATTGATGGAGATGACATACCAGACAATGGCATATCAATAATTTCTGCAACAGTTGCATCAGTAACAAGTAAAGCAGTTGCTGTAGGCTCTTGTTCTTGAGCAGCAGAAAGCATATTTGTATAAATTTTATCTGCAACAACTTCTTGATGCATCTGTTCAGTAAATTGTTCAACAGCCTTTTTCTTGCCTAAAAAATATCCTGCCATAAAAAGAGCAAATGCCAAAAATAACAATGCCGCTACAACAAAACTCAACTGTCTACTCGCTACAAAAAGACCCTGGCTATCTGCGCAATGACACATTTTATTGCCACTGTTGTCAACCGGTGTCTTTCTAAAAGAATCTTCCCATTTACTCATATTTTTTTACCTCACCCAAAGGGAGCCGTTTTAATAGTTCATTAATATATAAATGAATATCCGTATTCGTCAAGTTGACCGTCTCAAGACATCCTATACTTGTACCAGTATACTGCCTTTCTTTTTTTATTTCACGCTCTAACTTACGCCAAAAAGTAAATTGACGTTTTGCATACTGCCTTGTTTGAGCACTTATACTATTCACCATCAAACGAAAATCCACATCACTCTTTTTACTTGATAAATAATCAAAAATTTCGCTGTATCCAATAAGATTTTTTCGCTGAATAAATTGTTTCCATGGTGTTTCAATGAGAGCTTTTGCTTCAGCAATCCATCCATGCTCAAACATTTCAAGAACCCTACCATTAATCCGTTCTTTTAATTCTTGACGATCCCGCTCCAAAAAAATAATTATAAAATCTACTTCAGGCTGATAGATAGGCGCATATGATGAAGGCAATTTTCCTGTACTATGCCAAATAGTTAACGCACGTTTGATACGATACTCATCCGACTTATCAATACTCAAAGCTCGCTTGGGGTCGATAGCATAAAGCTCGCTCCACAAATCAGTCCCTGTGGGATAAAACGATGATATGTCACTATCGCCAATTGCAACTTGTGGCGGGAACAATAATGCATGCAAATAAAAACCACTTCCTCCCACCAAAATAGGAAGACGTCCTCGCTGAAGAACTTCTTCTACTGTTTTATACAATAACGTACGATATTCAGTTACGGTGTAATTGACGGGAGTATCAATGATATCAAAGAGATGGTGAGGGACATCACTATTTTTCCAATCAGGTTTAGCAGTACCAATAGATAAAGGGGCATAAAATTGCCCCATATCCATATTAATAATTTCAGCAGGAATGTGCTGTGCAATAGCGAGAGCCACATCCGTTTTTCCAACACCAGTCGGTCCATAAACAATCAACATGAATGGTCGGTTTATTATTTTGTTCTTCATAATAATATAAGCATACACAAAAGTTACTTATTCGTAACCTCATGCATGCTCATATAAACTGCATTTGATTGAGATAGCTTGGCAAGCCATCCTTTGTAGTTTTACCGAAGTAGGGCCTGTTCGTTACTTTGCTTTATTTTGTATCCAACTAATTCTTTCAACTGCTTTGCTGCATCAGCAACTTCTATTTTTGTGACTATTGAAATTTCTTCAATAAGAAGGCTTTCTGTTTGCTGTAACAAGCTTTTTTCACCAAATGAAAGCTCTTTATTATTTTCAATATGCCTTAAGTCTCTATAGATTGCGCACAGTTCTAAAAGATTTCCGCTGCGAAGTTTTCCTTGATATTCTTTATTACGCTTATTCCAATTGCTTACTGCAGCATCAAGTTGTTTTGCCATTGCAGGCTGTGCTAACAATTTAAAAATGTCATTAATATATTCAGCAGAACTGAGATGTCTAATTCCCACAGCAGTTGCGTTATCTGTTGGGACAAGAATGGTCATGTCTTTATTAAGAAATCGTAATTCAAAAAATTGTAATGATCTGCCTGCGATTTTTTTTTCAATAACACAGCTAATAACAGCCACGCCATGACCGGGATAAACAACTTTCTCATTGCGAGCAAACATATGCTACCCTTTCACAAAAAGGTAAAGCTTCTCGCAAGAGTAGCTCTTTACACAGGTAATAATTGTACCATAAATTTCTAAAATAATTAAGTCTAAATATTTATATGTTATTTTTTTACTTAATCATCCTTAAAACAAGCGAATAAAAACGCCTCGTAGAAAAAAGATTACACTAAATCTTTTACTGCAAATCGAAAACATATATTTTTACAAGAGAGAACAATGTCATTGTTATTTTTGACAAATCAGTATTCATAACTTCAATTTGTCATGCAATAAAATTAAACTTTTATATTTTATGTAATTCGTTGCGTAATCATACGATACATTTTAATATGATGCATGTATGGTGAAAAAAGGAAAAAGGGAATAATGATGTACCACATAATTATTTTCATGAGCATTGTGTTGGTTACAACTGAATCATATTCTATGAATAAAATTCGAAAAACAAAATTGATTAAACATCACAAAAAAAATAATAATCTCTACCATTCACTTGCTGGGGAATTACTTTTTACTCACCATATCATTAATAAAAACATTCTTCTTCCAGAAATCGCTTGGCAAATCGCACACTGGAGCTCACTTTTAAAACGTAAAGATTTTGAAAATAAAAAAGAACCATTCATAGAAAAATGGCATGATTTTCGTATTCCAATAGAAAATTGCTATTTTTTAACACAAAAACAGATAATACTCACACAAAAAATTGTTATGTCTATTCCTATACAAACAGCTGTTGATGATGGCATTCTTGTTAGCAATGAAATTTTTTATCGGTTGTCATCGGAAAGAGAATATAAACTGTTTTTAACCTTACCAATCCAATTAAGAAAATGCTTATCAAAAAAGCCATTATCACTCATGCAACCGTCAAAGTATCCCTTTGATGACGTTTGCATTTTTTCATGCCCTGATTGCAATAACTTAAGAATCAATCGAGATAAGGTAATTCTTGTCAAAAATAAATATAAACCGATTCTTCCTGAAGAAATAAAAAAGCATTAAGAAATAACACAACCGCTGCTGAAAGGCATGTCACTATAATCTATATCAGGATAATAACCGAGCTCTACCAAAGTTTTACCGCCAAGTTTTCTATACCTTGCAATATATTTATCAAGATGATCAACATCTGTCTGTTTGCATATTTCATCCAACGTTGTTGTATTAGTGCCCCCAAACATTACATCATTCAAACAACCATATACATTGTTTTGTACCAATGCTTTAAAAGCATGTTTTTTTTGTTTTCTCATAGCCATGAACAACAAATTTAAATGAACATCGAAAGCAGGCTCACGTTTATTGCAGTGAGGAACTAACAACTCAATACAATGCGGATTATTATTGTATACAGCCATAAAAAGCGCATTGTAAATGTTTTCGTGCTTTGCAATGCGACCCTGAGTTGGATCGGATACGCCAACGTAATTATAAATAATAAATAATGCGTCCAGCGCATGGTTTACGTTATCAAGATTACCCTCAAAACATGCTCTAAACAAAGTAGTAGGAACAACCGCCCATTTATTCAAATTCGATGCAAAGTCCAACTCTTTGAATTTTTCAGGAGCTTCTTTTTTCCAATCACCATACTCCTGCAACTCTTTAATGACAGGCATATCATAAAGGCGGAAACTTCTGTTGCCACCAAAATCACAATCAAATTTACGCTGATTCGTACGATCTAAAATATTTTTCATTACCTCAATATTTTCATCCAATGCAGCGTTCATCATAATATAAGACCAGTCGTCTTGACTTGGATTAAATAATTGATGGGTGACAAGCTTGTACATATTGGGAGCTTGTTTAGTGCCTATTGCATGCCATGTTCCACAACTATTTTTTAATTGATTTTGCGTAGACGGACAAGCCAACACAAAAATATGCGTAATTATATCGTGTGGTAACTGTTGTAGTATACCCATTCCAAACAATCCAATATTGCTCATCAATGTGCAACTGATAATAATTGCCGTAGATATGGATCGTAACATAAGTATTCCTTACATGATGCTATGAAATAACGCATAGTTGATTATTATATTTTTTGCGTTGCAACTGCTTAAATGTTTTTCCATCGCATTCACGGTATATATGAACATATTTCTTTTTTAAATCTGGTGATATATCTTTTGAACGCTTCAGAAAATCAAGAAACGGTCCATAATGAACAGCTTCAGATGCATAACAGTAACAATTTTTAGCATTAAAAGGATCATTTTTAACTATCAACTCAAACATTTCATCACGATTTTGTTGTATAATCGACATCAATAAACTTTTATGCAAATCAATTTTACAGGGTACAGTATACATGTTTGGAATCGTACAGGTATATCGATTCATTTTTTGAGATATATTACCTACTGTTTTACAATCATTACATTTGACAGAACAATAAAGAGCATATTCCACATCCCAGACTACCT
>Ga0209167_10002368_pt1 | contig 10260 bp, 9 predicted proteins | sample Coa_R1_9_FD_187154 | JGI IMG/M metagenome (GOLD analysis project Ga0209167, IMG submission 187154) | Surface soil microbial communities from Centralia Pennsylvania, which are recovering from an underground coalmine fire - Coalmine... | ecosystem: Environmental > Terrestrial > Soil > Unclassified...
GCCGTGATCGCACAACACGAGCTGCCAGTCGCGCGTCGTCAGCGCGTCGCGCAGCGCCGCCTCGTTGTCCACGCGGAGGGGAGATGTGGCGAAGCCCGACCGACGCAGCTCGTGGAGGACCAGCTCCGCGTCGGCCTCGGAGTCCTCGATCAGCAGCAGGTCGAGCGTGCGTGTCACGAGTGCGCGGCGGTCGGCGTCATGGCGACCGGCGGCTCGTTGAGTAGCAGCCAGTACAGCCCGAGCGTCTGGACGGCGTCGACGAACTGGTCGAAGTCGACGGGCTTGACGATGTAGCTGTTCACGCCCAGGTCGTAGCTTTCGACGATGTCGCGCTCCTCGCGCGAGCTCGTAAGGATCACGACGGGAAGGTGGGCGAGCTCCGGCGTTGAGCGGATCTCGCGGAGCACCTGCAGGCCGTCGACCTTCGGCAGCTTGAGATCGAGGAGCACGATTCGCGGCCGCGCGCCGGGCGGGCGGCCGTTCCCGCCGAGCAGGTAGTCGAGTGCCTCCTGACCGTCGCGGGCGACCTCGATGCTGTTCGCGAACTTGTGCTTCTGGAACGCGTGCAGCGCGAGCTCAAGGTCGTTGGGGTTGTCCTCGACGAGCAGGATCTCGACCGTCGCTGGGTTCACAGCGCGGCCGCCTCGAGCGTGAAGTGGAAGACAGCGCCTTCGTCGGGCGTGCTCTCAGCCCAGATCCGGCCGCCGTGCCGCGTGACGATGCGCTGGACGATCGCCAGCCCGACGCCGGTGCCCTCGTAATCCTCGGCGCGGTGCAGTCGCTGGAACACCTGGAACAGCTTCTCGGCGTAGCGCATGTCGAAGCCAACGCCGTTGTCGGCGACGCTGAAAACCAGCTCGCCGTCGCGCTGTTCGGCGCCGACCGCGATCCTGCTGGGCGTCCGCGTGCTGCTGTACTTGACCGCGTTGCCGAGCAGGTTTGCGAAGACCTGTCGCACGAGCGCGTGATCGGCTGCGAGCACCGGCAGGTGGCCGTTCGTGAACTCGATCGCGCGCGACGGCTCCGCGGAGGCCAGCTCGCGCTCGAGCTCCTCGACAAGCGCCGCGCTGTCGACGGGCGCGCGTGTGACCGGCTGACTCGCGAGGCGCGAGAACGCGAGCAGATCGTCGATCAGGTCACCCATCGCTCGCGTGTTGTCGCGGATCAGGCCGAGGTAGCGCTGCTGCGACTCGGTCAGCGTGTGCTCGCTGTCCTCGATCACGATCCGCGAGAACCCGTCGATCGCCCGCAGCGGAGCGCGCAGATCGTGTGAGACCGAGTAGCTGAACGCCCCAAGCTCCGCGTTGGTCGCCTCGAGCTCCGCGTTGACAACCGCGACCTGGTGCGCCTGCGCAACAAGCTGACCGGCCGTGCTGAGGGAGCGCCGCAGCAGCAGCACGCAGCCCAGACCCGCAAGCGCGAATGCCACGAACACCAGCCAGATCACCCACCACTGCGAGCCGACATCCGCCGGGTACAGCGTGCTCACGGGCTCGGTCAGCGCCACCCGCCAGGCCGAGCCGCCGATCGACGCCGCGACAAAATACGTCTGCGGTCCGCTGTTGGCAGCGCCATAGCGCCCCTGCACCGAGGTGTCGTCGGCGTGCGAGCTCAGCGCCGCCGCGAACTGAGGGCTCAGCTGGCTCCCGATCGGAACCGTGGAAGCCGAGCCGGCGAGGATCCGCCCCGCCCCGTCGACCATGTAGCCGCGTGCGCTCTGATGTGGAAGGGCGTCGAGGAGGTAGCTGCCCAGGAACTTCGAAAGCAGCGTGACCGGGTACCCGAGGACCTCGACCCGCTCGCCGAACTTCGTCGGGAACGGAATCGCCTGCTCGACCAGGTAGTGGCCGCCGGGGCCGGCGACCAGGTCTGAGAACCATGGAGCGCCGCCTAGCGCATGAGCGACCGCCACCGCTCCAACGCCCCGCGCGGCGGAGGCCGGCATGCCGGCGGTTGAAGCGAGGATATGACCACTCGAGTCCGCCACGTAGGCGTAGCCAAGCCCCGTGCCCTTGGCCAGCGCCGCGAGCGTGCCCGCATTGAGGTGCGCTCCGCCGTAGCTACGCGTCGCGGCCTGCACCTCCGGCGCCACGGTGGCCGAGAAGATCGCCTTCGTCAGTCCGGCGGCGATCGTCGCCTGGGCCCCAAAGCGCTGCTCAGCGTCATGCCGCGAGCGCGCCTGAGAGCTCGCCAGCACGAGCGCGAAGACTCCGAGCAGAACCAACATAAGGGCGGCGGCGAGCGTGACGATCGCTCGCGGATGCCAACGAGCCCAGCCAACGGGGCCGGCGTCGCGGGTGGCCTCGCCCGCGTTTGAGTCGGGCTGCGCCGAGCGCGACCCCGCGACTCTGTGAGGCCTGACCAGGCCCTGTACGGCCATCGGCTTCACGCCGAGTCCAGGACCGCCGATCCGCCGGAGGTCACGACACGCACTCCGAATAGTCCGCAGTGCGTCGCCGCTATCGATCCGCTTGTCAACCGACTGCTCACAAGCAATAACCACCCGCGAATCGCTTTGCGTTGGGCCGCGCCCAACCTTGTCCCAGACTCATCGGCGGATTAAGCGCATTTGATGAGCCGGGCCAGACGAACGCGCATACACGCTGTCGCCCTCGCCGCAGGCCAAAACGCGCCGGTACATGGGGCGTTTCTCAGTACGGATCGCCAGGGACCGCTCCGCTCACGCCCGAGGTGGCTCCCGTTTTGGGGCGGGCCGACAGGTAGTCGAGCCCGCCCCGCTTGCTGAAGACGCTCTACCCGGCGCTGGCGGCGGTGTCGAGCCCGCCCACACCCACGTACTCGATCTGCTCGGCCTCAACGTCCTTTCGCGATGCGCGGACGAAGACGACGACGGCGATTGCCGCGAGCAGCATCAGCGCCGCGCTGACGCTGAAGGCGGTCGTATAGCCGTGGACGGCGCCGAGCGATGTGGCCGCGATCGAGTGCCCGTGGCTCGCGAGGTAAGCCGCGGTGGCGGTTGCCGCGACGGTGTTGAGCAACGCGGTGCCGAGCGCGCCCCCGACCTGCTGGGTCGCGTTGACGAGCGCGCTGGCGACCCCGGCGTCCCTGTCGTGGACGCCGATCAGGGCTGTGCTGCTCATCGGCACGAAGGTCATTCCCATGCCGAGGCTGACGATGAGCTCAGGTGCCAGGACGCCTCCGACATAGCTGCTGTGCACGCCGAGCTGGGTGAACCACAACAGTCCGGCCGTCGCGAGCGTCAAGCCGACGATCATCGGCAGGCGCGGCCCGATCCGTGGCAGCAACTGGCTGGCGATGCCGGCGCCCAGGATGATCCCGCCGGAGAAGGGCAGGAACGCAAACCCGGTCCGCAGCGCCGAGTAGCCAAGCGTGCGCTGGAGGAAGAAGGTCAGGAAGAGGAAGGTGCCGAGGAGCGCGCACCCGACCAGCAGCGAGGCGAGGAACGAGCCGCCGCGGTTGCGCTCGAGGACGACGCGCAGCGGAAGCAGCGGGTGACTCACGCGCAGCTCGATGACGACGAAGGCGACCAAGGCCAGTGCCGCGCCGATCAGCAGCGCGAGCGTCAGCGGCGCGCCCCAGCCGTGTGTGCTGGCGACGGTGAAGCCGTAGACGAGCAGGAATAGCCCGACGGTGGAGGTCGCCGCGCCGGGGAGGTCGTAGCTGTGCCTGGTCTCCGCCTTGCTCTCGCGGATGTAGCGGACCGCGGCGAACGCGGCGGCAAGCGCGATCGGCACGTTGATCAGCAGCGTCCAGCGCCAGGAGGCGAACTGCGTGAGCATCCCGCCGACGACGAGGCCGATTGCCGCGCCGCCGCCGGCGACGGCGCCGTAGACGCCGAACGCCTGGGCGCGCTCGCGCGCCTCGGTGAAGGTGACGGTCAAAAGCGACAGCGATGCCGGCGCCATCAGGGCGGCGAAGGCCCCCTGGATCGCGCGCGCGCCGAACAGCATCGCCTGGTCTTGGGCGAGCCCGCCGAGCGCAGACGCCGCGCCGAACCCGATCAAGCCGATCACGAACATCCGCCGGCGGCCGACGTAGTCGGCGATTCGCCCGCCGAGCAGCAGCAGGCTCCCGAAGGCGAGCGTGTAGGCGCTCAGTACCCACTGCCGGTTGGCCACCGAGATGTGCAGCGCGTGCTGGGCCGAGGGCAGGGCGACGATGATCACCGACGCGTCGAGCACGATCATCAGCTGCGCGATCGCGATCACAGCAAGCGACCACCACCGGCGGGGGTCCGGTCCGTCGCCGCGCTGAAGGTCTTTGGAGGTCATCGTCTGGGTCGCCATCGGCTTGCTCCTCGGTGTAAGTCAGGCTATAATCGGAGTGGCAGTTCCGGTTCTCCCGGCACTATACGGAACTCACGTTCCGTTTGTCAACAGCCAAATGTGAACAAGCGATGACCGCGGAGACCACCGGCGAGCAAGTCGCCGAAACCGAGGGCGCACCGCGCGCCGCGGCCGCGAGGCCGCTGCGCGCCGACGCCGCGAAGAATCGCGAGCGGATACTCGAGGCGGCCGAGGCGACCTTCACCGCCGAAGGCGTGGCCGCGCCGATTGACGCGGTGGCACAGCGCGCCGGCGTCGGGGTGGGGACCGTCTACCGCCATTTCCCGACCAAGGAGGCGCTGTTCGAGGCGATCGTGACAGCGCGTCTCAACGACCTCTGCGAGAAGACCCGAGAGCTCGCCGAGGACGGCGCACCCGACGAGGCGGTGTTCTCGTTCCTGCGCGAGTTCGGCCGCCAGGCGTCGGCGAAACAGGACCTCTTCGACGCCATGGACGCCGCCGGGATCGACATCAAGTCGACGTGCGCGGCGAGTGTCGACGAGCTGACGCGCGGCATCGACCTGCTGATCACCCAGGCCAAGGCGGCCGGCGCGGTGCGCGACGACGTCGCGACCGACGAGGTGATGACGCTGATCGTCGGCGCCTGCCATTCCAGGCAGGACGACCTCGTCTGCCAGCGGATGGTCGAGATCGTCTGCGACGGGATCCGCAAGCCCGCCGCGGCCGGCGACTGAACTCCTGGTCCTGGCGGGCCCCGGCGGTAGCGTGTCGCCGGTGGATCTCGCGCAGGGCGCTCGCACCTTCGACGGCGAGGCCGTTCGCCGCGCCTGCCGCGCGACGCTTGACGGCAACTGGCGCGAGGGGGTGCGGCGAGCGGACGGCGTGAGCTTCGCCTACACGCGGCCCAGCCCGACTCACTATCCGTTTCAGTGGTACTGGGATTCGTGCTTCGCGGCGATCGTCTGGCGGCGTTTCGATCCGTCGCGGGCGCGCCGGGAGCTCGAGTCGCTGCTCGCCGCGCGCAGGCCCGACGGCTTCATCGGGCACACGATCTTCTGGGACACGCCGCTGAATCTGCGCCAGCGCCTGACGTACAACGTCACTTCCGCATCCGCGCTGATGACGGCGACGATTCAGCCACCGCTGCTCGCGTGGGCGTGGCGGATCGCGGTGGGCGACCCGGCTGGCGAGCCCGCCATCGTCGCTCACCACGACTGGCTCTGCGAGCACCGCGACCTCGACGGCGACGGGCTGATCTGGATCATCCAGCCGGACGAGTCGGGCCTTGACTCCTCGCCTGAGTTCGACGGAATGTGGGGCGCGAGCCAGACCGGACCGCTGCAGTTCGTGCGGCTACTGCGACGCGACCGCCGGCTCGGCTTCGACCTTCGCCGGATCGTCGCCGCCGGCCGGCCGGTGTGCTGCGAGGTGGTGACGAACGTCCTGCACGCGCTCTCGGCGCTGGCGCTCGGGCGCGCCTCGCTCACCGGCGCGATCGTAGAGCGGCTCTACGACGAGCGAGCCGGCCTGTTTCGCTCGCTGGCGCGCCCGGATGCGCACCGCCGCCATCCGGTTACGTGGGCAGCGCTCGCGCCGCTCGCGCTGCCCGACCTGCCGCAGGAGATCGCCCGGCGGCTCGTCGAGGAGCACCTCCTCGACCCAGGGAAGTTCTGGCTCGCGCTGCCACCGCCATCGGTCGCCGCCAACGATCCGGCGTTCTCGACCCGCGACACCCGATTTGGGATCCGCCGCTACTGGCGCGGCCCGACTTGGGTTAACGCCGCCTGGCTTCTGTGGCTCGGTCTCGTCCGCCTCGGCTACGGCGCCGAGGCCGAGCTGGTTCGCACGCGCGTCTGCGCGGCAGTCGCGGCCGCGGGACTGCGCGAGTACTACGACCCCTTCACAGGGCAGGGCATGGGCACGCACGCGTTCGCGTGGTCGACGCTCGTCCTCGAACTGCTCGACCCCGACCCGCGCGCCGCGAACAGCTACCTGCCCGAGGCTGGCGGCTAGCAGAGCTCCGCTTCGTCGGCTGCGCAGGCGGCCGTCGCGTCCGGCGCGTCGCCGCAGCTCATCGGTCCGGTTGCGCGAGCGAGGAGCGCGTGCAGGGTCGAACGCTCGTCGTCGTCGAGTCCGGCGAGAACCTGGTCCTGGACCGCTGCGAGCGCGCGTTCGGCGGCGGCGAGGGCTGTGCGACCGGCGTCGGAGAGCTCAACGATGTGGCGCCGGCGATCGAGGACGTCGCGGCGGCGCTCGAGCAGCGACTTGCGCTCGAGCTCGTTGAGCAGGCCGACGAGGTTCGTGGGATCGAGATGGAGGACCTCGCCGAGCGCGACCTGCGTCATCGAGCCGCGGTCGCGCAGGATCGTCAGCGCGACGAGGTGTCGGGGTCGCAGCCCGCTCGGGGCAAGCGCGGCCTCGCAGCTACGCCGCGCGACGCGCGCGAGGTGGTTGAGCATGACGAGCGATGGATGGGAGGCCGGGGTGGTGGCGGGCATCGTCAATAGATCTTATCTCAACCGCCGGCCCCCGGACTAATAGTTTGTGCTATACAAAGCATCTATCGCGCATTTAGCATCGACGTCGCGCAAGCCACCAACCCCAAGGGAGAAGCGATCATGAACAAGCTTCAAATCATCGTCGGCAGCACCCGACCGACGCGAGCCGCCGAGCGCGTCTTCCCCTGGATCGCTGAGCAAGCGGCGCAGCACGGGAGCTTCGACGTCGAGGTGATCGACCTGCGTGACTGGAACCTGCCGTTCTTCCAGGAGCACGTGGGCACGATCGGCGATTTCGCGAACCCGACGTACTCCGAGCCGGCCGTCAAGGCGTGGAACGAGAAGCTCGCTGAGGGCGACGCCTACCTGGTCGTCACCGCCGAGTACAACCACAGCGTCCCGGGGGAGCTCAAGAACGCGATCGACAACGTCTTCGTGAGCTTCGCTCTGCGCAACAAGCCGATGGCGTTCGTCGGCTACAGCGGCGGCATCGCAGCCGGCACGAGGGCGATCGAGCACCTCGCCCTGATCGCGGTCGAGGCCGAGGCGGTACCGCTGCGCAACAGCGTGCTGATCCCGTTCGTCGGCGATGCGTTCGACGCCGACGGCGGGCCCGTCAACCCCGCGACCGCGAACGCGCTGTCCATCGTTCTCGACGACCTCTCGTGGTGGGCGGATGCGCTCTCGCAGGCGCGGGCCGAAGGCGAGCTGCCGCCGGCCGCGTTCCGCTCCCGAGTCCCAGTCGCGCAGGCCGAGTAGGACCTACGATGCATCCGTGGTCACCGGCGTCGATTTCATCTACATCCCCACCCGCGACTTCGAGGCCGCGTCGCGCTTCTACACAGACGTGCTCGGCCTGCAGCTCTCGAAGCGATACGGCCGGGCGCCGGGGGGCGAGTTCGAGACGGGAAACCTGACACTGCAGCTGCTCGAGTCCGCGGCGATCGGGCGAGCGTTCGAGCCGAACCCGAACCCGATCGCCCTGCGCGTCGACGATGTAGCGGCGGCGCGGGCAGAGCTCGAGTCAAAAGGCGTCGCCTTCGAGCACGACACGATCGACAGCGGCGTCTGCCATATGGCGGTGTTCAAGGACCCGGACGGCAACGTGCTGATGCTCCACCACCGCTACGCGCCACCTGACGCCTAGGCCCCACGCTCAGCTGCGGTTCAGCGGCCGGGCGGCGAGCCGGTTGTGACGCGATTTGGTCGTTTGCGGGCCCGGTGAGCGGAAGTTCAGGCGCGTGCGTTCGTCCTCGCCGATCGCCGCCTGCTCGGCCGTCGTCGGGTAGTACCTCGACGCCGGCGCAGAGCCGCCGCCCTGGACCGGCATCGTCTGCTTGGTGGGCACGCTCGGCGAGGCGCCGCCGGTTTCGGTGTCCTGGGAGATAGCCGCGCAGGTTCCGCTCAGCGGCATGTCGGCTGCGGTTGCGGGAAGGCGCGGCACCGACGTGCTCGTGCGGGACTGGAACATCGTCGAGGTCAGGTCGCCGACCGTCGCACGCCGCCAGGCCGACACGTTGGGCACCTCGACGCCGAAGCGCGCCGCGACGAGCTGCAGCTGCGAAGTGTGGTCGAACGTCTCGGAGGCAATGTGGCCGCCGCGACTGAACGGCGAGATGACGAGCATCGGCACCCGCATACCGAGGCCAAGCGGCCCGGCGATGCTGAGTGTCTGCGACGAGTTGCCGGGCTCGAGCGTGGAGCTCGGCGTGCCTGTCAGGTATTCGCCGGGCGTGCCGGCCGGGGCCGTCGGCGGCGGGACGTGGTCGAACCAGCCGTCGTTCTCGTCGTACATCAGAAACAGCGCGGTCTTTGACCACAGCGCGGTGTTCGCGGTCAGCGCGTCGAGCACGAGCGAGGTGAAGTACATGCCGTTCGCCGGCGCTGACGACGGATGCTCGTCGAAGCCGAGCGGCGGGATGATCCACGACACGCTCGGCAGCGATCCCGACGCGATGTCGGCGATGAAGTCGTTCGGGAATGTCGGCTCGAAGGCGTTCCGGTAGAGCGGCGAGAGCGGGTTGCGAAAGGCGGTGAAGTAGGGGAGGACGTGGTCGGAGGCGACCATCACCTCCGGATTGGTGATCGGGTTGTAGAGCGCGGGGCTCCAGGTCGGGTACTGGGCCAGCGAGGCGTACTGGCCGCTCAGCCCAACGTTGCTCGGGCTGTAGACCTTCCAGGGGACCCCGGCGTCCTGGAGCACCTCCTGCATCGTCGGCCACTTGCAGTCCCAGAGGACGTCCGGCGTCTCGTTGGTGTCCGTCACCGGCCCGCCCTGCGTGCCCGCCGGATCGATCGTGCCGCTGTTGGCCATCAGCCGGTTGGGGTGGGTCGGCCCGAGGATCGAGCAGTGGTAGCCGTCGCACAGCGTGAAAGCGTCGGCCAGCGCGTAGTAGAAGGCGAGGTCCGCGCGCTTGTAATAGCCCATCGTCATCGCCCCGTTGGCGCCCTCGTACTGCGAAGAGGTGTGCGTCGAGACGAACGCGTCCATCGCGCCGTTGTTCCAGCACAGATGCTGCGGCCCCCAGTCGTGGGTGAGGTCGTCGGTGCACTCGAGGCCCGCGGTGCTGTCCAGATGAAACGGCAGAAGCACGTCGGGCGGCACGAGCGCGGTGCCGCCCGGATAGCGCTGCGCGAAGGCGCCGAGCGAGCGCGCCGGATGGTCGTTGAACCCGCGGCCCCTCGGGTAGTCGCCGAAGTAGTGGTCGTAGGAGCGGTTCTCCATCATCAGGAAGACGATGTGCTCGACGGCCCCGAGGTCGGATCCGGCGGCCGGAGTACTCGCGGCCCGCGCGACGGTCTGCGCGCCGGACCCGCGCGTCGCCCACGCCAGGGCCGGCGCCGCGAGCACCGCCCCGGCGCCCGCCATGCCGAAGTAGCTCAGCAGCTGTCGCCGGGTCAGGACGCGCCCGTGAAGATCCTCCGGTAGCCGCACCTCTCTGCCTCCTTCAATCGCTCTCGCGGCACCGCGCGCCGCCGAGCGCTCCTTGACCCGTCAGGCTTTCCCTTACCTTGCTTTTGCCATGACCTGGGCCTATACTTTGGTTTCGCTCGTCACGGGTCGCACGATCGAGTGGGCGCAAGCCCGCTTTTTTGTGTCTGCCGGTTGCAGTGGGCGTTTGACCGGCCTAGGCCGGGGAGTCTCTGCTTGCAGCTGGAAAAAATTCGCGAAGCTGCCGAGCGGGTCGCCCGATCGGAAGGTTTGGAAGTCGTTGACGTCGAATGGAAAGTCGGCAAGCAGCGCTTCCTGAGGGTGTACATCGACCGGGTTCCGGCGGCGGCCGAAAATGGTCAGCTTGCCGACCCGTACCCCAAGATTTCGCATGCGGATTGCGAGCGGGTCAGCCAGCAACTGAGCGTGATCCTCGACGTTGAGGAACTGGTGCCCGGACCGGGCTATGTGCTGGAGATCAGTTCTCCGGGCATGGACCGGGCGCTGAAGAAGCAGGCGGATTACGAACGCTTCACCGGGCGTTCGGCTAAGATTTGGACCG
>Ga0209167_10002369_pt1 | contig 10252 bp, 10 predicted proteins | sample Coa_R1_9_FD_187154 | JGI IMG/M metagenome (GOLD analysis project Ga0209167, IMG submission 187154) | Surface soil microbial communities from Centralia Pennsylvania, which are recovering from an underground coalmine fire - Coalmine... | ecosystem: Environmental > Terrestrial > Soil >...
ATCCAACGGGTAAAGGTCTGCGTCCCGAGGTTACCACCAGGATGTTGTCCTCCAGGTTAGGGAATACCTGGAGGATCCACTCATCCAGGTAGGGCGATATCCGCTCGTAACGGTCGAACATTAAACAGATGCGCTGTTGCTGTGCTGCCTGTTCTAGGTCTATCAGTAGCGATTCAGTGAAGTAGGGGGTGGGATTGAGGTAAAAATCTGCATCTGCACCGCCAAGTATCCTGGGCAGGAAGTTCAAAGCTTGCTGGGCTTCCTGGCCGGTATCCTCCGCACCATGTCCCGTTAGAGTAGTCATACCTGTCAAAATCACGCTCAGGACCTCCGGAGGTATGTCCTCGTTGCTGCGCACCTGCTGGTCCAGTTGGTCATAGCGCCTGTACCGCGCTTGGAGGTTAGGTAGGGTCAGCAGGCCGCGTTGAGTGAGTTCATCATAGATGGAGCGTACAAGTTGGGCTGGTAGTTCCCGGTCCCCGACGTTGGCTTGCACGCAGGGAATACCGTGCTCCTTGCATAGGCCGCTATAGGCTTCCAGTAGTGCTGTCTTGCCTATACCTGGGATGCCTTGCACATGTAGGAGTTCGTAATCATTTACACCTTGAATGAACTGCCGAAACGTATTCAACTCCTCCGCCCGGTTAGTAAAGAGCAGTTTCAGTTTTTGTTCGAAGCGATCTCGCTTTTTGGGCATACCGGCAACTCACCTTACAGGTTTTTTTGTTCCGATGATCAGCGGTTGGAAGTATCTGCCGCGTAAGGTTTGCACATCAACAAACCCAGCTTTTAGCATCAACTCCTCGAGTCGACTTATAGTTACGCAATAATACTGAGTGCGTAACACCTCAGTATCGCAATCTTGCTGCCCCTTGTCTTTGACTATGTAGGTGTTCATGTCATAAAAGCTGTCATGGAAGCGCCAAACATCGAACATGATGATTTTCCCATGAACGGTACTGTGTACCGTCCGAGGAACGATACGCATCCCTTTGCGCTTCATAGTAGCGTAGTCTCGGACGGAAATGACGCAGCCTCCTCCTGGGCGTATACATTGGAGGAACTGGCCAAAGGCCGTTTCTATTTCCTCGTCCGACAATAAATGCGGTACCGAATTATCGCACGAGAGTACAAGGTCAAACTCCTGCTGACAAGCTGCAGCTAACTTCCTCATGTCTGCAACCAGCAGTTCTACATGTAAACCCCTCTCTTCTATCTCGCGCTTGGCTCTGGCTATTGCGCGCGGCGAGATATCCGCACCGGTAACTTTGTATCCGAGCCGAGCCAAACCTATGCTTTGAGTCCCAATACCGCAGGAAGCATCGAGAATCGTCTTGATACTGGGACCCCAGAATTCTCGCATCACACTGCGCAACACTCGAGCCTGGCGCTTCAAATCTGAGAGCCAATCCGAGTAAATATAGTGATAGTACGGAGCCAGTAGATCATAGAAATCCTTTGCCGGCATCACTGTACCGGCACAGGAATCACCAGTGAAAACCTTCTGGGAACCACCAGCTTCGTGGAGTGGATCCGGCATGAGTTACTAGCAACTTTCTTTTCAGGAATGACATCAGCCGATTCTCGGTAGTGGGAAGGCCGGAGTTTCTCCACCCGCCCCAGTATTCACCACCAGGCAGACCGAAGAGAGCTTCGTTCACACATACCATCTTGGATTGCAACTGCATTGCCAATCTTCTCCCGGTGTCTATGTCGCGCGTCCAGACATTCGCCCCTAGTCCAAAACCGGTCTGATTGGCTAACCTAATGGCTTCCTCATTACTTGCCACAACCCTGATGGGGATGACCGGCCCGAAGGTCTCCTCGCAGGTAAGCAACAAGTCATCATTGTTGTAAACAAGCAGAATAGGGTCGAGCCAAAAGCCCTCCGCCAGTGGAAGATCACCTCCTAAAATGAGCTTGGCCCCGCCTTTAGCGGCGTCCTGTACGCGTTGAACGATGGTGGCCCGGGCTTGCTCATCGATGATTGGGCCGTAGTCACGCCCACGTTGAAGTTGGCTCACGTATTTTACTGCGCGCTTTATAAACTCATCAGCTACATCAGCGTGGACAAAAACACGCTTGATCCCATTACACGCTTGGCCCGCATTATATACGGCCCCCCAACATATGGCGGCTACAGCCTGGTCTAGGTCTGCATCATCACATACAATGGCAGGATCGTTACCACCTAGTTCTAACAAAGCAGGCTTAATACCTGCCCGCCTCAGTACATCTGCACCTGCAGCGATGCTGCCCGTTAATACGATTTTGTCCACCTCTGAAGCCACGAGTGTTTTGCCAACGTCTTCACTTCCAACAATAACGCTGAATACACCGCTGGGAAAACCGGCCTGGTCGAATAACTCCTTAATCCTCAGTCCCATGAGCGTAGTATGTTCGTCCGGCTTAAAGACGACCGTATTTCCAGCCAATAGAGCGGGTACAATGTTTGTCATAGGAGTCCAAAACGGAAAATTCCAGGGAGAAATTATGCCAACCACTCCCATGGGCACTAGAGGGAGTTCGACTGTCGTCTGGGGGTAAACGTCACTGTCAATGGGAAACTCCAGCCGCTTCTGTTTTAACAGCTCAGACGAGAGGTGTCCGATACCGGCAACGATATCATCTACTTCGAAGGCCCCCAGGCCGCGGGGCTTCCCCATTTCTAGGAGTATCAGGTCCAACAGCGACTCGGTCTGCTCCGTTATTATTCGCGCCAATCTGTTAAACAACTCTACGCGTTGCTGGGCGGTTGTCGCTGACCAAACAGAATCAAACGTTTGCCGCGCCCGGTGAATAGCGAGGTGTATTTCTTCCTCGGACGAGGACTTAAACTCCTGGATTACTTGGCCATTTGCTGGATTCACAGAACGAACTATCATCTACTTTTACCTCCTTGGTAATTGGCTAAAGGGCCTAGATGAGAAAAACTCTTTCACTCGTGTGATCGGCGCCAATAGGCGTCGATTTCAAAGCTCCATATTAAAGTTAGCTGGTAGAAGTGCAACTGAACGCGTCCTCATTAATTCATTTTCCCAGTCTTCCAGGGAATGCTGGATATTCGGATATATCTTGTCCCGGTACTCGATCAGTAACTCCTCACCGGGTCGAACGTCCCCGTTTGCTACTATTTTCGCCAGGGCAAAGTTGCTGTCACGCGAATTTGGACTACTCCAGTTCAGCATAGCTTTTCTGATAAATGCAGTTTCTTCTCTGATGGGATCATGCTTAAAGCGGATGACGTCGAGGCCAAGAGAACGTTGAAACAAATAGTACATGGCACATTTGCTACATAGCCCACAGGTCTCCCCCCAGTAGCAAAACGAAGCATCGCGAACTAAATCGGGAAATTGCGTCACTATAGTCCTGAATTTTCGATACTCCGTAATTGGAGCTACCGGTGAAAATAGCGACACGCTCGGAGATACAAAATTATGGACTACGTCCTGCAAATTTATATTGCAGAATTCTGATTGCGTATCATACCGGCTGTATCGCTTGCCTTCGTGTTCGAACTGCTCCGTCCAAGCACTATTTTCAAAGCCAAAGCAAATGTTCGAAGCACCCACTTTAAGGGCAAAAATTAAAGCGATGGGTAGGATAATGAGCTCTCTTCCGTGCGGAACTGAATTAATGCCCGGGAAATCTCTTGCGTTCACCGAGTAACGCGTGGCGATGGTAAGAAACTGGCTGAAATGAATGTCGACCGTTTCAAATACCATTCCGAGTTGGAGGGAGAGCCTCTGTACAGCTTCGAGTTCACTATTCCCCGCGTCTGCGCTGGCGTAAGAGACATGCAATGGAATTACGTCATAACCATTGCCTTTTAAAAGGAGCAAAGAAAGGGTCGAATCAAGGCCACCCGACCAAAGTAGAATGGCACGCTGATTGGGAGCCAGGTGTTCCTGCTGCCAAGCACTACGGGGGAGCAGCATATTAAAATGCGGCCTCGGGGTTGGCTCAATGCCATCCCTGAATGCACGCACGGCGTAAAGGGTACGTATCGTCGGCTCAAGCCCAGAAAATAACGACGCGTTAGAGGAAAAGTTGAGATCTACCCGGCTCGCTAGGCACAGTTGAGCCAGGAAGATTGCGCCACAAGTACCCAGGAAGTCAAATAGGTGATTCTCAACTCCCGATGTTTCGAACGAAGCCCGGAACTCCAGGCTTCCTGAGAACTCCTGGTCAATTTCGTAGCGCAAGCGGATCCAATCGGAATTATGCTCGAGCCAAACCGAAAGCTTATCTGCCGGCCTAAAGAGTTGTTCCTGCACCTTTTACGAAGCTCCATTCCGAGTTTCACGTTACTACAAAATCAATGATGCTACAGCAGGAGAGCAATGGAAAGCTGCCTTTCAAACTTGGACTCCAGGGTGACCGTACTTGCGCATAATCCTGGCTACTTCCAAAAGAGGTAGGCCATATAGAATGTTATGGTCTCTGCCTTCCATTGTGTCCGCTTTGAACATCGAATTTAGAGCCTGTTAGGGACTCAAGTTATATTGGATCAACTGATGAAGCATCAAACAGGTAAAGGCGACCAGATGCAAAGCCGCCACGGTAGCGGGAAGCCGCTCATAATCGCGGGCCAAGCGCCGAAAGCGCGCCACCCAGGCAAAGGAGCGCTCTACCACCCAGCGCCGCGGCAACAACATAAAGCCGTGTTTGGCCTCGGGCAGCTTGACGACAGCCAACTGGATGCCCTGCGAGGCGGCGGCCTCGGCAGGAGCGTCTCCGGTGTAAGCCTGATCGACGAAGGCCAGTTCGACCGATTGACCAGTCGCCTCTTGCACACGGCGGGTCAACTCGCCGACCTGGTCACGGTCTTGCTCATTGGCCGGCGTGACCAGCAGGGTCAGCAGATGGCCCAGCGTATCGACGGCCATATGCACTTTGCTGCCTTTGCGCCGTTTGTGGCCATCATAGCCCGCATGAGCACCACTCTCCGGCGTCGATTGCAGCACGCGGCTGTCGAAAATGGCCGCGCTGGGCTGGCCTTTGCGCCCTTTGACGCCACGCAACAAGAGGCGCAGGTCCTCCACCATGGCTTCAAAGCTTCCAGCCGCCAACCAGCGCTGGGTCTGCTGATAGACGATAGACCAGGGCGGCAAGTCGTGCGGCATCATGCGCCAGGTGGCTCCCGTGCGCACGATCCAGCGCAAGCCATTATACACTTCTCGCAAGTCGTAATGCCGTTGTCCGGCATCCTCGGGCAACAATGTCAGATAGGGCGCGACGAAGGCCCATTCGTCGTCACTCACATCGCTTGGGTAGGGATTTCTCGTGGTCATGCCACTATTTTAGCATGGCTTCCAACTCGAATCCCTAACAGGCTCTAGAATTGCTTCCTCAGCAGCCTCATTCGTCGCCTGGAAGAGTGAGTTTATGGTTTCCTCTTGAGAGTCCGGTATGAAAGAGGTTGCCTGGAGGGGCGTTTGAGGATCACGAGGGACGAGATTTGTTGTTGAGAAAGCTATCGCTAGATCTCCACTTCCATTGCGCGCCGTGCTACCTGTCCGGGCCATTCCTAGAAATGCTCGCTTCGCAATACGTTGCAGTTGACGAGAAGAGAGCGGTGCGTCAGTTGCTACAACCATTACACAGGATCCCTCGTTTTGTCTCTCAAATCTTTGTGGATCCCAGCTCATCAATTCACGGCCTACCGGCACCCCAGCTATGGTTAATTGCTCGCGGATGCCAAAATTTGTCAAAGCCAGTACTCCTAATGTGAATCCGCCCAAAGCAGGAGAAAGAATCCTCGAAGAGGTACCGATGCCGCCTTTGAATCCGAATATCTCCATTCCTGTGCCAGCACCTACTGAACCTTCCTCAACGGCACCGCTGCTCGCCCCTTCCAAGGCGCTCAGTACATGCTCTAGGTGCACATGCCTGCCCTGTATATCGTTCAAAAAATCATCGCTGCACTCAGCAACGAGGCAGATCAGGCCGGCAGCTTCAATGCCTACCTCGGGGTGCTCTGAAATAGACCAGTCTTGCAGGGCGTCTGCAACTCGGTATACATTGAATGAATTGGTTAGGGCGATTGGGCCGATGATGAAACCAAATTCGTTGACTACCGCTGCCCCGAGACATTCGCCAAAGCCGTTTAACCATTGGATAGCACCGGGCACTCGATCTAAGTACGTATCTCCGCTATGTGGAAAAATGACAGTAAGGCCCGTTCGTACGGGGCCTTTTCCACGCACGAGTGGCCCATTCCCTTCGATTAAAGTGGCATGCCCAACTCGTACCCCATTTACATCTGTAACTGCATTGTGTGACCCGGTCGGCATGTCACCTATGAGGATACCTAGATCTCTGACCCTTGGACGGACTGTAGCCATCTTACCTCCTAATTAGTTAGGACCTTGGAGCTTCCAAGAAGGCTCCTTTAGTTCTTTCACTGTGGATTTTGCGATTTAGTTCGTCGGATTGCCGCTATGAGACGTCGAGCTACTCTATTCTCAGTACTTAATCTGTGCAGATACAGTATAAAATCAGCTAAAAGCGCCAGAGCGAATAGCTCGAAGAACACGTTATCGATACGTTGCTGCCAATTGAATGCTAAGAGTGATCGTCCTCGAAATTGAATTGGGCAAATGACCTCCGCATTTTCTCGCTGGTAAAACTGACCCAGGAAGAGTTCGCGCTCTGTCAAGGCATCGGCTCTACAGTAGATAAAAAGGGGACCTTCATGGGGGAAATAATGAGCCAAGCTTTTTTGGCGCGTCTTCTCGACTTCTGGCAAATCGAGAACTCGGTACCTCATTGGCTCAGCAAAAACAACCCCGAGATCCTGGCATTGCATGGCTCTTTTCTCTTCACTGAATGCATCGAGACATACCTTAGCAACTAGCTCATTTGCTGTCAATAGAGAGAGCATGTCCCTGAGAAAATCTCCCATTGGGAAAGATGTGATCTTTCCGCCCTCTCGATCGTAGCTATCTGCTAAAGGCCCAAATGTTTCGCCAGTAATTTGAAGGTAGTCAACAAGATTTGAAACTGCTTGCTCGTTTAAATATCGCTCCAATGGTGCTCGAATAGCCTGGATTAAGTCATCTGGTTCATTCGGGCCTGCTCCAAGTGACTTGTTTATTTCCTCGCCCAAATCCTGTAAGACGTCTTGACCACGACTTTGTATGCCGCCGATGATGGCGATGAAATTGGTAGCTTGTATGATGCTATTAGCCTTGTTAATATCACCACCCACGCTACCACGTACTGATATCCCCTCTTCCCCTGACGATACTCCACCGGATGTGGCAGAAGATCCCGAGCCCGAGACCTCAACCTTCGCTACCTTGTCATCGTCTTCCATCTTGATCTTAACTCCTACGTGATACTTGTCTCCAATAAATCATTTACGGGTAGTTGCGCCTATCCGGTGAGACCCGACTAGTAAAATCGATACTCACCAGTTGACAAGGGAAGGGCCAAAATGTTGTTCTGACAGGCTATACAAGTAGGACCCGTCGGTATAGCATATTTCGCTACTCGCTGGTGGATCTCGGTATAGATATTCCAGTAGGTACGGTGATCAAAACCACGTCGTCCTTCAAGATCTGTACCTGTTAAGGGTCGAAAAGGGGATAGAATAGGCATTACGCCCATAGAAGCCAGTTTCTCAGCACCTTCGATCGTGTACTCGGGCTTCTCCAGCCCCACTATGATTAAAGAGCGGGTGTTGATTGGCCCAAAGAGAGAAACAGCATACTCTAAAGCCTCTAAATATCTCTTCTTGCCTATATAACGATGCTTCCCTGGAATGAACTCCTCCCAGGCAGCATCGCTATAGAATTCAATATTCATCCCTAATTCATCAGCACCGGCATCGTAGAGCATATCGATATATTTGTTCTCCAGCGGAGCACAAATCATTACATAGCAGCTTAGGTTGAAACGCTTCTTGATACTTTTACATAATTCGGATGCCCGGACTGCACCCATATCTTCGCCATCGGGCGTTCCCCCACCTATCAAGACGTGTTTAGCCGGTATGGTCGGATCTTCGGTTGCGACTGCCAATACTTCTAGCAACTGGTCAACCACTTTACGGCTGGCGTCACGGTCTTTGTTAAGGCCAATTGAACAGTATTTACATCGCCGATCTCGCTTCCAGAACCAGCAATAGGGGCCTGTCATTCCATAGCAGAAACGATCACCCGAACACATTTGAGCCACTTTGACCATTGGCATTCCTTCCTGGGTGCGAAGATTGTAATACCCTGGAATAGGTTGTAATTCAGCTTGGGTCAGTATATCCTCACCACGTCTAATGATCAGTTTATCAGAAACGCAATCTAAAGTTAACGGTGAATTAGAGGCAAACTGTTCATTGACGGGAGCATTAACGTGAACATTCTGCGGTAGGACTATGTCCAAGCCTCCAGAAGAGCCAGAACGGGTCCTAATAGGCCTCTTGGCACCCTTCAGGAAACGCTCTGCTTGAGGAGAAATTCGGATCCCTGAAGCCAGCAGTTCGAATTTCAAAAGGCCAACGCTCTTGATTTCTTCAAAGGCTCCTAGCTCAGAGGTCTTTGCGTCCATTGAGATAATCTCCTCTCTACTCCAAGCTTAGCGCTGCGAGATTTAAAAAGCACTCAACCTGTCAGACAGCTAACAATCGATCAGCTTCCAATGCCTCGGTATTGAAAGGCGCTTCTAAAGGACCCCTACAACATGTTTCTTCGACTAATACCAGGGAATTTGGCGGTCAAACCACTACTATCACTAATTAGTAGCTGAAGCCCATTATTCCCATCTTGCTCCCGACCAAACTTACTCTTGAACTTCTTCAAAACATGAAAATGACTCGGCTGAAGTACATTTACACACAAAAAAGCCAAGTCTCTTTCTCCAAAATTTGAAGCTGAAGGCCTTGGCAATAATCTTTCTATCCTCTCTACGCAAGAAGATGCGGAAAGAAAAGTTAATAGTTTTTCAATCTCGATGTAGGCTCTCTCAAGTGGATTATGTTCTATTGAACATATTACAACAAATTGCTTGATTATACAATAGGTTACTATATAAGCAGTATACTGGATTTTGTGTAGGGATGCCTTGGTGCTCTCCCTCACGAGGGTCTGTTCTGAATTTTGTGGTTCTATGTAAGCATACATGAATAAGTCCATGCTTGGGTCCAATGCTAGAGGCATCTCAAACTGTTCAGCTTATTCTAATTTGATCGTCTAGAGTGAAAAATTGGACAATCTCGGATTTACCGCTTGTCTCTAAAAAGACCTTTGTGAATACCTGCAAAATTTTGACCTCACGGACTTTAATGGATTTATTGAATGGCTTGCCATCAAGAGGCTGAACGCCTTAGGGAAAAGAGGCACGTTTCTTATTAAGATCATCCCTCCCTATCCATCAAATGAAGGAAAAGTAAGCGCATCCGGTCAGAGTATCACATCTTGGGATTTCGAGACCATTATCCCAGATACAGAGCTAATCACCATCGAGGAGCTTTACGAGGCGCTGCATTCTCAATTTATATTGTTTTGTCCGGTCATGTGAAGGTCAAGCTCGTGCTTGCTTGCCGCCGCAACCTCTAATATTTGCCCAAACATAAACTGAAGCACACTGACAAATTCAAATCGGAGTTTTCCAAATAAATCCGGGTCGCGCCGCCACTGATTGATAGTTTCATTGTGAGTAGGTTCAGCATGGGCATATTCCCCATAGACGAAGGTTTCAAGAATTTTCCATCGTGTGAGGCTTTCGTTATAAACTTTAAGATTTTCGGGAGTAATAACGAGAGCATCTGCAATCCATTTGTACGCTCGATTAACCCTCCCATGCCAGCTTTCGGACATACCTTGCAGGTCTAGTAGCTCTGGTCGAACTGGTTGACCATGTATATTCACCCGATAAAGAGCAATGCCATCTCTCTTATGAATAAACATGCGAAAGGTAAGAATAAAACCTTCTATTGCTGGATGTATCTGCCATTCATCCTCTTCCGAATGACGGAAAACGCCCATCAAGCCACCATAGAAAGCCATTTCCGAGACATATTTCGCCAGCTTTCCCGCCTTTTCAACAAAAAGCTCTAGTGTTTTTCGCGTATTGTCGTCCACCACAAATCTCCTAAGTTTTATAAAGTAAAAGTCAAATCCTCAGCAGCATTATATTCCTTGTTGGGTCACTAAGATACAGTTTCTCCATCTCTGAGACGTAAATCTCAACCACATCTTAACTAGATAGTAACCTCGTCTTTATTCCTGTTTCCGAGGCAGGTATCTATAAT
>Ga0209167_10002372_pt1 | contig 10247 bp, 6 predicted proteins | sample Coa_R1_9_FD_187154 | JGI IMG/M metagenome (GOLD analysis project Ga0209167, IMG submission 187154) | Surface soil microbial communities from Centralia Pennsylvania, which are recovering from an underground coalmine fire - Coalmine... | ecosystem: Environmental > Terrestrial > Soil > Unclassified...
GAAGGTCGCGGACAGCTTCGGAATTAAGGCGGAGGAGTTGGGCGATCCCAAAGATCCCAAGAGGATGAACTTCGTGGCGCGGCTGCCCGGAAGCGGCAGTAAGGGCCGTCCGCTGCTTCTGATGGCGCACAGCGATGTGTTTCCGGTAGCTCCGGACCAAGCCAAGTGGAGCGCTGATCCGTTTGGCGCGGAGCTCAAGAACGGCTATATTTATGGCCGCGGCACGTTGAACGCGAAGTCACTGCTGGCTTCGGAGCTGGCCGTGATGGTGGAGATCAAGCGGCGCAACCTGAAGCTGAGCCGGGACGTGATTCTGGTTTCCGAAGCGGACGAAGAAGGCGGCATGACCGGCATCCAGTGGTTAATTCAAAACGCCTGGTCGAAAATCGATGCCGAGTTCGCGCTGAATGAGGGCGGCTCACTGATCGAATCCAAAGACGGCGCCAAGGTGTTCGGCATCCAGACCATGGAGAAGATTCCCACGCGAGTGATACTAACAGCGCACGGAACGGTGGGCACGGGAGCCCTGCCGCGCGCGGACAATCCTTATGTGCATCTGTCCGACGCGGTCTCCCGGCTTTCGAAGGCGGAGCAGCCCATCCGCGTGAACTCGACCACGCGCCGGTATCTGCGCGACCTTGCCAATCTCTCCGATTACGCCTGGCTCGCGCCCCTGCTGCCGAAGCTGGAGACCCCGGCGACCGCGGCGGCCGCGGCGGCGCAGATTCGCGCCAAGAACGACGAGTTGGACGACATGCTGCACACCACCATCTCCATCACCTCGCTGGTTGCGAGCGAAGCGCAGCTGGACGTGCGCCGGATGCCTTCGGAAACGCGCGAGGATGTGCTGACGCGGCTGCGGCAGATCATCAACGACACCTCCGTCGAGGTGGCGTTCGCGCCGGGTCCGCCCATGCCCACGGTGCAGGCCGGCCCGCGCACGACCATGACGCCTCTGTATACAGCCATGGAACGGGCCATCGCCCGGATCTATCCGCGGGATGCGGTGACGATTCCGTACATGTCGAGAGGCGCGACGGACAGCGGGTTCCTGCGCTCGCGCGGCATGCCGGTGTATGGCGTAGCGCTGTTCCTGCGGGAGCCGGGGGAGCCGCGGGTTCGCAGCGTGGACGAGCGTATCACTCCCAAAGCGCTCGACGACGGGGTGGAGTTGCTATGGCAGATCGTGCAGGAGACGGCGGGCGAGAATTAAGCGCCGGCAGGAGTGCCGACGCGGCACGCAGAGTGCGTGCGCCACGAGTTAGTCGACGAAGCCCTTCCAGGTGGTGCCGCGTCCATCCCGCAAGGTGACGACGGAGTCGTTGGCGACGCCGCTCAACGAGTGGCCCTTTCCGTCGCGAAAGCGATATTCGACGGAGTTGTCGGGAGCACGCACGGCTGAGCCGTGCCAAATGTTGCCGTATTCGTCCTTGAGCTTGATGTTGTCGCCGTGGCCGAAGCCGAATACGCGGGTCTTGGTTTTTTCGTCCTCGAGGTGGAAGAATCCACCGGGCAGGCGGTTGCGTTTGCGTTCTTTGGCGTAAATCATGGCGGGGAGCTACTCGATCCATTATTCGCTGTGAGCGCGCATGCAGGCGATAAGGCGAATCATCTAAGTATCGCCGGGGTCAACCTTAGCCGTTCGGTTTGGCTACACTGCCTCTTATGAGTTCGGCGGGGTTATGAGAGCCGTGGTGCAAAGAGTCAGTCAAGCCAAGGTCGAGGTGGATGGAGCGGCCGTGGGCGAGATCGGCGCAGGGCTGCTGGTGCTGCTGGGGGTCGCCAAAACGGATACCGTGGCGGACGCCGAATTCCTGGCCACGAAGATCGCGAGCCTGCGGGTGTTTTCCGACGACGCCGGCAAGATGAACCGGAGTGTGCTCGAAGCCGGCGGCGCGATGCTGGCGGTTTCGCAATTCACCCTGTACGGCGATTGCCGCAAGGGCCGGCGGCCCGGCTTCGATCTGGCCGCGCCCGCGGGACAGGCTCGCGAGTTGTATGAGCATTTCGTGGCGGCGGCGCGCCGCGCGGGGGTACGCGTCGAGACGGGAGTCTTTCAGGCGCACATGGCTGTGTCGCTGGTCAACGACGGCCCGGTCACGCTGATCCTCGAAAGCCCCTCCCGCGCGTTGAGCGGAAGCGGCTCGACGGAAACGGGGAGCGAATGATCATCGGCACGGGCATTGATCTTTGCGAGGTCGACAGAATCGAGAAAGCCATGGCCTCGCCGCATGGCGGGCGCTTTCGGGAACGCGTGTTCACCGCCGGCGAGATCGCCTACGCGGAGAGCAAGGCCAACCGAGCCGAGCGTTACGCGGCGCGCTTCGCGGCGAAGGAAGCGGGGATGAAGGCGCTGGGAACCGGCTGGCAGCATGGCGTGAGCTGGCACGATCTGGAGGTGTTGAATCTCGCCTCGGGCCGCCCCACCCTCCGTCTGTACGGGAAGGCCGCGGAGATCGCGGAGCGGCTAGGCACGCGCAATATCTCGCTTTCCATCACGCACACGACGCGGCAGGCGATGGCGCTCGTAATTTTGGAGTCATAATTGGAAGACCATGCGTAAACGGTACGTTTTCGGCGGCGGCGTGGCGCTGCTGGTGCTCCTGTTGACGCTGGTGGTGTGGCAGGTGTCGTTCAAGTTTGGCGAGTACGGACCCGCCGACGCGACTCAAACAATTCTGTATTGGGCTGTTTCCACGCTCATTTTCATCCTGACGGTGTGGCTGCTGGTGCGTCTGATCCGCACCGCCGTGAAGCTGTATCTGGAGCGGCACAGCGGGCGGGAGGGCTCGCGCATCCAGTCCAAGCTGGTCTTTGGCGCGCTGGCGCTGAGCCTGTTGCCGGTGGTGTTCCTGTTTCTATTCGGCTGGGTGATTCTGAACCGCAGCCTGGCCAAGTGGTTCAGCGCGCCCGGCGACAACATCCGGGCTGAATTGGTCCACTCGGCGGTAGCGTTAGGGGAGGAGGTGCAGGGCCGGGCGCAGGCGCTGGCCAACGGTCTGGCGGCGGAAACGGGCGGGATCGGCGCCGCCGATCTTTCCCAGGCCTGCGTGAGCAACCGTATCGCGGAACTGAGCGTGGAGGATTCCCGCGGAGTGGGGCAGGTATTGTGCACGGAGGATGAAGACAAGAAAGAGGGCGGACAACTGTTCACGGCGCGCGCCGAGCTGGCCGGGGGCGGCGCACTGGTGGTGCGAGTGCGTCCGCGCATCGAGCTCCAGGAAACGCAGAGCAGCATTCAGCAGTATATCCACGAGTACGAACGGCTCTCCTCGGATAACAGCACGCTCCGCAGACTGTACACGCTGTTCCTGGTGCTGATCGCGGTGTTCATTCTGTTCGTCGCGACGTGGATTGCGCTGATCTTATCGCGGCAGATCAGCGTTCCGATTTTGGCTCTGCTGGGGGCCGCGGGCGAGGTGCGCAAGGGCAACCTGAGCTATCGGGTTTCGACCCCCGCAATGGACGAACTGGCCACGCTGGTTCGCGCGTTTAACGAAATGATGCAGGCGCTGGAGGCCAGCAGCCGGGAGCTGGAAAGCCGCCGCCAGTTTACCGAAGCGATTCTGGAGAGTATTCCCACGGGCGTGATTTCGCTCAGCGCGGACGGAAGCATCCGCCGCGTGAATCGGGCCCTGCACGGATTGTTTCCGGAACGGAAGATCGAAGCGGCGCGGCATCTTCAGGATTTATTTTCGGCCGACGACGCCAAGGAAATCCGCCGTCTGATGACGCGCGCGCAGCGCACCGGGCTGGCGGCGAGCCAGTTTGAACTGGAGCTGCCCGGACACGTGCGGCACCTGGCGGTGACGGTCTCGGCGCTGCCCGCGCGGCCCTCGGGTCCCCTGTCCGCACTGGGCTTCGTGCTGGTAATCGACGACACCAGCGAGCTGCTGCGGGCGCAGAAGGCGGCGGCCTGGCACGAGGTGGCGCGGCGCATCGCCCACGAGCTGAAGAATCCGCTGACGCCCATCGCGCTTTCGGCCGAGAGAATCGCGCGGCTGCTGGATCGCGGCGGCTTCCCGCCGGATTCGCAGCGCATCCTGCGCGAATGCGCCGGCACGATTTCCCGCGAAGTGGAGTCGGTGAAGACTCTGGCCGACGAGTTCTCGCAGTTCTCGCGCTTCCCGGCGGCGCAGCCCACTGCGGGGGATTTAAACAACGTGGTTCGAAACGCGCTGGACGTATTCGCCGGCAGGCTGGATGCCATCGACCTGCGAGTGGATCTGGCGCCCGATCTTCCGGCGGTGCACGTGGATCCGGAACAATTCAAGCGGGTGGTGGTGAACCTGGTGGACAATGCGGCCGAGGCCATGCGCGATGCCCTGGTCAAGCGGCTGCTGGTGGCCACGCGCGCCATCGGCGCCGATACGGTGGAACTGCTGGTGGCCGACACCGGCTGCGGCATTTCCGCGGGCGATAAAGAAAGACTGTTCCTGCCTTACTTCTCCACCAAGGGGCGCGGCACCGGCCTGGGCCTAGCCATCGTAAGCCACATCCTAGCCGAACACGGCGGCCGCATTCGCGTGGAAGACAACCGGCCGGCGGGAGCGCGTTTCTACGTCGAGGTTCCCGCGGCGGTGGCTGTCGAGGCGGAGGCTCGCGCATGAAGGCGGACGCCGAGGCTCGGGCGTGAAGCCCACGCGCGTCCTGATCGTCGACGATGAACCCGGCATCCGCGAATCGCTGAGCGGGGTGCTGGAGGACGAAGGCTTTGTCTGCGCCGCCATGGCCAGTGGAGAGGAGTGCCTGCAAGAGCTGGCTCGCAACAGCTACGACGCGATTCTGCTGGACGTGTGGCTCCCCGGGATGGACGGTCTGGAGACGCTGGCTCGGATTCAGGAGATTCCGCTGGAAGACCGCCCTGAAGTGATCATCATTTCCGGCCACGGCACCATCGAGACCGCGGTCAAGGCCACCAAGCTGGGCGCCTTCGATTTTTTGGAGAAGCCACTGACCATCGAGAAAGTCACGGTGGTGATCCACAACGCAGTGGAGCAAAGACGCCTGGAGCTGGAAGTGGCGCGGCTGAAGGAATCGGGCGGCGTGGCGCCGCGGATCATCGGCCAGAGCGTGCCCATGAAGGCGCTGCGCCAGCAGCTGGCGCTGATGGCCGCCACGAATGGTCGGGTGCTGATTTTCGGCGAGAGCGGCACGGGAAAGGAGCTGATCGCGCGCGCCATCCACGCCGCCAGCCCGCGCGAGGCCGAGCCGTTCGTGGAGGTCAACTGCGCGGCCATCCCCGAGGAGGCCATCGAGAGCGAACTGTTCGGGCATCGCAAGGGCAGCCTTCCCGGCGCGGTGGAGGACAAAGTGGGAAAGCTGCAAAAGGCCAACGGCGGCACGCTGTTTCTGGACGAGGTGGGCGACATGTCGCTCAAGACCCAGGCCAAGCTGCTGCGCGCGCTGGACGAACACCGCTTCGAGCCGGTGGGCGCGGCCGAATGGATCCAGGTGGACGTGCGCGTGGTGGCCTCGACGAATAAGAATCTGGAGGAGGAGATCGAGCGCGGCAATTTCCGCGAAGACCTGTTCTACCGCTTGAACGTGATTCCGTTTCACGTGCCGCCGCTGCGGGAGCACATCGAGGACGTGCATTTGCTCGCCGACCATTTCCTGAGGGAGTTCACCACGGCCTACGGCCGCAAGCCCAAGGAGCTGACACCGGAGGCATTGCGCGCGCTCGAAGAATTTCCTTGGCCCGGCAACGTGCGCGAGCTGCGCAACCTGATGGAGCGGATCGTGATCATGAATCCGCAGCCGCGCATCGACGCGCGCCACATCCCTTTGGACCGGACTCGCCGGGCCGGCTTCGACCGTCCCATCGAGCGCTTCGGCAGCCTGCATGAGGTCCGCGAGGCGGCGGAGCGCGATTATATTCTGAAGAAGCTGGAGGAGGCCAAGGGCAACGTAACACGCGCGGCCGACATGCTGGGGCTGGAGCGGTCGCATCTGTACCGCAAGATGAAGGCGCTGGGAATCGCGGCGAAGGAGTGACGCGGCCTGGCTCCCATTTGATAGAGTGAAGAGACTTCGACCTTCAAGCTGGCGTAGCTCAGTTGGTAGAGCATCTGATTTGTAATCAGAGGGTCGGGGGTTCAAATCCCTCCGCCAGCTCCATTTTGTCGATGTCCGGCCCGGAGACAGACGAAATTACCGCTCTTAGCCCGCCGCGCCGGCGTTCGCGCTAGAGAGAATTTCTATCTGCATGGCACAGTACGCCTACTTGTGCGGCGCTGGAGTGACCGCAGTGCTCTTCAGGCGCAGAGGATAACCTTTTGATTGACAAAGGCCATGACCCAACTTTAATCGGGTCACTGGATAAGAGTACATTCCAGTCAAGCTGCCTTCCGAGTCCGAGGTCAAGGTGGCACAAAAACCTACACTGCCATTGCCATGGGCAAAAATCAGATAAAGGTTCTTTCCGCTGACGGCGCCGGTGATTTCGAACTTTGTGTCCGTGCCGCTCACATCACGGCTTCCTTCAGCCTGAGTCAGGCTCAGCGTCTTATCCCAATCGCGAGATTCCCAAGTTCCTGTGACATTCACTTGCGGAGAATCTTTGTGCTCATCCAGCCACTCCCGGCCTGCGCCTTCGACTTTGCCCGCGGCGGCAGGAAAAGCAAGAAAAAGCGCCGACATAATCAACATGATCGACAAGATGTTCTTCATCTTCTCTTTCTCCCTCTCAACTTTCTCCCTCTCAACTTTCTCCCTCTCAAACAGGACTTCCTCTCTTTCCATCCTGGGGATCGTCTATTATATCCCGAGCCGCCTCCACTGGGGCCGTTTTATCAATTCCGTTTTCGCGCTTAATCCCGCCGCGTGATCAGCCGCTTCTGTGCCTTCTTCAACACGACCAATCGGTCGCGATCTTTCTGGGTCATCCCTAGGGCTCCGGTGGCAGCGACACGTAGAAGGCCCCCCTTGACGGCCAAAGGCCGAGGGTATATCGTTTTCAAGTCGAATTTCATGATGGTGGGGGGGTGGACCTATGCGTTGGAAGTTAGTTTCTCTAAGCACCATTCTGTTCGCTTTGACGGCCTTTGCTCAGAGCGACCGCGGGACCATTACCGGCACGATCGTAGACCCAGCAGGCGCGGTGGTTGCAGGCGCGACGATTGAGGCCACTAACGTCGACACGGGATCGATTTTTCCGGTGGCGAGCTCCAGCACCGGCAATTACACCATCGCCGAATTGCCCGCAGGCAATTATGTTCTCAACGTCACCGTATCGGGTTTCAAGAAATACGTCCGCCCGGGCCTGATCGTCCAGGCGGCGCAAACCATCCGTGTAGACGCCACGCTGGCGGTCGGCAACACCACGGAGTCGATCACGGTGAACGCGGAAGCTCCGATGCTCAAGACCGAAAGCGGCGACATCAGCCATACGATCTCTACGCAGACCATGGACACTCTTCCGCTGCTGGAGATCGGGACCAATGGCGCGGGTATCCGGAATCCGTACAACCTTCTTGCGCTGGTGCCGGGGGCCTATTTCGCGCCGCCGACTCCTGGCGCCGTCGGATCTCCCGACCAAATTAACGGCGGGCGGGGTGGATCGGAGACTGTTCTGATTGACGGCATGGATGCAACCAACGCCCTGGGTCAAGGCGCAGATGCGCAGGCCCAGCCGGGCCAGGATCAAATCCAGGAATGGACGGTTCAGGCCAGCAACTACGCCGCGGAGTTTGGCCAAGCCGGCCAGGCGGTCTACAACGTGACCATGAAATCGGGGACCAACCAATTCCACGGCAGCGTGTTCGAAAACTGGCAGAACGCATACTTGAATGCCGGGCAGCCGTTCACGAATAACGGCAACGGAAAACTGGTAAACCCGGCGAACACGCAGAATGACTATGGTATGACCTTCGGTGGTCCGGTGTGGATTCCGAAAGTGTATAACGGCCGCAACAAGACCTTCTTCTTCTTTAACTGGGAGCAATACATTCGGGATCAATATGTGTTGGGTCCCGCGACCAGCGTTCCCACGGCGGCATATCGCCAGGGCAACTTCGCCGGAGCGCTGGTCGCGGCCGGGACGGCGACTGGCCCCCGGAATATCGGGACCGATCCGCTGGGCGGCGCCATCTTTGCGGATGAGATTTACGATCCCACCACGGCGCGGACAGTGAATGGCCAGGTGGTGGCGACCCAGTTTATGGGCAACGCCATCCCAACAACGCGCCTGGATCCGATTGCGCTGAAGATCCAAAGTCTGCTCCCGCAGCCTTTCTGCGTAGCGGGACCGCCCTGCAATCCGCTCGGCTCGGTCAACAATTTTCAAAATACGGAGTTTGAGCACCGGCAAACAGAAGTTCCCTCGCTCAAGTTCGATCAGGTGATCGGCCCCAAGGATAAACTGTCTTTCTTCTGGAACCGCACCATGACCTACTGCCTGACGTGCTACGGCGACGACGGGATGGCTCAGCCCATCTCCGATACGTTCGGCGGCGGTATTTATGCGAAAACGCTCCGCTTGAACTACGACCGCACTCTCCAGCCGACGCTGCTGCTGCATTTGGGCATCGGATACAACTCGGACGACCTGGGCCGGCCGCTGGTGACGCCCAACTACAACGCCTGCACGAATCTCAACCTGTGCAGTCCGTCGTTCAGTCTCCCATCCGCTTTTCCCAACTTCACGGGTCTCCTCGATTCCACGTCCGGCGGCATGGCAAACGGCGGTGGGGGAATCGGCAACACGGGGCGCACCGATTCGATTTATAACCAGTTCAACTCCATCGCCAGTCTGACTTGGGTCAAGGGCAACCATACCTTCAAATTCGGCGGCGAGCTGCGGTCTCAGGGAAACTATTCCGTCAACCACACGGACCTCCAGGGCAGCTTCGGTTTCAGCAACGTGCAAACGGCGATGCCGTACACCGTGACGACGGTCTCGGGTGTCAGCGCCGCGAATCTTGGCGCTTACCACACCGGTCAGGCCTACGCCAGTTACTTGCTGGGCCTGGTCAATACCGCCACGATCAACCCCACCTCGGATTCGCGCTTCGGAAAGCATTCGTTGGCGGGCTACGCGCAAGACAGTTGGAAGGTGACTCGCAAATTCACGCTGGATCTGGGCCTGCGCTACGACTTCTCGACGTATTACCAGGAGCAATACGGTCGCTCTCCGAATTTCCTCGAGACGGCGCCGAATGCCGCGGCGGGCGGCCATCCGGGCGCAACCGAATACCAATCCACCTGCAACTGCCAATTCGCGAAAAACTATCCCTGGGGCTTCGGGCCGAGGCTCGGCTTCGCCTACCAGTTCTTGCCCAAGACCGTGTTCCGGGGCGGCTTCGGTATCGTATACGCCGGAACCGGTCAGGGCGGGACCTTCGGTGGCGGCATCTACGGGAGCGCCTCAGCCAATAATCCGTTCGGCCCCGCCGGGGTTCCCGGCGCGCCCATCATGACTTTGAGCAACATAGCCGTAAACGGCAATCCGATTACGCAGAACACGATTGCGTGGCCCAACTTGAGCTCCAGCTATTACCCGATCGGCGGCGTCCTTCCGGGCGGCGGGCCACAGTCCTACGACCCGAACGGGGGAAGACCGCCGCGGCAGTATCAATACAGCGCCGGGATCCAGCGAGAGGTTGCACGGGACCTTGTGGTGGAGGCCTCCTACGTGGGGAACTACGGGATCTGGTGGTACACGGCAGCGCTGACCAACCTCAACTACCTGAGCAATGCCATTTTGAGCCAAGATGGTCTCAGCCTGAACAATCCCGCCAATTTGGCCACCCTGCTGGCGCCGATCGGTTCGGCCGCGGCGGGACCCTTCCAGAATAAGATTCCCTTTACCGGTTTCCCGCTCACCGCCACCGTGGCCCAGTCGTTGAGGCCGTTCCCGCAGTTCAACTCCGGCCTCGGTGTTCTGAGTGCGCCGCTGGGCGACGTTTCCTACAATTCGCTCCAGACGCAGGTTAACAAGCGGTTTTCTCATGGTTTTCAGTTCAGTTATTCGTTCGTGTGGCAGAAGAACATGGATACCTTCGGGGGAACCCCGGACATTCAAAATCGAGCGCTAGCCTGGAAGCTTGATCCTACCGATCAGCCGCTGGTGAGTAAAATCTCCTGGGCTTACACTACGCCCAGGTGGGGCTCAAACAAGGTGGTTTCGCAAATAGTTCGCGATTGGCAGGTTACCGGCTTTCTCCAATACGCCAGTGGAACGCTCTTTGGAATTCCCGCCGCGAATACCGTGGGCTACCCTTCGAACCTCAATACCGCTACGATTG
>Ga0209167_10002373_pt1 | contig 10245 bp, 9 predicted proteins | sample Coa_R1_9_FD_187154 | JGI IMG/M metagenome (GOLD analysis project Ga0209167, IMG submission 187154) | Surface soil microbial communities from Centralia Pennsylvania, which are recovering from an underground coalmine fire - Coalmine... | ecosystem: Environmental > Terrestrial > Soil > Unclassified...
TCCGGTAGCGAAAAGAACAGGACAGCGGCGCGCTCGACCAGCGCACCGAGCGATTCCTCCGCTTCGATGCCGGCGCGGCCCGGCGCTCCGGCGTCCGCGTCGTAGCCACTGATCGCAAATCCGCCGTCGTGAATCCGCCGCGCGATGCGCCCGCCCATGTTCCCGAGGCCGACCATCCCGACGTGCCGGCTGTCGGGGGTCATCGCGCCGCTCGCGAGGAGAAAGTACTCACGCCGACCCGTCGCCAGACGCCGCGGCGAGCTCCTCGATCAGGATCGGCACGCCCACGGTGGCGGAGTGGATCCCGATGACGCTTGCCAGCTCGATGACCTCGAGGACCTCTTCGCGCGTCGCGCCGTAGCCGAGCGCGTTGCGGATGTGCTGACGAAGGCCGGAGACGTAGAGGTGGGTTGCGGAGACGTCGAAAGCCGTGTAGATCAACTCCTTGACCTTCGGCTCGAGCGTCCCGCTGACCCACGGCACCGACGAGAACTGGGTGTAGGCGGCGAAGAAGTCGGCGTCGAGCAGCAGCATCTCGTTCCAGAAATCGTTCCAGTAGCCGCGCTTGGCCTCGAAGTCCCTCTTGTATTCGAGCTGGCGCTCGTCGAACTCGCGAGATATCGGCGTTCCGGCCGCCTCGAGCTCCTCGAGCAGGATCGGGACGCCGATGTTGCAGGCGTGAATGCCGAGCGTCGCCGTCAGCTCGAGCACCTCCATGATCTCGGCCGCCGTCGCACCGTAGGACAGCGCCAGCTTGATGTGCGCGCGGATGCCCGGGACGTAGAGGTGGGTCGCCGCCGCGTCGACGGCGATGTAGACGAACTCCTTGACCTTAGGCTCAAGTGGCCCGGAGCGCCACGGGACCGATGAGAAGTTGACGTAGGACTCAAAGAAGTCCTCGTCCATCTCTAGCAATCCCTCCCAGATCGGATTCCAGTAACCGCGTGCCTCGATGAACTCCTCGCGGAGCTGCTTCTTGCCCTCGGTGCTCACGGGCCTCCCTCCGTGCCGCCGGTGGACTCTCGTCCGCTCATGCGACGCGCACGGCCAGCGCGGATGGGCCGGACTCAAAGGCGGGAAAACGCGCCGCGACCTCGGGGTCGTGTCCGGGAACGAGCACCGCGCCCGACTCGGCGAGCTCGCGCAGAAGGTCGAATGCGGCGTACATCTCCTCGAGGTCGGCGATCACGCCGAAAGGCCGGTCGAGCTCGAGCTCCTCGTAGAAGTGCACGGCGTCCGAGGTGAGTACGACCGGGCCCGACTGGGTGTCCACGACCGTGACCTGCTGGCCCGGGGAGTGGCCGCCGACGCAGTGGGCGGTGATGCCCTCGCGGATCTCCTCGACGCCGTCGAGCAACCGCACGCGGCCCTCGCGGGCGGCTGCCGCGACGAGCTCGACCTCGGACGCCTCGACGTGCGAGGCGAACTGCGCGCGGGTTGCCAAGCCAGAGGTCCAGAAGTCGAGCTCGCGTCGAGGCAGCGTCAGGCGCGCATGCGGGAACGCGGCGAGGTTTCCGATGTGGTCGTAGTGCATGTGCGTGACGATGACCGTCGACACGTCGGCGGGCTCGATGCCGGCGTCGCGCAGCGCATCGAGCGGCTCGCGAAGGCAGGTGCGCCCCCGTCTGGCACCCGCCGCTGGGGCGAAGCCCGTATCGACGAGGATCGTCTCGCTCCCATCGCGCAGCGCCCAGAACCAGTACGCCATCTCGACCTCTGCGTCCGCTTCGCCGTAGGAGGCGTAGCGGTAGTAGAGGTCGCTCTTGAGCGCGGCCAGTGAGCCGTAGCGGATCGCGAGGATCTCGTAACAGGTCGGCGAGGAGCGGGCCTTCGCGGCGACGGCCTCAGCCGCCGTCATCGTCACCCTCGGCGACGGTGATCCCCTTGCTCTCGAGCTCCTCGAGGACGCCGTCGACGACGCGAAAGGCCTCCATTCCGGCCGGGACGCCGCAGTAGATCGTCGCCTGAAGCAGCGCCTCCTGCATCTCGCGCTTGGTGCACCCGTTGGTGACTGCGCCTCGCGCGTGGACGGCGAGCTCGTGCGAGCGCCCGAGCGCCGTCAGCATCGCGAGGTTGAGCAGGCTTCGGTCGCGCCGGGCGAGGCCGGGGCGCGCCCACGGCCCACCCCAGCAGTACGCGGTGACCAGCTCCTGGATGGGCTGCGAGAAGGACGATGCAGTGTCGAGTGAGCGCTGAACGTGCTCTGCTCCGAGCACCTCGCCGCGGATGCGCAGGCCCTCCTCGAAGCGGTTGCCGTCGCCCGTCGCCACGGGCGCATTGTATGACAGTAATCCCATCCGAAAGAGCAAACACCGCGAGTGTCGGTGAGAATGAGCGCCGTGGCCGGGGCGGATCGAAGCTGATGGATGCACGCGAAGTGCGGCTCGATGCCGAGCTGACCGCGCGCCTGGCCGAGCGCGCGGAGGCGCTGGCGTCGCTTGGGTCGCTTGCGGAGGACTCGCCCGCCCTCTCCGAGGCTGAGCGGGCGTCGCTGGCCCGCCTCACCGAGCGCCTCGCGAACACCTACCCCTACGGCGAGCCGCGCTACGTGGGACAGATGCTCAAGCCACCCCATCCGCTCGCCTGGGCGGCGTACGCAACGGCGATGCTGCTCAATCCCAATAACCACGCCCTCGACGGCGGGCCGGCGACCGCGGAGATGGAGCGCGAGGCGGTCGCCGCGATCGCGGCGCTGTTCGGCCTGGGCTCACCGCTCGGCCACCTCACATCCTCGGGCACGATCGCGAACCTCGAGGCGCTCTGGGTCGCACGCGAGCTTCGCCCCGGCGAGATCGTCCTGTACGGCGAGAACGCGCACTACACGCACGAGCGGATGTGCGCCGTGCTCGGCATCGACGGTGCGGCGGTCCCCCAGGATGAGCTCGGGCGTATGGACACCGCCGCCCTCGAGCACCGCCTCGCGGCCGGCGATGTCGGCACCGTCGTCGCGACGCTTGGCACGACCAGCCTCGGCGCGCTCGACGACGTCGGCGCGATCGCCGACGTGTGCGCAGCGCACGGAGCGCGCCTTCACGTCGATGCCGCATACGGGGGGTTCTTTGCGCTGATCGCAGACGGCGGCGAGCCCGCCGTGCAACCCGGTCCGTTCGCCGCACTCGCGCGCGCCGACTCGATCGTCGTCGACCCCCACAAGCACGGGCTGCAGCCCTACGGATGTGGCTGCGTGCTGTTCGCAGACCCCGCCGTCGGGCGCCTCTACGCGCACGACTCTCCCTACACCTACTTCACCTCAAGCGAGCTGCACCTCGGTGAGATCAGCCTCGAATGCAGCCGTGCCGGCGCTGCCGCCGCCGCTCTGTGGACGACGTTTGACGCCCTGCCGCTGACGCGTGCGGGACTCGGTTCGGTGCTCGCGCCGTCGCGCGCGGCCGCGATCGCGCTCGCCAGCGAGCTCGAGCGATCAGAGATCGAGCTCGTCGTCGAGCCGCAGCTCGACATCGTCTGCCCGTTCCCGCATGTCGCCAGCGCGTCGGCGATCACGGCACGCTGCGAGGCCGCCTTCGACAGCCTCGCGCGGGCCGGCTGGCACGCAGCAAAGCTGCGCGTCTCAGCCGACTGGCTGCGTCGCCGCCACCCCTGGGTCGAGGCGGACACAAGCGAGGTGACGACGCTGCGCCTGGTTTTGATGAAGCCGTCGCACGCCCCGATCGCCGCTGAGCTGGCGTCGGTCCTGCGCGAGTATCTCTAGATATCGGCGCTCTGAGACTGCGGCAGATCGCAGGTGCGGGGCGTGAACGAGCCGGTACCGCTGGCGACGACAGAGGTTCCAGTCCCGGAGCCGGAGAGCGTGTTGTCGGCGTTTAGCACCGTGAACGGGTCGCTGATACCGAGTCCCTCGATGTCGAAGATTCCGCCCGCTGTCGACAGGGTCACTGCGTTTGCGGCCGTGGTGTTCGCCGTCACGATCTCATTGGGGGCGGCACCGCTGGCGTCGGCGTTGAGGCACACGCCGGCGCCGCTCGAGCCGTCGACGCTCATGTCGAGGCCATCGCCAGAACCGCTGCCGTTCATCGCGACCAGCGTGCGCGTCATCGACAGCGCGAGCTGGCCGCTGCTGGTCGCGCTTGCATCGATGCCCGCCCCAGTGGCGATGTCGTAGATGCTGTTCTGGTTGATGTCCGCGACCAGCTCGCCGACGCCCGAGGCCGTCAGCACGATGCCGTCGCCGGTCGCCGAACCGGATCCGGCCGTGCCGCTGTTGCCGATCGTGTTCTTCAGGATGTAGCCGTTGCTCCAGCCGCCGTCGGCCAGGTCGATCGCGTTGCCCTGAGTGCCGGTGATCGTGTTCTTCTCGAGGTCGAAGACCTGTTGGACGCCGCTCGTGGACCCATGGTTGCCATGGGTGTAGATGCCCATCGCGCCGCCGCTCAGCGTGCTTTGCAGCACGGTCAGCGCCTGCACGCCGCTGGCGTCGATGTCGTTGCCGCTGTTGGCGGTGAGGTTGACGACGTTGAAGGAGACGGGGCCGGTGTTCGTCAGCGAGATCGCCGCCGCGCCGGTCGTGTGCTGAATCGTGCCGCCCGTTCCAGGACCGTTGTTCTGCCCGCCGATCAGGAAGCTGCCGGTGCCGGTGTTGTCGAGCACGATCCCCGGGCTGGCCGACGCGCCGCCGCTGCCCGCGTTGATCGAGAGGAAGTTCAGCCCGAGCCCGCCGATCGAGGTCGATTCGACATCGAGCGCGGGAGTTCCGGTCGAGGCGAGGGTGTTTCTCGTGTCACTCGCGGTGACCGTGCCGCCCCCGGTTGCCACGAACGAGGGATTGCTGCCCGTCGAGGCGTGGATAAGCCCGCTGAAGGTGACCGCCGAGCCGCTGTTGCCGACGAGATCGAGGCCCGTTCCGTTGTCGGTGACGGCGCCGCTGAGGAGTATCGAGCCGGACCTGAAGTTCTGAATCGAAACCGAGTGTCCGGAGGTTGAGCTGATCGCGGCGCCGACCGTGGCGCCGGCGTCCGTGGCGCCGCCGCCGCTGACGTCGAGGCCATCGCCGCTTCCACCGGTGATGCTCACCGTCGCGGGAATCGAGAAGCTGTCGGCGTTGTCAACCGTCACCGCGGCTCCCGAGCCGTTCGTGACGTTCAGGCCGTTGAGTGCGTCGGCGTCGGTCATCACCACGCCGTCGTCAAGCGTCGGGTTGGTGCCCGACGGCATCACGACCCAGTCCGATCCGAGCTCGAGGCCCTGGGACTGTCCTTCGAGGGTCTCGCTCGCTCCAAGCGTGATCGACGTGTTGTAGGTGCCGCCGTAGACAAAGATCGTGTCCCCGCTCGCGGCTGCCGAGCCCGCGGCTGAAAGCGTCTGGAACGGGGCGCCGCCGCTGCCGTCGCCGCCCGCCGAGGCTGCCTGGTTGACGTACCAGACCGTCGAGCCGGCGAAGTTGATCGTCGCGCTCGCTGTCGCGCTCTGACCCTCGCTTGTGTCGACCGTGTAGGTGAAGGTGTCGCTCGTGCCACGGAATCCGGTTGGCGGCTCGTAGTTGAACGTCCCGTTCGAATGCATCGTGACCGTCCCGCCGTGGGCGGTCGTGATCGCGCCCGGCGTCGTCGAGAGGGTGCCTCCGTTGGGATCGCTGTCGCCGGTCAGCGCTGAGCCGCCGCGGTAGATCTCCGGAGCGTTGATCGCCGTGCCGCCCTCCTGAAGCAGGGTGTTGCCGACGGCGCCTGAGAAGGTCTCGGGCACGACGTTCGGAGGAACGGCGCCAACGACGATCGAGACCGCCACAGGCGCAGTCTCCTGACCGGCGGAGTCGACGGCGTCGAAGCTGAAGCTGTCGACGCCGGTGAAGCCGCTGCGGGGGCTATAGGTGAACGAGCCGTCGGCGTTGACGCTCACGAAACCGTTTGAGGCGCCGTTGACGACCTGCGCCTGCAGTCCATCGCCGACGGCGCCGGCGAGCAGCCCGGGAGCGCCGACGTTGAGCACCGAGTTTCCGGCGACCTGGTAGGGCGCTGGGGACACGGCGAGCGGGGCGACCGCGATCGAAACGGTTGCCGGGCCCGAGGTCTCACCGGAGAGGTCGGAGTCGCGATAGGAGAACTGATCGACGCCCGACCAGCCCGACGCCGGCGTGAAGGTGAACGCGCCGTTCTTTGAGAGCGTCAGCGTTCCGTGCGCGGGGCCCTCCACGAGCTGGGCGCCCAGGCCGATTCCGTCGTCGTTGGCCAGCACGCCGTCGGCGGCATCGACCGAGATCTCCTGGTTTGCCGCGGTCGCATAGGCGTCACCGTTGGCCGTCGGAATCGCCGTCACCGTGACGGCGGCGGTCGGCAGGTTCGTGGGGAAGCTCAGCGTCGTCGACGTCCCGCCGTTGCCCGTATAGACGCAGCGCAGCTGCTTGACCTTCACCCAACGGCGATGACGGCGGACGCGGATGCTCACCGCCTGCCGGGTGTAGTGGCTGCGGCAGTGCGCCCCTGCGCTCGTCAGCAGGTAGTAGGAAGCCGGAGTCGAAGCGGTCGCGACCGGAGCGCAGACGAGCATGCAGACCGCTCCGGCGGCGGCGAGCCAGGGGCGAAGGTTACGGGCCATTCGCCCACAGGCATCGTCCGTTTGCGCCCGTGGGATGGGCGATCTGGACAACTTGGCACGGACCGCGCGGAGCTGCCTACCGCTCGCTGGACGGCGCGGGAACCAGGCCGGTCTGGATCGCGGACTCGGCCGCCGTGGCCGATCGTCAGCCTGCTACCGCCGCCACTCCGATCTCGCGCGCCGGAACCTCGCCCCAGAGGCGCTCGAGGGCATAGAACTCGCGGACCTCGGACGTGAAGATGTGGACCACCACGTCGAGGTAGTCCATCAGCACCCATTGCCCGCGTGTCAGTCCCTCGACGCGCGCTGGGAGCGTGCCAAGATCGGTCTTGACACCCAGATGAATCGCGTCATGGATCGCCTTGACCTGGCGGTCGCTTGACCCCGAGCACACCACGAAGAAGTCGGTGTAGTCGATGACCCCGCGCAGATCGAGCTCGACGATCGAGGAAGCCTTCTTGTCGTCGGCATAGGCGGCCACGGCCGCCGCGAGCTGCTCCGAATTCACTGGTAAAGCCTCCGTTGCTCGATGTATTCCGCGACGTCGTCGGCGACCAGATAATCGATCGTCCGACCCTCCTTGATGCGGCTTCGCAGCGCCGAGGATGAGATGTCCAGGCGCGGAACGTCGATGTATTTGATCCGCTGCGCTCCGATCATGCCGCCAAGGCGAGCTCGCACCTCTTCACGTCGGGCCCCCGCCCGCTCCGCCACCGCCAGGCTCGCCAGCTCGAGGATCGCCTCGGGCTCTCGCCAGCTCGGCAGCGACCAGGCCATGTCGCCTCCGACGATGAAGGTCAGCTCGTCACCTGGTGCGCCAGCATGGATCTGCCTAAGCGTATCGACCGTGAACGACGGCCCGTCGCGCTCGATCTCGATCGCGCTGGCGGACAGCCAGCTGGTGTGGGGGCCGATCGCGAGGCGGCACATCTCTAGACGATGCTCCGCGCCGGGCTCGTTCTCGACAGGCTTGTGGGGCGGAACGCCGGCCGGAATGAGCATCACGCGATCGAGCCCCAGCTGGGCCCGGGCTTCGCTTGCGCAAACCATGTGGGCGAGGTGCGGCGGGTTGAAGGTCCCGCCGAGGATGCCGACGGCCGTCAACTACGAACGTGCCCGTCGCCCTCGACGAGGTACTTGGCGGCGCACAGCTCGCGCAGTCCGATCGGTCCGCGGGCGTGCAGCTTCTGGGTCGAGTTGCCGATCTCGGCGCCCATGCCGAACTCGCCGCCGTCGGTGAAGCGGGTCGAGGCGTTCACGTAGACGCAGGCAGCGTCGACGTCTGACTGGAAGCGGCGCGCCGCGTCGCCGTCGCCGGTGACGATCGCCTCGCTGTGGCCGGTCCCGTGGGTGGCGATGTGCTCGATCGCGGCGTCGAGTGAGTCGACGACGGCGACGGCGAGAGTCAGCGCCAGATACTCGGTGTCCCAGTCCTCGGCGAGTGCCGCTACAACCGGGACCGCGCCGGCGAGGGCCGCCGCGCGCTCGTCGACGCGAAGCTCGACGCCCGCCTCGTCAAGCGCCGCGAGTGCCGACGGCAGGAACGCTTCGGCGACCGATGCATGCACGAGGAGTGTCTCCGCGGCATTGCAGACACCGGGCCGCTGCGCCTTCGCGTTGAGGACAATCGCCTGTGCCCGCTCGAGGTCGGCGGCGACGTCCACGTACACGTGGCAGTTGCCGGACGCGGCGTAGATGACCGGCACGGTGGCGTGCTCCACCAGCGCCGCCTTGAGCCCCTCTCCCCCGCGCGGGATGATCAGATCGACGTAGCGCTCCTGTTTCGCAAGCTCGGCCAGCTCCTCGCGCCGGCCGCTGGAGAGGATCGAGATCGCACCCTCAGGCACGCCCACCGACTCGGCGGCATCGGCGGCCACTGCGGCAAGGATCGCATTCGAGCGGGCGGCGCTCGAGGACCCGCGCAGGACGATCGCGTTGCCCGACTTCAGGCACAGCGCCGCCGCGTCGATCGTGACGTTCGGGCGCGCCTCGTAGACGACGGCCACGACGCCGAGCGGAACGCGCAGCTTGCGGATCCGAAGGCCGTTGGGCCGCACCTGCTCCTCGAGCAGTTCGCCGACCGGATCGCCTAGCGCCGCGATCTCGCGAGTGCCCGCCGCCATCGCGGCGAGCCGGCGCTCATCAAGCCGCAAGCGGTCCAGCAACGCGTCCGAGAGACCCGCTGCACGCCCCGCCTCGACGTCGGCCGCGTTGGCCTCGAGAATCTCGTCGCGATTGTCCTCGAGCGCCCCCGCGATCGCTTCAAGCGCGGCGTTCTTGACGGTTGTCTCAAGCGCCGCCATCCCACGCGCGGCGCGGCGTGCGCGCGCGCAGACCGCTTCGACGGATTCTGTGGCGAGAGCCATGTGCGAAAGGTTACGCGAGCACGAAGTAGTCCCGGTGAACAGCCTCCTCGACCGCTCGCGGCAGGCGTTCGCGCACGGCCGCGGAATTTCGACCGGCAACCTGGCGCAAATCAGGCGCCGAGTAGTTGCAGATGCCCTTGCCGATCAGGGTGTCGCCCTCGACGACGTCGACCGCGTCGCCGGAATCGAAGGCGCCGCGCACCTCGACGACGCCGACCGGCAGAAGGCTCGTCCCCCCGTCGCGCAGGGCACGTGCAGCACCCGCGTCGACGACGATCGTCCCCCGGCTGGGCTTGGCGTAGCGCAGCCAGAGCTTGAAGCTCGAATAGCGCTGCTCCCGCGGCGCGAAGAATGTGCCCCGCGCCTCCCCGGCGAGCGCCGCCGCGAGCACGCCCTCGCGCTCGCCGTTGCAGATCACAGTCGCGATTCCCGCCGCGGTCGCCATATCGGCGGCGACGACCTTCGAGCGCATCCCGCCCGAACCGTGCGCAGAGGTGGTCTGGGTGATCGTCAGCTCCTCGAGCGCCGCGAAGTCATCGACGCGCTCGATCAGCGTCGCCGTGGCGTCGCTGCGCGGGTCGGCGCTGTACAGCCCGTCGACGCTCGTCAGGATGATCAGGCGGTCGGCTCCGATGAGGATCGCCACCTGCGCGGCAAGGAAGTCGTTGTCGCCGAACGTGATCTCATCCGTCGCGGTTGTGTCGTTTTCGTTGATGACGGGCACCGCGCCCCAGTCGAGCAGCTTGCCGAGCGTCTGGCGCGCGTTCAGATAGCTCGTCCGCGCGCTGACGTCAGAGAAGGTCAGCAGCACCTGCGCCGCCAGCGTGCCGTGACCCGCAAGCAACTCGTCGTACTCGCGGTAAAGGCGCCCCTGGCCGACGGCGCTGGCCGCCTGGAGCTCCTCGATCGCAATCGGGCGGCCTGCGAGGGCGAGCATGCGCGTGCCGCGCGCGATTGCGCCGCTGGTGACGATGACAACCTCCTCACCGGCATCGCGCGCCGCGGCGACCGCGGAGCAGATCCGCTCGAGCACCTCCGCGCGCAGATCACCGTCCTCGGTCGCGACGATCGCCGAGCCGAGTTTGATCACGGTACGGGCCATCGAGGCTGAGCCTAACGGCTCGTTCAGCGTCTTCAGCTGGGCGGGGTTCGTTGAACCGCCTTTGCGTAACGTTCGCAGCGTCGATGTCCGCCCCGACCGGCGACCGTTCGTGATTTACGTCACCGACAACGGCGCCGGCGTGCCGGAGCGAGCGCCGCGCCGTGCCTAGGCGCGCTCGGTTCAGTCTCGCAACAGCACTCGCCGTCACGCTCGGCGTGGTTTTGGTCGTGA
>Ga0209167_10002377_pt1 | contig 10239 bp, 11 predicted proteins | sample Coa_R1_9_FD_187154 | JGI IMG/M metagenome (GOLD analysis project Ga0209167, IMG submission 187154) | Surface soil microbial communities from Centralia Pennsylvania, which are recovering from an underground coalmine fire - Coalmine... | ecosystem: Environmental > Terrestrial > Soil >...
AGAACGAGGTGTTATTGCCCTGGACACCCGGGTTCTGAACGGTTGTGCCGGGGATCGTGCCGACGTTCGACAGGCAGCCGGTATTGCCCGGATCGACACCCGGCGTACCGCTCGAGGTGCACGGCGGGATGTTCTTGTAGTTCCAGGCGGTCTGATCGTAGAGCTTGTTGTCTTCCCAGAACGTGCCGAGGATGCCGCGCAGGCGCCAGTCGTCCGGAGTACTGAAGCGCAGCTCGTTCTGGAAGTGCTGGTTGCGCTCGACCGAATGCCAGGTGGAACTCGGCGAGAAGCACGTCGGTTTCAGGGGGTTTGCCGCCGCGCCGGGACCGTAGCACTGGTAGTAATCGGCATAAACGCCGCGCGCGTAGTTCGTGTAGTCGCCTGTCTGATCGACGTTGCGCACCAGGTAGCCCCCGGTGTAGACGGCCCGTATATCGCCGAACCTGCCGTTCAGGGTCCAGGCGGTGCTCTCGAATCGGTCCTTGTCCTGGGCGGGGTTGAACAGGGTGACCTGGAGCGGTTGCAGGGGCGCGCCATCCGAGGCGAAGGGCTGCTGGTAGAACACCCCGTCCGCCTGCATGTTCTGGTAGGACTGCGTGATCAACAGATCCCAGTCAGGGGTGAACTTGTACAGCAGCTCCGCGCGTATCCCCTGGTAGGTAACGGGGTTGATATTGTTGGCGGCGAACGCATAGTTAGTGAGCGTCGGGCTGCCAGGCGGCACGCAGAAGCCGTTGTTAGGGAGTCCATTCGGGCATACGCCGCCCGTTGCCGGAAGGTAAGCGAAGCCGATGCCGAGGTCGGTGTTGTTGCGTGTGAACGTCGCCGGCACGTTGTTTATGTAGCCCCCGCGGGTGTCGGTATAGAGCACCCCGCGCACAGCCATGGTGTCCGCGATCAACGGCACATTCAGCACCGCAGTCAAGCCGCTATTCGAATCGCCGTGCGCGGTCACGCCGTAGTTGGCAGTAATGTTTCCCTCAGTGATATTGAGCTTCGGCTCATTGGTGATGTAGCGGACCACGCCGGCTTCGGCGCCGGCGCCAAACAGCGTGCCCTGGGGCCCCTCGAGCACCTCGATACGATTCATGTCGGCGGCGTAGATGTCGAGATTGCGATTCGGCAGCTGACCGGACTGGTTGTCCAGATAGATAGCGACGTTCGGCCACAGGCCCGTGGAGCCACTACCCTGGCTCGCTTGTGAGCCGGCGCTCAGGCCGCGCATGAAAACCTCGTTCTGACCGGGGCCGTTGCTGGCGGAGGTCACGTTGGGCAGATACTTTATATAGTCGTCGAAGGTCTTGACGTTGAGCTGCTGCAGCGACTCCGCGGTGAAGGCCTGCATGGCGATTGGCACGTCCTGCATGTTCTGCGAGCGGCGCTGCGCAGTAACGACGATCTCGGTGAGCGTGCTGGATTCGCTGTCCGTGCTGGCGGCTGCCGTCTCGGCCGCGGCTGCCGCCTCGGCAGCGGCCGCTCCGTAGGACGCGCCCCCCAGGATCACCGCTACTGCATAGGAGATCTTCGAGTTCATTGCTTGATCCCTTCAGTCATTCAATCGAATACGCGGGCGCCCGCGGAGTCGCCGTTCGCGCGTCGCTGCGGTCGCAGCCGGTGCGTCGACGGAGACAGACCGTACGCGTCCTTGAACTGGCGCGAGAAATGCGCGCAGTCCGCAAAGCCGGCCTCGTTGGCGATGTCCGTGACCGAGCGGTCGGTGTTGACGATCAGCCAGTTGGCGTAGCGCATGCGCAGCTGGCGATAGAGCGAGGCGGGCCCCGTGCCGGCGTGCTTGCGACACAGACGCTCCAGCTGGCGCGCCGACACGCCGAGCTCGGCGGCGACTTCGGCAACGGCGATCGGACGCGCCAGATTCTGCTCCATGAGCAAGAGCGCCCGGCGCACGCGCGGCTCGGTCACTGTCTCGGAAAGCGGCGGATGCGGCTGGGTCTCGTTTCCCGAGCGCGGCCGGTCGAACAACAGCACCTGGCTCGCCTTGTGTGCGACCGCGCTGCCCAGGTGTTGCTCGATGAGGTAAGTGGCCAGCGCCGCAGCGCCCGCACCACCGGCGCAGGTGATACGCGGTCCGTCGGCCAGGAACAGCCGGTCCGCGATGACCTCCTGGCCAGGGAACGCACGACGAAAATCCTGGTAGTGGTACCAGTTCACGCACGAGCGCCGGCCCTTCATGAGCCCGGCCCGGCACAGGATAAAACTCCCGGTGCAGATGCCGATCATCGGCACGTCCGTCGCGCCGACTTCGCGCAGGTAGCGCAGCGTCGCCTCATCGATCTGCGGTCCGGCGTGCAGGATGCCGCCGACCACGACCAGGTAGTCGAGGCGATCCGGCGCCAGCAGCCCGCTGGTCGGTCCGAGCGCCACACCGCAGCTGGCTGCCACCGAGTCGGGGCGGCTTGCCATGATTGACCATTGCACGTGCAGAGGGCGGCTGCGATCGCCTTCGTCCGCGGCCAGGCGCAGGTGATCGATAAAGACCCCGAACGCGGAGAGCGTGAAATGCTGCGCCAGGATCACGCCGACGCGCAGTGGCGGGCGCGCCTCACGCTCGCCGGCAGCCGCCGGATGCATGCTTGAGTGGGGCATTGAACGCACACTCAATCGTTATTCTCCCCCTGACGCCGCTATATTCCATCAAGGCCGCAGGAGACGCAAGAAGGATGGGCTTAGATCGGAAAAATATAACGAGAGCAAGCAGATACGAGGAAGTCGTGCCCCACGGATGTTGATCGTGACCCGAATATGGACATTGAATGCACGTTCAGGGGACCCATGCACCGCGGTGCGGCCCAAAGCCCGGGGATCAGAGCGAAGGCAGCTTTGGGGCTGTGGCGCGCAGGCCTAAGCCGGCAGGATTCGGGGCCACCAGTGGCGCCGAGGGACTGCCGCGAACGTTGCCGAAGCGCTGTCCGGCATTCCACTCACGCGTGGCCTGTTCGATCTCCGCGGGGCGGCGCGCCACGAAGTTCCACCACAGAAGGATCTCCTCGTGAAACGGCGCCCCGCCGATGAGGATCAGGCGCGCAGCGCCCACGCAGCTGATGTCGATCGAATCGCGTCCGGTGCCAACATACAGAAGAGTGCCGGGCGCGAGTTTCTCGCCGCCAACATCCGCCTCGCCCTCAAGCACCAGCGCGGCGTGTTCGAAGGAGTTCGTCAGCGGCAGCGCGAGGTGAGCGTCGGCGGGCGCGCTCAGGTCAACTCCCACGAGCGGTGAAAAGACTTCGGCGGGCGAGCTACGCCCGAGCGCGCTGCCCGCCAGCACGCGAACGCTGAAGCCACCCGACTCGATGAGGGGCAGATCCGGGTAGTTTTGGAACGAGGGCGCGCGGTGGCGCTGCGCATCGGGGAGCGCTATCCATAACTGCACGGCGTGCAGGCGGGCGTGCTCGCTTTGCGGTGCGGCGCTGTCTTCCGAGTGCGAGATGCCGCCGCCCGCCGTCATGAGGTTAACCTGCCCGGGAGTGATGAGCTGCTCGTTGCCAAGACTGTCGCGGTGAACGACGGCGCCTTCGATCATCCACGTGAAGGTCTGCAGTCCGATGTGCGGGTGCGGCCCGACCCGCAGCCCATCGCCGGGCGGGAATTCCAGGGGTCCGGCGTGATCCAGAAAACACCAGGCGCCTACCAGGCGACGCCGCATGTTGGGCAGGGCGCGGCGGATGGTGAGTCCGCCGCCGATGGTGTTCGCCCGCGATTCAATGCGCTCGAGCAACGGAGTCTCCTTCACGCGAGTGAGGTCGCGATGCGGACTTCACCACTCAACACCTTGTGGATGGGGCAGGCGTTGCCGATTTGCAGCAGCCGTTCGCGTTGTTCGGCGCTCAGGGCGCCGCGCACCGTGATGCGCCGGCGGATGTCGTTGCCGCCAGCCGCGGGCACTCCGTCCGGGTTGAACTGCAGCTCGACCTGAACTTCCTCCAGCGGCCAGCTCTTGCGCGCGGCGTACATGCGCAGCGTGACGGCGGTACAGGCGCCGAGGGCGGACAGCAGCAGCTGGTGCGGCGTCGGGCCGCGATCGGCCCCGCCGAGGGCGGCGGGTTCATCGGCCTGCCACTGGTGTGTGCCATCGGTGAGGCTGACGAGAAAGGGCGCGGCGTTACTGATTGCGCGCACGGTGGGTACGTCGGTCATGGGGAGGGAGTCCTGTTCTTGAGCAGCGATTCGATGCGCGTGTCGGGCACGATCCACACCAGCGACACCGCGATGTACAACGCGATCGCCATCCACGGCTGCAGGAACGCGAGTCCCACGGAAACGATGTAGAGCGCGAGAGACAGTTTGCCTTTGCCATCGTGGCCGACCGCCCGCGCCAGGCGCGAATCGTGGCCGTTGCAGGCGATGAGCTGCTGCGTGAGCACGGTATAGGCGATGGCGGCCCCGCTGAGCACGATCCCGTAGCAGGCCACGGGCAGGGCAGTCAGTCCCGCCTCATCGATCCAGCGGATAACGAACGGTACCAGCGACAGCCAGAACAGCATCGCAAGATTCGCCCATAACACCTTGCCGTTCACCCGTTCCGATGCATGCAGCAGGTGGTGGTGGTTGTTCCAGAAGATGCCGACGTTAATGTAACTGAGCACGTAGGCGAGGAACACCGGTAGTCCCGTGCGCAGGGCTTCGAGGCTGGCGCCCTGCGGAACCCGGATCTCGAGCACCATGATGGTGATGATGATTGCGACGACACCGTCGGTGAAGGCTTCGAGCCGCGCCTTTCCCATGCGCCGATGCTACGTGCATTTGGCCGGCAGTGCGATCGTGCGCGGCGTTCGCGTTATCATGCCCGCATGCTCGACCCTGCCATCGGCGCACTGCTCGCGGGCTGCGGCGCGCTCCTGTTCGCGAGCGCGGCGCTTCACAAGCTGCTCGATCTGCCGCGCTTTGCCGCGGTGGTGGATGCCTATGCCGTGCTGGCAGGCGGCGGACGGCTCGCGTTGCTGGTGCCGGTGGCCGAGCTCGCGGTCGCGGGCGGTGTATTCTCCGGCATCGCCCGGCCCTGGGCGGGGCTCGGCGGGGCGGTGCTGCTGGGCGTCTATGCGCTCGCCATCGGCGTTAATTTACATCGCGGGCGCACCGATCTGGCCTGCGGCTGCGGCGGTCCAAACGAGCGGCGTGCGATTGCCCCGTGGATGGTGTGGCGCAACCTCGTGCTGGCGCTGGCGATGTGTTTGGTCGCACTGCCGTGGGGACGCCGGCCGCTGCTGGCGATGGACGTGATAACGGTCGCGGCGGGCGTGGCCACCGCGGCATTCCTGTATGTCAGTCTTGATCGGCTGCTCGGGCAGGTTCAGCCGCGCGCGCAGCTGTTGCGGGGTTCCCCGTGACGGCGCTCGCCATTTCCAACGTCGTGCTGTGGGTGCTGGTGGTGGCGCTGGCCGCCGTCGTGCTCGCGCTGACGCGCCAGCTAGGCGTGCTGCACGAACGCATCGCACCCGCGGGTGCGCTCATGCTCAATCGCGGCCTTGCGGTCGGTGAGCCCGCGCCGCTTCTGGAGATCGCGGATCTGCAAGGCCGCGCCCTGAAGATTGGTGCCCCGCGCAGCGACGGCCGCAGCACGCTGCTGCTGTTCGTATCGCCGACCTGCCCGGTGTGCAAGACGCTGCTGCCGGCGGTTCTGTCGAGCAGAAAGGATGAGCGCGGCTGGCTGGACGTCATACTCGCCAGTGACGGGGAGCTCGCGGAGCAGCGCGAGTTCGTTCGCCGCCAGCGCCTCGAGGTCGTGCCCTACGTCGTCTCCGCGGCGCTCGGCCTTGCCTACCAGGTGGGTCGGCTGCCGTTCGCGGCGCTGCTCGATGAGCAGGGTATCGTGCGCGCGCGCGGGCTGGTGAACTCGCGTGAGCACCTGGAGAGCCTGTTCGAGGCGAAGCGGCTGGGAGTCGCCTCGCTGCAGGAGTATTTCTCATGAACGAACCGACATCCATGGACAGGGCGGTCTGGACGGTACTCGATGACTACGAGGCCCGCGCCACACGCGAACAAGCGCTGTGGAGCACGCTCTCGAGCGAGGAGGCTGCGCGACGACGCGATGAGATGCTGCTGCCGGTGGGCCGCGCGGCTGGAACGTTCCTCAATCTGCTGGTGAAGTCCGGGGAGGCGCGCCGCATCCTGGAAGTCGGCAGCTCATACGGTTATTCCACGACCTGGCTTGCGGAAGGGGCGCGCGCGGTCGGCGGCAAGGTCACTTCGCTTGAACTTAAAGTGGAAAAGACCGAGTACGCCCGCGCACAGCTGGCGCGCGCCGGGCTGGGCGAGTACGTCGAGTTCCTGATCGGTGATGCGCTCGCGAGCATCAGGGCGCTCGCGGGACCGTTTGACCTGGTGCTGATCGACCTGTGGAAGGACCTTTACGTGCCGGTGTTCGAGCTGCTGCACCCGAAGCTCGCGCAGGGCGCGATCGTGGTTGCCGACAACATGCTGCAGCCGGAGAGCGCCCGGGCGCACGCCAGGGCGTACCGCGAGCGGGTGCGCGTGGCGCGGGACATGACTTCAGTCCTCCTCGGCATCGGCAACGGCATTGAGGTCAGCCGCTATCAGTGAGGGCGATCTCGACGCGCTTGTTGTGCTTGCCCTCGCTGCGGATGCGCAGCACGCGGATAGCGCCGATCTCGCCAATGTTGGCAACGTGCGTGCCGCCGCAGGGCTGCAGGTCGATGCCCGGAATTCTGAGCAGGCGCACTCGACCAGCGCCGCGCGGCGGCGCCACACTCATGGTCTTGACGAGCTGCGGCTGCGCATCAAGTTCGGTGTCACTGATCCACGCCGTCTCGGTGACTACCCGCGAGGCAATGAGGGCGTTGGTTTCCGTTTCGATGTGCGCTGCGTTCAGGAGCGCGAGCTCAATGTCGAAATCCAGCCGCGCCTTGTCCGGCACGATATTGCCACCGGTGACAGGTGCGCGGATGACGCAGGACAGCAGGTGCAAGGCGGTGTGCAGGCGCATGAGCCGGTGGCGCCGCGACCAATCGATCTGCGCCTCGACCGCATCGCCGGGCGCCGGCAACACGGCCCCCGGCGCGGGGACGTGCAGCACGGAATCCGGTCCCTCGCCCTTGCGGGTGTCGGTGATCAGGATGTCCTGTCCCGCGGAGGTGCGCAGCACTCCAAGATCGCCCGCCTGGCCGCCGCCTTGCGGGTAGAAAATGGTGCGGTCGAGCTCGATGCCGCGCTCGCTGACCGCGAGCACGCGGGCGCTCGCCGTACGCAAGTAGGCATCATCGCGGAACAGGAGCGCGGTGTTCATGACTGTGATCGTGCAGGCGGCGCGTTAGAATCGTAACGGCAATGACAGCGTACGCCTACCGTCTCGTCAACGTCTTCACGCAGGGCCGCCGCACGTTGAGCGGCAATCCCCTGTGCGTGTTCGAGCGCGGCCAGTCGCTCGACGAGGCGACCATGCAGGCCCTCGCCCTGCAGTTCAATCTGTCAGAGACCACCTTCATCCTGCCCTCCGAACGCGCCAACGCGCGGGTGCGCATTTTTACGCCGCGCTTCGAAATGCCATTTGCCGGCCACCCGACCCTCGGCACGGCACACGTGTGCAGAGCGCTCGGGTTGGGAGGCGAACGGCTCACGCTCGAGATGCAGGCGGGCGTGATTGCGGTGCGCGCTCTCGATGATCGCTGGACGTTGCAGGCCAATGCCCCGAGCTGGCGGGAGGTCGCCGGACCGCGGGCGCTGCTGGCGGGGATGCTGGGTCTTGCGGAACGCGATCTGGCCGAGCGACCGCTGTGGGTGAACGCCGGGCGCGAGCAGCTCATCGTGCCGCTGAACAGTGAAGCGGCGGTGCGGCGCGTGAACGTGCAGGCGGGACTTCTCGCCGAGCTCAAGAGCATCGAGGGGCAGAGCATGGTGTACGTATTTGCGCCCCCTGGCGGCGTTACGCTGGCGCGCTTCTTCTTTCCGGTTGGCAACGCGGTGCGCGAGGACCCGGCCACCGGTTCCGCGACTGCAAACCTCGGCGGCTGGTGCCTGGCGATGGGGCGGACCCTGCCGTGTGAGTTTGATCTCTCGCAGGGCGAGTACACCGGGCGACCCTCCCAGCTGCGCCTGCAGGTCGATGCGGAGCGCCGCATTTTCGTGAGCGGCGAGGTCATCGAGATCGGACGCGGCACGATCAACCTGTGAGGGGCGAAGTGATGAAGCTGACGGACTTTAAGGCACTCACGTTCGACTGTTACGGAACGCTCATCGATTGGGAGACGGGGATCCTCGCCGCGCTCGAGCCGCTGCTCAATGCCGGCGAGCGCACGCTCGAGCGCGATGCAGTGCTCGCAGAATTCGCGCGCCAGGAGGCCGCACAGGAAGCGGCCACTCCGGCCATGCTGTACCGCGATCTTCTGAGCGAAGTACACCGGCGCCTCGCACGCGAGTGGCAGGTGCGCGTGCCGGACGCCCTGCACCTGGCGTTCGGTGCTTCGGTGCCCCAATGGCCGGTGTTCGCGGACACACCGGCGGCACTGCAGTACCTCGGGCGGCACTTCAAGCTTGTGATCCTCTCGAACGTTGATCGCGACAGCTTTGCCGGCAGCAACCTGAAGCTGGGGGTGAAATTCGATGCCATCTGCACCGCGCAGGACATCGGCTCGTACAAACCCGACGCCCGTAACTTCCGCTACCTGATTGAAGCGGTGGCGAAGCTCGGCATCGATCGGGGGCAGATCCTGCATACCGCGCAGAGCCTCTACCACGATCACGTGCCGGCGAAGGCCGCAGGCCTTGCGACCGCGTGGATTGATCGCCGCAATCGCAAGGACGGAGGGGGCGCGACCTTGTCGCCGGCTGACCGGCCTGCCTATGACTTCCGCTTCGTGAGTCTTAAGGAGATGGCCGACGCGCACCGCGCTCTGATCGCGCCGCGCAATTGACCTACAGTCCCGCCACCAGTCGCCCGGGATTGAAAATCCCGTGCGGGTCGAAGCGCTGCTTCAGACGCGCGTGCAAGGTCGCGACCGCGGACGGCAACGGGTGAAAGCGACCCGTTGGCGCGGGCCCGCGCCAGCATTGACCGGTGCCGCCCGCCGTCACGGCGAGCGCGCGCAGGTCACATTCCGCGGGCGGATCGGCATACCAGCGCAGTGCGCCACCCCAGTCGATCAGGGACTCACCGGGCAGGTCGAGGGGTGGAGTCGCGCTCGGGATGGACAAGCGCCACACACGGGCACGATCAAAGAGCGGCAAGCGACAATCCCGCAGCGCGTTCCAGAACTGCAACGCGCCCTCGGCATCCAGCTCCTCACCGCCGAGGCGTTCGCGCGCAGCCCGCACCGCCGCCGGCGCACCTGAGAGCCGCACCCAGGCGCAACCGCGCCACCACGCGGCTCCCGAGAGCGGCACCGGCGAGCCGGCCCAGCGGTTGAACGCCTCGATGGCTGCGGCCGCGGGCAACTCGAGCCGCAGAGTGCTTTCCGCACGCGGCAGCGGCAACACCTTTAAAGATACTTCCGTGATGACGCCGAGAATTCCGAGCGAGCCGCACAGGAGGCGCGAGACGTCGAAGCCCGCGACGTTCTTCATCACCTGGCCGCCAAAACGCAGCACCTCCCCGGAAGCGCCGAGCAGTGTCGCTCCCAGCACGAAGTCACGGGCGGCGCCGGCGTAGGCACGGCGCGGACCGGACAGTCCGGCGGCGATCACCCCGCCGATGCTCGGGTCGCCGTCAAAGCGCGGCGGTTCAAACGCCAACAGCTGGGCGTGCTCGAGGAGGGCGCTCTCGATCTGCGACAACGGCGTGCCGCAGCGCGCGGTGATGACCAGCTCCGACGGGTCGTAGGCGACGATGCCCTGCCAGGGACGAACGTCCAGGACCTCGCCGCTCAGGCTCTCGCCGTAAAAATCCTTGGTGCCCGCAGCCCGCAGGCGCAGCGGTCGGCGCGCGGCGTCGGCCGCCATCACCTGCTCGCGTAGCTGTGTCAGGACTGCATCGGCAGGGGTGGACACGCGCGTGTTCGCTAGAAGCGCGGCAGATCCGCGTGGGGAAGAGCGCCGCCGTGTACGCGCATGCGGCCGTATTCCGCGCACCTTGCCAGGGTTGGAATCACCTTGCCGGGGTTGAGGAGCCCCTGCGGGTCGAACGCCTCCTTGACGGCGCTGAACGCGGCGCGCTCCGCCTCAGAGAACTGCACGCACATGGAGTTGAGTTTTTCGACCCCGACGCCGTGCTCGCCGGTGATGGTGCCGCCGAGTTCCACGCACAGCTCCAGAATCTGCGCACCGAAGCGATCG
>Ga0209167_10002379_pt1 | contig 10234 bp, 10 predicted proteins | sample Coa_R1_9_FD_187154 | JGI IMG/M metagenome (GOLD analysis project Ga0209167, IMG submission 187154) | Surface soil microbial communities from Centralia Pennsylvania, which are recovering from an underground coalmine fire - Coalmine... | ecosystem: Environmental > Terrestrial > Soil >...
CAATTTTTTTTGCAACGCCAAATCAAACCCCTTTGTTGCACTTTCTTTGCTCGCTGCTTGAGCGGGGCACGAAAGAACTGCGTACATCAATGTTGCATCAGGATTATCACCATACATTGTTTCGACACTGAGAGAATTTTCCGTCAACGTTCCTGTTTTGTCCGTACAAAAAACTTCAATTGATCCCAAATCACCAATTGCTGAAAGGCGTTTAACAATCACATTATTTTTTTTAAGTTTTGCAGCACCCTGTGATAAACAAAATGTGATAACCATCGGCAACCCTTCAGGAATTGCCGTAATGGCAAGTGCTGCCGCAAAAAGAAAAAGATCTATGTAGGTAAAATGTCCTTTATCCATCACAATATGCACCAGCGCAATAATCAATAAACTAAAAAAAACAAGGTACAATGTCATACGTGTAATAGACAGAGAACCTTTTTCAAGATTACTTTTGGTTACTGTTTTATTGGTCAATGCCGCAATGGTTCCCAATGCAGTCGCGCTTCCCGTTGCAATAACTACCCCCATCCCTTTGCCTTGCGTTACCGTTGTTCCGGTGAATCCCATATTTTCCGCACGATACATATCAGTTACTGCTTGTGGCATTGCGTCACTTTTTTTAGTAACAGCAATTGATTCGCCCGTCATACTTGATTCATCAATAGCAAGATTATCAACTTCAATAAATCGACAATCAGCCGGAACAATATCACCTGCGTAGAGCACAATAATATCACCCGGGACAAGTTGGTTGAGAGGAACATTCAGTTCACTGTTATCGCGCTTAACCGTCACTTGTGACATAAGGCATTTTTTTAATAACTGCATTGATGAATTACTGCGATACTCCTGAAAAAAACCAATGCCAACATTCATAATGATAATAACAAAAATAATAACGCTTTCTGCTAATTGTCCTGTTAATACATACGCAAGGGCAATAACAAAAAAAATGCACATAAATGGACTGAGCAATTGCCCTTTTAATATCTGCATCCAAGTAATATCAACTTCTTTAATTTCATTGAGACCATACGTGCTCAGCCGTTTTTCAACCTCTGCCTGCGTTAAACCTGTGGCAGATGTTTGTAGATCTGCAAGCGTATCATTGACCGAAATGTTGGTATAAAAAGAAAAATTTTTATTTTTCATTGGCATCCTTTTCTGATGAGTGTATGAAATCTGCTGCTGCTCAAGCAACTGTTTGTTTTCAGATTGCTTTTTTTAACATTTCATTACTGCCATTCATTCCAAAATGATGTATTATATACACAATTACAACAATTTATATTACGGAGCGCTTCATGAAACATATATTTTTAATCACCCTTTTTCTCCTCACCACCCACTCATCACAATCCATGAATTCACAAGAAAAAAATAATAATAAACCTTCACTGGCAACACAATTATGTCTTGCAGGAATAGAAAACAACAACGTGGAACAAGTCAAAGAAGCTTTATTGGCAGGAGCAGATGTCAATTATACCAACGACAATGGAAAATCATTTTTTTATCTCGCAACACACAAGAACAATAATGATGCACGTATAATAAAAGAACTCATTACTCATGAAAATATAGATCTCAATAATATACAGGGTAAATACAAATATACCCCACTCCATCTAGCATGCCAACTTGGTCTCAGCGGAACAGTTGCTTCAATGATCAAGAGAAACCCTCAAGCAACGAATGCACGTACTCGATGGGGAGTGACTCCGCTTCATATGGCATCTATATTTCACCGAGAAGATTGCATCAACGTACTACTCAATCACAATATCAGTAACATCAATTGGCAAGGTTATGAGCATGGAGACACGGCCTTACATGAAGCCTGTGGAAAAAAATTTTACAACTGCATCAAACTGCTCCTAGAAAAAAATGCTGATACAACAATTAAAAATAATAACCAATTAACCCCTTTAGCTAAATTTTTTTCTTCTAATGATGACCAATTTAATGATTTTATCACCAATGAGCCTTTAGCTACCAATCAACTCATACATTCAACAGATAGTGAATATAATAACCAATTACATCTCTGCACAAAACTAGACACTATAAATTATGACAATTTTGAAAAATACTTACTGTTCCTCATGAAATACGGTGTGGATATAAACGCCAGAAATAATAATGGCAAAAGACCAGTTGATCTTGCATGTGATGAATATAACACTCGTTATAATTCTTATATCACCGATAAATTACCTAAAGAAAAGGAAATTCTAGATAATCAAGAAGCGGTCATGCATGCATTTTTACGCTTTACACCATTAATATCATGTGCAGATTTTCAAACAATATTAAAATCGTTTCCACTGCCACAAGAATTAAAAAACTACATAGGGCAGATTTATTATGCATTAAATATCGATACGATTATTGCTAAAAAATATAAATATGACAAAAATTATTACGATGATTTTATTGAAAACAAAAACAAGATAAGAAGAAACTTACTTGCACACCCAGAACCAAACTTACTGTGGAGATAGAACACTTCATGAAACATATATTTTTAATCACCATTTTTCTACTCACCACCCACTCATCACAACCCATGAATAATTCTCAAAAAAATAATAAACCTTCACGGGCAACACAATTATGTCTTGCAGGAATAGAAGACAACAATGCAGAACAAGTCAGACAAGCCTTATTAGCAGGAGCAGATGTCAATCATACCAACAGCAATGGAGAATCATTATTTTATCTCGCAACCAAGGGAAGTAATGGAAATAAAATAATAATAGAACTCATTACACATGAAAAGATAGATCTCAATGTGCAGAATAAATACGAATGTACTCCACTCCATGTAGCATGCCAACTTGGTCTCAGCGAAACAGTTGCTTCAATAATCAAGAGAAACTCTCAAGCAATAAATGCACGTAGTGGATATGGATGTACTCCACTCCATATAGCATCTACACACGAACAAAAAGATTGCATTGACCTACTACTCGATCACAGTATCAGTAACATCAATTGGCAAACTTATGAAGGACACACCGCTCTACATCTAGTCTGTGCAAGAAAAAACTTTAACTGCATCAAATTACTCCTAAAAAAAAATGCCGATACAACAATTAAAAATAATAACCACTTAACCCCTTTAGTTACACTTTTTTCTTATACTGATGATGTCGAATTTGGTGATTTTATCAACACTGAGCCTTTAACTGTCAGTCAACTCATATATTCAACAGATAATGAATATAATAACCAGTTACATCTCTGCACAAAACTAGAATTTATAAATTATGACAAATTTGAAAAATACTTACTGTTCCTCATCTCACGCGGTGTGGGTATAAACGCCAGAAATGAGAACGGCAAAAGACCAGTTGATCTTGCGTGCGATGAATATAACAGTTGTTATAATTTTTATAGCACCCACAAATTCTCTACAGCAAAAAATATCTTAGATAATCAAGAAGCGGTCATGCATGCATTTTTACGCTTTACACCATCAATATCATGTGCAAACTTTCAAACAATATTAGAACGGCTTCCACAAGACTTAAAAAACTACATAGGGCAGATTTATTATGCATTAAACATCGATACGATTATTGCTAAAAAATATAAACATAACAAAAATTATTACGATGATTTTATTGAAAACAAAAATACGATAAAACAAAACTTGCTTACACACCCAAAACCAAACTTATTGTGGAGATAGAACGCTTCATGAAGCATATATTTTTAATCACCCTTTTTCTCCTGCCCACCCACTCATCACAATCCATGAATAATTCACAAAAAAATAATATTGAACCTTCATGGCCAACACAATTATGTCTTCTAGGAATAGAAGACAACAACGCGAAACAAGTCAGAAAAGCTTTATTGGCAGGAGCAGATGTCAATTATACCAACAGCAATGGAGAATCATTTTTTTATCTGGCAATGAAGAAAGATAATGAACATATAACAATAGAACTCATTACACATAAAGATATAGATCTCAATGTGCAGGATAAATACAAATATACCCCACTCCATGCAGCATGCGAATTTGGTCTCAGCGGAACAGTTGCTTCAATGATCAGTAAAAACTCTCAAGCAACAGATGCACGTGATCACTGGGGATGTACTCCACTCCACATAGCATCCGCATATGGACAAGAAGATTGCATCGACCTACTACTCAACCACAATATCAGTAACATCAATTGGCAAGATTATGATGATGAAAACACCGCTTTACATATAGCCTGTGTAAGAAAAAATTTCAACTGCACCAAACTACTCCTAAAAAAAAATGCTGCTACAACAATTAAAAATAATAACCAAGCAACCCCTTTAGTTAGACTTTTTTCTTGTACTAATGATGTCGAACTTTATCGTTTTTTCACCAATGAACCTTTAACTGCCAATCAACTCATACATTCAACAGGTAATGAATACAATAACCAATTACATCTTTGCACAAAACTACACCCTATAAATTATGACAAATTTGAAAAATACTTACTGTTCCTTATCTCATGCGGTGTGGGTATAAACGCCAGAAATAAAAATGGCAAAAGACCAATCGATCTTGCGTGCGATGAGTATAACAGTTGTTATAATTTTTATATCACTCGCAAATTCCCTGAAGCAAAGAAAATCTTAGATAATCAAGAAGCGATCATGCATGCATTTTTACGCTTTACACCATCAGTATCATGTGCAGATTTTCAAACAATATTAGAACTGTTTTCACTTCCACAAGAATTAAAAAACTACATAGGGCAGATTTATTATAAATTAAACATCGATACGATTATTGCTAAAAAATATAAACATGACAAAAATTATTACGATGATTTTATTGAAAATAAAAATGAGATAAGAAACAAGCTGATTGCACACCTAGAACCAAACTTACTGTGGAGGTAACTTACTCAACAAGCCTAATTTCAATTCTTTCAATTGATTTACCTGGATGCTCGCGTTTCAACGTAACAAACCCCACTTCAGCCGTTAATTTTACATGCGTGCCACCACATGGAACTTGCGCAAAGCCATCAATTTTCCAAAACCGCCGCTGATTGATAACATCGGAATATCCTGTTTCAATAACTTTATCACTGGCAATGATAGCATTATATTCAGCCAAGATAGCGGGAAACAATGTTGAAATAGTGGAATCAGACTTAAAATCTATGCGTGCTTTATGCTCTGCAATATGCGCACCGACTTTTTGAAGATGATAATTTTTTGTTACAATTTCAAGAATTAATTCAGCCGCGAAATGTAATCGCATTAACCGATACCTCCGCGGCCAATCAATAGTCATGATAACCTTATCACCTACTCTCAACCCATGTCCTTCAGCAAGTCTGTATAAAATAAGATTACCTTCTATTTTTGAATCCACTATTGGCATACCATTAATGTATGCTTTATCACTCTCTTGCCCACCGGAAAAAGAGTAGGCAATTGTTTCAGCGCATACAATTGTGTTGCCATCAACTGCGGCAACAATCGTATTTAAACTGTGCTGATAAGGATCATCCCAAAAAACTTTACGCATATTTTTAATCTCATCACTCAAAAATTTCATTAACCTGATCGATATCTTGCCATTTTAACACAGAGACGAGCGTGCGATTTTGACTTTCTGCTCCTGTATAAATACAATAACTCCGCCCAGCATCTGTTCCTGCAAGCTCTGTCCAATAATATAATTCTTCAAAGTAATCCTGTGTAATCGTTTGCCCTGCTTTAATTTCAACAGGATACAGCTTACCACCATAACTAATAATACAATCAACTTCATGCCCCATTTTATCCCGCCAAAAATAATAGTGCGGAATGCGACCTGCATTATAACGTAATTTGAGCAGCTCAGAAATGCTGAAAGATTCAAACAATCCTCCACGCAAATAATGAGTAGCAAGTTGTTGGGCAGTTTCAATTTCCAACAAAAAGGAAGCTATTCCCGTATCATAAAAATAAAGCTTTGGTGTTTTGACCAAACGCTTACTAAAATTTTTAAAATGTGGCTGCAACAAAAAAATAATATAACTTGCTTGCAGTAGTGAAAGCCATGAATTTGCAGTACTCAGACTAATACCACAATCATTGGCCAATGAACTCACGTTCAGTAATTGACCAATTCTGCCGGCACATAACTTCATAAACAGTTGAAATACTGCCAAATCTGATACATTTTTCATCTGACGAATGTCACGTTCAAGATAGGTACGAATATAGTTAGGATACCAATCTGCAGGAGCAATTGCATGAGCATACAATCGTGGATATGCTCCCTGAAAAATCATTGTATTACTATCAACTGGTAACAAATTAGCTTTTTTCAGCTCAGACAATGCAAGCGGCAATAAGGTAAAAATTGCCACTCGACCGGCCAACGTTTGCGTAATTTTTTCGTTCAGTAAAAAATTTTGCGATCCCGTTATAACAAAAAAACCATTTTTTTGAGTTCTATCAACTTCTGTCTGTATATACGATAGCAGTTGTGGAGCATTCTGTATTTCATCAAGAATGACACCTTCACCAGTGCCATATAATGCCAAAAAAGCACGCGGATCTGTAGTTGCAAGCGTAAGCGCATCAAAATCCTCAAGGGAAACATATTTATAGGTAGAAAATGTTGCTTGAGCAAGAGTTGTTTTACCCGACTGGCGCGGACCCAATAATGCAATAACTGGAAATTGCTTGGCTAGCTGCAGCAATTTTGATGTAAGATTTCTTTGTATCATACCGTCCCTTCTAAAAATTAAACATTATGGACAATTCTACTTTTAAAAAGTGAAATTGTCCAATTGCTGTGCATAACACGATTAGAAGGGTTATTTAAAACGTTATATCAAAAGAACTGGCTTGCGCATTCTCTTGCCACTAACAATATTCTCTGCTGAGACTTCATTGGGATTGACCATAAAGCTTTTTTTAGCTTGTCTAACCTTTTTAGTAGATTTGACCTTAATCTTACCTTCGACATCTCTGACAACATAAGACAATGATCTATATCTCTGATCCAATGGAAGAAACCGTTGATGCTTATGCTCTTTTTTTGCACGATTATATTCATAATTACTTGTACCAGGCTTTATCGGAAAATGCATGAAGCCATTGTTATTCTCAACCAAACGTTTTGTTGGCAATAACTGACAGCTCGATACAACCGCACCAAAAAATAGTATCCCTAACATCTTATTCATCATTTTATCCCCTAAAAAATGTAACTTTACTCCGTATTGGCCACAACGGCCCCTTATATTATTTATAACACAAATAGATTTTTTTACAAGCCAGTAATAATGATTTAATTACAACAATACACATTCATTATAAAATCTTGAAATGGGCACCATAATATGCCAATACTTAAGAAAACCAAATAACTCATAAAAGGCCAAACCTATGATTAAAAAGATGATTGCACTCATAGCACTTCTCATTGGCCTCGGTTTTATGCTCATACCCTATGATTCATTACTCATGTATAAAAAAAAACGTAATTTTGATGTTTCCCCTGAACCACAAGGAAATACCATGAAAGCAAAACATTCTTCTCACAAGACTTCAAAGGGCAAGCCCATTTTTGTCATTCAAAAACACAATGCAAGCCATCTCCACTACGATTTTAGGCTAGAAATTGATGGAGTACTCAAATCATGGGCTATTCCAAAAGGGCCTTCAACAGATCCCCATGACAAACGTCTTGCCATGGAAACTGAAGATCATCCCATGGATTACGCAAGATTTGAAGGCATTATCCCCGAAGGTGAATATGGCGCAGGAGCAGTGATCGTCTGGGATACCGGAACATTTGAAAACATCAAAGAAAAAGATGGCAAACCTATTTCTCTTGCACAATCGTATAAAAATGGCCAAATCGAAGTGAATCTCCATGGTAAAAAATTACAAGGTGGTTACGCGCTTATCCGCACAAGTGGCGATGATATGAAAAAATGGTTATGCATAAAGATGCGAGATGAATATGCTGATGCACGCCGTAACCCCGTGAGCTCACAGCCAGAATCAGTCATTTCAGGAAAAACAATAGAAGAAGTTGAAGCAAAAAAAAAACTAAAAAAATGAAGATAAAAAGTGGACGCTATAGCATTGAAATAAGCAATAGTGACAAAATTTTATTTGGAAAATCTGGCATCACCAAAGCTGATTTAATCAACTATTACCAAACAGTTGCTCCAACAATGCTACCCTATTGCGATGATCGTCCAATTTCTATGCAACGATTTCCCAATGGTATTCATCACGAAGGTTTTTTCCAAAAAGAGGCGGGTGATTATTTCCCTGAGTGGATAACGCGCATTTCAATACCAAAACAAACAGATGGTGTTGTCCATTACGTCATTGCTGATAAACCTGCAACGCTCATCTATCTGGCCAACCAAGGTTGCATCACACCACATATTTGGCTCAGTCGAACCGATAATCTCAATAAACCAGATCGCATGATTTTTGACCTTGATCCCGCTGATGCACACTCTTTTGCTGATGTTCAATCTGCTGCAAAAAAACTCAAAAAAGTACTCGATGACTGTGGATTGCCAACATTTTGCATGCTTACCGGATCACGCGGTGCTCATGTTGTTGTACCACTTAAGCGTGTAAACACCTTTGATGAAACGCGTGCATTTGCACATGATGTTGCTGCATTATTGACGCAACAATTTCCTGATTTAATGACAATTAATGTACACAAAAATAAACGAGGAAAACGGATTTTTGTTGATTGGTTGCGTAATGGATTTGGTGCAACTACTGTTGCTCCTTATGCGGTGCGTGCATATGAAGGAGCCCCGATTGCAATGCCAGTCACGTGGCAAAAATTACTCTCACCGCGCATGAGTTCACAAAAATATACTATTAAAAATGCTCAACGACATATAAACAAGGTTGGTGATGTTTGGAAAGGAATGCAGCAGCATGCAGTTACACTTAATAAAGCACGAATCATATTGGATAAATTAATTAATAAAGGAGTCTCCTCATGATGACAGTTATTGTTCTTGCGATAATCGGTCTTGCAATTTCAGCATACGGCATAACCGTAGAGCGAAAATTACAACAAAATGCACAATTTAAACCGGCATGTGATATCTCTGATATGATTTCATGCTCACGCCCTTTTTTAAGCCCCTATGGCAAAATGCTTGGCATCTCAAATATTTGGGCATCTGCACTCTATTACTGTGCAATAATTGTCCTAACTTTTTTAAAATTACATACCATAACACTCATTGTTGCCAGTGCCGGCGTTGCAGTATCAGTCGTATTCGCTTACATTTTATATTTCAAAATACGATCATTGTGTCTCATTTGCACATCATTGTATCTCGTGAATATAGCACTTTGTGTTGCGTGTTATTTTTCTTGAAACTTTTTTAGTGGAAGAGTAATCTTTTTGTATGAAGATTTTTTTAGATACAGCAAATACAGAGCTTATACAAAAATGGGCTCAGACCGGACTGATTGATGGGATAACAACCAATCCCACGCACTTAAGTAAAGAAGGCAAGAATCCTGCCGAGCAGGTTCTTGCCATTTGTGATATATTACCTTCCGGCAGTATCAGTGTTGAAGTAGTTGAAACGGAACCAAAAAAAGTTTACACCCAAGCCCGTGAAATTGCTGCTTTGTGTGATAATATTGTCGTAAAAATTCCATGCCACCCACCTTATTACGCCGTGATTAAACAACTTGTTGATGAAGGAATAGCACTCAATATTACGTTACTATTTTCCCTCGTCCAGGGGCTGATGATGGCAAAATTAGGAGTACACTACATTTCTCCATTTATTGGCAGACTTGATGACATTGGGCATGATGGCATTGCATTAATCAAACAACTACGCCACATGCTTGATTGGTACGGTTTTGAAACAGAACTGCTTGCAGCATCAATCAGAGATACGCAACATTTTGAGAACGTGATTATAGCTGGTGCCGATATTGCAACAGTGCCTGTTGCAGTGTTTGAAAAGTCACTCACGCATGAACTCACGGATAAAGGAATGGCACAATTTTTAGCAGACTGGAAAAAACTTAACATCTCACAATTCCCCTAATTAATTATCATGCGCATCTTTTTTGTAACCAATAATTACACACCATATTCCGGTGGTGTTACCAACTCAATTATCGCAACCACCAATGCATTACGCGCACAAGGTCATGAAGTCTTCATTGTCACTCTCGATTTTTTAGGAAAAAATTGGGATCCTGACTATGT